>Ga0114898_1001034_pt1 | contig 17987 bp, 18 predicted proteins | sample Malvired_Geostar_FD_83496 | JGI IMG/M metagenome (GOLD analysis project Ga0114898, IMG submission 83496) | Marine viral communities from the Global Malaspina Expedition - Malaspina viral metaG DeepMed_Geostar | ecosystem: Environmental > Aquatic > Marine > Oceanic | place: Mediterranean Sea... | reverse complement strand
GCGGGCCTATTCCATCGCCAGCCCCGCCTGGCACGAGGAGCTGGAATTCTATTCCATCAAGGTGCCCGACGGCCCGCTGACCTCGCGCCTGCAGAAGATCCAGGTCGGCGACCAGGTGCTGATTGGCCGCAAGCCCACCGGCACCCTGGTGCTGGACGGCCTGAAGCCTGGCAAGCGCCTCTATATGCTGGGCACCGGCACGGGCTTGGCGCCCTGGCTGTCGCTGGCCCGCGACCCCGAGGTCTATGAGCGCTTCGACGAGGTGATCGTCACCCATACGGTGCGCAATGTGGCCGACCTGAACTATCGCGAGCTGTTCGAGGAAGACCTGCCCAAGGACGAGATCCTGTCGGAGGTGATCGGCGGCAAGCTGCGCTACTATCCCACCGTCACGCGGGAGCCCTTCAAGACCCAGGGCCGGATCACCGACCTGATCGCCTCGGGCAAGCTGTTCGAGGACCTGGGCGTGCCGCCCCTCGATCCGGCGGTGGACCGTCTGATGCTCTGCGGCGGCCCTTCGGTGCTGGCCGACCTGAAGACCATGCTGGTCGAGCGCGGCTTCGAGGAGGGCTCCATCGCCAAGCCGGGCGACTTCGTCCTGGAAAAGGCCTTCGTCGAAACCTGATCAGGCGACGGCGTCGAGGATGAAGCGGACGCGGCCTTCCACGCTGGAGCGCGGCAGTTCGAGCAGGCTATAGCCGCGATCGGCATAGGCCTGGGTTACGGCGTCATAGGTTCTGACCGCCTCGGCCCAGTCCTGTTTGCGTTCGGCGTCCTGGGCGTAGATCGTTCGCCAGGGCGGGGCGGCGAAGACCAGATCTGCGTATCGGGCTCGTTCGATCTCCGCCATCGCAAACGTTGGCGGGCTCAGTCCCTCCAGAGCCGAATAGCCCACCAGATCCGGCAGGCCGCGGTCAAAGAAGGCGCGACGACCGGTCGCCAAGGCCGTGCGGTAGGCCGCCAGATCTTTCTCGAACATGGCGCGCCAATAGGCGTCGCGATCCGCCCAGGGCAGGGCGGTTCCGGCAGCGCCCCGCTGCTCAAGAATAACCGCCCGGCCAGCCTCGACGATGCAGGCTTCGCCCCGCGCACGCAGGGCGTCGATAAGCGTCGTCTTGCCGACGCCTGGCCCGCCGGTGATCACGAACATATGGCTGTGGAGCTCAGATTCGGGCACGGGTCTTCTCCTCGGGAACGGGCCGATGCGGTCGTCAGGAGAAAGATGCGTCTGGCCGGCGGCCTATTTCGCCGGAGGGCAGCCCTTGAATTCGCCGACCTTGGTGACGGTCAGCTCCGACAGGTTCAGGGGCATCATCGGCTTCATGGAGGCGCGGCCATGGCCGGTATAGAGGTCGATCTTCTCGCCCTTGATCGCTCCGCCCACGTCCGAGGCGTACCAGTAGCCGTCATGCACGCCGCCGTCAGGCATGGGCAGGCCGACGGTCTCCTTGATGAACAGCACGGTGCGGCGGGGGATCAGCGTCTTGTCGATGGCGGCGGTGCGCATGGCCACCACCTTGCAGCCCAGGGAGTCCAGGGCGCCGACGCCCGCGGCGCCCGCATGATAGAGGGTCGCCCGCAACCTGTAGGCTGGCGTGCCCGGAAGCCCCCCGGTCATCGCGCCGACGATCAGGTCGCCGATCGGATCGCTCGTCGCGGCCTGGGAGCTGGAAGCCAGGGCCAGGAAGGGTAGAGCCGCCAGGGCGGCGAGGCGGCGTCGCATGGCGGCGTCATCCTGCGTCGTGAAGCTGGTGGCCTGTTGCGTAGCCGGGTCGCGCCGACCTCGCAAGCCGCTCAATTGAGGTCTTCTTGCGGCAGGCGGAGTCGAACAGGCTTGGCGCCTCGATCAGGTCAGGTATCAGCAGGCGGGCGAGCAGACTGGGAGAGGCGCGATGGCCCTTAGGATCTTTGGGGATTCCATCTCGGGTAACTGCCTGAAGGTGAAGTGGACCGCCGAGCGGCTCGGCCTCGACTATGAGTGGATCGAGATCGACCTGCTGAAGGGCGAGACCCGCACGCCGCAGTTCCTGGCGATCAATCCGGCCGGTCAGGTTCCGGTGGTGATTCTGCCCGACGGACGACCGCTGGCCCAGTCCAACGCCATCCTCCTGCATCTGGCCGAGGGCTCGGACCTGATCCCGGCCGACGCCTATGCCCGGGCCCGGATGCTGGAATGGATGTTCTGGGAGCAGTACAGCCACGAGCCCTATGTGGCGGTCGCCCGCTTCCGGGTCCGTTATGAAGGTCAGTCCGTGGACAGCCTTGAGCCGCGGCTGGTGGAGCGGGGCGCCGCGGCCCTGCAGCGGCTGGAGGACGCCCTGGCGGCAGGTCCGTTTCTGGTGGGCGACACGCTCAGTCTCGCCGACGTCGCCCTGGTCGCCTATACCCGGCTGGCCGGCGAGGGCGGCTTCGACCTGTCGCGCTATCCTCAGGTCCAGGCCTGGATCGCGCGGGTGGAAGCGGCCCTGCCGATCAAAGACTAGGAGTCTCCCGTGATGCGGATTGCTGCGCTTCCCCTTGCCCTGGCGACCCTGTCGCTCGTGGCGCCGAGCCAGGCCCTGGCCTGGGGTGGGCATGGCCACCGGATCATCGGCGTAGCCGCCATGGAGGCCTTGCCGGACGAGGTCCCCGCCTTCCTGCGCGATCCCACGGCGGCGATGCAGGTCGGTGAGCTGAGCCGCGAGCCGGACCGGTCGAAAGGCGCCGGCAAGATCCACGACTCCAACCGCGATCCGGCCCATTTCGTCGATCTCGACGATGCGGGCCTGGTGATGGGCGGGCCGAAGTTCGAAAAGCCCCTGCCGCCCACCCGCGCCGACTACGAAAAGCTGCTCCAGGCCGCCGAGACCGACAGCTGGAAGGCCGGCTATCTGCAGTATTCCATCGTCGACCAGTACCAGCAGCTCACCCTGGACTTCGCCTATTGGCGGGTGCTGACCGCCGCCGAGGCCCGCGAGACCGATCCGGGCCGTCGCGCCTGGTACGCCCAGGACCGCGCCCTCCGGGAGGGCCTTTTGAAGACCACCATCGGCGCCCTGTCGCACTATGTGGCCGACGGCGCCCAGCCCCTGCACACCTCGGTCCACTACAATGGCTGGGGGGACTATCCCAATCCCCAGGGCTACACCCTGAGCCGGATCCATGGCCCGTTCGAGGGCGAGTTCACCCGCGCCCATGTCAGCCTAGCCGACCTGAAGGCCGCCATGGCGCCGCTGCGGGTCTGCGACTGCCCGGTGGAGGACCGCGCCGTCGACTACATCCTGGCCGGCTTTTCCAAGATCGAGCCGCTCTACGCCCTGGAAAAGGCCGGCGGCCTGGCCGAGGGCGACGGGCGCGGCGTGGCCTTCGTGCTGACCCAGACCGCCGCCGGCGCCTCGGAATTGCGGGATCTCATCGTCGAGGCCTGGCGCGACAGCGCCGACTCCCAGGTGGGCTGGCGCCCGGTGAAGGTGGCCGATGTGGTGGCCGGCGAGGTTGATCCCTTCGAGTCCCTGTATTCGATCGACTGATGGGCGCCATTCCTCAATTCGGCGTTCCAGAGCCTGGCCGCGCCTATCCCGACCGGCCCGTGGCCTTCGGCGTGGGCCTGCGGGACGGGCTGGTGGCCCTGGTCCGGGTCGAGCCGGCCGACGGCCCGGTCCGCATCGACCTGCCCGGCGGCGGGATCGATCCGGGGGAGTCCGCCGAGGTCGCCGTGGCGCGGGAGTTCGTCGAGGAGACGGGGCTGGAGGTCGCCGCCCGGGCCCGCCTGACCCGGGCCGACCACTATTTCGTCAATGGCGCGTCCGAGGCCTACAACACCCGCGGCGTCTTCTTCGCTGTGGACATCCTCGCCGAGCGTCCGGAGCGGAAGATCGAAGCCGATCACACGCTCTTCTGGCGTCCGCCGGCTGAAGCATTGACCCTGCTGAGCCGAGACAGCCACGCCTGGGCGCTGGCCTGCTGGCTGCGCCGCGGCTGAAGGGCGAGAACCCCCTGCGTTGCGCGCCGCGCCTTCAGGGGCTAGGTGGCAGGCCACAGCCTCACCTCAGGAGTCGTCATGCCCCAGGCCCAGATCATCGACGGCAAGATCTATTCCGAACGCGTCCGCGCCGAGGTGGCGCAGGAGGTCGCGCGCCTGCGCCGGGACCACGAGATTCAGCCGGGCCTGGCGGTGATCGTGGTCGGCGATGACCCGGCCAGCCAAGTCTATGTGAAGTCCAAGGGAGAGCAGTCCCTGGCGGCGGGCATGCATTCGGTCACCCATCGCCTGCCGGCCGACGCCCATATCGACGAACTGCTGCTGCTGATCGCCGGGCTCAACGAGGATCCGCGCATCCATGGCATCCTGCTGCAGCTGCCCTTGCCGGGCCATCTGGACCAGCGCGCCGCCCTGGCGGCCATCAGTCCGGACAAGGATGTGGACGGGCTGCATGTGGTCAATGCCGGCCGCCTGGCCAATGGGGAGCCGGCGCTCACCCCCTGTACGCCGCTGGGCTGCATGATCATGCTGCGGGAAACCCTGGGCGATCTGACGGGCAAGTCGGCCGTGGTCGTCGGGCGTTCCGTGCTGGTCGGCCGGCCGGTGGCGCAACTGCTGCTGCAGGCCGACTGTACGGTGACCATCGCCCATTCTCGCACGAAAGATCTGGCGGCGGTCTGCCGTCAGGCCGACATCATCGTGGCCGCCGTCGGGCGGCCCCAGATGATCCGTGGCGACTGGATCAAGCCCGGCGCGGCGGTCATCGACGTCGGCATCAATCGCGTGCCCTTCGACAATCCGGAAAAGGCCGCCGCCGGCAAGACCAAGCTGGTGGGCGACGTGGCCTTCAAGGAGGCGCGCGAGGTGGCCGGCTGGATCACGCCGGTGCCCGGCGGCGTCGGCCTGATGACCGTCGCCTGCCTGCTGCAGAACACCGTCACCGCCGCCAAGCGGCAGAACGGGCTCGACTAGACACGGCGCCGGCGGGCTAGGCGCTCGGGGCGCCCACGCGGTTCGACCAGTCGACCAGCTGGGTCAGCACCTGGCCGGTCCCGGCGTCGAAGGCCGCGACGATGGCGCTGACTCGATTGTCGGTCGCGCGGACTTCGGCCTCGAACACCTCTTCGTCGATTAGGGCGCGATCGCTGCGGTTCACCAGCGTCGCGCGCAGACGGACCACCACCAGCGGAGCGGCGTCCTGGCCGCGGTCATAGATCACCTCGAACCGCCGCACATCGAGCCGCAGGACGCTCTCGGCCGTCCGCATCTCGCCGCGGGTGACCAGGCGGGCGGGGCCGGTATTGGCGTCGAAGGCCCGCTCGACCGCCTCTTCGACCAGTTCGCTGGCCGGCGCCACCCAGCGGGCGCTGGCGATATAGGCCACTTCATCGCCGGTGACGGTGAGGATGCGGTCGCCGCTGGCCGCCTGGACGAAGCCCGTGCTGGGCAGGACCAGGCCGAAGGTCGGCGCCGGCGGGGCGACCGTGGCCGCCGGATCGATCGCAGCCTCCAGGCGATAGAGCTGCGAGGGCTCGGCCTCGGGCAACAGCGACACGCAGGCCGACAGGGCGAGCGCGGCGGCGGTCAGGCTGAGGGCGCGAAGGGCGGCGATCATGGCTTCACCTCGATTTCCATGGCCGGCGCCTTGCCGACCACGCCGCGGGGATTGGCGCTGACCTCGTCGGTCAGGCGCGAAAGGGACTCCGCCGTCTCCTGCAGGCTTTCGGCGGCCCGGGTGATCTCCGGCAGACCATAGGTCGCGAAGTCGGAGGTCGGACCTTCGAGACCGGCCAGGATCTTCCGCATATCGGCCGCGGCGGCCTCGGTCTCGGCGGCGGCCTCGCTGATGCTGGCCATCGCCGATCGGCCATCGGTGTCGACGATGTCGCGGGTGGAGGCGGCCAGGGCGCGGGCCTCCTCGGCGGCCTCGCCAATGTTCTGCAGGGCGACCTGGGCGTCGGCGATGATGGCCTTGCGCTCGCGCAGTTCGGCGGTCACCGCCTGGGCGTCGGAAATGGCCGCGCCCAGCGTCAGGATGTTCTCGTCGGAGAGGACGCGGTTCACCCGATCCAGCGCCTCGACCGTGCGCGACAACACGGTGCCGCCGCCCTCGAGCAGGTCCGACAGGGTGCTCCGCTGGCTCTGGATGATGGGGACCTTGCCCTCGGGCGCAGCCTCCTTCAGCAGCGGCCGCGTCGAGGTGCCGGCGGTGATCTGCACATAGTTCAGGCCGGTGATCCCCTGGGGCTCCAGGGTGGCGAAGGAGTCGACGCGGATCGGCACGTCGGAATTCACCCGCACGCGGGAGATGACGCGGCTCGGATTGGTCCGGTCCAGCGAGATGTCGGTGACCTCGCCGACCTTGATGCCGTTGAAATGCACCTCGCCGCCCTCGGTCAGGCCGCGGACGGGGCCTTGGAACAGGATGTCATAGACATCGTAGTCCTGGGCGAAGGCGACGCGGGCCAGCCAGATGCTGAAGATCACGAGGCCGACGAACAGGATCAGGGTCGAAAGGCCCACCAGGGCGTAGTTGGCGTTCTTCTCCATGATCAGGCCTCGCTCGCCTGGACGCGGGCCTTGGCGGCGGCGCGCCCGCGGGGACCCAGGAAGTATTCCCGAATCCAGGGATGGTCGGAGGTCTCCAGCTCGGCCACCGGCGCCTGGACGACCACCTTCTTGTCGGCGACCACGGCGACGCGGTCGGTGATCGCATAGAGGCTGTCGAGGTCGTGAGTGATCATGAAGACCGTAAGGTGAAGGCTGTCGGAAAGATCGCGGATCAGTTCGTCAAAGGCGCCTGCCCCAATGGGATCCAGCCCCGCCGTGGGCTCGTCCAGAAAGAGCAGGTCGGGGTCGAGCGCAAGGGCCCGGGCCAAGGCAGCGCGCTTGCGCATGCCGCCAGACAGTTCGGCCGGCTTCAGGGCGCCGGCGTCCGGGCGCAGGCCGACCAGGGCGATCTTGAGATCGGCCAGCTCCTCCATCTCACGGGCGGACAGGCGGGTGTGTTCGCGCATGGGCGCCTCGACATTCTCGCGCACGGTCAGGTTGGAGAAGAGGGCGCCGTGCTGGAAGAGAACGCCCCAGCGCCGTTCCAGTCCCGCGGCTTCCCGCGCCTTGTCCACATCCTGGCCAAACACCTTGACCAAGCCGCCTTCGGGCGACTTGAGCCCGATAATGGTGTTGAGCAGCACCGACTTTCCAGACCCCGACCCGCCGACCACGGCGACGATCTCGCCCCGGCGCACATTGAGGTCGAGACCGTCATGCACCACGTGGTCGCCGAACTGGGAGCGCAGGTCCGAGACCTCGATGACGTAGTCGTTCGCCGGCGCCTCGTCCGGGCCGCCCGGGGCCTCCGGCGCGGTGGGGTGATCCAGGTCGGTCAAATGTCCAGCTCCATATAGAGCAGGGCGAAGGCGGCATCGATCATGATGATGGCGAAGATGGCGTGCACCACGGCGGCGGTCACCCGGCGGCCCAGGGACTCCACGTCGCCGCCGACCTCCATGCCCTGGCGACAGCCGATGCCGGCGATGACGATGGCCATGATCGGCGCCTTGGACAGGCCGACCCAGAAGTGGGTGGGGCCGACATATTCCAGGATGCGCTGGAAGAAGAAGTTGGGGCCGATGTCCAGTACGCTCCAGGTGACCGCCAGGCCGCCGCACAGGCCCGCCAGGGTGGCCACGAAGGTGAGCAGGGGAATGGTCACCAGCAGGGCCATGAAGCGCGGGAAGACCAGGGCCTCGAAAGGATCGACGCCCATGACCTTCATGGCGTCCACCTCCTGGTTCATCTTCATCGAGCCGATCTCGGCGGCGAAGGACGAGGCCGACCGGCCGGCCAGGAGGATGGCCGTGATCAGGATGTTGAATTCCCGCAGCACGGCGACGCCGATCAGTTCGACGGCGAAGACCTGGGCGCCGAACTCCCGCAGCATGTTGGCGCCCAGCAGGCCCACCACGGCGCCGATGAAGAAGGAGGTCACCGCCACGATGGGGATGGCGTCCAGGCCGGCGCGCTCCGCCAGGGAGAAGACCGAGGCCCAGCGGATGCGGCGGGGATTGACGAGGCTCTTGCCGAGCACGATCAGCAGATGGCCGGCGAAGACCAGGGTGTCGAAGGCGTCATAGGCGGTGCCGACCACCCCCTTGCCGATCCGCACCGTCATTTCATGCCAGCCGCGGGGCTCGCGCTTGGGCTCGGCGCGCTTGGCGGCGGCCTCGGCCACCAGCTCGATCAGACGCTGGTTTTCGGGGCGAGCCTCCACCTTGGCGGGGTCCAGCGCGCCGCCGGCCGCCCGGATCACGGCGAAGGCGCCGGCGGTGTCGAGCTTGCCGACCTTGGTCAGGTCAAAGCGACCGGCGGGTTCGCGCTTCAGAGCCGCGTCCAGTCGCCGGCCCTCGCGCCCCAGGGCGTTCAGCGTCCAGTCGCCCGTGAGACGAACGACGCGGTCGGCGCCGTCGCCCGTCAGCTCGAAGGCGGCTGGGGCTTCGTCCGAGGTCGAGACACTACTGATGGCGCTGCTCCGAACACGAGGCCGGCTGAATCGCCGCAAGCCAGAACCCTAGCAGAGCCAGGTCCCGGTTCGAACGTCTTATGGCTGAGGTTGTTCCGTCCACAGGTAGCCGCACAAATTTCAATAGCTTGACCACGGATCTCGTCTCGCTTTCGCCCGATTTGACCGTGTAGAGAGGGCCTGTCTGTGGGTCGTCCGCAGGCAGGATTGAAATACGTATCAAGGCTGGGAGCGTTGTGTTGGCCCGCCAACTCGATTTCGTCGGCAAGTCCGGCACGACCTATCGTTATACCGCCCTGGAGGATGACCGCATCCCTCCGACGGCGGGTGCGAATTATGTGATCGCTCAACTGAACCAGGGCGCTGACGCCCGTGTGCTCTATGCCGGCGAAACCGAAAACGTCATGGGCTCGGATTTGGCCGCCCGGCTCGAGGAGGTTCGCGAGCGTTGGCGCGACGCTGAGCTGCTGCTGCGGCTCAATGTCCGCCGCGCGGTGCGCCAGGCCGAGCAGGAGGATCTGATCGCGGGCCTGCTGCCGCCGCTCAACGACGCCCCTGTGGCGCAGCCCGAGCCTCGTCAGGACGATCTCTCCCCCGAGGCCTGATCTGTTGGCGGGCGCCGCCTGCGTCGGGCAGACTTCGCCCATGGACGACGCCGCCATCGTCATATTCGGAGCCGCCGTCTGGCCCGGGGGCCGGGCCAGTCCAGCCCTGGCGCGGCGGGTGGGCTATGGGCTGGCCGCCGCCCACGCCAGACCGGGTTCTCCGGTCTTCTGTTCGGGCGGCCTTGGCCGGCATGGACCCTCCGAGGCGCGGGTGATGGCCGATCTGCTGCAGGCCGGCGGCGTCGATCCGGGGCGGCTGGTCCTGGACGAGCAAAGCCGCGACACCCTTGAGAACGTCATCGCTGCCCTGGGCTTCCTGCGCGCCCGAAGGCTGAGCCGGGCCATCATCTGCACCGACGCCTATCATGTCCCCCGGGTGGCGATGATGCTCGCCCTGCTGGGCGTGAAGAGCGAGCCTGGCCCTATGGGCGCCGGACGGGGGGCGGCGAGGCGGGGCGAATGGTGGCGGATGAGCGCGCGGGAGGTCCTGGCCTATCCCTATGACCTCGTCCTGGTCCTGGCGCGACGGCGGGAAATCCTGGCCCGTACGGGCTCAGTGGGCGAGGCCGCCCGAACCTGAGTCGGCGCCAGGCTCATCGGCGCCGTCCTCCGGCTCCGGCTCGGGCGGACCCTCGGCGGCGTACCGGGCGAGCACCCCATGCAGGCCCAGGAGCGCGTCCTGCGGCACCACCGCATGGAGCCACACCTCATAGCGCCCGTCGGCCAGGGGGCGGTACTTCAGTTCTGGGGGCTTGCTCATGGGACTGGTCCGAATCGCCTGGGGGAGTCGGCCCGACCCTAGACCACGCGGACCCTTCAGGGCGCCGGGGCCAGGGTTGCAGCCAGCCAGTCCGATCCGTCCTGCAAAGCGCGGTCGGCCAGGGCGCTGATCAAGACCGCCTCCAGGAAGCTGTGCGAGGCGCCGGCATAGAGTTCAGCCCGCACCTGGACTCCCGCGGCCGCCAGACGATCAGCCAGGGCGAGACTCTGGCCCGTGAGAACGTCGCAGGCCGGAATGGTCAGGAAGACAGGGGGCAGGCCCGCCAGCTCGGCCCGGGCGGGGGCGGCCAGCGGATCGGTCCGCTGCGCCGGATCTGTGAGATAGGCGGCCCAATAGACGTCCATCTCCTCCGGAGTCAGCATATAGCCCTGGCCGCCAAAGCGGACCCTGTGCTCGGCGTCGATCTCGGTGTCGAAGGCGCCGTAGTGGAGCATCAGGGCCTTCAGAAGGTCGCCCTCGCCGCGGTCGCGCAGGGCCACGGCGCTGGCCAGGGACATGTTGCCGCCGACTGAGTCCCCGCCCATGGCCAGGCGGGCGGGATCGCCGGCCGCGCCGACACCCCCAGCGGCGGCCCAGCGGACGGCGGCCAGGCACTGCTCCAGGGCCAGCGGGAACTTGGCTTCCGGCGAGAGGGCGTAGTCGACTCCCACCACCACCACGCCGGCGCGGGCGGCGTATTCACGCATGAGCCGGTCGTGGGTCTCCAGGCTGAACAGCATCCAGCCGCCCCCATGGACATAGATCAGGATCGGCTTGCCGAGTTCGGGCGAGGGATCATGAATCCGCAGGCGCACCGGGCCGTGGGGGGAGGGGGCGTGCGCCTCGGTGGTGCGATGCATGACCGGCCCGCCCGCCCGCCAGGGCGCCCGGACCTTTTCGGCCACCTGCCGGGCTTCGACCGGCGTCAGGGCGCGGCCCTGCGCATGGCGCGCATGGTCTTCGCCGGTGCGGGCGATGAAGTCCCGCACGGCGTCGTCCAGATCCGCGCCGCCCAGCCCTTGGATGCCGCTCATGCTTGTCCTGACGCCTTATGAGGCGCTCTGGCGCCTGATTGTTGATCTTGCTGCCCATGGGGCGGGCGGTCTCGGCCGATAGCAGGCCGCGGGTTGGCTCGCCATCGACCATCGGCCGGCGATCGTCTAGTATGGGCCACATGGAGCGAAGCACACGCGGCGACGATTACCAGCACGTTCCCCGGCCCGTCGCCGTGCTGGTGGACGAGTATCCGCCGCACTTCATGGACCCGCCCCACAGTCATGAGCGGGCGCAACTGCTCTATGCCAGCGCGGGCGTGATGTCGGTGATGACCGACGACACCAGCTTCACGATCCCGCCGCAGCGCGCGGTCTGGATGCCGGCCGGCGTGCGTCACCAGGCCCTCTGCCGGGGCCATGTCTCCCTGCGGACCCTCTATGTGGAGCCCGGCGCCGATGCGCGCCTGCCGGGGCGTTGCCAGGTGCTGAAGGTCAGCAACCTGCTCCGCGAGCTGATCCTGGAGGCTTCCGACCTGCCGGTGGAGTACGCCCTCGACGGACGCGAAGCGCGGATCATGCAGCTGATCCTCGACGAGATCGCCGTGGCGGTGGAGCACCCGGTCCAGGCCCTGCAGGTGCCGATGCCCCAGGACGAGCGGCTGCTGCGAGCCTGCCGCCTGGTCATGGACAGTCCCGGCGACGAGGCGGACCTGGATCATTTCGCCGACCTGTCGGGCATGGGGCGGCGCACATTCACCCGCGCCTTCCGCCGCGAAACGGGCATCAGCTTCAGCGAGTGGCGCCAGCAGGTGAGGCTGGCCCACGCCCTGTCGCTGCTCTCCCTGGGCGGGGCTGTGACGACGGTGGCCTTCGACGTGGGCTACAACAGCCCCAGCGCCTTCACCGCCATGTTCCAGCGGGCCTTTGGGGTGGCGCCCAGCCACTATTTCGAAGCCGCGATCGATCATTCGCGGGCGGCGGCGTAGACGTCCATCAGACGCGCCAGATCCTGCGGCCCCTGCTGGCGCAGGGCGGCCATGATGTCGGCGAAGACGTCGTCCCGTTCGTCCTGGCCGAGCTTGAACACCACCCGCCGCGCGCGGATCTCGGCGCGAAAGCCCACCACGCCGCGGGACAGGCCCTCATAGCGCGGCCCCATGTCGTCTGTGCGCCACGCCTTGGGGCGACCGGCCTCCATGGCCTCGATCAGGTCGTCCAGGACCGCCCGAGTCGCCCCCGGGCTTTCGTCGAAGGTGATGTCGCAGTCAAAGGCGGCGCAGGCATAGTTCCAGGTCGGCGCCTGGGTGCGGTCGGCCATCCAGGACGGCGAGACATAGCCGTGCGGCCCCATGAACAGCATCAGCGCCCGGGGCTGGGCTCTCAGCCGTTCGACCTGGGGATTGGACCGGGCGAAGTGTCCGGCGAGCGCGGTGAGCTGGCCGGCGTCGTCCAGGCGCGGCCGCAGGGGCAGGGGCGTCGCCGAGAAGCCCTCGCCCGCGCTGACCACCCAGGCGAAGGGGTTGGCGGTGACCAGGGCCAGGACGTCGGCCTCGGACCGCGCGGCGTATTTCTCAGGCGGCGAGTCCATCGGCCCCTCCCTTCACAGAGATCCGCGGCCACCGGGATTTCCACGGGGCGGCGGCCTCCAGCTCGAAGGCCAGGGCGAGCAGAAGGTCTTCCTTCCCCCGGTCGGCGGCGAACATCAGCCCCAGCGGCAGGCCGTCCCCGTCCCAGGCCAGCGGGAGAGTCATGGCGGGCGTGCCGGCCATATTCTGCAACGGCGTATAGCCGCACCAGCCGAACATGCGGGCCATCAGGGGCTCGGGCGCGGTGTCGGGCGCCATCTCGCCGATCAGAGGCGGAGGGGCCGACAGGGTCGGCGTCAGCAGGACGTCAAACTCACCGAAGAAGGCCGCCAGTTGGCGGGGCAGGGCGGCGATCTGGCCATAGGCGGCTTCCAGATCGGCGTGGCTCAGGCCCGCGGCGATCTCGCCCAGGGCCCGGGTCCAGGGTTCCAGCGCCATGGCCGGGTCCAGGCCGGCGGCGGTGACGGCGTCGACGCAGTCGGCCCCGATGTGGCTCCACAGGACCTGCTCGGCCCGCTCGGCGGCGGGGCCATCGATGGCGGGCCAGGCCGGCCGCACCTCGTGGCCCAGACGGGCGCAGAGGTTGACGGCCTCCTCCAGCGCCTTGACCAGGCTCTCGTGGGGCTCGGCGCCGGCCAGGGTGCGGCTGGCATAGGCGATCTTCAGGCGCCGTCGGCCAGGTCCCTTGACCGGCGCGGTCGCGTCTGGCCGGGCCAGGGCGAAGCCTGCCGCCACGTCGCGGACGCTGCGCGCCATCAGGCTGTCGCCCACCAGCAGGTCTTCGATCACGTGGCGGCCGCGCACCCGCACGGTGGTCCCGCGCCCGGGCTTCAGCCCCGGCAGGCCACAGGCCGAGGAGGGGATGCGGATCGAGCCCGCGCCGTCGCTGCCGTGCGCCAGGGGAACGAGGCCCGCCGCCACCGCCGCGCCCGCCCCGCCGCTGGAGCCGCCGGGCGAATGGGCGGGCGACCAGGGATTGCGGGTCACAGGCCCGACCACAGGCTCGGTGACCGGCAGCAGGCCGAACTCCGGCATGGCCGACTTGCCCACCGGGACCAGGCCGGCGGCGTCCAGCCGCTGGACATAGGGATGGGCGACATGGCGGGGCGCTGTGCTGCGGCTGGCCGACCCGGCCCGGCTGGGCAGACCCGGATAGTCCAGGGAATCCTTCAGCAGATAGGGCACGCCGGCCAGCGGCCCCGCCGGCAGGGGGGCGGCGGCGCGCGCCCGGGCCAGGTCGAAGGCGGGCCAGCTCAGCGACAGGAGCTCTGGATCCAGGGCCTCGATGCGCACGATCGCCGCCTGTGTCAGTTCGGCGGCGGTGACCTCGCCGCGGGCCACAAGGGCGGCCTGATCGTGGGCGTCCAGGGCGCCGATGGCGAAGGCGTCGGTCCGTCTCACGCTGACCATATGAGGCTCTGCTCGGCGAAGGCCCAGAAGCGGCCCATCTGTTTGAACTGGGACGACAGACCGCCGGCCGCCTGGTGGCCGGCCGCCATGTCCGTCAGGAAGAGGATCGGGCCGCCGCCGGTGGCCTGGGCGCGGATCTCGGCCACCCACTTGGCCGGCTCCCAGTAGCTGACGCGGGGATCGCGCACCCCGGCGGTGGCCAGGATCGGCGGATAGGCCTGGGGCCGCACATTCTCGTAGGGCGAGATCGAGGCGATGTAGTCATAGGCCTGCGGATCGGCCAGGGGATCGCCCCAGTCAGGGCGGAAGGCGGGCACCAGCGGGTGGTCGGCGTCGCTCATGGTGTTCAGCATGTCCACGAACGGCACCTGGGCGATCACCCCGCCCCAGAGATCGGGGCGCATATTGGCCACCGCGCCCATCAGCAGGCCGCCGGCCGACAGGCCATAGGCGACCACGCGCTTGGGCTTGCTATAGCCCTGGTCGATCAGGTGCTCGGCGCAGGCGATGAAGTCGGTGAAGGTGTTGGCCTTCTGGAGCCGGCGGCCATCCAGGAACCACTGGCGGCCCTTTTCCGAGCCGCCCCGCACATGGGCGATGGCGTAGATGAAGCCCTGCTCCACCAGCGCCACGGCCGGGATGGAGAACTCCGCCTCGGTCGAGACCCCGTAGGCGCCATAGGCGTAGAGCAGCAGCGGCGACGAGCCGTCCAGCGCGGCGCCTTTGCGCATCAGCACGGTCACCGGGACCTGTTCGCCGTCGGGGGCGGGGGCGAACAGGCTGCGGACCTCATAGGCGTCCGCCGAATAGCCGGCGCCCACCTGACGGGCCTTGACCAGGGTCTGCCGGCCGCTCGCCAGATCACAGTCGATCCAGCGGGGCGGCGTCCGTGGGGACTGCCAGCTCAGGCGCAGGATCGTGGTGTCATAGGCCTGATGGGGCTCGAGGGTGACCAGATAGGCGGCCTCGTCGAAGGCCACCTGCACCTCTTCGCCGCCGCCCTGCGGAACCGCGATCACCTCCAGGCGGCCATTGCGGCGCTGGCGGCGCACCAGATGGTCGCGCAACGGCCGGATCTCCAGAATGTGCCGGCCGGGCTCGTGGGCGATCCATTCCCGCCAGTGGGCGCGCCCGGGCTGGTCCAGGGGCGCGGTCATCAGCTTGCCGTCAAGGGCGCCGTCGGCGTCGGTGAGGATCACCAGCTGGCCGTTCCACTCCTGCACCTGATAGTGGAGCCCCGGCTGGCGGGGCTCCACCAGTATGGGTTCGGCGGTGGGGTCGCCTGCCGGAATCAGCCGGGCCTCGTCGACGTCCGGCCCCAGAATCTGGATGGTGACGAAGGCGCCCGAGGCCATGCGCGACAGGCCCATGAACAGGGCCGGGTCGGCCTCCTCATAGACCAGGGTGTCGGTGTCGCCGCGGGCTGGGCGGCGGAACACCTTGGCCGGGCGCCCCAGCGGATCGCGCCAGATCCAGAACACCCATTGCGAACAGGGCGAGACCGTCAGGCCTTCCCAGCCATAGGCTTCGGCCTGCGGGGTGGTGCGGATCTCACCGGTGGCCAGGTCTCGGATGCAGATCCGGTAGCGATCGCCCCCTTCCAGGTCCTCGGCCCAGACGAACAGGCTGTGGTCGGGGCTGTGGGCCGCCGCGATGGTGCGGAAATAGGCATGGCCGCGGGCCCGCTCCTGCTCATCCAGCAGGATCTGCTCCTCGCCGCCGGCGACCGGCCGGCGGGCATGGACGGGGTGGTCTTCGCCGGGCCGGACATAGGCGTAATAGGCCCAGGGCCCGTCGGGCACTGGTGGCTGGGATTCGTCGCCCTCGGCCAGGGCCATCATCCGCCGGGCATAGGCGTCCTGGCGTCCCTGCGTCGGCGCCAGCAGCGCCTCGGCGTAGCGGTTCTCCGCCTCCAGATGGGCGCGGATCTCCGGCGACATCAGGCTGCTGTCGCGGGACACCTCCGCCCAGTTGGGATCGCGCAGCCAGGCGTAGGGATCATGCCGAACCCGGCCGAGCTGTTCGATCCGCAACGGCCGCCGGGGCGGACGGGGCGGGCGGATCGAACCGACGTCCGCCTGGGCCCGGGCAAGGCCTGGCGCCAGCGCCAGGCCCGCCGCCGAAAGCAACAGGGTCCGTCGGTTCATCCGCTACGCTCCGTCTCGCACTCAAGTCCGTTGGCCGTCCCGGTCGCGCCCTAGAGCGACCAGTTCAGGGTCACCCCGAAGGTGCGCGGCCGGATCAGACCCTGGCTGAGACCATTGGCCTCGGGAAGGGTGCGCGTCACCCCCCGCTCGTCGCCCAGGTTCGAGCCGAACAGGGTGACCGAGGTCGCCCCGATCGTCGCCCGCAGGCGAAGGTCAATCACGTTGAAATCGCCCTGGGTGTTGGGGACGATCCCCGGCACGGCCGAGTTCAGATCGCTGATGCCCGAGGAGACGTAGCGGTGCGACAGGGTCAGGGTCGGGTCATAGGCCGTTTCGAACCGGTAGGAGGCGGTGTTGGAGATCGACCAGTCCGACGAGCCCGGCAGCTGCGAGCCCTCCGGCGCGGTGCCGTACCACAGGATGAAGAGCGGCTCGTCGAGGCGGGCTTCCATGTAGGTGATGCTCGACTGCAGATCGAGCTGCGGGGTCGGGCTGAAGGTGACCGAGGTCTCCAGGCCCTTGATCGTCGCCGCGCCGCCATTGGCCGCGTAGTTGAAGTCGTCCGGGGTCAGCAGGCGCAGCTGGATGTCCGACCAGTCCACATAGAAGGCGGTGGCGTCGAGCAGAAGCTTGCCCCCCGCCAGGTTCGAGCGGACGCCGATCTCATAGTTCTTCAGGCTGTCGCTCTCGGAGCCCGCCGGCACCGGGAAGGCGCTGAGGCCCTGGGTGTTGGGCGTGCCGAAGCGGAAGCCTTCGGAATAGAGGCCATAGACCATCAGGTCTTCGCTGGGGGTGTAGGTCAGGGAGACCTTGGGCGAGAAGCCGTCCTGCTCGTCGGACTCGGTGGGCGAGACCCTCAGGCCGCCGGGGAAGGTCGAGAAGCCCACCTGGCTGGAGGTGGAGTCGGTCTCGGTCTTGAACAGGCGACCGCCGGCGGTGAGCTTCAGTTCCGGCGTGAAATTGAAGCTGGCCTCGCCGAACAGGGCCATCTCCTTGGCCTTCAGGTCGGTGAAGAAGGCGTTGAAGATGCGGCCGTCCGGGGCGATCACGGAACCGGTCCCCGGGCCATAGAGCGGGGAGGCGTCGAAGGCCGCCGCCGCCCCGTCGGCGCCGAGCTGTTCGTAGAGGTTCTTCTCGCTCTCGAAGTACATGGCGCCGATCAGCCACTCGAAGCGGCCCTCGGTGTTCGACGCCAGGCGCACTTCCAGGCTCTCGCCCGTGGACTCACCGCCGCTCTCGATGAACAGGGGCGAGGTCAGGTTAAGACCCAGGTCGGTGTTATACAGACCGCGATAGGGGGTGTAGTCGAAGGCGAAGTCCTGCGACTTCTCCTGATAGGCGCCGATGGCCGTCAGGGTGGCCACGCCGAAGTCGTGATCCAGGCGCAGGCTGTGCAGGGTGACGTCGGTCTCATTGGCCTCGGCGAAGGCCGTGGAGCGGGCCAGGTCGCCAAAGGCCGGATTGCGGTAGGGCGCGTCGTCGGCGTCGGTCTTCTGATAGAGGCTCAGCCAGGACACTTCGGTGGCGTCGGTGGGCGTCCAGACCAGCGACAGGCGGCCGCCGCCGATGGTGATGTCGCTGGAGCCGTTCTCGCCGATCCCGACATTGTCGAGATAGCCCGGGTCATTGCGATAGGTGGCCACGGCGCGCAGGGCGAGCTTGTCCTGCACCAGCGGGATGTTGACCATGCCCTTGATCGCCCCGCCGACATCGGCGTTCCGGGTCTTGCTGAGGGTGGTTTCGATGGCCGCGTCATAGGCGCCGGCGTCGGCCTTGGTGGCCACATAGTTCACCGCGCCGCCCATGGAGGCCGAGCCGAACAGCGACCCCTGGGGACCGCGCAGGATCTCCACATGGTCCACGTCGAAGGCGTCGATATCCGGGATGACGATGGTCCAGCCCGGCTCGGTCAGCGGCACTTCGTTGATGTAGTAGCCGGTGGTGCCCTGGCCCTGGACGTTGCCGGAATTGGTGGCCACCCCGCGGATGACCACGTGGGAG
>Ga0114898_1001033_pt1 | contig 18006 bp, 21 predicted proteins | sample Malvired_Geostar_FD_83496 | JGI IMG/M metagenome (GOLD analysis project Ga0114898, IMG submission 83496) | Marine viral communities from the Global Malaspina Expedition - Malaspina viral metaG DeepMed_Geostar | ecosystem: Environmental > Aquatic > Marine > Oceanic | place: Mediterranean Sea... | reverse complement strand
TTCGCTTCCAGCGCGGGTCGTCATGCTCGGTCCGAAGCAACCGGAAAATCTGGTCGCGGGCAACCTGACCGGCCTTGCCGGTCTTGAAGGCGTCCTGGATAAGATCGCGGATGACGGGCGGCGCGCTCGCGCCCCACTCGATGAGGCATTCGTCGCAGATTTCCTTGGCGGTCTGGAGTTCCGGCCCGAAGCTCAGAATGTCCGACACGCGGATCATGACTTGCAGGCGGCCGTCATAGCTCGAAAAGGTCACATTGCCCTTCAGGCCGCCGCGCCGCTTCAACCCGTATTGCCCGGCGAGCAAGTCTTGAAAGGCGTCGATATTCTCGAAGGCCAGCGTCTTGAAGGCCGAGAGCATTTCAAAAATGCCGATGGCGCGGGAGAAGAGAAGGCGGACGAGATCGTCTTCGAGCAGGTGTTCCGGCTGCACGCGCTCGATGGGTGTGTAGCGGCCCTGACCGTCGACCATGCAGGGATTGCCGCCGATATCGACGACAGGCGGGGAGAATTCGGGCTTCATCGGATGTTCCTTGTGCGAGAAGTGTTCTTGAGATGGACGCCGAGCGCCGTGTAATGGATGCGTTCGTATTCGTCGCGGCGGCGGCGAAGCGCTGCCGCTTGCCGCTGCGCCTCGATACGTGCGGCGCGCGCGGCGCGGATGTGGCGGCAAAGGTCGCGAAGCGTGACGAGCGCGACCGCCGCGTAGTGGTCGAGCGCTTCGACCATTTTAGACAGCGCTGACGGCATGTGCGGCCTCCAGACATCCCGCCTCGATAAGGACGTTCTCGAAGGTGAGAAGCGCTTCCGTCGCATCGCGTTGACGCTCCGGCGAACGCTCTTCCGCAAGGCGGTCGATGTAGTGAAGGGCCAGCGCGCCATAGCCGAGCCGCGTGCGCAGGTCGAGAATGGCCCGCGCCATCGCTCGCAGCTCCATGTTGGAGACGCTGGTTTCGCCGCGTGTGCCTTCGGCGAGGATGCGTTCCGACACGCCGATGACATCGACGAGATCGCTCATGCCACACCTCCATCGCCGTCGTCCGTCGTTCCCAGATAGGCGGACGCCTCTTCGAGGAAGCTGTTCACATCGGCGGCAAACGGAAGCCGGCGGTCCTGATCCGCTTCGGCAATCCGGATGGCTTGAAGGATGCTATGAGCCTTCTTCAAAAGTTCATTCGCTTTTGCGAGGCTGTCGCTCATGCTCGTTTCCTTTCCTTGAGAAGCGAGACGATGCCGGGCGGCAGCTCGCCGTGATTGACGCGGGCGGCGGGCGGCACCGGCATGCCTTCGAGCTGGGCGACCTGATCGGCAAGTGCCGACATGACTTCGCTCCACGCTTCGAGGTATTTGTCCGACACGGTCCCCGCGCGAATGCGGGACGCCATTGCGCCGGTCGCATTCCTGATTTCCGATGCGATTGTCATTTCGGTTTGATCCTTGAGTTGACGCAGCCGTTCCGGCAGGCGCGGTAAAGCAGGACGCGGGTGGGGTTGTGTGAAGCCCATGGCGCTTTCTGGTTTTCGTTGCAGCGATCGGTCGGGATTTCGCCGAGCAAGGGGCAGGTGACGGATTGCTGGAGGAGCGTGCCGCGCACTGCCATTTCGACGGCCGAGAGCTTGCCGCGCGCCGTCGTCTCGCCGCTCTGGCCGTATTTGGCGGACAGGACGTGATTGACGACGGTCTGCGAATAGCCAATGCGGGCGGCCGTCGCGCGCTGGCCGTGGGCATCGCATTCGCACGCGAGCGCTTCCACCCATTCCGGCAACTCGCCGCCCCACGCCTCGCGCGCTTTGTCGATGGAGGAAGTCATTCCGCAACCTCCTCCTGCCAGACGATTTCGCAGAGGTTCGCATCGAAGACGGTTTTCAGCCGTTGGATCATCGGTGCTCGCGGGCCGGTGTTCCTCGACTTCACGAAGCGATAGGAAGCAAGACGATGCGCGTGCCCCTCGCGCGTGACGACGAGATATCCGGCCGCAGAAAGATGCTTCACGTAGTCCTTCGCAGCCGCTTCCGTGACCGGCACCTCTTCCGTGCGCGACATGACGGCGAGATCGCGAAACGAGAAATCGTTCAACCGCTTCATCGTTCGCCACATGGCCTCCTGTGCCAGGCCTTGGGCGCAGGGTATGCCGTCTCGCTTGAGGCGGGGCGCTTCCACGCCGATATCGTGCACGAGGCGGTACACCTTCATCGGAATGGCGTTTTTGTGCTTGCTGCCGACGATGCCGTTAGATGCGGGCCTGACGCCTGCCTCCTCGACATAGCCGCCGCGCCGGAGCGCGGTGAGATAGGTGCGGATCGTGTCGCGCTCCTGTTTCGTGTCGTGCCAGAGATCGTTCAAAGAGAACTCGCGGTGGCGGCGGATAGCCTCCCAGACCGCCTGACGGCCGGTCGCCTTGGCGCGCTTCATGGTGAGGTGAACGGGTTTGCGCGCCATTACTGCCTCCCGGCTGGCGGGTTGCCGGTGAAGAAATCGTCGGCGGGGAAATCGGCGAGCGTCATGCGCTCCTTGCCGAGCGTCGATGCTTTCTCGCGGATGCGATCGAGATTGACGCAGACGCGGCGCACACTGCCCGCTGCTTTCGTATGGGCAGCGCCGACAAGATCGTCGGCAAGCTCAATGCCAGGGCAGTAAAGCTTCGCGAGATGGCGGGTATCGGAAAGCGAGGCCGGTTGCGCCTGTATCCAGTCGAGCATGCGGCCATGCACGCGCTCCCAGCGTTTGAGCGCATTCGGAAGGTTCTCTTCGCCAATGAGGATGATCGCCGTGTGGCTCGCCTGGTAAATGTCGCGGATGACCTGGATCATTCCGTTCTTCACGAGGTAGTCGGCCTCATCCACGATAAGGGGGCGCTGAGATCGTTCGAGCTGTTCGCCAATCTGGTCAACCATGTCCGCGACGGTGTTGGCGGGTTGCGTGATTGCCATTTCGTTCAGGATCGAAAGGCAAAGCTTTTTTCGCGTCCAGACGCTCTTCACCTCGACGTGATAGGCGCGGAAACGATTGCCGGCATACATGGCGGCATTGCTTTTTCCGTAGCCGGATGGCCCGCTGAACGTCGCCATGCCGGGAAGGTTCGGCGCGCGGTTGAGCACTCGTTCCACGAGTTCCGCAAGCAACGTCACGTTGCGAAGCGGCGCGATGGTCGGTGCGGTGTTGACGGCGGTAGTCGATTTTGTCATTCTTCTGGCCTCACTTGTTGATGGCTTAGGGCGTTGTCCGTTTCCGGCGGGCAGCGCCTTTCTTCTTCCTCACGCTTCCAGCGCGTCCGCGCCGAAATCCTCATAGATGTGTCGTGTCGCCCGGTATTCGGGCTGGGTGCTGTAGACGCTGTGCCATCGCTCGTCCTCCGCGCTCACTGGCTCGCCCGCGTCCATCCGCGCTTCTATGTCGAGAGCGCGAAGGAAGCGCGTGCGGCGGGTTTCGAGCTGATGAACGATCGGGTCCGGCTCGGCTGGTATCGGGTGAAGGAGTTCCGCCTCGATCTCGCGTTGCCGCGCTTCGAGCGCTGGCGAGAATTCCTGTTCGGCGGAAAGCTCGATGAGGGGCGTGCCGAGTTCGGCGCGGACTTCCTCGATATGCGTGGTCAGCAATTTCTCGCGGCCTGCCGCACGGCGCTGGCGCGCATACTCGACTTTCGAGGCAGGCTGTTCAGGAACGACGTTCGCATCGCGAACGGCGACCGCGATCAGGCGGCCCTCTTCCAGTGTGCGGACCCATGCCTTCGAGCCGTCGTGAATGTCGTAGCCGACGCGCACCTTCTCGCCGCCAAAGGGCACAAGCTCTTGCGCGTAGTAAGTTCCCCAGGGCAGGCGAACTTCGCCGCGCGCCGTCGAGCGGATTTCGTAGGGCCGCCAGAGATCGGTCATCGCTTCCGGTGTCAGTGTGTCCGGCACCCATCCATTAAGGCGATGCTCTTCCAGCGCTTCGGCGGGCGATTGATGACGGAGCTTCCCCGTCACTTCGTCGTGAATGCGCTTGAGGCTGCGATGCGGGCGGTTGTTGTAGGCTTCGACTTCCGCCGTGCAGAAATCGAGGAAGTCTTGCCAGCCGATCAGGAAGCGGCTCGCGCCGCACGCCTTGAGGTCTTTCGTGATGAGCTTCACGACTTTGCGGCGGGCCTCGCCGTCCATGTCGCGGCCGGAATAGCTCGGCAGTTTCCGGGCCGCGCGCTTCCACAGCGTGGATTGAAGACGCTCGATCTTGCCGCGCGACTGCGCGCGGCCCGGGAGCGAGTTGTCCGGCGTAGCGCCGAGCCGCGAGAGAAAGCCCGTCACGTCGGCGGTCATCGCCTTGGCGACGAAGCCGGAGCCGTTGTCGGTATAGAAGAGCGCGAAGAGGCCGAGGGATGAAACACCATGCCGGATCGAATCCATGACGACATGCGAGCTTTCCGCGAGGCCCGTGCTCCAGCCGAAGACGTACCGCGTCGTCACATCCTGCAACGCGCAGACTTCCGGCCGGAACGGCTTGCCGTGAACCGGATGCGCGACATCGGCCTTGAAGCTGTGGCCGTCGGCCGTCACGACATCGAGCGGTTGCAGTCCTTCCGTCGAGCGGCGCTTGAAGCCCTTGAATTTCAGGAGGCCGTTCGGGCCGTGACGGCCGCGCTCGCGATCGACGACGGAAACGCGGGCGAGGAAGCGGCGGGCGGCGTGATAGTCGGGGCAGGGAATGCCTTCCGGCAGCGCGCCGGGAAGGTCTTCCATGACGGCGGCGAGGCTGCGTTTCGTCGGCGTGTTGTAGAGCTTGAGGAGGGCGGCACCCCATGCGGGTGGCGCGGCAGGTGCAGGAGCGGCAGGTGTCAGGGCGTCGATGCCGCCCGTGCCGTGAAGGCTGCGCCAGCGCTTGATTGTCCGTATCGAGAGCGTCCGCTTGCCCTCTTTGCCTGGACGCGCGTTGGCGGCGGCCACCAGCTCTTGAAGGTCGGGGCGCAACTGACCTTCGGCGGCGAGGTGCACGACTTCCTCAATCGCGGCCTCGACGCCCACGAAACAGGTCAGACGCTCGACTTCGAGGAGGATCGCGGCGCGCGCGTCCGCGCAGCGGAGCTGCCAGTCTGCGAGCGGCTGGGAAATAGGTGCCGGTACTTTCCCGGCTGTCATCACATCCCTGACGGTTTTCTGGAGACCGTTTGTTGTGAGCCCGTCAACCCGTACTCCACAGGCAGCCGGATCGTCTCCGGCTGTTTCTGCCACCGCCTTCAAGAGCGAACGCCGCGCTCCGTCCGGCAGCGATTTCAAAAGCGATTGGACGCAATACTCGCTACCGCCGCCGCGATCCGAACGCTTCCGCGAAGCCCAGCCTTCGCGACGAGCCCGCTCGATGACGCGGAACTTAGAGCCGGGAAGACCCGGTAGCTTGAGGTCGGCGAGCTGCGATGCGGTTAGCCAAGCCCTCATTGCTGCCCCCGCGCTTCGGCTTCGCGTTCGGCCCAGTCGAGCGCTTGCTGCGGGAGGTTCTTCTTCGCGGCGGCGATACGGGCGCTGATCGCGCGTTGCTGGAGTTCGAGCGTCACGAGCTCCGCGACGGCGGTCGCCTCACCTGGTAGCGCCTTGAAGCCGCATGCTTCGGCAATGAGCGTCACGAGCCGCGTATCGCCGGTGGCCTTCACGAGCGCTGGCAGCGCTTCGAGCGGGAACCTCCAGTCGTCGGCCGAAGGCGCGGCATAGCGGTCGAGCATGTTCTTGGTCATGTCGCGGCCGGTGAGGCGCGACATATCGGAGGCGACGGCGAAGCGGTCGCGGCCCTGCGCCTTGGCGAATGCCAGCGCATCGGAGACAGCCTCGCGAATCGCGCTAGAAAGTGCCGCGCCTTCGAGAACCGTCTCCGGCCGATCGAAGAAGCCTGGCTGGTTTGGAGAGGGAGCGTGCGGCGACGGGCGGCGCGCCATGTCAGCGGACCCCGGCGATTTGGACATTGCCATGGTCGACGCCGCTGCTACGCTTGCGTTCGCGTGTCGGCGCGATCCGTCGACCGTTTATGAAGCGCTCGGGAAAGAGGATTTCGACCGGGCGTTCGACTGCGGTTGCAATCGCCTCTTCCAGCTCACGCGACGGGGAGGCGAGGGCGGCGGATACGGCCTGCGGCACGACACCTTCCTGTCTCGCCAGAGCGGCGAAAGAAAGGCCCCGAATCTTGAGTTGAAAATTCACCCATGCCCGGCGTTGGACCGGGTTCCTGAAAATCTCCGCCTCGGGTACGGCGGCTTTTTTTGGGTCTGCCAAGGTAGCGATATCCTGTTACACCGAAACGACGATAAAAGTTGGTTAATGCGTGGATGATTCCAACAAAAGTCGTCACTCGTCAACGAGAAAAGTCGGTTAATTCCCGACTTTCCAATTATGTTTGGTAAATCAATGGCTTCGGTTACCCGGAGGGCAGGGAAGAAAGACAGCGTGCGGGTGGAGGGATGGAACGTCGGATTTGCGGCGCGCCTCGGGGCAGTTGTTTCCCAGCTCGGCGGCAATGGAGCAGCGGGCGAAATCGCCGGAGTAACCGACGAAATGATCTCGCGATATCTGAACGGGAAGGCGAAGCCGAACCTCTACAGCATCGCGGCTATAGCCAAGGCCGGTGGGGTCTCGCTCGATTGGCTTCTCTGGGATGAGCGGCCGATTGGGCGGCGCGCCGGGCATGGCCCGGTAGAGGTTGCGCGCTTCATCGAAGTCCTGGATGAGGTGAAGGCCGCATACGAAGCCGCTGGAGGGCATGTGGACGGTGCGGAAGTCGGCGAGGCCGCAGCTCGAATTTACGGGCAGACATGGGATATCGAAGACGAGGCCGAGTTCCGGGGTGGGCTACGCGTGGCGGTGAATAGCCTAAAGCGAGAGCTGCGGAAGACGTGACGGGACGTGACAGTTAGCCGTCACGTCGTTGCGCCCGCCTTCTTTGATGTCGGCTAGATATGCGTTCATTTTCAATGGCTTAGGTAACTGTCACGGCATATGCGCACCTTCCGCGCAGGCCGTGACGATTAGCCCAGCCGTGCTGTCACGCAATCTGAGGCCCGCCGCGCGGCGCTTCACGGCGCGAAAGTTCGGTTCTTACTGGCTTTCCGGGCGCTCACGATCCGCACGAAAGGTGCTCGCTCCCGCTCGGTCCCGTGCCAAAGCGAGCGCACGAAGTGCTCGCTTTTGTTCATTCGGGCTCATTCTGTGCCAAAGCGCGCGCCGATGTTCTGGCTTGTCGAGGGCCTGCTAAGTGCCGATACTCACAACACTTTCCGTCGCGCCTCGTGGATGAGGTCTTTCCATAGCCCGTGCCAAAACGATCACCTCCCCACACCCGCCCGCGCTTAGCGCAAGTGGCGAAGCACCTTTTCGGACTCCATCGAGAAGAAGCTGCCCGCGACCGGGTCTTGCTCTGCGGTGGCACAGGGCTAGGTTATCCATATCGGCGTGACAGCCTGATATGGAGTTTCCGTTGTCGGAAAATTTCTTCGAGCAAGTTTTTGAAGTCGTTGACTGGATGCCTGATTGGGCGATGACACTGGCGCTGCTTGTGGCGGCAGCTGCGGTGGCCGTGCCGATCCACAGCATTGCCATCAGGCTGCTGATGAGGGCATTTTCCGGCCGCGCCATCTATGTTCAGACCCTTCTTCGCCGGACGCGGAGCCTGACAAGGACGATCATACTCTTCATCGCCTTTACCCTGGTGTTACAGGCGGCGCCGCTCAGCGAGGGCGCACTCTCGACATGGAGTTCCGTTCTGGGCGCTTTGCTTTGCGCCATTGTTGGCTGGACCGCCATCTCCACCGTGCACATCGTGAGTGATGTTTATCTGGCGCGTTTCCGCCTCGATCTGGCGGACAACCTGCAGGCGAGAAAGTATGTGACGCAAATCCGCATCCTGCGGCGCGTGGTGAATACACTCATCGTGCTGCTGGCATTGGGCGCTGGATTGATGACGTTCGAGCCGGTCCGGCAATATGGCGTCAGCATCTTTGCGTCGGCGGGTGCGGCCGGTCTCATACTTGGGCTGGCAGCGCGGCCGGTGCTGGAGAACCTTATTGCAGGTATCCAGATTGCGATAACACAGCCGATCCGCATCGACGATGCGGTGGTTGTGGAAGGCGAGTGGGGCTGGATCGAGGAAATCACCGGCACCTACGTTGTCATCCGCATATGGGACTGGCGACGGCTTATCGTGCCGCTTTCCTATTTCATTCAAAAACCCTTCACCAACTGGACACGCGAGAGCGCGTCGATCATCGGCACGGTGTTTCTTCACGCGGACTACACATTGCCGGTGGAGGAACTGCGCGCCTGTCTTGGCAAACTCGTGAAGGACGAGCCGTTATGGGACGGCAAGGTGGCGGTCATACAAGTAACGGATGCGAATGACCGTACGATAGAAATACGTGCGTTGGTCAGCGCGCGTACATCGCCCGAAGCGTGGGATTTACGCTGCAATATCCGGGAAAGGCTTGTTGCCTGGATTCGCGACAACCATCCCGATTGCCTGCCGCAAGTGCGCAGCGCGTCTCTCAAAGGCGAACGCGCTCCGATATCTGCCGAAATTGACGATATTCCTGCAAAAGACGCAGATGACAGCAGTTGAAGGCAGATGCGGAGTAAATCCGCCCTGAATGTGTGAAATCAGCCGAAAAGCGTGGCTTCCAGTGAAGTTTGAGTTGCACGGTTGCTAGTGGAGGCGGGCTTTGTTAGCTTGCCTGCGCTGAGAGGGCATTCACATAGGTCGCACCACACGCGTGCGGCGCTGTCCCCAGTCGTATCCCGCAGCGTTGCTGCCTTGCCGCTTTTCTGCCGGCGTTTAGGGGTGCGGCCCGTTTTCGTGCATCTGCGCGGCTTACCTTTTGCGGGCTCAGAAAACCGATCTCATAGGCTGCCGGCCGTTTTATGGCTGGTGCCGTTTATGCTTTTGGCGGCTGAGGAATCGCGCGTGCGGTCGCCGTCATATCCCGAAGGAACGTCATCATGGAACAGACCAAGAAAAAGCAGCAGGAATTCGGTGAAGATCCGCTTGCCGTGCGCGAAACCGATCACTATCAGCACGAATACACCGAATCCTTTGTTGAAAAATGGGACGACCTGATCGATTGGGAGAGCCGCGCGAAAAGTGAAGGGCAGTTCTTCATCGACATCCTCAAGAAGCGCGGGAAGCACAAGATTCTCGATGTCGCAACGGGGACGGGATTCAACTCCGTGCAGCTTCTAAAGGCAGGCTTCGACGTGACGAGCGTCGACGGCGCTGCGGAAATGCTCTCGAAAGCTTTCGGAAATGCGCGCGATCATGGCTTTGTCATGCAGACGGTTCATGCGGACTGGCGCTGGCTCAACAAGGATGTTCACGGAAAATACGACGCGATTATCTGCCTCGGTAACTCGTTCACGCATCTTTTCGAAGAAAAGGATCGTCGCCGTGCGCTTGCCGAGTTCTATGCCGCGCTGAAGCATGACGGCATCCTTATCCTCGATCAGCGTAACTATGACGCCATCCTCGACCGCGGCTTCAGCACGAAGCACAAGTATTATTACTGCGGAGACCAGGTGTCAGCCGAGCCGGAACATGTCGACGATTCGCTGGCGCGCTTCCGCTATACGTTCCCGGACGACAGCGTCTATCACCTGAACATGTTCCCGCTGCGAAAAGCCTATACGCGTCGCCTCATGCATGAGATCGGTTTCCAGAACGTCGTCACCTACGGTGACTTCGAGGAAACCTACAAGGACGAAGAAGCCGATTTCTTCATTCACGTTGCGGAGAAAACCTATAATGACGAGTAAATCGAACGCCGTCGCTCAGGCAGAAGCCTATTACGACAGTCCGGACGCGGACTCGTTCTACTTCACCATCTGGGGCGGCGAAGACATCCATATCGGGATGTACAAGGACGATAACGAACCGATCATTCCCGCTAGCCATCGCAATGACGAGACGCTGGCCTCGATGCTCGATGGTATCGATGCGAACACTGTCGTTCTCGACATCGGTGCGGGATATGGTGGCGCCGCGCGGCATCTCGCCAAAACCTATGGCTGCAAAGTCATCTGTGTGAACATCAGCGAGAAGCAGAACAATCTCAATCGCGAGCTGAACAAGAAAGCCGGCCTCGAAGACAAGATCGAGGTTCTTTATGGCGATTTCGAAGCCATCCCGGCCGAGGACAACAGCATTGACGTTGTGTGGTCGCAAGATGCGATCCTGCACAGCGGCAACCGTCCGCGCGTGCTCGACGAAGTGAAGCGTGTGCTGAAGCCCGGTGGTCAGTTCATCTTCACCGATCCAATGCAGTCGGATGACTGCCCGGATGGCGTGCTTCAGCCGATCCTTGACCGCATTCACCTGGAGACGCTGGGCAGCTTCGGTTTTTACGACAAGGAGCTGACGGCGCGCGGTTTCGAGAAGGTGGACGTCAAGGAGATGACGCACCAGCTTCGCCGTCACTATTGGCGCGTTGGCGAGGAACTCAAGGCGAACTATGAGCGGCTGACAAAGGGCTCGAGCACGACCTATCTCGACAACATGATCAAGGGGCTCGGCCACTGGGTGGATGGCGCGGACAAGGGCTATCTCGCTTGGGGCGTCATGCATTACCGCTTGGCAAAGTAAGCCGGGAGACCTAGGTTTCCCGTTGCCGGAGCTTTTTCCGGCACTCAAGGATCGAATGATGACGCAGTCGGCTCACATGCAGGGCAACTGGTGGACCACCCGGAGGGTGGCCCCGTAACGTCGTCTGTTTGCGATCGTACCGGACAAGGCCGCCCCCTCTGGAGGCGGTCTTTTCGTTTGAGATATTCATCGGAAAGCGCTTCCAGGTGCGGCCGGGCCGGCAGCCTAGGAGAAGCGAGATGAATGCCTGTGTCAGCGAATCCCCGAGGGAGTTCGAACTCGACGGTGTCGTGCCCTGGGGCAGGCGGCTGTGGGAGTATCGTGCATTTTTTGGACTTGGCGATCTTGCGTCCTGCGTCCCGGTGCTGGATGCGGGGGGCGGCCCTTCCTCCTTTGCAGCAGAGGCGGCAGAGGCTGGACTTCCCGTTATTGCCGCCGATCCGGTTTATGCGTTTGAGCCGGAGGTTATAAGCCAGCGCTTCGAGGAAACCGCGAACGCCATGCGAGCGGGAATGCGACGAGCGTCCTATCGCTTCAACTGGAGCCGGTACGGTTCGGAAGCTGCCGTTCACAGGATTCGGCGGGAGGCGCTGGATCTTTTTTTGGCGGACTTTGAAGCGGGGAAAGCGGACGGGCGTTATGTGCCGGCGTCGCTGCCATTTCTTCCATTCAATGATGGCTCTTTCCGTCTCGCGCTTGTCTCGCATCTATTGTTTCTCTACGGAGACGATCTTGATTTCGGCTTTCACCTCGCGGCGCTCCGCGAGTTGCTGCGTGTCGCAGAAGAAGTGCGGGTTTTCCCGCTTGTCAATCTGGACGGGTTGCCTTCGAGCCATCTGCCGGGTGTCATGAATGAGCTGCGGCGGGGTGGTGCCGAAGTCGATATCGTTCCCGTGCCATTTGAATTCCAGAAGGGGGCGACGCGAATGCTCCGTGTACGCTGTGCCTAGAGTTTTTCGGTGGCGAGGAACTCGTCAACGGCAGCAAGTACTTCTGGCTCGTCTAGGAACGGCGCATGGCCCCTGTCCTTTGCGACCACGCTCTTCATGGCGGGGTTGGCCTCGGTCATGCGGGCCACGATGTCCGCGGTCAGGATGTCGGAGTTTTCCCCGCGTATGGCGAGAAGCGGCATCTGGGAGAGGGACTTGAACTGAGGCCAGAGGGTGGGGATTTCGCCTTTCGATGCTTCAAGCTCTTTGCGCATGGCCGTGCCGATTTTCGGATCGTAGTCCATCTTCGGCGCGGCATGTTCTTCCGCGAAGGTGCGGTGCGCGAATACGCGCCAGGCTTCGGCGGACAGGTTCGGGAATTCACGCTCGTTCATCATGCGAAGCTTCACGGCGGCTTCGTCCCATGTCTTTGGTATTTCCGTGACGCCGACATAGCTGGTGATGCGTGCAATGCCTTTTGGCTCCACTTCGGGGCCGATGTCATTCAGCATTGCGGCCTTGATGACGTTTGGTCGGAAGGCGGCAAGCGCCATGATGATCAGACCGCCGCGCGATGTGCCGGCAAAGACGGCCTGGCCGACGCCGGCAGCACCCATCAGGTCGAGCGTGTCCATCATCTCATGAGCCGGCGTGTAGTCCGACCAGTTGTCGCAATAACCGGAGCGGCCGCGGCCTCGCAGATCCGGGCAGATGACGCGGCGGCTGGCCGAGAGATGTTTGGCAAGCGGTTCGAAGTCTTTCGAGTTTCGCGTCAGACCCGGAAGGCAGATGACCGGCGTACCGGGGGCCGTGCGCTCGCCATAGTCTCGTGCGTAGAGCTTCAGTCCGTCCTGACTTGTGTAGAAAAGGTCGCGATGAGAGGGCGGCATGGAGGGCTCCGCGAATATGGGGATAGATCATGGTGGAGGGGGTCAGCCTCCGCAAGCCTTCGCGAATCGCCGGGCGGCGACCCGCTCTGGTTGTCCCCGAATTTAGTTGTCTCCGGCTTCGACGACAGGCGCCATCGCGCCTTCCGCGGGGGTCGCTATCGGCACTGGTGCATTCGATGCGGGCGAGGCGAGGGAAGGTGGCGCAAGCGGTACGTTCGATGGGCTCGGCGAGGGAGCGGGCGTTGTGATCGGCGTCGCGCCACGGTAGCGAACAAGGTCGGCTTCTATGCGCACGGGTTCCGTCTGTCCGCTCAGGCGTCCGCGATAGACTTCGAGATTTTCCATCACGCGCTGCACGTAATTGCGTGTCTCGGAAAAGGGGATGCTCTCGATCCAGTCGATCGGATCGACGGCCGTCGAGCGGGGATCGCCATACTGGGTTACCCATTGGCGGACGCGCGATGCGCCGGCGTTATAGGCGGCGATGCTCATGATGTAGGAGCCGGAAAATTCATTTTCCACGAGATCGCCGAGATGGGCAGCGCCAAGCGTTGCGTTATAGACGGGATCGGTGAGCCTTGCGGATGAGTAAGGCAGGCCGACCTGACCCGCGACCATGCGCGCCGTGCGCGGCATAAGCTGCATCAAACCGCGCGCACCTGCCGGGCTGAGGGCTTGGGGGTCGAACTCGCTCTCCTGGCGCGACAGACCATAGACCAGAGCCGTTTCGACGGGCGGTCCGCGATGCGTCCATTTCGGCATGGCCTCCGTCGGATAGGCATAGTCGGTGAGCACTATGTTGCGGAGTGCGGCGGCCTTTGCGATGCGCAGAGAGAGCTTGCGGTCACCGAAGGAGAGCGCGAGATCGGAAAGGACGGCGATCTCGGCGGGATCGTCGATGATGTCCGCAAGATGCAGCATGAAGGTCCAGCGGGTTTTCTCCCGGTCGAGATCCTGCAGGATGCGTGCGGCATGGACGAGCTCGCGGCTGTCGAAGCGTTTTTTCACGTCGCCGGTTCGGGCGGGCGTTCCCGGCAGACGGAGCTTGCCGTCGCTGCCGCTGGATGCGAGGGCGGCTGTTGCGAGCTGCCCATAGAAAGTTGTCGGATAGGTGGCGGCCTGCCGATAATAAGTGGCGGCACTCTCCTTGTCGCCCGATGCGGAGGCTGCGCGTCCTGACCAGTATTCCGCGCGCGATTTGCTGATCGGCGTTGAGACGCCGCTGCTGAGCTTGCGGAAGTGCGCCAGAGCCGCTTCCGGGCGGTTCAGATATTGAAGGCCGATCCAGCCTGCCATGAATTCGGCTTCCGCAAAATCGACACCTTCGGTGAGGCCGTTGCCGGCTGCGATCTTGTAGGCCTGTTCATAGAGGCCTTCGGACATGGCCTTGCGGGCGAGAATCTTGCGCTCCACCCACCAGCTATCGGGCCGCACCATCTTGTGCGGCTCGGTTGGGGCCGTGAGAAGGAGCGGCAGGGCGGTGTGCGCATTGCCGCGACGGCGCTCATATCGCACCTGATCGTACAGAAGTCCGGCATCTGTCCGCAGAGATGCAGGCACTAGCGACAGGGCGGAGGGCGCCTTGCTCGACCCGGTGATGAACTGGATACGTGCGTCGGTAAGGGCACGTTCGGCCTGCCCAACCAGCGCAGCGGTGGTGCGGGCGTCGCCGGTACGCCGTTCCCAGAGAAGGCGGGCAAGGCGTGCTTGTTGTGCTTCGGTGTTCAGATAGCGGCCATAGGTGGCCAGGATTTCCTTTTGCCGGGAAGAGCTGAAATCGTTCTCAATCCATGCGCGGCGAATCCATTCGGTGCCTTCGTCCTGACGACCCGCCTCCAGGAGCGTCTTGCCATAACGGATACGGCCTTCGCCTGTCCTGGGCGGATGCTCGACAAACCAGGCGATGATGTCGTCGCCCGACATCGGATAGGCGAGGAGGGCTTTTTCTGCCCGAATTTCGAGGATGTAGAGCCGCGGCCAGTCGGGATTCTGCTCCATGAAGGTGACGATTTCGGCAAAGGTCGCCGTACTGGAATCGGAGAGAAGCCGTGTCCATACGATGAGCTTTGCAGCCGTCGGGTCGCTTATCTGGGAGCGGAAACGGTTTGCCGAAACCCAGTTGCCGCGGTCAACCTCATCGAAGGCGGCGCGGGCGGCCATCATGTCCGCTGCGCTCAGACCGGAGAAGGTTCCCGCTGTGGCGGTCGGGGCCTGGGGAGCCGCGAGGAGGGGCTCCGATGCGCTTGCCGCCTGGAGCTGGGTGCCCCCGGGACGAGGCAGCGGCAGCGCGGCGGAAGCCGCCGCGGAAACTGCGCAAGTGGAAAAAAACGTAGCCGCCATGGCAGCCGCGAGGCGAGGAAGTCTGAAGCTGGAATCAGTCCGCAAGGCGCAAACCCGATACAAAGTTTCCGAACCGCTCTCGGGCCAGCCCGGCGGGGGGCCTTGGGTTCGTCAATAGCGCGGTAAATCTGGCGTGAAACGCCGCAACGCTCAGATAATCCACCATTGAGTCTACTCATGTGCTAACACGCGCCGCAATAGGCCATATGCGCCGGAACCGGCGGTTTCTTGCCGGGTTTGCCGCTTATGGTTATCTTGCGCGCCTTCGGGAGCACCCCCATCCGCGCAAACCGGGGAAACGGAGCCTAAAGCCATGTTCAAGGGATCGTTCGTCGCACTCATTACACCGTTCAAGGGCGGCAAGGTGGATGAGGCTGCGTTCGTCAAACTGGTGGAATGGCAGATCGAGCAGGGCACGCACGGCCTTGTTCCCTGCGGGACGACGGGTGAATCGCCCACACTTTCCCATGACGAGCATAAGCGCGTTGTGGAACTCTGCATCGAAACGGCGCGGGGCCGCGTGCCCGTGATCGCCGGGGCGGGGTCCAACAACACCGTGGAGGCGATCGAGCTGACGGCCTTTGCCAAGGAGGCGGGCGCGGATGCCGTGCTCAGCGTGACCGGCTATTACAACAAGCCCTCGCAGGAAGGCATCTACCAGCACTTCAAGGCGGTGAACGACGCGGTCGATATTCCAATCATCCTCTACAATATCCCCGGGCGAACCATCGTGGATATTTCGCTTGAAACCATGACGCGGCTCTTTGCGTTGAAGAATATCGTGGGCGTGAAGGATGCGACGGCGAACCTTGCGCGGGTGAGCCAGCAACGCCAAATGATGGGTGCAGAATTTTGTCAGCTTTCGGGCGAGGATGCGACCGCGCTCGGGTTCAATGCGCATGGCGGCGTGGGCTGCATTTCCGTCACGGCAAATATTGCGCCGGCGCTTTGTGCGGAATTCCAGCAAGCGACGCTTGCGGGGGACTTCGCAGAGGCGCTTGAAATTCAGGACCGGCTGATGCCGCTTCACACGGCGCTGTTCCTCGACCCGAACCCGGCGCCTGCCAAGTATGCGGCCCATCTGCTGGGGTTCTGCGAGAATGAGCTGCGGCTGCCGCTGGTGTCGGCCAGTTCGGGAACCGAGGAAAAAGTGCGCAGCGCCATGCAGCATGCTGGCCTGCTTAATTGACGCGCCAGAGATCGGTGGCGAGCTAGAAATCGGAGAGCAATGTCCTCCAAGAGTGGTGGCGCCAAACGGAAGGCCGTGGACGGCCAGAAGATCATTGCGGATAACCGCAAGGCGCGCTTCAACTACAGCATAGGCGAGACTTTCGAAGCCGGCATCGAGCTCAAGGGCAGCGAGGTGAAGTCGTTGCGCGTGGGACAAGGCAGCCTCAACGAGGCTTATGCCCAGGCGACGCGCGACGGCGAGATCATGCTCGTGAACGCTTATATCCCCGTCTATCTGCAGGCCAACCAGTTCAATCACGAGACGCGGCGGCCCCGCAAACTCCTCCTGCACAGGCGCGAGATCGACAAGCTAATCGCGGCCGTTCAGCGGCAGGGCATGACCATTGTGCCGTTGCGGATGTATTTTAACGATCAGGGCCTGGTTAAGGTCGAGATCGGACTCGCGCAGGGCAAAAAACTCGCCGACAAGCGCGAGACGCTCAAGGAACGGAGCTGGGAGCGCGACAAGGCACGACTGCTTAGAGAAAAAGGCTGAGAGCCATGAGCGAGGACGGAAGCGGCGAAGGCCTGATCGGACGGATCAAGGAAAAGCTGATCCGCACCAAGCAGAAGACGGCGGCGGAAGGCCGGCATCTTACCGGCGTGCCTGACAAGGCCCATGCGCGCCGCCTGCCGCCCGGACAGAATCTCGTCAAGAAATGGCCGGTGCTCGACCTCGGCATCCAACCCGATATTCCGAAGCAGGAATGGTCGCTTGAGGTCACGGGGCTTGTTGCCAATCCTGCCAGCTGGAATTTCGAGGATTTTCTCAAGCTGCCGCAGTCGCAATTCACGAGCGACATTCACTGCGTCACGACCTGGAGCCTTTACGATAATCGCTGGGATGGCGTGGCGGCGCGGACAATCCTTGAACTCGTGCAGCCGCGTCCCGAAGCGCGTCATGTGATCTTTCATGCCCATGACGGCTATACCACCAATATCCGGCGGGAGGTCTTCGAGGAGCCGGACGTCATCATTGCGCATAGCTGGGAGGGCAAGCCGCTGACCCGCGAGCATGGCGGGCCTGTACGCGCCGTGGTGCCGAAGTGGTATTTCTGGAAGAGTGCGAAGTGGCTTCGGACGATCGAGTTCAGCGATGTCGACAAGCCTGGCTTCTGGGAACAGAACGGCTATCACAACGAAGCCGACCCGTGGAAGGAAGAGCGCTACAGCTAGGGTTCTTCAATCACCGATATGTGCGCGCACGGCGCGAAAGACATCATGAAACATTTCCGGTGTGAGGCGGCGCGTATTCGTGTTGTAGCGCGAGCAGTGATAACTGTCGAAGAGACGAAGGCCCGAGCCCAGATCATGCTGCGCGCCGTGACCGAAGGCGGCGGTGCTTTTCTTCATCCCCCGAGCGGAGAGAACCGCATCATGCGCGATGCGGCCAAGCGCGAGGATAACTTCCAGGTTCGGTAGCGCAGCAATGCGCGCCTTGAAGAACCCGAGGCAGGTCTTCGCTTCGGCGGGCGTTGGCTTGTTCTGTGGCGGCACGCAGCGCACGGCGTTGGTGATCATCGTATCGATGAGTTCGAGCCCGTCATCGGGACGCGCATCATAGGTGCCGCGGGCAAAGCCAAATTCGAGAAGTGTTCCGTAAAGCAGGTCGCCCGCGAAATCGCCCGTGAAGGGGCGGCCCGTGCGGTTCGCCCCCTGAACGCCCGGCGCCAGACCGACAATCAGCAGGCGCGCCTTCTCGGTGCCGAAGGACGGGACGGGCGCGTTGAACCAGTCGGGATGGGCGGCCTGGTTCGCCTCGCGATAGGCGACGAGCCGGGGACAAAGCGGACAGTCGAGCGGTGCTTCGGCTTCGAAAGAGGTGAGAGAGGCGCGATCAGGCACGTGTTGGCTGCCCGAGGTCGTCATCCTCGTCTTCGTCCTCGTCGTCATAATAGCCGTCGCCGTTATTGCGGACGGGCGAGGCGGCGGGGCGGTCCGAATGGCTGCGGCCGACGATGTCGCGGAGCGTTTCAAGGTCGATAAACTGATCGGCCTGGCGGCGGAGTTCGTCGGCAATCATGGGGGGCTGGCTGCGCATG
>Ga0114898_1001030_pt1 | contig 18028 bp, 18 predicted proteins | sample Malvired_Geostar_FD_83496 | JGI IMG/M metagenome (GOLD analysis project Ga0114898, IMG submission 83496) | Marine viral communities from the Global Malaspina Expedition - Malaspina viral metaG DeepMed_Geostar | ecosystem: Environmental > Aquatic > Marine > Oceanic | place: Mediterranean Sea... | reverse complement strand
CCCTTACAGCCGCTTATCTTTCTGCGAGGCGGTGTCCTCCTCTTCGCATGTCCTCTCCACCCCCTGCTGCAAACGCATCCTCGAACACCCAGGCGACCGCGCCCGGGTGTTCGAGGATGCGTTTGCAGCCGAGGGTGGCGAGGACCTGGTCATAGAAGGCAACCGCCTCGTCGAAGCGATTGCTGCCCAGGGAAATGTGGGAAAGGATGCTGGGGTTCTGTTCGGCCATGGTGCGTTCTCCTTGAATGGCCAAGCAAGCCTAGCAGGCCATCGGCGCCTGGCCGCGGGACCAGCCGAACGGCGACTCAGCCGGGCTCCGACTGCCTTGCCGGCGGTTCGCTGCAGAGCATGAAGCAGCGGAACAGCATGATGGTCGGCAGCAGTTGCAGCAGGCCGACCACGCCATCCAGCAGCATTGCCGGCAATAGCGACGGGGTCTCGTCAGCGAACAGCTGAGCGGCGATCCAGACCTCGAGCATCCAGACCGGCAACAACACGGTCATCACACAGCCCAGGATCAGCAGGAAATGCCCGCGGGTGAGGAGGAAGCTCTGCTTCAGCGCTGCCAGCGGTGTCAGCCCGCGCAGCACCAGCAGGTACTCGGCGAAGGCGATCTTGACCATTACCCAGATGCCCGGCAGCACGAACAGCGAGGCGCCGAGCAGGATCAACAGCGTGCCCAGCCCCGAAAGCACAGCCAATGCTGGCCACAATGGCAGCGCCCGGGCATAGACCGCGCCCAGAGCCGGATCATGGCCACGGCTGCGCGCGTCCAGAAAGAGGATCAGCGCGCCAACGTACAGCGGGTAGAAGATCAGGCCCACCAGCAGGTCCAGGGCGGGCGGTGCGTTATCGCCGAGCCAGTGGTCGAGCGCCAGACGGGTCAGACTTTCCAGCAGGATCAGCGGCAGGCAGAGCCGGACGATGGTCAGGAAGTGGCGGGAGTAGAAAAACCAGGCGTCGCGCAGGATGGCAAGAACGTTCATTGCAGACCGAAGGTGAGGTAGTCGTTTCGGGGCGCCACTGTAACGGATGCGGCAAGGACGGGACATGCGCGATTTCGCCGTCCATACTGGCGGTCCATTCAGATTTCAGGCTGCCGCGTGAAGAAGATCGCCCTGTTCGCCGATGTGCAGAACCTCTACTACACCGTGCGCCAGGCCCATGGCTGTCATTTCAATTATTCGGCGCTGTGGGCCGATGTCAGCCGGCGCGGCAGCATCGTCGAGGCCTATGCCTACGCCATCGAGCGCGGTGACGCGCGTCAGCAGCAGTTCCAGCAGATCCTGCGCAACCTTGGCTTCACGGTGAAGCTCAAGCCCTATATCCAGCGCAGCGACGGCTCGGCCAAGGGCGACTGGGACGTGGGCATCACCATCGATGTGCTGGATGCGGCGGCGCGGGTCGATGAGGTGGTGCTGGCGTCCGGTGACGGTGATTTCGATCTGCTGCTCGAGCGGGTGCGGGCCGGTGGCGCCGAAGCGACAGCCTACGGCGTGCCGGGCCTCACCGCGCAATCGTTGATTCGCGCGGCGACGCGTTATGTGCCGATCGAGGGGGATTTGCTGTTGCGGTGAATGCGCGGAGGAGATGGTCGAGGCGCTGGTTGGTGGAAAATGCTTCGCAGTTTTCCACCCTACGGCTGCGTCAAACGTAGGGTGGATGACGCTTCACCCATCCACCAAAACGACGTCAGGCTTTGCCGAGAGCCGCCAGGCGCTTGCGCACCGCCGCTTCGATGCCGGCGGCATCCAGGCCGCATTCGGCGAGCATTTCGCTGGGCTTGGCGTGCTCGACGTAGTAGTCCGGCAGGCCCAGGTGCAAGATCGGTCGCAGCACGCCTTCGGCAGCGAGGAACTCGGCCACCGCACTGCCGGCACCGCCCATGATGCTGTTCTCCTCGACCGTCACCAGCAGCTCGTGGCTGCCCGCCAGTTCGCGCAGCAGGGCTTCGTCCAGCGGTTTGACGAAACGCATATCGACCACCGTGGCGTCCAGCGCCTCGCCGACCTGCAGCGCCTCGGGCAGCTGCACGCCGAACACCAGCAGCGCCACCTTGCTGCCCTGACGGCGCACCACGGCCTTGCCGATTTCCAGCGGTTCCAGGGCCGGCTCGATGCTGGCGTTGGGGCCGCTGCCGCGCGGGTAGCGCACTGCGGCCGGGCCTTCGAAGTGGTAGCCGGTGGTGAGCATGCGGCGCATCTCGTTCTCGTCGCTGGGCGTCATCACCAGCATGCCGGGGATGCAGCGCAGGTAGGACAGGTCGAAACTGCCGGCATGGGTCGGGCCGTCCTCGCCGACCAGGCCGGCGCGGTCGATGGCGAACAGCACGTCGAGGTTCTGCACCGCGACGTCGTGGATCAGCTGATCGTAGGCGCGCTGGAGGAACGTCGAGTAGATCGCCACCACCGGCTTCATGCCTTCGCAGGCCATGCCAGCAGCCAGGGTGACCGCGTGCTGCTCGGCGATGGCGACGTCGAAGTAGCGGTCCGGATAGCGTTCGCTGAACGCCACCAGGTCGGAGCCTTCCTTCATCGCCGGGGTGATGCCGGTCAGGCGCGGGTCGGCGGCGGCCATGTCGCACAGCCACTGGCCGAAGACGTTGGAGTATTTCGGCCCCGCGGGCTTCTTCGGCGCTGGCGGCGCGCCGACTGGCTCCAATTTGCTGATCGCATGCCAGGTGATGGGGTCGGCCTCGGCCGGGGCGAAGCCCTTGCCCTTCTTCGTCACCACATGGAGGAACTGCGGGCCGTCGAGGTCGCGCATGTTGCGCAGGGTGGCGATCAGGGTCGGCAGGTCGTGGCCGTCGATGGGGCCGATGTAGTTCCAGCCCAGTTCCTCGAACAGGGTGCCGGGCACCAGCATGCCCTTGGCGTATTCCTCGGTGCGGCGGGCGATTTCCCAGGCGCCTGGCAGGCGCGAGAGGATCTTCTTGCTGCCTTCGCGCATGCTCGAATAGGTGCGGCTGGAAAGGATCTTGGCCAGGTAGTTGGACAGGCCGCCGACGTTGCGCGAGATCGACATGTCATTGTCGTTGAGCACCACCAGCATGTTGGCGCCGACTTCCGGGGCGTGGTTGAGCGCTTCGAAGGCCATGCCGGCGGTCAGTGCGCCGTCACCGATCACTGCGATGGACTTGCGCTGCTCGCCTTTCAGCCGCGCGGCGACCGCCATGCCCAGGGCGGCGCTGATCGAGGTGCTGGAATGACCGACGCCGAAGGTGTCGTACTCGCTCTCGACCCGGCGCGGAAAGGCGGCCAGGCCGTCCTTCTGGCGCAGGGTGCCCATGCGCTCGCGGCGGCCGGTGAGGATCTTGTGCGGATAGGCCTGGTGGCCCACGTCCCACACCAGCCGGTCGTCCGGTGTGTCGTAGACGTAGTGCAGGGCGATGGTCAGTTCGATCACGCCGAGGCCGGCGCCGAAGTGCCCGCCGGTGCGGCCGACGCTGTACAGCAGCTCCTGGCGCAGTTCGTTGGCAAGCTCTTCGAGTTCCGCCTCGCCCAGTCGGCGCAGCTGTTCGGGGGTCGCCGCTCGGTCAAGAACGGGCGTCGCGGGGCGAACCCGAGGGATCTCGTGAAAAGTCTTGGGCATCAGGCGGATCGTTGTCGTTGGAAAAAAGAGCGGCAGTTTACCCGATGGGCCCCTCGATAAGAACGGCCCCGGGTCCGGTAGGGGTTTGACTGCGATTTCGGCGAAAGGTCAATTGCGTCGTTCGACAATGTAGCGCGCCAGCTCGCGCAGCGGCTCGGCGGCGGTATCGAACGGCCGCAGCGCGTGCAGTGCCTGGTCGCGCAACTCCAGTGCATAGGCCTTGGCCGCGTCCATGCCGAGCTGGGCCGGGTAGGTGGGTTTGTCCCGGGCGATGTCGGCGCCTTGGTGCTTGCCGAGCGTGGCGGTGTCGCTTTCCACGTCGAGGATGTCGTCCTGGACCTGGAAGGCCAGGCCAATGGCGCGGGCGTACTGGCTCAGCGAGGCGAGGTTGTCGGCATCGGCATGGCCACTGGCCAGCGCGCCGAGCTGCACGCTGGCCTCGATCAGCGCTCCGGTCTTGTGCCGGTGCATCAGCTCGAGGGCATCGCGATCCAGCTTGAGGCCGACCGAGCCGAGGTCGATGGCCTGGCCGCCGACCATCCCCGCCGGCCCGGCGGCGCGCGCCAGCACGGCGAACATGCGCAGGCGCAGCGCCGCGTCCTGCGGATTGTGTTCGGCCTGGGCCATGGCCTCGAAGGCGAGACTCTGCAGGCCATCGCCGGCAAGGATGGCGCAGGCCTCGTCGAAAGCCTTGTGGGTGGTGGGCTGGCCGCGACGCAGGTCGTCGTCGTCCATCGCCGGCAGATCGTCGTGCACCAGCGAATAGGCATGGATCAGCTCGACCGCGCAGGCGGCGCCGTCGGCATCAGTCTTGTCACCATTCAATGCTTCGCAGGCGGCGTAGACCAGCAGCGGGCGGACGCGCTTACCACCGTTCATCACGCTGTAGCGCATGGCCTGGTAGAGCCGCTCGAGCTGCGGCAGCGGCGGGACGAAGAGGGCTTCGAGGCAGCCGTCGACGCGTTGCTGACAGCCTTTCTGGTAGTCGCCGATCATCATGCTTCGGGGTCCGACTCGAAGGGGGCTTCCTGCAGGCTGCCGTCGCGTTCCAGCAAGATCTGCACCTTCTGCTCGGCCTGGCTCAGCGCCGCCTGGCAGTCGCGGGTCAGGCCGATGCCCTGTTCGAAGCAGGTCAGCGAGTCTTCCAGCGACAGCTCGCCGCTCTCCAGGCGCTCCACCAGCTGTTGCAGCTCGGCAAGGGATTGTTCGAAATCGAGTGCAGCTTTCTTGCGGGCCATGGCGGGAACCTGTCGTCGGCGGCGAGTCGGAAACGGGCGCGACATTAGCAAAGAAACGCCGGTGGCAGCCACAAGGTTTGCCCGCGTGATGTGTATCAACCTGCATAGGTCGGCGGGGGGCCCTCCAACCCGCGCCGCCGCTCAGTGGCCCTGCTCGCGCAGTCGCCTTTCCCGTTCGGCGAGCGGCAGCTTCGGGCAGCTGTCGCAGAGTTCGCCATCGGCGCGGCGAAAGTGCTGGCAGCACGCCTTGCGCTGCAGGCCCAGGCGCGTACCGCCTTCGGCCAGCGGTACCGCGAGCAGGCCGCTGGCGCCGGACATGGCGCAAGCCGCCAGCCAGACGTCAGCCGCCCGGCAAAGTTGCAGGTTGCCGCAACCGTCGAGGCGCTGGCTATGCAGCAGTGCGGCCATGACGCAGTCGGCCGCCAGCCTCTGCGCCAGTTTGGGGTGCAGCCCGAGCAGCGGCCCGCTGACGGCCTGGGCCTGTTCACAGAAGCCACGGATCTGGGCGCCGGCATGGCGCAGCAGGCGCTGGGGCTCGCCCTGCAGTGGCTGGTGATCGGGCAGGCAGAACCCGGCGACGAAGCCCTGTTCGACGCCCTGCGCCAGGCCGTCCAGGCACGGGGCCTGGCCGGCCAGGCGCACCGCGAGCACCTGCAGGTAGATGGGCTGCCAGACCAGCAGCGTCCAGCAGCGCGCCGCCCAGTAGTGGCGGCCCGCTTCCGGACAGGTCGCCCGCCAGTGCGCCAGCAGCCTGGCCCCAGACTGCGGATGCTCCAGCGTCAGCTCGTCGGCGCGGGGTGCGCCGACCCGGCCATCGAGGCCCGGCAGTACGCGACGCAGGCGCAGCAGCAGGCTGCCCAGCGCATCCGTGGGCGGCCAGCGCGCTTCAGCGCTCCGGTGCATAGCGCGCCACGGGGTTCTTCAGGGTACCCGCGAATTTCAGCGCTCCGGCCGGATCGGCGAGGTCGAGCATCTGTCGGTTGTTGCCCAGCTGCAGGCGGTTCAGGCAGGAGCGGGCGAATTCCTCGGCGAACAGGTCGTAACGGGCGAACTTGTCGCGCAGCTGCGGCTGGCTGGCCTGGTAGTCGGCGATGCAGTCGGCGACCTGCTGCCAGAAGCGCTGCTCCGGCAGGCCGCCCTGTTCGTCGAGAATCTGCGCCAGGTAGCGGAAGAAGCCGTCGAACACGTCGGTGAAGATCGACAGCACCTTGAGCTCGTCCGGCACCGAGACGGCGAGACGGCCGACCGCTTCGGGAATCTTCGCCTCGGCATCGAGGATCACCGCTTCCTCACCGATGTCCTTCATCAGCACGCGGACCGGCACATGGTCTTCCAGCACCAGGATCAGGTTTTCGCCATGGGGCATGAAGACCAGGTCATGGGCATAGAAGCAGTGCAGCAGCGGCTTCAGGTAGGCATTGAGGTACTGCCGCAGCCAGCGGTCGGCGGTGAGTCCGGACGCGCTGATCAGCGTCGGCAGCAGGGCGCGCTCGTCGCCGTCGCTGTGCAGCAGCGCGGCCATGGTCATCAGCCGCTGGCCGGGTTCGATGTGGCCCAGCGGGCTCTCGCGCCAGAGCGCAGAGAGCATCTTGCGGTAGGGGCTGCTGGCCGGCAGCGCCTGCTCGTAGTAAGGGTTGCGATAGCCGATCGCCGCCACCTCGCGCAGCAGCTGGAAGCCGCAGTCGCGCAGCAGCGGGTCGCGCGCCACGCGGCCGGCGAGGTAGGCGTTGATCGCCGGGGTCGCCTGCATGTAATAGGGCGACAGCCCGCGCATGAAGCCCATGTTGAGGATCGACAGGGCGGTCTTCACGTAGCGCCGCTGCGGCTCGCTCTGGTTGAAGAAGGTGCGGATCGACTGCTGCGCCAGGTAACGGTCGTTGCTCAGGCCGAGATAGACGATCTGCCGGTTGGCGATCTCCGCGGCGAAACCGATGGCCAGGATGTTGTGCCACTGCCAGGGATGCGCCGGCATCAGCAGATAGTCGTCGGGGTCAAGCTGCAGCGCTCGCAGCTGGTTGTGGAACACGCCGAGCTGGCCACCCAATTCCTCGCGCAGCAGGGTCGCCTGGTCGAGCCCGTCGATGGCGCTGTAGCTGGCGCGGCTGCGGTGCACGGCGAGCCAGACCAGACGCACCGGGCTGGCGGCTTCCGGCGCGTAGGCGCGGTAATCCTGGGCGTCGAACCCCATCCGCCCGTTGTTGGCGACGAATCCCGGATGACCTTCGCGCATGCCGGTCTCGATCTGCTGGAAGTCCGACAGGGCCAGCTGGGCCGCGCTCAGCGGGCTGTTGGCGAGCTTGTAGGCGCTGCCGAACAGGGTGCTGCTGATCTCGTCCAGATAGAGCGGCAGGTTGGTTTCGGAAAGGCCGAGGACGTCGCTGAACTCGATGATGAATGCAAGGGCATCCAGCGGCTGTGGTTCCCCGTTGCTGAGCTTTTCGATGGAGTCGGTGGCGATCGACCAGTGATCCAGCGCCAGCCGCCGCGCCTTGAAACGGTACTCGGTCGAGCTGTCCGGCACGGCGACGCGGTAGTGGCTGTCGCCCAGCGGCTCGGGGCTGAGCAGCTTCTCGTGGCTGAACTCGGCCAGCGCCTTTTTCAGCAGCAGGCGATTGGCGCGGGCCCAGAGTTCGGCTTGCAGATGGTCGGTGGCCAGGTCGCTGGTAGCGGTCGGCAGGCGTACGAGCTGATTCATTGCGGGTTCTCCTGAAGGGTGGCGAGGAACTGCGCACGGGTGCAGAACGCCAGACAGGCGTCCTTCTCCGGCAGATGCAGCAGGCACTGGTAGACGAAGCCGACCCGGCGGTTGAGCGCATGTACCTTGGCGTTGCGGGCGTCGGGCTCGACGACGATGCGGCGGGCGAAAGGGTCGGCGAACTGATAGGCGAGGATGCTGCGCATCACCTCCAGGCTGAAGCCGTGCACCGGGCGCTCGCAGGGGGCGAGCAGCAGGTGCATGCCGCGGTCGCCGGGGCGCACCTGATAGTGGTCGGCGAGCCGGTCGTGGGCAGGGTGGTAGCCCTCGAACAGGAAGGCCGGCTCGCCGTTCCACAGGCCGAGGGCGATGTCGCGGTGACTGCTGCGCTGGATCTCGTCAACGTAGTCGGCCAGCTGCGTCAGGCTCATGTGGCCCATGCCCCAGAAGCGCGCGTAGTCGCGGCGCAGCCAGTCCTGCAGCAGCGGCAGGTGCTCGGGTTGCAGGGTTTCGAAGTGCATCGCGCCAAGGGCGCAGTAGCGGACGAAGCGCGGACCGTCCGCGCGGGAAAGAGCGGTGTTCATGGTTTGGCTCCACAGAGAGGCGCCCCGGCCGGTGCCGAAACCAGCAGCCAGCGCAGGGTGCATGCGGTGAGAACGAGGCCCAGCGCCGAGAGCAGGAACGGCGCGGCGAGGCCGGCATCACGTACCACCACGCCGGCCAGCCAGGAGGCGGTGAGTACGCCGAGGTTCTGGAAGATGTTGATCAGGCTGTAGTCGCGGCCGTAGTGCTCCGGCCGGCTGAGGGCGAACAGTCGCGCATCCAGCGCCACGGTGAGCTGGTACAGCGCCCAGCCGAACAGCACGCGCCCGGCCAGCACCAGCGGCATCTGCTCGACGCCCTGCAACGCCAGCCCGGCGGCACCGAGCAGCAGCCAGGCGGTCAGGTGCTGCCCGGTGTGGAAGTGCAGGGCGAGGGCGAGCAGTGCCAGCATGCCGGGAATGGCATAGACCAGGCCGGTGATCCAGCTGGCCTGTGGTCCGCCGAGCTGTTCCCAGTACAGCGTGAAGAACGGCCGCGCCAGGTAGACGCAGAAGTAGAAGGCCAGCATCAGCAGGCACAGTCGGGCAATGGCCAGATGCTCCTCCCGCGGCCTCGGTGGCGTGCTCGCATCGACCCGTGCCGGCTGCGGCGCATGGCGCAACAGCAGCAGGCTGACGGCCATCTGCACGAAGTCCATCAGCCCCATCAGCACGAACATCCGCGCCGGACTGAGGTAGTGCAGCACGCCGCCGCCCAGCGTCGCGCCGGCGATTGCGCCCAGGTGCACCACCACCGAAAGCAGGCCGATGGTGCGTACCTGCTGGTCGGTGCCTACCAGGCCCATGACGTAGGGATACATCAGCAGGTAGCTGGCCTTGAAGGCGATCATCCCCAGCGACACCGGCCAGAACAGCCACTGCCGGTCGATGGCCGCGCAGGCCAGTGCCAGCACGCCGGCTACCAGCTGACCGACGATCAGCAGCCGCAGCGGGTGAGCATGGCGTGCAAGGCGCACCCACACGGGCAGTGCGAGCATCGCCACCAGGCACACCGCGGCCAGGTACAGCCCGACCTGCTCGTTGCGCAACTCGCCGAAACGCTCGGCGAAGTATTGCGGGTAGAACGGCATCAGCAGGCTGTCGCCGAGCACGGCCAGCAGCGTCATACCGATCAGTGCGCGTCGCAGTGTCATCGCGCCGCCACCGCGCCCTGGGGCGTGAGCGGCTGCGGCAGGCTGAACTGCTGGAAGGCGATCTTCGTCTCCACCGCGTAGTGCTCGCGCCCGCAGATCTCGCGCAGAATGCAGGCGTTGCGGTAGCAGCCCATGCCGAGATCCGGCGTCACCAGGCCGTGATCGGCAAGCCCGGCGTTCTGCACGAAGACCTCGCCGCCGTTGCGGTCGATGCTGTAGTTGCGCGCCACGGCGAAGCGCTCCGGTGCCTGCCAGACGATGCGTTCGGCGATCGGCTGGATGAAGCGTGGCAGGCGGTACTGATACCCGCTGGCCATCACCAGCGCCTCGCAGCGGTGCCGGTAGCTCTGCTGCAGTTCGTGCTGGAAGAACTCCAGCTCCAGCGTGCCGTCGGCCAGGCGCTGGCAGCGGCGCAGTTCGGCGTTAGTCAGCAGCTGGGTCGGCACCTCGCCCTTGAGGCTCTGGTTGTACAGCTCGTCGTAGATGGCGTTGATCAGCGTACCGTTGATGCCCTTGTACAGGCCCTTCTGGCTGTCGATGAGCTTTTCCCGGGTGCTGCGCGGCAGGCTGTGGAAGTAGTCGATGTACTCGGGGCTGGTCATTTCCAGCGTCAGCTTGGTGTATTCCAGCGGGAAGAAGCGCGGCGCGCGGGTGATCCAGTTCAGCTGATAGTCGTGGCGGTCGATTTCCTGCAGCAGGTCGTAGTAGATCTCCGCCGCGCTCTGGCCGCTGCCGACCACCGTGATCGAGCGCTTGCCCTGCAGGCGTGGCTTGTCCTGCAGGTAGTTGCCGCTGTGGCTGACGTGGTCGGCCAGGCCTTCACAGCAGCTCGGCAGATAGGGCGTGGTGCCGGTGCCGAGTACCAGGCGGCGGGTGAGGAACTCGAAACCCTCGCCGCTGCGCGCATGCACCCCGCGCACGCGGTAGCAGCGACGCTCGTCGAGGTAGTCGACGTGCTGGACGAAATGCCCGAAGCGCAGGCTGTCGAGCTGCTCCACCACCCACTGGCAGTACTGGTTGTATTCGCGGCGCATCAGGAAGAAGTCTTCCTTGATGTAGAAGGCGTACAGCCGCCCGATCTGCTTGGCGTAGTTGAGAAAGCTGAAACGGCTGGTGGGGTCGGCCAGGGTCACCAGATCGGCCATGAACGGCGTCTGCAGGGTGGCGCTGTCGAGCATCATGCCGGGATGCCAGTTGAAGCCCTCGGCGCGGTCGAGAAACAGGCAGTCGAGTCCGTCGATGGGCTGTGCCAGGCAGGCCAGGCCAAGGTTGAACGGGCCGATGCCGATGCCTATGAAGTCGTAGATCTTGTTCATGAGCGATCTCCTACTGGTTGGCGGTCGTCGAGCAGGCGGGCGCCGTGGTCACGAATCAGCTCGACGATGGCGCGCAGGTCGTCCAGCGTGGTTTCCGGGTTGAGCAGGGTGAACTTGAGGTACTGCCGACCCTTGACCACGGTGGCGGCAATGACCGCCGCGCCGGAGCGGAAGATGGCCTTGCGGATCTCGCGGTTGATCTCGTTCAGGCGCTCGTCCGCCACGCCTGCGGCGACGAAGCGGAACACCAGCGTGCTCAGGCGCGGGGCGAAGACCTCGAAGGCCGGGTCGTCGGCGAGCAGGCGATGGGTGTCGGCGGCGCGGTCGATGACTTCCTCGAACATCGCGCCGAGATGCTCGGCACCGAGGATGCGCAGGGTCAGCCAGAGCTTCAGCGCGTCGAAGCGGCGGGTGGTCTGGATGCTCTTGTTGACCAGGTTCGGCGTGCCCTCGCGGGTCTGGCTGCGCGGGTTGAGGTAGTCGGCGTGGTGGGTGATGTAGCTCAGGTGCTGACGCTGGCGAACTAAGAAGCCGCTGCAGCTGACCGGCTGGAAGAACGACTTGTGGTAGTCCACGGTGACCGAGTCGGCGTGTTCGATGCCGGTCAGCCAGCCGCGGTAGCGCGGCGCGACCAGCAGGCCGCCGCCATAGGCGGCATCGACGTGCAACCAGACGCCATAGTGCTGGCACAGCGCGGCGATCTCCGGCAGCGGGTCGATGCTTCCGAAGTCGGTGGTGCCGGCGGTGGCGACCACGGCCATGGGCAGCTCGCCCAGGCGCTGACAGTCCGCCAACGCCTGGGCCAGCGCCGGCACGCTCATGCATTGGGCACTGTCGGTTTCGATGCTGCGCACGGCGTCGTAGCCCAGCCCCAGCAGCGCGGCGGATTTCTGCACGCTGAAGTGGCTGGCGCGGGAGGCGAAGATGCGCAGTCGGCCCGCGTCCGGCGGTAGCCCGTGCTGGAGGTTGCCGCCGTGGCCGGGCAAGCGGTTGCAGACGTGCTCACGGGCCAGCAGCAGCCCCATCAGGTTGGACTGGGTGCCGCCGCTGGTGAATACGCCGTCGGCCTGACTGCCGAGGCCGATGCGCGCGCAGGTCCAGTCGATCAGGCGTTGTTCGATCAGCGTGCCGCCGGCGCTCTGGTCCCAGGTGTCGAGCGAGGAATTGAGCGATGACACCAGCACTTCGGCGAGCAGCGCCGGCAGCACCACCGGGCAGTTGAGATGGGCGACGTAGCGCGGATGGTGGAAATACACCGCGTCGCGCAGATAGAGCTGATCCAGCTCGCGCAGCGCGGCGCCGGCGTCGCCCAGCGGGCGCTCGAGATCGACGCGTTCGAAGTCGGCGGCCAGCTCCTGCGGAAGGATGCCGCTGAACGGCTGCTGCTGACGCCGCAGGCACTGCTGCACCAGGTTCAGACCCTGCTGCAGGAGCCGGCGGTAGTCATCATGATTGCTGCGGGTGAACAGCCCGTTGCTGGCGGGGCCGGGGGCGAAGGGCACTACGGTACTGGACGGGGTCATGCACATTCCTCGGGCCGAGCGCGGCCGCGACCCGGAGCGGGCCGTTTTCGCGGCTTCGGTGGTTTCTTGTCTGGCGGCGTGGCCGCACGAAAGCATCTGCGAGGATGCCGGTTAATCGAGAATTACTCTCAATTGCGCAAGGGCACAGGCAAGACGAATCAGCGCGGAAAAACCATTACGGGGTCGAAGAAAAAATTACGGCCGCTCCAGCCGCTGGCGCGCCTTGGCCAGCTGAGCGATCACGGTGTTCACCGAAATGCCCAGGCGCTCGGCGATCTCCGCCTGGCTGAGTCCTTCCAGCCGCGCCAGTTCGAACACCTGGCGACAGCGTGGCGGCAAGTCGTCGAGCTGGCGCAGGACGCATCGCAGCGCACACTGGTGTTCCACCAGCCCGCAGGGGTCGGCCTGCACGGCCTCGATCAGTTCCAGCGGTGCCTCGTCGCCGGCACCGACAAGCGCGCGATGGCGCAGGGCATCGCGCAAGAGATTGGTGGCGATGCTAAAGAGATAGGCCTTGGGGTTGGCGAGGCTCTGCTCGGGCATGACCTGCGCCAGTTTCAGCCAGGCATCCTGGGCCAGGTCCTCGGCCAGTGCTCGGCAGCCGCCGAGGCGGGTCAGATGGGCTACCAGTCGTTGGCGGTGATGGACATAGCATTGCAGACAGGCATCGGGAATCTTGTTGTTGTTGCGCATGAGTGCGTGCCACCGGGAGGGGGCACGAACCTAACTCAGATACGAAAGCTTCGCAATTGCAGGCTTAATGCTGGCACGCCGTCCCCCGATCAGCCGTCCAGCGGCAGCTGCAGGTTGATCGGTCGTCCGTTCAACTGCAGACGGCACTGCGCTGCCGGCTGCGGTCTCGCATAGTGGAAGCCCTGCAGGCTGGGGCAGCCGTTGAGCCGCAGGAACGCCGCCTGGCGCTCGTTCTCCACCCCTTCGGCCACCACCTGCAGCCCAAGGTGGCTGGCCATGGTGAGGATGCCGCGCACCAGGGCTACCGATTGCTCGCTGTCGGGCAGCCCGCTGACGAATTCACGGTCGATCTTGATGCCATCGAAGCGGAAGCGCTGCAGGTACGTCAGCGAGGCATAGCCGGTGCCGAAGTCATCGAGTAGCAGTGGCAAACCGGCGGCCTTGAGACGGCCGAGGGTCTGCTGCACATGCTCGTCGGCCTCCAGCAGCGCGCTTTCGGTGATCTCCAGCTCCAGCATGGCGGGCGACGCACCCTCTTCGGCGAGGATCGCCAGCAGGCTGCCGGCCAGATCGGCCTGGCGGAAGTCCAGCGGCGAGAGGTTGACCGCAATGCGCAGTGCATGCCCCATGGCGTGCCAGCGACAAGCCTGTCGGCAGGCCTCGCGAAACACCCAGCGCGTCGCCTCAATGATCATGCCGCTCTCTTCCAGCACCGGGATGAACACCCCGGGCGGCACCAGGCCTCGCTCCGGCGAGTTCCAGCGCAGCAGGGCCTCCATGACTTCCGGTTCACCCTGGGCGTTGACCTGCGGCTGGTAGTGGAGCACGAACTCGTCGTGATCCAGTGCACGGCGTAGCGCCTGCTCCAGTTCATGGCGTTGCGCGGCGGCTTCGCTTAGGGATTCGTTGTAGAAGACCGTGTAGTTGCGCCCCGCGTCCTTGGCCGAATACAGCGCCAGGTCCACCTGCCTGAGCAGGTCGCTGGCACTGTGCCGGCCGTCGCTGATGGCAACGCCGATGCTCGGGCTGACGTAGCACTCGTACTGGCCGATGCGCACCGGCGGCTGGAAGCCTTCGATGATGCACTGGGCCAGCTGCTCGGCGCGGGCGTGGTCGCTGCCGTCGAGCAGCAGCATGAATTCGTCGCCGCCGCTGCGCGACAGCAGCGCATGCTCGGGCATCAGCCGGCCCAGGCGGTCGCCGATCTGTACCAGCAGCTTGTCGCCGATCTCGTGGCCGAGGCTGTCGTTGATGCGCTTGAAGTGGTCCAGGTCGAGGTAGAGCAGCGTCAGCGGCAGGCGCGCCGCGAGCAACTGTTCGAGGCGCTGCACCAGGTAGTTGCGATTGGCCAGCTGCGTCAGCGGATCGAAGTGGGCGAGAAAACGCAGGCGCTGTTCGGCGCGCAGGCGGTCGCTGATGTCGCGCAGTAGCACGAGGAAATGGCGAACACCGTAGCGCTGGAATGGCGTGCAGCTGATCTCCAGCGGCACCTCCCGATCATGACGGCGACCGGTCAGCTCCAACGGCGTGTTCGCCGGGGTGCTCAGCAGGCGGGTGGTGGCGTCGCTTTCCAGCAGGCGATCACTCGGCAGGTTGCCCAGCAGCTCCGCCGGGGTACAGCCGAACAGCGCTGCCGCCGCAGGGTTGGCCTGCAGCACGCGCATCTCTCAGTCGACCACCAGCATGCCGATCGGCGCGGTGTCCACCAGGTCGCGGAAAAGCTGCTCGCTTTCGCTGAGCGCCAGTTGGCGCTCGTGCAGCTGGTTCATCATCTGATTGAGGGTTCTGGCCAGCCGGCCGATCTCGTCGCGGCCGCCGACCGACAGGTTCTGCGGTTGCTGATCGATGGCGAACTGGCGTGCGGCCTGGTCGATGCGGGCCAGGCGGCGCGTCAGCAGGCGGCCATAGAGGCGGTTGAGGATCACGCCAAGCAACAACAGCAGGGCCAGCGTTTGCACGAGGTAGAACCAGGCCTCGCGCTTGGTCTGCGCCAGCATCGGCGCGAAGTCGTACGCCACCAGCAGCGTTTCGCGCAGCGGCGTACCGTCCTGGGCGACGCGCTCCAGCGGGTAGATCGCCAGCTGCCTGGAGCCTTCGCCGAACCAACCCGCACGACCGCCGTTCACCTGTTCGGCGAGCTCGCTGGCATCGATCAGCGTCAGGCGCTCGGGGGACAGGCCCAGCTGGGTCGTGGCGATCACCTGTAGTCCACGGTCGATCACCATCGCCCAGCGCACGCCTTCCAGGCTGGCCAGATCGGCCAGCTCGGTCTCCAGCTCGGCGTTGCGGCCGAGGCGGCGATGATCGCTCAGGCTGCTCTGCAGCAGGGCAAGATGCTGCGAGGTGTGGTTGCGCCAGCCGGCGAGGTTTTCCTCGATACGGGTCGGCAGGTGCCAGGCGGTCAGCATGACCGTGAACAGCAGACCGAAGATGCCCAGCAGCAGGGGCATTGATCGACGCAGCGACAAACTTGTCAGCATGTTGGGCCCTCGCAGCGAGCGATCAGATTGACCGGGTTCGAACCGTTGAGCAGCCGGCGTTCGCGCAGATACTGGCTGAGCTGGCCGATGCTCTGCTGCAACTGGCCCTCGTCGAACCACCCACGGTTGACGGCGCGATCACCCATCAACAAGCCGTCGAGGGTGACCTGCAATGCCATCGGCGTCAGGCCCAGGCGCGCATGCAGGCGTGGATCGGTTTCGCCGCGATTGTCCTGCCAGGTGCGCAGCGCATCGAACCAGAGGGCCCGGAGGCGCCGGCGCTGCTCGCGGGTGACGCGTTGCCGGTCGACCACCAGGACGTCGACGATCTCGCCCGGCAGCCGGCGGCTGTCGAAGATGCGCCGGGCGCCCTTGCTTTCCAGCGCCGGGCCCTCCGAAGCAAAGGTGATGACAGCGTCGACATCGCCGGCGGCGAAGGCGGCGGTCTGCTCATGCACTGGCAGGCTGACCACCTGCAGATCGTCGATCCGCAGCCCGGCCTGATCCAGCACGCGGGAAAGGAAGTAGGCGCCCAGCGCAGTGTTCTCCACGCCAATGCGCTGGCCGGCCAAGTCCTTGAGGTTGGTCAGCGGCGCGCGGGCGAACAGCGCATCGGCGCCAGCTGAGACGTTGGTGACCAGAATGATCTCCAGGTCGAGCTCCGCCGCGCTGTCCTGCAGCAGCAGCGTTTCGTCGAGGGTGAGCATGGCGGCGTCCAGCATGCCGTTGCGAAAGCCGCGCAGCACACCTGTGGTGTTCGGGTATTCCACCAGACGGATGCCGCTGGGGGCAGTCCAGCCCAGATCGTCCGCCAGATAGATCGGTGCATAGCCAAGCCAGCGGTTGCTGCCGATACGGATCGACTCCGATTCGGGCTGGCAGCCGAGCAAGGCGACAAACAACAGCAAGAGGATTGAGCCCCGAACCATGCGATCACTCCGTGATACCTGTTAGCCACCATAGCGAAACCGCACGGTCACGGGAATCCCTTCGAAAGCAGGGGATATAGGCACGACGTATCGGCGGTGCGCTGAATCGCATCAGCGCCGCTCGTCTGCAGCGGCGTCGTGCTCAACTCCGGCAAGTGGCGCGGGCATAGTCGGTGATCAACCTGGGCAGGTTTTCCAGGGCCTCGGTGCTCTGGGCGGCGCCGATCTGCAGCGCCTCCTTGGGCATGCCGAAAACCACGCAGCTGGCTTCGTCCTGGGGCCGGCGTGCAGGTGCTCGCTCGCTCGGGCGCCGCAGAATCGTCCAGACGGTTGTGCCGGGTAGGCGAGCCGAGCGGTGCCCGGCTCACCAGCACCTAGACAGCCGTCAGCGCGCCCCTTCGAGCTGCTTGCGCTTGGCCCGTCGCGCCAGCATGTTCAGCACCTCGATGCCCGCCGAGAACGCCATGGCGGCATAGACGTAGCCTTTCGGCACGTGGGCGCCGAAGCCTTCGGCGATCAGGGTCATGCCGATCATCAGCAGGAACCCCAGGGCCAGCATGACCACTGTCGGGTTGTCGTTGATGAACTTGGCGAGCGGGTTGGCCGCCACCAGCATCACGGTCACCGCAACGATTACCGCGACCACCATGATGGCCACATGGTCGGTCATGCCGACGGCGGTGATGATGCTGTCGATGGAAAACACCAGGTCCAGCAGCAGGATCTGCGCGATTGCCGAGCCGAAGCCCATGGTGACCGCATTGCCGACCGACTTGCCCTCGAACATGTCGCCGCCCGGCGTCGGGTCCATGCTGTGGTGGATTTCCTTGGTCGCCTTCCACAGCAGGAACAGGCCGCCGGCGATCAGGATCATGTCCTTCCAGGAGAAGGCATGGCCGAACGCCTCGAAGACCGGCTCGGTCAACTGGACGATCCAGGCCACGGTCCCCAGCAGGCCCAGGCGCATGATCAGGGCCAGGCCGATGCCGATGCGTCTGGCCCGCTCGCGATGCTGCTCCGGCAGCTTGTTGGTCAGGATCGAAATGAAGATCAGGTTATCGATGCCGAGTACCACCTCCATGGTGATCAGCGTGGCCAGGGCCACCCAGGTGGTGGGTTCGGAAAAAAGCTGAATGAGCGATTCCATCGGAAATCTCGGGTTGTTGGCAGTCAGCCTCCGCACGTAGCTGCACGGGGCGGCGAATCTTAGCGATAACGCTGTTCGCAGCGATGCTGATTGAGAGGCTGATTTGTATCAAGTCGTTCCCGACTTGGGAGCCGACAGACTGCGGCGGCGAGCGCCGAGGGACCGGGACGTAGCAGAGGAAAGCGTGCCGAATTGCAGGCATTAAAAAGCCGGCTTGTGGCCGGCTTTTCTTCAGTGCCTCGACTTACTTCTGGTAAGCCTCGGCAGCTTTGATGATGGCGGCACGGGCGGCGTCGGCGCCTTCCCAGCCTTCGACCTTGACCCACTTGCCCTTCTCGAGATCCTTGTAGTTCTCGAAGAAGTGCTTGATCTGCTCGATCAGCAGCGGCGGCAGGTCGGTGTATTCCTTCACGTCCTTGTACAGCTGGGTCAGCTTGTCGTGCGGGACGGCGATCAGCTTGGCGTCACCGCCGGCTTCGTCGGTCATGTTCAGCACGCCGACCGGACGGCAGCGGATGACCGAGCCCGGGGCAACCGGATAGGGGGTCACGACCAGCACGTCGAGGGGGTCGCCGTCATCGGCCAGGGTATGCGGGATGAAACCGTAGTTGGCCGGGTAGAACATCGGGGTGGCCATGAAGCGGTCGACGAACAGGCAGTCGGTGTCGTGATCGATCTCGT
>Ga0114898_1001028_pt1 | contig 18032 bp, 17 predicted proteins | sample Malvired_Geostar_FD_83496 | JGI IMG/M metagenome (GOLD analysis project Ga0114898, IMG submission 83496) | Marine viral communities from the Global Malaspina Expedition - Malaspina viral metaG DeepMed_Geostar | ecosystem: Environmental > Aquatic > Marine > Oceanic | place: Mediterranean Sea... | reverse complement strand
GCACTTGCTTATAGAGGAAAAACTGATGAGCAACCCCAGCGGACCCGCGACAAAAGCACGTACCGAAACGCAAGGGATCCGGGCCAGAAGGAAATCGAAAGACCTCGGATCGGACCTGTCCAAAGAACAAAAGAAGCTAAAGAAGATCCTCCTGAAACACGCCACCGCCGAAGAGAAGAAGGCCTTCGACCTGGGAATCAGATCCAACAATCTCCCGTTTCTGTCCGGCTACATATTCTCCCAGCTGGTCAAGATCGACGGCATGGACATCCCCGACCGGACCAAAGTTACCACGCTGACGAAGTGGTTCGATATGCTCCGCCGCATCGCTGATCGCCTCGACACGGGCTCACCCTCGATACCCGATGCCGTGGCCCTGGAGCTGGTGACCGTCGACGAGATCCCAGAGGAATCGGACCTCCCGGAAGTCGAGGGATTTTGACAGTCCCAACCCTCATGGAATCCGTGGGCCTCGGCCCGCTCACCCAGGCTCAAGCCCGATTCATGAACGCCCCTCACCCATCGCGGCTCTTCCTGGGAGGCATCGGCAGCGGTAAGACGGCCGTAGGTCTCCTGGCATGCCTGACGGAGGCCCTGGACCCGAGCGGGATTAATCGCGGTCTGCCCGTTGGCATCTTTGCCCCAACGTTCCGACAATCGAAACGGATCCACGTGGCCCGAGTGCTCGATATGCTCAATCACTGGGAACGTATCCACGGGTGGAGCCTGCTTCGGAGATTCCACCGGAGCGACTTCATCATGGAGCTACGCGGCGGTGCGGAGCTGTGGTTTCTGTCCTACTCCAAAGACGTCGATCGCCTCCGTGGGCTGGAGCTGTGCGCGGCCTATGTCGACGAGATCGAGCAAGTCCCCGACCCGGCGTCAGTGTGGGGACTGATCGGCGGTCGTGTCCGGATCGGTACGGCCAGAAAATGGGCGAGTACCACGCCAAAGGGCTACCGTGGCGTGCCGCGCCTATTTCTCGACAATCTGAGAAACGATCCAGACGCCGGGCTCCATCATATGGTCGTGAGTCGATCCACGGATAACCCTTATCTCAGCCCGCAATTCATTAAAGACTGCCGCCAGAATATGTCCCGCCGCGCCTTCCGTGCGGAAATCGAATGTAGCCTACTCAGGTCTGCCGATGTCGTGTTCCCGGAGTTTCGCAAAGAGCAGCATCCGATCGGCCATCTCATCAGATACCGACACCAGCCCGGGACGCAATGGTGGCTCTCGTGCGACTGGGGATACTCTCACGCCAGCTTCCTGTGCTGGGCCCGTATAAAGACCCCGACCGGAGACGTTGACGTGTGCTTCAAAGAGCTGCACCCTGACGATACTCCGGTAGATCGGCAGCGGACAATGATACGTAATCTGGCCCGGGATCTGGGAAGAGAGCCTCAAGCGTGCTACGTTGACAGGGCCGACCCTCGGCAGAATCGATGGCTGATGACGGAGTTTCCATCGGCCCAGGTGACATGGATGCACACACGCGGACAACAATCGCAATGGAATGGGGTGGAGACATTCCGGGCCCTCCTGGATCCCATGGGTGAGGATCTCCAGGTAGACAAGCTGAATCCGCCAAAGCTCGCCATCGCGGATCACCTGGTAAGATGTGAGAGCGAGCGGGGGATCATCCGGAGCCTGGAGAATCTCCGGCGCCGGATTGTCAACAACGAACTGACCGACGAGATACTAAAAGACAACGTGCACGATCACAGCGTAGACTCTGCGTTATACTTCGCCAAAGGGCGACACGGGATGCCCGGCGGATTCAGCGTGTAAATGGGGGAGCAATGAACCTTGATATATATCCGACACTAGTCCAGCGGGATCCGAACTGGTACCAGGTGAGCAAGCGTCTCCACGAGTTTTTGAATCGGGACTTCCGATCCATCCGGGATGAAGTGATGCCAAAGCTCTTCCCTCGCTCCCATGCATCCCGCCTCCCTCGGGATGTGCCTCTGGTATGGAGCCTGGCCCGTGAGCTGAGCCCGCATTATCGTCGAGGAGTTACGCGCCGCTTCCTAAATGGAGACGCATCGACCTCCGTGCTCTCCCGAGTCTATGCGGGATTGAAGATCGATTCACGGATGAAGCGGCTCAGTGAGCTGCTCGTCACACAAGGGACGGTGATCGGGTTGTTCCGACCGATCGCCGGACAGTCCAGATGGGCTCTGGAGCTGTACCCGCCGTATCTTTGTGAGGTCGATGCAGACCCCACAGACTCGGCCAATATCCAGAGTGCCCGGGAAGTCCGGATCCGCGTGGCCCTGGAATCGACCCACAGGCAGATTCGATATGGCATCATGAAGATCACCCAAGACAGCGCGGTATACGTCGGACAGAAGACGACCGGAGTTTACACAGAAGACGGGAGCCTTCCGTTCTCCCGGCTGCCGTTGTTCGTGGCCCGCCTCGGTGACCCGGAGAGCCCGGGATCATTCTGGAGCCCGCTACCCGTCGACCTCCACGACGCCCAGATCAGCGTCTCCACTTCCCTCGCTGACTGGGAATTTACAGCACGCGCTACCAGCCACGGCCAGCGCGTCATATCGGGGAACATCACACAGAGCCGGGCCGAGTCGTTGCAGTTTGGTCCCGATACGGTGATCGGGTTGGATCCCGAGTCTACGTTCTCCGTCGTGACTCCGACCACTAACCTGTCGGACTACATCAGCTCGACGTCGAAATTCTGGGATATGCTCAGGGTCACCTACGGACTGAGACCCCAGGACTATACCCGGGCCGTCACAGCTGTGGCCAAGCGGATCGAGATGATCGATCGCGATGCCCATCAGGACGAGCTGAATCAGGCTCTGATTGACTCCGAGAATGACATGGCTGCCACGGCCGCATCGGTGCTCTCGTGGAACTTCGGAGCCGGCACAGGATCGATACGGGCGCCACAGGTTCAGATGGGCTATGCGCGCCAAGAAATGCCAGCCGACGTCCTACACCAGGCGCAATCCGATCAGCTCTCCGCCTCGATGGGTATCACCAGCCCATCGCGGATCGTGGCCGCCCGTATGGGAGTGAGCATCGAAGAGGCCCGGGTCATTGTCCGCGAGAATCTCGGGGAGTATGCAGCCACACAACGAGCCGCCAGCGTAGGCCCTGGCGAGGAGCTTTACCCGTACAAGGATCGGACCAATGGCGTATAAATCATCGGTCACCGTTGAGAAGTTTCGACCCGCCGGCGGCCAGGGATTGTCCGTCGACATCCGATGGGGATCCAAGTTTACGCCACGGATGATCCAGCAGTGGAATCCTGTAGCCCGCCTGGCGGCCGTGTGGGCGTTCCATATGCGGGATCGTGTACGGGATCGAAAGCGCGGCCCTGACGGCGGCACCCTGGGCCCTGGAGTCGTATCAGGGGCGATGTGGAAGTCTCTCACAGTCTCCATCCGTGCTAGCCGTGGCGGCAAAGGGGCGATGGCTTATTTTGCGCGCTCGTCTCCACCGTACTCTCGGCTTGAGACCGGGGAGATTGTCCGCCGCCGCCACCGCAAAGAGAAGGGCGAGAAGAAAGGGAAGTTTGTCAAATCCGTCCCCAACAAATTCAAGGCGCTAGCTGTCTCCGGAATGACACGGGTTTTCAAGATCCTCCCAGATTACAGCGGCCAGCTGGCTCCGCGATTAGTCCAGCAAACCAAAGCCGCCGGCGGTGGGCGGCCCATGATGATCCTGACCCCATCGGCATCGGAGGGATCCGCTGTGATGAGCTTTCTGGCCATGGGAATCGAGCGCCGCGGAATGGAAGGAAACCAACAAGCGCGGCCAGCTCCCCGCCGTGGCGATCGCCGTCTATTGAGCAGCCTCCGGCGATCGCTCTAACAGTTCGATGATCTATAACTTGACTGGCGGGCCGCGATCGTCGACCATGACCCGGCATTGTCTGATCTGGGTGAGGTGGTGTGGTGATGGCAGATACAGTTGAGAAAAACAGTGGGCCCGACTTGGATTTATCTGAGACACCTGCCAGGGTACCCGCGGTTGCGGATGCTGCCGCCACTCCACCGAGCCCGGATCCGTCCAGCCCTACTATCACGCTCAAGGTAGCCGTCGCTGAGCCCGGGACCCCCAACTCCACGGCCGATATTCCGGCCGCCCCGGACCCGGCGCCGGCAGACCCGCCCGCCGACGATCTAGCCGCTCAACTTTCTGAGCTGCGGGATCTTCTACGGACAGAGCAGAAAGCCAGGGTTGAGGCGGAGAGCGCCAGGGAAACGGAGTCTACAAAGCGCCGGGAGCAGGCAGAGGCCGCCCGCAAAGAATGGCTGGAAAGCCAAGGCTTTATTCGCTGGGACTATCAGACGCTAGCACCGACGGTGGACCAGGCGGATCCGTTTTCAGAAGAGGGGAAGCGGTTATTGGCGCGATTTCGCACGGATAACCCCGAACTTTTCAAGGGCTCGCCTGGCCCTCCGTCGGCTAAACCAGGCGTGTCTGACGGGATGGGCCGCAAGCGATGGAGAGACGTGATGGGGGACGGCATAATCAGAGGTCTGAATGAGTGATAAGAGACAAGAGAAGAAAGCAGCCGCCGCCGAAAAGGCCCGCAAGTCAAAAGCCGCCTCGGTGGCCGCCGCCCAGAAGCGGGCCGCCGAGATCCGGCAACGAATCGGAAACGCCCGGGGCGAGATGGCGGGGACGCTGATCGGTGGCGAGACCGGTTGGAAATACAGCTGCATACCAGCGGACGCCGTTGAGCGGACCCGGGACGCCTGCCGCCACAGCTTCGAGGCGAAGGGTTATGAGAAAGTAACGGACGGGCACTCCACTTATGTTGGAATGCCTAAAGCTGAGATCTGGAGAATTCCAGAGGAAATCTTCGATGAACTATCCGCGGCAAGTGCGGCGGAGAGAAGGCAAGAATAATAGCTGACAACGGGGGATAAATTACATGGCTATTACAGTTAGTGCGTATTCTGTATCAGATAAGTACACCACAGCGATCAATCGTTATGCGGAAGACCTGGCGAACTGGATCCCGCAATTCGAACAGATCGCCGAGATCTCCAGTGAAAACGCCGGAGCCAAGCAAGTCTACAACGACTACCCGGTCGGCCAGATCCCGACGCATGACACCACTACGATCGATACTATGACGCACGGCGCCGGGGCGACTGTATCGTCCATCACGCCCGGAGCATATAGTGCCCGGTACCTATTCACAGAGATCGAAGAGAGCCGCGATCCTGGGCTCATCTTGAGAGGAGCTGAGAAGCTACTCGGTGGCGTCAAGCGGACGTTTGAATCGCTCGTGTTCTCCGCCCTTCCAGATGGATTCGCCACGACCCAGGTCAACACCGGGCACTCTGCCGCGGCCAAGTATGTATTCTCCGCGACACACGGCTACGGGTCTGCATCTGCCACACAATCGAATCTCGGAACGAGCGCACTCTCTCAAACCAGCTTGAATTCTGCCAGAGTGGCTATGCGCAAATGGAGAGGCCAGAGTGGCGAGCCGCTCGAAATGGACCGCGGCCCCTTGGCACTCGTTGTTCCGCCAGAGCTGGGAGATACGGCCCGGCGCCTTGTCGGCTCTCCGATGTATTCCCAGCTCCACGAGACAAGCACGGCGGACATCACCGGATCAGGCGCCACCGGTGGAGACATCAACCCGATGTTTGCGAGACCCTTCACGGTGATCGAGTCAGCGTACCTGACCGACGAAAATAATTGGTACTTGATAAACATGGATAATACCCCGCTCAACATCTGGATCCCAACTCCGCCGAGCATCAACGTCGGCCGAGATGTTGCGAATCGTAATTGGGTTGTCTCGGTATTGTTCGAGGCTAAAGTATACTGGCGTGCACCCATCACAGGCGCACACGGATCGCTCGTGAGTTAGCCAATGCTGGAAGTCTTAGAGGACAGCACGACCACAACCGTGGAGATATATCCAGACACCGATGCTTCGTATATCTCTTCGGCCACCGCTGTTGCATACAGCCCAACGGGCGGGGAGCTGTCTTCTGAATCTGTGACAGCCGACTCGGTGAGCACGACTCTTGTCAGTGCCTCCGGGTCGACTTATCAGACCCTCATAATTAACAGTGCTTCTGGCGTGGCTGTGGGCCGCAGCTATCGCCTGAGCAATGCCGAGGGTGAGTCGGAGATGGTGACCGTGGAGACCCTAGACGGGACCACGGTCACTCTGCTCGACCCTCCTGGAATGGTCAACGCACCCGCCGCCGGGGATGCCTTCAGAGGCGCCCGGGTGAGCTGGACACTGCCCGCCGCGGCCACCGCGACACGCGGGACCAATCACCGGATCCTCTGGCGGGTGACTCGGGACGATGCCCAGGTCAGATCGTACAGCTCTGTTTATCATGTGGTGCGGACCACGTTCCGGGCCCCGGTAACACATTCGGATGTGTACGCCTATGTCGCCCGGATCCATCCCGGCAGCGCTTCCCAGATGACCCCGGAGCATCGGCGGGACGTGGCCGACCGGGCCAACGATCGCGTCAGAGCCCGACTCATGGAGACGAAGCGGTACCCACATCTTGTCGGAGATCCGGACGCCCTCAGGGAAGCGGGGCGGGTGGCTCTCCAATGGTGCCTGCTTGATGAGCGCCACCTGTTGATCAGCAACGACGAGGACCTCCTTGATCAGCTGGCCGCCCTCGATGGCCGCATAACGACAGAGGTCAACCGGGCCGTCGATGCGATGACCTGGATTGACATCGATGACAGCAACAGCTCGTCAATTGACGAAGTGGGCCCGGTGAGCACTCGGATTGTCCTATGAGATGCGGCGCCGTCCGCGATGCCTTGGTCAACGCGATCGAGGCGATAACGCCGGACCACATGGCCAGCTCAACGGACTTGTTCCGCTCTCATGATTTCGAGACGCCCGGGCGGGATCGGGCGTTCCGGGTGGATCGCATTAGTCCACAGGCGCCAGCCGCGGATCTGATGGCCACGGTTGGAGCTGGCCCGGATCCGTATGAGGTCAGCTTTGAGATTAGCACCATCTATCTGGACGGACCCGGAACGACAGACAGACGCCTGGCGGATGGAGACAAGATCGTCGACGCTCTCCGCGAGCTGGTATCCACCGAGGCGCAAGTCAGGAGCATCGACATCCGTGGCGGGGCGGACAATCTGGACCCCGGAGGATTCTGGTTAACTAGCTGGGAAGTATTGGTTATCTATGACAGGCGAGATCCATGATGGGGGGAACACATGGCTTATAATCTATCTAATATCGGGCGGATCGCTATCGCCCACCAGACGACATTCGGGACGGCTACAACGGCACAGGCGAGCTTCACTCCGATGGAGTGCGAGGCCAGTCTGCCACCGGTGGCCCGCGAAGTATTCGAGCGCAACGCCATCACATCGGGCCACTATAAGCTGACTCCGATCGAGGGAAGCCAACACGGCCAGGAGTACACGCTCACCTTTCCGATTCACGGGTTCAGCTCATCGGTTACCAGTGCACCGACGCTGGCAACGACGGGCGTCATCGCACACCCGGAGGCCCAGATCCTAAAGGCCATCCTTGGCAATGCCCACACCGACGCCGACTCATACATAGCCGCCGGCTCCGTCGCCAATGGGTCAGACAATAAGACGCTCCAGGTTCTGACCGGCGTTGATTCTGACCTCTCCGACAATACCGCGGCAGGGGCGGCCGTTGGAGTATCCACCACGGTATCAGGCTTCAGTTCCACACAGGTACGGGCCGCGTTCGTGACTAACATCACCGACACGGATCCAGATACCTATACGCTGCTGAATCCACTCGGCGGGACTGTGGCGACGTTGCAGAATATCTATGGTGCGAAGACCATCTTTATGGATAACGAGCTGTCCCCGCAATTCTTTACCCTCGAATGGAGAAGCCTCCAGAGCAGCTCCAGGATCCTTCTCGATTCCTGTCATGTCAAGACAGTTGAGATCACGCTGAATCCGCGAGGCGTGGCCATGATGACCGCGACCTTTGTAGTCAACGGGATCACCGCCACCGACACGGGAGACGCCGCCGCCCTGGGTCAGACGTCCTACACGCTCCCGACTTTGCCCACGGCCATCGGGAACAACTCGACGGTATTCCGCAAAGGCGACACGGCCACCGCGATCAATGACCTGAGCATCACGATCGAGCAGACGCTCGCCAATCGGCTCGACCACTCGGCCACCAATGGAGTCGGCGGCATGTTATGTACCGGTCGGTCGGTCGTGGCCAAGTTCTCCGAGCTGCTGACAGCGGCCCCTGTGACATCCCTGGACAGCTCACCCTCGTCGATATTCTTCCAGATCGGCGGGACAGCTGGGAACATTATGGCCGTGTCAATGCCCGCACCCGTCATGTACGAAGTCGGGGCGCTGTCGGAGGTGGAGTCGGCCGTTGCCCAGGAGGTCACATATAGCCCGGGCAGCTACACGGGCGACACTGCAACCAGCGGAGCCAGCCCAGACCCAGCGGACTCCGACTTCCGGATCGCGTTCCTGTAGGAGGATGATGGCTTTCCTTTTGACCCGGATCGATCAATTCGTGGACGTGATATGGACGGGGGATCCAGATGTCAGACGCACAAAGAAAGACGCCGATACCACGAAGATCATTGAAGCCGATCGGGCCAAGGTCAGAAAATCCGGATCCGTCGATGTGTTCACAGTCCGCCCTCTCAACAACAGGGAGGTACTGTCCCTCGGCGCCTACGCTGGATCGGATCCTGGGCTGGCGGTGGCCGCCGTTGAGATGTGCTGGCTCGCATGCACCAAGATCGCCCGGGCCGATGGGACGACCACAGAGGACCCCGCCGAGATCCGCCGAGTCATCGATGAAGAGGCCCCGCCCGATTTCGTGTCGGACCTTTCAAGCTTTGTCTATGACCTCACCCTCGGCGGTGGCCAAAAAAAAACGTGAGCAATTAATCCACGCCTGGAGACATGGCGACACCATCTCCGGCGTTCCGTATGGCTTGGATTGTGGCCAGTGCCCCAGGGGTCACCGCTGCGAGGAGTGGGGCGCCACCGACACGGGTTACCAGTACGAGGGCCAGGACATACTCCGGAAGAGCTGGGGCCGCTGCCCGGCGGCCAATCTACGCGACCCGCATCTAGTGGCCGCTGTGAGGCTATACAGGGCCCTCCAACTCTCCCCGCTCCATGGCTGGCCAGATGCCTACCCCGCCTGGATTGAAGACTACCTGCTCGCCATCGATGAAGAAGTCAAAAGCAGCCAGCGATCGGAGGTGACGTAATGGCCTCCGCCGGTAGAGCTGAGTTCCTTGTTTCCCTCCAGGGTCAGGACAAGCTGACCTCAGTGCTGACTAATGCTCAAAAGAACATGGAGAAGCTGGGCAAGCGGACAAAAGAGGCCGTCAACAAGAGCAAGGGATTCGCCAAGATCTCCGGCTCTATCAAGGGGATCGGCACCAACTGGACGGAGCTGTCGTCAAAGGTCAACCTGTTCACCATGGGTCTCCAGACCGCGATCGGGATGTACCGCGGCTTGATAAATCACCTGAAGGAAGGCGAGATAGCATCCAATGCTGCGCGGATATTTAATCAGATCCAGGACAACGCCGGGGAGACCATGGAGGCCCTTCAGGGCGTCTCTAAAGGGATCATGACGGACACCGATATTCAGCAGCTGTCCAACAAGATGACTCTTCTCGGCGCCGCCGCCGACCAGCAAGCTGAGATCATCAACCTCGCAGTTGGCCAACACCTGGCCACAGGTGAGGCTATTCGGCCCACCGTGGAGAAGCTAATCAACGCCACGCTATCGGGTAGGGCCGCATCGCTCCGGATGCTCGGCGTCAACATCGACCTGACGAAAGCGACAAAAGAGCACGCCGCCGCCATGGGTCAGACTGTCGATCAGATGACGAACCAGGAGCTGGTATATGCCCGGCTCGCGGTGGTGATCGAGGCCCTGGAGGGGAAGTTTGCACGGGTGGACTTCGACTCGTTGACAATGGACGCTCACAAGTTCGACACGGCGACAGCTAATCTGGTGAGCACAATGCAGGAGATGGCCGCCGCCGCCGGGACAGCCACGACAGCTACCATCGGGCTCCGGAGAGCACAGGACGCATCGGCCACCGCAACGTTGAGAAATTTGGGCGCCCTGGAGGATTTCGACTTTGGTCAGAAAATGGCGGAAGGATCCAAGATTGTACACGACATGATCAGGGAGATCGGGGTAAAGCCGTCCAGCGAAGTTAGAGACCAATGGCATAATCTCCAGATTGCGATTCGGAGAATGGGCGGGATGACCAGGGCGGAAATGGAGAATATGAGGGAGGAGTTCCAACTGGAGGGCAACGCATCACAGCGGTCGCTGAAGAGGATGCAGGAAGTTACGCGGAATTTTGTGCGCCGGATGCACCAGGAGCATAGGGTTGAAGGTCAGAGGAACATGGAGCAGATCCGCGCCATCCAAAACGAAATAGAGATCTCCATGATTCTGCAGAACGCCGCCGCAGACAAATCAGACGCCGCCCATAACAAATCGCTAGAGAATAAATCAACCGCCGGGAAGAAGAACGCTGCCGCCACCATGGCCCGTAATAATCGGATGGAGGAGATCAACAGACAGCACGGCGATATGATGAGCGGGATCGATGACGCACGCGGGATCGAGCTGAGGCGATGGGGGCGTGAATCGCTAGCTATCATGGAAGAGTTTGCAGAGGACGTGTCCACTTTCGGTAAGGCATTCGCAATTGGAGCACGAGCACACAAAGCCGCCCTCGAAAAGATCGACGAAGACGCCCTCGGAAAGAGCCTCGCCCAGTCCCATAAATTCGCCATGCTACACGCCCAGCTCGCAAAATCACAGATCGCCGCCGATGACGACGCCGGCAGAAAGCGGGCCGATCGTGCAATGGCAGCCCTTGAGCTGAAACACAAGCTAGACAGCGGAGAGATCAACGCCGAGGAGTACAGGCTCCGCACGCTCATCGACCTCAACAAAGCACACAACGAATCCGAGCGTGAGCTGCTACAGGAGCGGGAGCGCTACCGGCAGGAAGCCTACCAGGCAGCCCAGGACATGAACGCCGAAGCGCTAGCCCTGGCGACGACGGAGAAGGATGACGTTGCCACCGGGCTCGCTGTAGTGGGCGAGTCGATGGGGTTGATCGCCGGCAATATGAAGCAGATTGCCAAGGGATCCCCCGCCGCGATCGCAGCGGTAGCGAACATGGCATCCGCTGGGATCCGTGATCAGCGTGCGGCCAGCTTCGTCCGAGGTGGCGTAGCCGCTGCGGAATCCCTGTTTTATTTTGCTACAGGTATGTTTCCACAAGGGATCGCGATGGCCGCCGCATCGGCCGCATTCTTCAAAGTCGCAGGAGGCGGCGGCGGTGGCGGGGGCGGAGGGGCGAAGACTACCGGGATCGTGGGCGCCGGAGGCGGCGGAGAATCCCTCGGGACGATCCAAGGGGCGGCAACGACAACCGTGGTCAATGTGACCGGCTTCGTTGGCTCAAATGCCTCACTGGCTAACGACATCTCGCGGGCTCAGAACGAAAGTTCAGCCGCGGGATTCTCTGACTCGGCGGAGATCTAGCTATGGCCGCATCCGCCCTCGGGTTCTCCGTGTTCCGAGCCGGTTGGACTGGCACGATCACCCTGGGCTTTTCCGGTGGCAATGTGATCGTAACGCCATCGTCACACACCTCCCCGCTCGAATTTTGCGCTGCAATAGTGGCGGGCTCCATCGGCACCGCCGCAGGATTCTCCATCACTGTCAACGGACACGGGAAGATCGTGTTCAACGATGCGGCCAACTTCACGATCACCACAACGGCAGATATCCACACCCGACTCGGGATGAGCGGATCGAGCTTGTCCGGGGCGTCAACATATACAGCTCTCCGTGTGGCGCCGGGATCGATCTACCCGTACACGTCCGAAGGTCTCCGGTATACGCTCGATGTTCCGACTCCCAGAGGCTCCGGGATCTCCATGACAGATCGAGCGATGCTCATCCGGACACCCGGGACAGACTGGAAATCACCGGGCCTATCGTATCAAGTTCTCCGAGAGCGCCTGCTAGAGTCCGTTGAAGCCCTGGCCCTGGCAGATACGCCCGGCAAGGTCTCCGTGTACGTGGGGACGACAGCGATCACCCATCATCTGGGCAAGTCCACATTCACCACTCAGGATCCCCGGTCAGGTTGGAGTCGTGTCGCTCTGGAGGTTGTCTTATGATCGCCCTCGAGAGCTACGTAAACAACGACGTGGCAGGCTTCACGACCTTCGAGACCAAGGCATCAGGCGGTGACCCGTGGGCCACTACTACGATCGCCGGAGGGTACCGGCTCTTTTCGGATTGGCTCGCTGCTCTCAGCACAGCCCTCGGATCGTTTACGTTCGCTTATGACACCGCCACCGATCGAGTAACGCTGACCCCAGCATCGGGCGGGCTCTACTTCAGATTCGGCGCCAGCTTTGCAGAGCTGATCGGATTCGCCACCGAGCCGGGCTCCATCAGTGTCGCCACGTCCGGAACATCTGCCCCGGCGGGAATCGTCCCGCTATACTCCGCCGACTTTGGGAAGCCCACACCCGCCCGACAGTCCGACCTCAGAGCATGGAGCCACGGCCGCGCCAGAGGCCTCGTATGGGGAGAGGGCGAGATGTACCGGGCCCAGTCCCCGATCCTATACAGCAACCTCGACAGGGCCCTGTCTGGTCCTTGTACGGCGGGCCGAGTGCGGATCGGAACGTTCGGAGGATCGGACATATACGGATCCGCCAACCTTGACGGCTACATCGACGGCCATGTCCTGAAAGTCCACGACCCCACCGGGCTCGATTCCATCGAAGGAGTCGCCCAGCTCACACTCGATGTCCACGCCGGAGCCTCACCCTCGGCGCCGGACCCATTCGAGCCCTGCTACGGATCGTTGGTCCGGGGCTACAGCTGGGCTCTATATGCCAAGATCGAAGGGCTGGCCTATCGATTCTGTGAAGTCGACCCGGGCTGGACGGACTCCGCTCGGCCCGCATCCGCGACCCTGGTTATGGACCCGAGCACTACCCTTTCCTGGCGAGCCAATAGGGAGCGGGGGATCGCCGGTGGAGGCCCGCTGCGCGTGGGCATAATGGACCCCGACAACACCACGGGGATCTGGGGACGTCCCAGTAAGTCCGCCGAGCTGGCCACAGACCTCACAGCCACCGCCACGACTATCGAGGTGACAGACGTCTCCGACTTCTCCCTCTCCGGCGGGACGGTATATGTGGGCAAAGAGCGGATCACATATACGTACGCCACGACAGGGACAACGCCACACCAGATCACCGGATGCACCCGGGGAGCGGTCAACGACAAGTATACCCACGTGGCCGAGGGCGGCGGCCAATGGACGACCCTACACGAGAAGCCGTATGTGTGGGCGGGGCGCTTCCTGGAGCTACACGCGGCCCTCCTGGACCCATTCGGGCGGGCTGTCGGCAGTGACTGGGAGGACTCCGACGCAACAACGATGCTATTCCGCGGAGAGATCACCGGCGCCCCGGGTTACGATGGCGGGCTGTGGATCCTACACGCTCACAGCCTGGAGAAGCGACTCACCCGCGAGTTGTCGGTGGCGGGCTCCGGATCGTGTTTTCACGGGTTACCAGCTGGGATCAACGAGCAGGCATCCTCGGGAACCTTTCCGCCAATCGTCGTATCGGATACAGAATCTATCCGTGTGACTTTCATCTGGAAAGACGAATACAAGAAGGCGTCGACTCTGACGGTGGCGACCATCCTGGCGGAGGAGTGGGCGAAGCCGCCGATCGTCAGCTCAGGCACCCGCCATCTGGTCGATATGGGCGCATTCTTATATGACCTATTCTTGGCCTCGTGGAAGCTTCCGATCACCGTTGACCCCACGACTACGGCCGCATCCTGGGCCGGAGGTAACACGGCCACGATCGGAGCCTATAGCGGCCCGTCGATCTACAAGATGACCCGGGACGAAGAGACCGGCGCCGCTGTCTTCTATCTGGAGGATCGCGGGCCCTCCGTCGGTCTACATATGAGCCCGTATGTCAAGATCATATATGGCCCCGGAAACAACGCCCCGGGATGGTGGACATCGACGATCATCGTGGAAGAGGGCACCGTGCTAGGAACGAATCAAGTATTCCCGACGGGCACTCTGGATTCGCTGCCGATGACCACCGGCGCCACCGGCAAGACGATCGACTCCATGGTCCTGACAGCTGACCCCGACGAAGCCGGACTCATGGGCTCGTGGCCCTCGTCTGGGTTCTACATGGCCTCGGGTTCAGAGGATGAGATCGGAAGTTACAACGCCACACTAGCCGCCCCGGCTCATGGAGTGATCGCCCTGTACGGACTGACCCGGGCAAAGCACGGCACCGCCGCCGCGGATGTGTGGGATCCTGAGACCACCGTCGAGGCCGTCGAAGAATTCACGGGATCCTATGGCTCCCAGCTCCTGACGATGATGGAGAGCAGCGGGCTGTCTCTCCGCGGTACATATGACACCAAGTCGGCACACGCTGGATATGGTCTCGACGATGGCCAGATCGATGAGAGTTCTATCCTGGCAACCCTGGCGATGAAGACGCCCGTCCTGATAGCAGGCGAGACCAGTCTGGAGAAGACATACGGCTCTCTGCTGGCCGCTCTCCGGCTCAACATCGGCCCGGTCAGATCTGGCCAGGCGTTGAAGCTGGGAGCCTACACGACTCGTCCTCTCGGCTCCGTCACTCAAAAGCTCCGGGATGCCGATCTACGCCTGACGCGCGGGCCCTCGGTGGAGCGTGTGAACGTCGGACCCAACATCGTAAAGATCGAGCACGACGACGCCCCTGGGATCGACATGGGGACGTCCATCACTTTTAGACTGGCCGCCGATATTACGGCCCGGGGCGGAGTCCGCCGGGCATACAAGATCCCAGGGTTGAAAGCAGCGACATTCTCCGCCGTCGCCCAGAGCGCCGGGATCGCTATCATGCTCAACGGCCACGACCTGATCGCGTATCGATTCAGAGTGGGCGGGCACAAGGACTGGCTCGTCGGGCAGATCGTGGACATCGACATCAGCCATCCGGGGATCTGGGACTGGTCCGCCAACACCACCGGACTCAATGCCGTGGGCGTCATCCTGGAGACCCGGCGGAATCTGAGCGGGGAAGTGGACGTGGTGATCGTCGTCGGTGGAGCTGGCCGCCCCGGAGCACTTGTGCCAGCTGTCAAGATCTCCGGGCTCAGCGGGTCCGATCTTACGATGGCAGAAAACTCGTTTCCCAATGGAGAGCCGGTGTTCCTGTCTGGCGACGGTTGCCTGCTCTACCGTCCAGGAGTGGAAGACGAGTACACGGAGAGCACGATCGCCTCGGTCAGCGGACTGACGGCAACCCTGGACACGGTGCCGAGCTGGTTATCATCGATCGACTTCTCCAATACCACGACAGGGATCGTCTATATGAGTTACCCGTCGGACAATGATGCCGATATAACGGCGGCCCAGGCGGCATTCACACACGTCAGCGACGGCACAATATGGAGCTGATTAGATGAGCACGATCGACCCACCGAACTCCGGCAGATACAACGCTACCGCCTTGATGGCCTCTGGCGGGATGGTCCCAGGTAAGCCGATCGAGGCCACCGCACTCGCGGCCCTGGCCGACAATAGCAACATTTGCTTCATGAATTATCGCGGCCCGCTCGGACATTGTGTGTGGGGATCCGGGCCCCGCTCCGGTTATAATGCGGGCGCCGGTCCAATCATCGAACCCAAGGAGGACTTCATCGCGTGGTATCTCCCAGGATCCAGAATCCAGCGGGCTTATCTGATCACCGTCTACGCCCGCCACACCGACGCCGGAGAAGACGATGGCACACTGACGATCAGGCACGCCGGGGTCGGTGACCTCGGGACGATCACCGTAACAGCTGGCCAATCGCTGACCAAGCACGAGCTGACGATCGACAGCCCGACCGCTTCTGACATGACTATCCTGATCCAGAATGACTCCTTTTACACGGAGATCACTTCCGCGGCCATCGTCAGAAAGCGGACGATCGCCAGCGACTCGATCGCAGACTTACCCCGCGGAGGTGGATTCAGATTCTCGAGGTCTGACAACCTGTCGAGCACTGAGCCGCTTCGGGACGAGTGGGTTAATCGCATGATTAATAATCCGCGGTACATCTGGAAGGAAGAACCGCACACCCTAGCCTGTATCAATGCCCCGATCAGACAGGTCACCGCGGCCGCTGTCATCGCTGAGTGGTCCCAGAACGTTGGAGACACACTGCCCTACGGAACACCGGGCGCCGATGGAGACGGGAACCAGGACCCGATCGCCGTGTTTCCATTCAGTCCCCGCTATTCCCAGACCGTCCGGATTTATAGCTACTTCGTAGCCCCGGCAGACACGACGATGCGGGTGATGCTCGGACAGACATCGACGACGATGGCCATCAGCTCCACGGCCCGGGCCGCTGTCGGCGCGCTGCCAACATGGCGGACTGCGGATCTTGATGTGGAGCCTGGCGCCCATATGGCCCGTATATATTTCGACGGGGAAAGGACCAGCTCTGCGGCGGACTTCGGCTATCTTCTGGCATTCCAAATCATGGGGCTCCCATCATGAAAACATTGAACCCGCAGATCACATGGAGCACCGAATCTGTCTTGGACGTGGACCCGGTAGCCCACGGCGCCGCCGCCGAGGCCATGATCATGGCGATAGCCGACGGAGAACAGGTCGCCCTGTTATGGGGCTCAGTGCCTCACTGGTCCGCCGTCGTCGATATCCCCACATCGTCGGGGACAGCCGCCGAGATCCCGCTCATCGTCCCGCCGTTCGTGGATCGGGCCGAGGTCACCGTGATAGCATCAGGCGATGGCAACGTCCACGTTGAGGGCCTCACGATCGCCGTTGACCATGCAAGCGTGGACGACGCCGGAGACACTGACAACAGCATAGCGACCGCGGCTCCATACTCTGCCTCGACATTGCTCACCGTGGCCGCATCGAATGTTAGTGCCTCACTCGATGCTGTGACGGTATATTGCGACTCGGGCGTGGAGGTCTACTCGATTGGCTTCACGTGGAGACGTAACGACTTGGATCTGACAGACGCGATCTGATAACTTGACGAGCACCGACACACGCGCCACTATGGGCGCGGGGGGACTTTCAAATGATAGGCGAATCTAAGATTATTGACGCCGAGGCGGGGGCCTCGGGATCTGCCAGCTTCAACTCGCACAATAGCGATCGCATCCTGATCCGTGTCGTCCCAACGACTACGTGCAACGTGACGATCAGCGGGACAGCGACGAGCCTGGAGTCCGACGCCGGGACCACACTTGACAGCTCAACCGGCGTTACATCGGCGGGCTTCCTGGTCAACCTTGAGAACACGCCGTGCTACAAAGTGACAGTAGCCTGGGATACGCTCTCAGGCGGTGGCGCCGTGTCAGCCTATGCCTGGGTCGGAGGGGTTTAAAATGGCCGTCAGAAGCTATCCAGCAAGGGTTCACAAGGTAGACGAGATCCGGGCCGCCAGCTCCACCGGTGGCATCTCCATCGTTGACGATGCCGGGACGGTGGGCATCTTCGTTGAGGATGCAACCGGCAGCGTGGGGATCGGGACCACGACCCCATCGGGCAAGCTTGAGGTCGTATCGGGCAACGACGGAGACGGCACAATATCTGTCAGGTCCGGGGCCTCGTCGGAATATTCCAAGATATCGATGGGGACAGATTCCAACAAAGCAACGATCGGGATCCCAGGTGGGAGCGATACTTTTTTTACCGATACAGCCGCCGGCGATCTAGTCATCCGAGCCGACGACAATAACAGCAAGGTCCACATCGGCGCCGGGACTTCCGGGATCGCTGGCCTCGTCGTCTCAGAAGTAGCCGCAGCTGGCCGAGTCGGGATCGGGGTGACCAGTCCAACGACGGCCCTCGATGTCTCTGGGACAGAGACATCGAGGGCCGTCGTTGGACTGGTCACCCCGATCCCGCCTCGGCCAGCTGCGGCTACTTCTGAGACGACGAGG
>Ga0114898_1001027_pt1 | contig 18041 bp, 17 predicted proteins | sample Malvired_Geostar_FD_83496 | JGI IMG/M metagenome (GOLD analysis project Ga0114898, IMG submission 83496) | Marine viral communities from the Global Malaspina Expedition - Malaspina viral metaG DeepMed_Geostar | ecosystem: Environmental > Aquatic > Marine > Oceanic | place: Mediterranean Sea... | reverse complement strand
AGGAGGACGCACCCCGCCTATTACATAAACATACTGGCGGCGTCGCCGCCGCTCCGCGCAACCTTCCTCTTTTGAAGGCCGCACATCACGCAAACCTCCGAAGGCCCATGCCTTGCGGAGCTATCGGCGCTTCTATTCCCATCGGCGCTTCTATCCAGTGTCTCTATTCTCCAAGCGCCTCGCGGATCTTCGCCAGGGCCTCTTCCCGCGCGCTGGCCCTGTCGCCCAGAGCATCGATCCGTGCGGGCAATTCGCGCAGCACTGCGTCCCGCTCGTCATCGTTCAATCCGCCCCAACCGGCAATTTCCTTGAGGGTCCGCCCGCAGCCCCGGCACACATTCGCGCAGCCGTCCACGGCGCAGACGCGAAGGCAGGGGCTTTTGATCGGCTTTGAATAACTCATGGGTTTCCTGTGGCTCTGCGAGAGAGTATAGAGCGGGGCACTTCAATTCCCACGCCACATCCGAGGCGTCAATGTCCCGCGCCGCAACCGGCATGCCCTTCGACGATATCCGCAACCTTCTGGGGGGCCTGCCCCCGGTGGATGATGAGGCGCGCGCCGCAGCCGCCGCGCACACTGCCTCGCTCGCCGTGCCCGAGGGGGCGCTTGGCCGCATGGCCGAAATCGCGGAATGGGTGGCCGGCTGGGCCGGCATGACGCAGCCCGCCATCACCCGGCCTCTCATCGCGATTTTTGCAGGTACCCACGGCCTTGCCGCCGCCATGCCCGATGCGGAGCAGGGCGCAACCCATCGCCTCGTCGAGCTTTACGCAGCGGGCGGCGGCGCCGTGAACCAGCTTGCCCTCGAAGCGGAAGCTGGTCTCAAGGTCTTCGATCTCGCGCTCGACATGCCCGTGCCCGACATCCGCTCCGAGGAGGCGCTTTCCGAAGCGGCCTGCGCGGCCACCATGGCCTTCGGCATGGAATCGATCGCGGGCGGCACCGACATCCTCTGCCTTGGTGCGGCGGGCGAGGGCGGCCGCATTTCCGCTGCCGCGCTCATGGCGGCACTGTTCGGCGGTGCGCCGGGAGACTGGACAGCGCAAGACCGGAGCAATGGCTCCACCTTCGCAAATGAAGCTGTCGCTGCAGCCCTCGCCACCCATGAAGGTCATTTCGGAGATCCGCTGGAGGCGCTTCGCCGCATCGGCTCACGTGAGCTTGCGGCCATTGCCGGCGCGATCCTCGCCGCCCGCTATCAGCGCATCCCTGTCCTGCTCGACGGTTTCGTTTCCTGCGCCGCCGCTGCCGTCCTCCACAAGATGGAGCCCTCGGCGCTCGACCATTGCATGGCCGCGCATGTCTCGGCGGACCCCGCTCACGCTCGTCTCCTTGCTGCCATTGGCAAGACGCCACTCATCGAAAGCGGCATTTCCCTGGAGGAAGGCGCGGGCGCGGCACTCGGCCTTGCCATGGTGAAATCGGCCCTCGCCATCCATCGTGGCACAGCCACGCGGGACAAACTCTGAGCTCTGCCTCCGTTCATGGCTGCACAGCGCCCCGTTCGCTTCTTACGAAGCGGCATGCTTGCAACAGAGGACGTTGCGACTATTATCACCGCGAAAACAAGGCTATGGGCGCGGGATCGGCGGGTTTTCCGTTCGGGGCGACACCGGGCCAGTACAAGTGATAATCCGGTATGTTGGCGCTGAGGTGGAAACCCGCCCGCGCGTCTGCCGCAATGGAGGTTGACCCATGGATATGCGCTTCTCCCCCGAAGAGATGGCTTTCCGCGACGAAGTCCGCGAATTCATCGCCAATAACTACCCCGAGGAGCTCAGGGGCGCCCGCCGTGGCGAGATGTCGAAGGAAGATATCCTCAAGTGGCACCGCATCCTCTACAAGAAGGGCTGGGTCGTCCCCCACTGGCCTGTGGAATATGGCGGCACCGGCTGGACGATCACGCAGCGCTATATCTGGAACGAAGAGAATGCGCGCGCGGAAACGACACCGCTGCTTCCCTTCGGCCTCTCCATGGTCGGCCCCGTGATCTATACCTTCGGTAACGAAGAACAGAAGAAGCGCTTCCTTCCCGGCATCCTTTCGGGCGACGACTGGTGGTGTCAGGGTTATTCGGAGCCGGGTTCGGGGTCGGACCTCGCCAGCCTGCGCACCAGGGCCGTGCGTGAGGGTGACCACTACATCGTCAACGGTTCGAAGACCTGGACGACGCTCGCCCAGCATGCCGACTGGATGTTCTGTCTCGTCCGCACGGACCCCAATGCAAAGCAGCAGGAAGGCATTTCCTTCCTCCTCATCGACATGAAGACGCCGGGCATTACCGTCCGTCCGATCATCACGATGGATGGCTCGCACGAGGTCAACGAGGTCTTCCTCGAGGACGTGAAGGTGCCCGCCGAAAATCTCATCGGCGAAGAGAACAAGGGCTGGACCTACGCGAAGTTCCTGCTCGGCAACGAGCGTTCGGGCATCGCGGGCGTTGCGCGCTCCAAGAAGGCGATCGAACGCCTGAAGAAGCTCGCGACCGCCGAGCTTCTCGATGGCGAGCCCCTGATGAAGACGGATGAGTTCTCCCGCAAGGTGGCCGAACTCGAAATCGACCTCTCCGCTCTCGAAGTGACCGAGCTGCGTACGCTCGCCGCCGAGAGCAAGGGGCGTGGTCCGGGACCGGAAGCCTCGATCCTCAAGATCAAGGGCACCGAAATCCAGCAGCGCATCACCGAACTCGCCGTCGAGGCGGTTGGCAACTATGCGCTGGTCGAGGCGCCGCGCCTCGAAGTGACCGGCAATGAATTCGTGCCCGGTCCGGAGGGCTCACAGGGTGTTGCGCAGGATTATTTCAACATGCGCAAGACTTCGATCTATGGCGGATCGAACGAGATCCAGCACAACATCATCGCAAAAATGGTGCTCGGCCTTTAAGGTCCGCGCAAAAGAACAGCAACGAGGGAAGGTCGGAAGATGGATTTTTCGTTCACCGAAGAGCAGACACTGCTCCGCAATACCGTGCAGAGCCTGCTTCAGGACAAGTATGACTTCGAGACGCGCCGCAAGGTTGCGAAGTCGGCTGATGGCTGGCGTCCCGAGATGTGGGCGCAGTTCGCCGAGCTTGGTCTTCTCGCCGCGCCCTTTTCGGAAGAAATGGGCGGTCTCGGCGGCGGTCCCATCGAGAACATGATCGTCATGGAAGAGTTCGGCCGTCACCTCGTGGTCGAGCCCTATGTCGAAACGGTTGTGATCGCCGGTGGTTTTCTGCGTGAAGGCGGTTCGGCCGCGCAGCAGGAAGCGCACATTCCCGGCATCGTCGGCGGCGAGACGGTCTGGGCCTTCGCCTATGCCGAACCGCAGGGCCGCTACAATCTCGCGGACCTCACGACGACCGCGAAGAAGGACGGCTCCGGCTACACGATCAACGGCTACAAGGCTGTCGTTCTCGCCGCGCCCTGGGCGCAGAAGCTCATCGTGACCGCGCGCACCTCCGGCGGCCAGCGCGACCGTGACGGCGTTTCGGTTTTCATCGTCGACAAGTCGGCGGCGGGGGTCTCCACTCGCGATTACCCGACGGTCGATGGCCGCCGCGCGTCCGAAATCACCTTCGAGAACGTGAAGGTCGATGCTGACGCGCTGATCGGCGAAGAAGGCAAGGGGCTGCCTCTCGTCGAGAAGATCACGGATCAGGCGATTGCTGCTCTCTCGGCCGAAGCCACGGGCTGCATGAAGGAGCTGAACACGGCAACCGTCGAATATTGCAAGACGCGCAAGCAGTTTGGCGTTCCCATCGGCAAGTTCCAGGTTCTGCAGCACCGCATGGTCGACATGTTCATGGCCTATGAGCAGTCCGTCTCCATGACCTACATGGTCAACCTGAAGCTCGAAGAAGACGATGCAGAGCGCACCAAGGCTGCCGCAGGCGCGAAGGTCCAGATCGGCAAGGCCGGCCGCTTCGTTGGCCAGGAGGCCGTGCAGCTTCACGGCGGCATGGGTATGACCGACGAACTCAATGTCGGCCACTACTTCAAGCGCCTGACGATGATCGACACGCAGTTCGGCAATGTCGACTACCAGCTCAAGCGCTATTCCGAAGCGGCATAAGCTCTTTGATACCGAAACGTGAAAGGCCGCTCTCCGGAGCGGCCTTTTTGTTTGGGAAGGGGGCTCTTGTCAGGCGTGCCGCGCCGGCGCGATTCTTGCTCGCAGCCGCTGCGGCGGCAATACGCACTCGGCCTGGGTGCCTTGCCCGACCTTGCTCTTGAGTTCGAAGCGCCCGCCATGAACCGCGAGCAGGCCCTTCACGATGGACAGGCCGAGGCCGGAGCCCTTGCCTGGCTGTGCAAGACCGGAAGCACCCTGCGTGAAGGCGTGGAGCACCTTCTCGATTTCGGTTTCCGCGATGCCGGGCCCGTTGTCGTGGATACCGAAGCGTAATTCGTCACCCGTCTCCATCCGCGCGAACATGAGTACTTCGCCTCCCGGCGGCGAGAACTTCACGGCATTGGTGAGCAGGTTGATCCAGGTCTGGCGTAGTGCGCGGGCATCGCCATAGATGATAGGCAGATTCGGTTCGAAGTCCGCGATCAGCGAAACGCGCTGCGCCTGCGCTCGTATCTCGACGATGCGGCGGCAGTCTTCCGCAAGCTGTACGAGATCGAGTTCTTCTTCGATAATCTGGAAGCGGCCCGCCTCGATACGCGACAGGTCCAGCACGTCGTTGATAAGCCCGAGCAGATGCTGGCCGGACCGATTGATGTCGTTCGCATATTCCTTGTAGGTCGGCACGGTGTGCTTGCCGAAAATTTCGGACGCCATTACCTCTGAAAAGCCGATGATCGCGTTGAGCGGCGTGCGAAGCTCGTGGCTCATATTGGCAAGGAAATGCGATTTCGCGCGATTGGCTTCTTCAGCGCGTGCTCGCGCTTCGTCCGATTCCCGCTTGGCCTTGAAGAACTGTTCGACAAGTCCGGACTTGTCCTCACGCAGCGTGATCGAGTGCAGCATGATCCCGTTGACCCGCGCCATAAGCTGCACGAGCAGCGCGACGAAGATGACGAGAACCACTGCAAGCGACACATGCAGCAGGTCGCCATAGGCCAGAAGCCGCGCCGTCACGGCAGCGGCAAGCGGCAGTGCAGCGACATAGAAGCCTGGCATGTAGCACGATGTGATGAGCGAAATCGGCACCATGATCAGCAGCAGTGCGGTCAGTACATAGGATTGCTGGACCTCATTTCCAGGCGCCCAGAAGAAGAACGCCGTAGAGGCGAGACTGAGTGAAAACAGGAACCCGACTGCAAGGAAGCGGCGTTCCCATGCCGCGATGCTCGTCGGCTTGGGCTGAGCGGCTGTAAAGGCGAGAATGTTCTGTCTGTTGAACCATGTCGAGATAAAAACCAGGATCACGGGAACGACGAGCCAATACCAGGCGATCGATCCGGAAAAACAGGCCGCATAGGGAATCATCAGTAGCGGAAAGGCGTAAGGCAGCGGAAGCTTCTGGCTCTCCACAAACATGCGAAGCTGTTCGAGCCTGATCTCCGGCGTGAGAGGTTTGCCATTGCCGGTATGAGGCAGGAAAGCCGAGAACCATCGTGCCTCGCCGACGTCTTTGGACGTTCGGGTTGCATCGCGGACACCGGCTGGACCTGCAATGGTCGACCGTTGCACGGATTCTTTCTGCCGTATTTCGCCGGCTCTCATCAGATGTGCCCTTTTTGGCCGCCCTGGCCTTGCGTCACACCCGGTAAATACCCACAAACCGGGGTGCCTTGAGGATCAGGCTGGACGAAAAGTCTTAATAAGGTTTTCCGAGACATGGTTAAGCCCGCATAATCAGACTGAACGCAGCGCTTTTTTTGGCGTATGAGACGCCTTAACAACAGGCAGCGTAAAAAAATGCACAAAGGAGAGGCAGCCCGGCGATGAGCGAACACCTGATTTTTGAGAAAAGCGGCCCCGTCGTAACCTTGACCATCAACAGGCCCGAGAGCCGTAACCCGCTTGGCGCGCCCGAAGACGCGGAGAATTTTTCGGCTGCGGCGGCACGCATCAACGATGATCGAGAGGTGCGTTGCGTTATTCTGACCGGAGCGGGCAAGGCCTTTTCCGCGGGCGGCAATGTAAAAGCCATGCGCGAAGGCGGAGATGGCTTCGGTGGTCCCGGCGTCCACATCCGCGAGCGCTATCGGAATGGCATCCACCGCATCGTGAAATCGGTATGGGGCATCGAGGTGCCGGTCATCGCCGCAGTCAATGGTCCGGCGATCGGTCTTGGCAATGATGTCGCCTGTCTCGCCGACACGCGGATTGCCGCCGACAGTGCGATCTTCGGAGCGACCTTCCTCAAGATTGGCCTCGTCCCCGGCGATGGCGGGGCATGGCTCCTGCCGCGTATCGTCGGTATGGCGCGTGCCTCGGAGCTTCTCTACACGGGCGATACCATTAACGCGGCCACGGCAAAGGAATGGGGCCTCGTTTCGGAAGTCGTTCCTGCCGATGAACTCATGGACCGCGCCAGGGCCCTTGCCGCGAAGATATGTAATCAGGCGCCGGATGTACTGCGCATGACGAAGCAGCTTCTCCGCCGGGGCATGCTGAGCGACTTCGACAACATCATGGAGCTGTCGGCATCCATGCAGGCACTTGTCCATCACACCGAGGACCACAAGGAGGCTCTCGACGCCTTTTTCGAAAAGCGCGCTCCGAACTACAAGGGAGTGTGACGAGCGTTCGAAACTGAACAGCGGGTCGTACTTTCTCGAACAAACTGCGGCGCACCGCGCATTGAAGCCGGGGAACTTTGCCCCTAAAGTCGCCGCCAACAAGCGCCGCTAGCAACAATGGGCGCGAGCCCAGTCCAAAACGGGAGCGAAACATGAGTGCCATCGGTATCGTTGCGACCCTTCCGGTCCAGCCGGGTAAGGAAGCCGAGTTCGAGAAGGTCTTTTCCGACCTGCGCTCGAAGGTGAAGGCGAACGAGAAGGGCTGCCTCCAATACGATTTCTTCAAGTCCAAGTCCGACCCCGCCACCTACATCGTCATGGAACAATACGCCACGCAGGAAGACCTCGATGCCCACGGCAAGTCGGAATATTTCCGTGCTGCCGGCCCGGCGCTCGGTGCGGTTCTCGGCGGCGCACCGTCGCTGCAGTTCCTCGACAAGGTTGAGTAAGCGGTACGGCACAAACGAGAGAGACGAATATGGATCTTGCATTCAGCAAGGAAGACGAGGCCTTCCGCAAGGAAGTCCGTCAATTCATCGATGAATGCTACACGGCGGAAATGCGCCGCCTTCACGCGCGCTCGAAGCATGGCTATATCACGAAGGAAGCCCACATCCAGTGGCAGAAGTCGCTGGCGAAGAAGGGCTGGCTTGCTCCCAACTGGCCTGAAGAGTATGGCGGACCGGGTTTTACCCAGTCGCAGAAATATATCTTCAACGTCGAGATGGGTCGGGCCGGTGTGCCGCACACCATTCCTTTCGGGCCGACAATGGTCGCACCCGTCATCATGAAGTTCGGGACGCCAGAACAGAAAAAGCGTTTCCTGCCGGATATTCTCGAAACGAATGTCCTCTGGTGTCAGGGATATTCGGAACCGGGTGCGGGCTCTGACCTTGCGTCGCTGAAGACCAAGGCCGAAGACAAGGGCGACCATTTCCTCGTTAACGGCTCGAAGATATGGACCTCCGTCGCGCAGTGGGCGGACTGGATTTTCTGTCTCGTTCGCACCTCGAATGAGGGCAAGCCGCAGGAGGGCATTTCCTTCCTTCTCATCGACATGAAGACGCCAGGCATCACGGTCGATCCCATCGTCTGCCTCGATGGCACGCCTGCGCCGAACCAGGAAGTGAACCAGGTCTTCTTCGAGGACGTGAAGGTTCCGAAGGAAAACCTGATCGGCGAAGTGAACAAGGGCTGGACCTACGCCAAGTACCTGCTCGAATTCGAACGCGGCAATCCCTATTCGCCGGGTCTCTACAGCGCGCTCGATGAAGTGCGTGAGATGGCGAAGGAAATAATCGTCGATGGCAAGCCGGTCGCCGATACGCCTTCGTTCAAGGCCCGTTACGCCGATATCCGCAGCCAGATCACGGCGATGGAGTTCACCGAACTGCGCATCTTCTCCTCGCTTTCCATCGGCGGCAATGTCGGTCCGGAAAGCTCGCTCCTGAAGTGCCGGGGGACCGAGCTGCAGCAGGAGATTTCGCAGTTCATGGTGGAAGTGCTGGGCGATTATGCGCAGCCGACCATCGAGAACGGCCTCACGGATACCAATGAGCCGGAAGTGGGCCCGCAAGGTGCATTCACCGCCGCGCCTTACTACTTCTCGCTGCGCAAGGCGTCGATCTACGCCGGATCGAACGAGGTCCAGCGCAACATCATGGCAAAGGCCGTGCTTGGTCTTTGAGCCAACGCAAAAATCGGTATCAAAAGGGCGGGCGCCGGAGATATTCCGGCGCCCGTTCGCGTTTGGCACGATACATGGCATGCGGGTTTGGGCTGATCAGCGCGGTGGAAGCCTGTCGCGTGTGCCGCCATAGGCTTGCGTGATCCGGTCGAAGACGATGGCAAGTGCGACGATGGCGACGCCTGCAACGAGTCCGCGCCCGATATCGAGCCGTTGAATGCCGAGCAGTACTTCTTCGCCGAGGCCCCGTGCACCGATCATCGAGGCAATGACCACCATCGAAAGAGCCATCATTGTAGTCTGGTTCACGCCCGCCATGATGTTCGGAAGCGCAAGCGGCAGCTTGATATCGAGCAGTTGCCGCCTGGGATTGGCGCCAAGATCGGCCGCGACTTCAACGAGGGCGCGGTCGACGGTTCTGAGGCCAAGATCGACAAGGCGGATGAGCGGTGGCGTCGCATAGATCACCGTCGCAAAAAGCGCTGGTACCTTGCCGAGCCCGAACAGCATCAGCGCCGGAATGAGATAGACGAAACTCGGCAGCGTCTGCATCGCGTCGAGAACAGGCAGCATGATCCGCCGGGCGATGTCGTTCGCGGACATCGCAATGCCCGCGGGCAATCCGATCAGCACGGAGAAAAAGACCGACACGATCATTAGCGCAAGCGTCTGTACGGCAAGATTCCAGAGCCCCAGAAGGCCGATCAGGAAGAGAGTTGCCGCCAGCGCCACGGGCAACAAGGGCCGTCGCGAAGCGTGAAAGGCAATGCCCGCGACGATCAGGACAACAAGCCACCAGGGCATGGTCTTGAGCAGGGACTCGAGCGCCACGATCACCCGCAGCAGGACGTTGCTTGCCGTCTGGAAGGCATCGCCATATTCCGCGACGAAGCTCTCCATCGCATGGTTCACCCATTTCTCGACCGGGAATTCAAGTGTGACGGGAAAGCTCTCCTCGACTTCTTCCTGCTCGCCGGTGATGCGCGTGGCAACGTCGGGGCTCACCCATTGCCGCCAAACATCGTCCCGCGTTTCGATGAAGTTGAACGCAGCATCCCGCGCGATTGTGCCTTCATTCTTCTGCATGAAGGCGAGCGCTTCGCTCACCATCTGTCCCGTCGTCTCGTAGCGGCGCAGGAAGGCCGCAATATCCGGTGACTTGTCCACGAATTCGGCATTCGCACCTATGATGACCTCGACGGTCGGGAAGGCGACGGGGGGATTGTGTTCGGGGTCCGCGTTGAAAGCGTCCCATGCTTCCGGCGAATAATCGGGTTCGTCGAGCTTTACGAGGTCGAAGGCGCCAAGCACCCATGTCGGGCCCCAGTAATAGGCTACGATGGGTTCGCCCCGCTGATAGGCCGATGCGATGGCGGCGGCGAGCGCTGCGCCCGTACCGGGCCGGAAATTCGTGTAGGTGCGGTCGAGTCCGTAGCCCTTCAGTTTTCGCGTGCTTTGTTCTTCGCAGCTCCAGCCCAGGATGCAGTTGTAGAAGCGCCCCTTTGTCGGCTCCTCCGGGTCGCGAAAGAGTTGCCAGTGTTCCTTGAGGTCGGAAACGGCGTGAAGGCCGGGTGCAGTCGCTTCGATGCCGCGTGCAGCATCGCCCTCGATCACGTAGCGCGGCACATACCAGCCTTGAATGGCATCGGGAAAGTTCGTGCCGAGCGAGACGACCGTTCCGGCTTCCAGCGCCTCGTTCCAGGGCTCGGTGACATTGTCGCGCCAGACTTCCATGATGACGTCAATGTCGCCCTGGCCGAGACCGGTGATGAGCGGCAAGGTCGAACCCGGCAGCACGTCCGTTTCGCAGCCATAGCCGCGTTCAAGGACGATCCGTGCAAGCTCCGTGGCGAAAGCGTTGGAATCCCAGTCGAGCCCGCCAAACATGACCGGCTGTTCGATGGCGCAGACGGGGTCGGCGGCCAGCCCGGCGCGGGGCGCAAGGACAGAGAAGGCGAGGGCAGCAAGCGCAAAAAGGAGCCGGGTCAGCATGAGCGCATCATAGGGAGCGCGTGCGCCCTTGGCCATTCATGCACAAAGACCATTCGTGCGCAGAGTTGGCTCATACGCAAAAAGACAAAGAAAAAGGGGAGCCGCATGGGGCTCCCCTTTGATCGGCTGGTGCCGGAGCGGCTTACTTGCCGCCCGTCGCGAGCTTGAAGAACTTGCCCGTCTGCTCGCCGCCCATGTGGAAAGGCGTGGCATTCGAGAAGTCGGAAATCTTGTCCCAGTTTTCGGCAACCTTCTCGGCGGTCAGGTCGTCGCGGCCGAGGAAGATGCCTTCGGCTTCTTCCATGCGCGCAGCGGCGAAAACGCCCGCGCCCGCGCAGAGGATCATGCCGGTCGGAGCCTGTTCCGACACGAGGTACATGACACCCGGCGTAACGCTTTCCGGCGTCAGCATCTGCTCGGCTTCGGGCGGCATCAGGTCGGAGGTCATGCGCGTATAGGCGACCGGCGCCAGCGCATTGCAATGGATGTTGTTCTTCTGGCCTTCGAGCTTCAGCGTATTGATGAAGCCGACGACGGCGAGCTTCGCCGCGCCATAATTTGTCTGGCCGAAATTGCCGTAGAGACCGGTCGAGGAGGCAGTGACCATGATGCGGCCGTAGTTCTGCTCCTTCATGATTTCCCAGACGGCCTTGGTCGGCTTCACGGTGCCCATGAGGTGCACATCGACTACCAGCTGGAAGTCTTCCATCGTCATCTTCGAGAACGACTTGTCGCGCAGGATGCCGGCATTGTTGATGAGGATGTCAATGCGGCCCCATTCGTCCATGGTCTGCTTGACCATGTTGGCGACGCCTTCATCGTCCGTGACCGACGAGCCATTGGCGATCGCTTCGCCGCCAAGCGCCTTGATTTCCTCGACCACCTTGTTTGCCGCATCCGACGAGCCCCCGGCGCCCGTGCGGTCGCCGCCGAGATCGTTCACCACCACTTTCGCGCCGCGCCCCGCGAGTTCCAGCGCGTGGGACCGGCCAAGACCGCCGCCCGCGCCGGTCACGATGGCGACCTTGCCGTCAAAACGAATGCTCATGGGTATTTCTCCAGTTGGACTACGGGGAGGGCTGGCGGCGTGCCTCGTGGAGGGGCTTCGTTGGCCTTGCCCGGAAAACCTGCGGGACTTTGTGCATGAGAGGCGGGCGGGGGTCAAGGGAGGCTTGGAAAGGCCGTTCGTTGCGTTGTTCTGGCCTCTCCTTATGATGGGCCGGTCCGCTGAAACGCCCCGGAAACCTGCCCGAAACTCGCGAAAATCAGCTCGAAAGCCTCAGCCCGATGACACTTTACCCGCTTCAGAGCGCCTTTGGGCTTGCTCTCATCATTGCTCTCGCATGGGCGCTCAGCGAGAACAGGCGGGCCTTTTCGCTGCGAACCGTTGCGGTGGGCCTCGCGGTCCAGATCGCACTTGCCCTGCTGCTGTTGAAGGTTCCGGCATCGCAAGACGCGCTCCTCGCGCTCAACGGCGTGATGGATGCGCTGACGGAAGCCACAAAGGCGGGCACCGGCTTTGTCTTCGGTTATGTCGGCGGCGGTGCTGCACCCTTCGAAACCACGGCCCCTCACAACAGCTTCATCCTGGCCTTTCAGGCTTTGCCGCTCGTTCTCGTGATGTCCGCGCTCTCCGCGCTGTTCTGGTACTGGCACATTCTAGGTTGGGTCACGCGGGGCTTTGGCTACATCCTGCAGAAGACGATGGGCATCGGTGGTGCCGTTGGCCTTGCCTCCGCCGCCAACGCCTTTGTCGGCATGGTGGAAGCCCCGCTTCTGATCCGTCCTTATCTGGAAAAGCTGAGCCGGGCTGAATTCTTCATGACCATGACGGTTGGCCTCGCCACCGTTTCGGGCACCGTTCTCGTTCTCTACGCCAGCATCATCACGCCCGTGGTGCCGGGCGCGCTCGGCCAGATCCTCGTCGCTTCGCTGATATCGCTCCCGGCGGGTATTCTCGTCGCGCGGCTCATGGTGCCCGAGGAGTATGGCGCAAGGCCCACGGGTATCGGCGATGACGTGCCCCATCTCGAATATCAGAGCAGCATGGATGCGGTGACACGCGGTACCTTCGAGGGGCTCCAGCTCCTCCTCAACATCATGGCCATGCTGATCGTGATGGTCGCGCTTGTCGCGCTCGCGAACATCGTCCTCGCTCTCTTTCCGGAAATCTGGGGAGCGCCGCTCACGCTTCAACGGATACTGGGCTGGGTCTTTTCCCCCCTTGTCTGGGCGATGGGTATACCGGCGGAGGAAATGCATCTCGCCGGGCAGCTCATGGGCACGAAGACGATTCTGAACGAATTCATTGCCTATCTCGATCTCGCCGCTCTGCCGGAGGGCGCGCTTTCGGAGCGCTCGACCTTCATCATGGTCTATGCGCTGTGCGGCTTTGCGAATTTCGGCTCGGTCGGCATTCTGATTGGCGGATTGACCTCGCTCGTGCCCTCCCGGCGTCTTGAGATTGTGACACTCGGCACCCGCGCGCTCGTTTCCGGCACACTTGCAACCTCCATGACGGGGGCGGTGGTCGGTCTCATCATCTGAATGAAACGCCGATCAGGCCAAAACAAGGGGGCAAACGAATGAAGCTCTACATCGCGCCGGGGGATGCCGCCTGACATGAGAAAAAGGCGGCGTCCGCGGGGTACGGAACGGACGCCGCCAATCTCCACCCGTACTCAACAAATCGGGTGGAATAAGGTCCGATGAACTCTCGACCCATCGGCAAGAAGTAGAATGGCGTTTCCAACCTGAACGCAGCCTGAACCGGGACATTGCGTGCCGGGCTTATACTAGTAAAATCGATTTACGATTTGGCGTGAAAGCGCGCCACGCTTTGGGAGGAGAGGGGATGACGGGCGAGACATCCGTCAAACGCGATCTTTGACGTACACAGAGGCATCGCTTGCCGGCGGACTAACCCGCTTTGATGCCCATCGCCTCGGCCAGTAGCTCGTATGAGCGCACGCGATCCTTCTGATCGTAGGCAATTGTAAGAATCGTGAAGTCATCGACGCCATGCGCCTCGCCAAGCGCAAGCAACTTCCCGCGAACCTGCTCAGGTGTACCAGCGAAACCTCGCTGCTCTATGGCGCGCAGCATCGCCCGGTCTTCATCCGTATACGGGTAATCGAGTGCCTCCTCAATGGAGGGGAAGGGGCCGCCACGGTTCTGCAGCAGATGCATCACCCAGAGATTGCGCGACGATGCGATCCGCTTCGCATCTTCTTCCGTATCTGCGACGGTGACGGAGACGGCAATGGCTCCCTTCGGCGTGGCGAGTTCGCGCGAAGGGCGGAAGTTCTTCCGGTAAACATCGAGCGGCTGCGTGCCAGCATCCTGATTGATGAAATGGGCGAAGCAATAGGCCATGCCATATTGCGCGGCGATGAGCGCGCCGTCGCCGCCGGAACCCAGCATCCACAGGTCTGGCACGCCCGGTCCGCGCGGCGTCGCGTGAAGCCCGGCATAGGGGTGGTCGGTAGGGAAGCCTCCTTCTTCGCCTTGAAGCCCCGTCGAATCTTCGAGGAATTGTCGGAGCAGCTCCACCTGCTGCGGGAAGACACCGATATCATAGGCTTGGGGCCCAGGTTGTAGCGCGCGTGCCGTTCGCTGATCTCCGCCGGGCGCCCGTCCCAGCCCGAGGTCGATCCGTCCCGGATAGAGCGTCTCCAGAACCCGGAAACATTCGGCGACTTTCAGCGGGCTGTAATGCGGCAGCATGACGCCGCCCGAGCCGACGCGGATGCGGCTTGTCGCAGCCGCCACCGCGGCAATCAGCACTTCGGGGGCGGACCCCGCAAAAGACGATGTGTTGTGATGTTCGGCAAGCCAGTACCGGCTATAGCCGAAGTGCTCCGCTTGTTGCGCGAGGTCTATCGTGTTCGCAATCGCTTCGGCGGCGGTTCCACCTTTGCGGATAGGCGATTGGTCGAGAACGCTCAATGTTACCATAAAGATTTGTCCACTCTTGCCGGTGGCTGCCTGAGCCGTGCGGCGGGAAGGTCGGCGGATTTCAGTCGGAGTGAATAACGCCGCCGTTTCCCCGCGCGGGGCAACGCCTAGAGCCGTTCAGTCCGAAAGCGGCTTCTTCTTCAATCTTTTCACGATGCCCGAATAGTTGAGAAGGATGCGCTCCCTGTCGCCGGATCCGGTGAAGACCTGACCGCGCAGGAACACCATGCTGCCCGTGTTCTGGACGATCTCGCCGCGCGCTTCGACGAGCTCCCCGGCACCCACCGCTGAGGTGAACTCTGCCGAAAAGGAAACGGTGACGCTCGGGCCGTCGAGAACATCGCGACCGATGGCAAAAAGCGAATAGTCGGCAAAAGTCATCAGCATGCCACCATGCAGAAAGCCGCCACCATTGCAGTGAGTAGGCTTCGCTTCAAACGCACAGGTGATGTGCCCGTCGTCATGCTTTTTGAAAAAGAAGGGCCCCGCATGCTCCTCGAAGGGATCGTGCCCCTCCCAGCTTTGGTATCCAGCCAGCCGACCGTTCAAACTCGTGTTCATTTCTGCAACGCCCCGATACTGCAATTTATTTGCAGCACTTTTAGCAGGAAAGCTCCGAGGTTCCCAAGCGCGCCGCGGCTTTTCCAAATGGGAAATCAGAATTTAGGGTCTTCGTTACGTGAGCTTGTCAGAATGCGGGAATGCAATCTGAAGGAACCTGATATGGGCGTCGCCCTTCAAAAAAGAGCCTCTCTTGAGGATAGTGCGCGCATTGAGCCCCTCGAGGATGTTTCCGATCCCTCGCTTCGGGACCAACTTTCCTATTGGGAGCGGCGGCCTATGAGATGGGCAGTGCGTGAGATTTGGAAAAGACGGACGGTTGCAATCCGAAACTGAATGAAGCGGTCCATCGGGAAGGGGCGGTACGCTCTTTCACGTGCCCCCGCGACAGCAAACCGCGAATAGTTCAAATTGTCCGGATTGGGTTTATTCGGCGTTAGGAAACTTCCGGGCACTCTCCCGGTTGATGACCCGGGCGGGGGCATCTCAATGACAGGGCGTGGGCAATGACGCAGTTGGCGGAAGATTATTATCGTAGCGAAGACTACGCGGACGTGCTCTCCGAAGCGGATGCTCACGGCATCGCGTTTCGGCGTTTGAAGGAACTTGAGGAACCGCTTTGCCGCGATATGCTTTCCTACTGGAAAGAGCTGCGCGGGGTGCGTGTCATGCCTTGCCCCGGCGAAATCGATCCCGTTCGCTTCGCCCGCCACATGCCGAACCTCCTCATGGTGCAAGTGAACTGGCAGCCCTTCGACCTGACTTATCGCTTGCTGGGTGGCGATATCGTGAATGCACATGGGACGAATTTCCGGGGACGGGGCGTCCTCGACAGCGCCTCGCACACGGGGCGTTTTAGCGAAGTTCTTTTCAGTTTCTATAAGTTCGTCGCGGAGCAGAAGCGGCCCTATGCGGTTGCCGGTACGATGGAATATACGGCGCGCGGTCCCGTATCGGTCGAGGCCGTCTATCTGCCGTTCTCGCTCGACGGCACGAGGGTCGACCGGATTCTCGGCGCTGCGGTTTCCCAGGAGCTTCCGTGCCGTTGAAACCCGGCTCTTTCCGGAAGTTTTGACCCCCGGCGGGCCTTGGCCTAAATTCCCGCTGCCTTTCAGAAAGAACAGCCCGGGAAATCTCATGGCCCTCGACGCCGAAACACGCGATCAGCTCATTTCCTCCGTCCGCCGTTTTGTCGACGAGCGTCTGCGCCCGATCGAGGACAAGGTCTCCGAAACCGACAAGGTGCCGGATGAGATCGTTGAGGAAATGAAGGAACTCGGCCTTTTTGGCATCTCTGTTCCCGTTGAATATGGCGGCCTCGGCCTCACCATGGAGGAAGAATGCCTCCTCATGTTCGAACTCGGTCGGACGTCGCCTGCCTTCCGCTCCGTGATCGGCACCAATGTCGGCATCGGCAGTCAGGGCATCGTCATGCATGGCCGCCAGGACCAGAAGGAATACTGGCTCCCGAAGATTGCCAGCGGCGAGACGATTATCTCCTTCGCGCTGACGGAGCCGGAGGCCGGTTCGGACGCCGCTTCCCTCAAGACCACGGCCATCAAGGATGGTGACCACTACATCGTCAACGGCACCAAGCGCTACATCACCAATGCCAACAACGCGCATGCCTTCACGCTGATGGCTCGCACCGATCCGAAGACGCCGGGTGCGAAGGGCGTTTCCGCCTTCGTCGTACCGAGCGACATTCCAGGCATCCATATCGGCAAGTCTGAAAAAAAGATGGGCCAGCAGGGCGCGCATATTTGCGACATCGTCTTCGAGGATGCGCGCATCCCGGCAGAGTGTCTTCTCGGTGCGGAGGAGGGAAAGGGTTTCGTCACCGCTATGCAGGTGCTGGAGCGTGGCCGCCTGCACATCTCCGCTGTCTGCGTCGGTGTGGCGGACCGGCTGGTCGAGGACAGCGTGCTTTATGCCGCCGAGCGCAAGCAGTTCGGTGAACCCATCGGCAATCTCCAGCTCGTACAGGCGATGCTCGCGGATTCGAAGATGGAGGCCTATGCGGGCCGCTGCATGGTCGTCGACGCTGCGCGCCGCCGAGATGCGGGCGAGAACGTCGCTACCGAGAGTTCCTGTTGCAAGCTCTTCTGCTCGGAAGCCGTGGGCCGCATCGCGGACCGCGCGGTACAGGTGCATGGCGGTGCAGGTTATGTCGCGGATTACGGCATTGAGCGCTTCTATCGCGACGTCCGCATCTTTCGCATCTATGAAGGCACGAGCCAGGTGCAGCAGGTCATCATTGCCCGCAACCTCCTGAAGGCGGTGAACTGAGACGTGATTTGCTTCTTTTCATCCGCATTGCACAATGCGGGCAATGACGAAGCTCGACCGCCTCACCGCCGATATACGCGCCTGCCGTCTCTGCGTTGAAAGCCCGCTGAAGACGCCGTTGCCGCATGAGCCGCGCCCGGTCTTGCGGGTGTCGCCCACGGCACGCATCTGCATAGCGGGGCAGGCGCCCGGCACCCGGGTTCATGCCTCAGGCATGCCCTTTACCGATCCGAGCGGCGATCGTCTGCGCGACTGGATGGGCGTGACACCCGATGAGTTCTATGATGCTGCGCGTATCGCCATTGTGCCTATGGGGTTCTGCTTCCCGGGGCTCAATGCGAAGGGAGGCGATCTGCCGCCTCGCCGCGAATGCGCGGAAACCTGGCACGAGCCGCTCTTCAAGCACCTGCCCCAACTCGAACTGATCCTTCTTGTCGGTCAATATGCGCAAGCCTGGCACCTTGGCAGGACGCGCAAGGTTAGCTTGACTGAAACGGTAGCCGCCTGGCGTGAATACCAACCCCGCTTTATTCCATTGCCGCATCCCTCATGGCGCAATAATGCATGGATAAAGAAGAACCCGTGGTTTGAGGAGGACTTGTTGCCGGTTCTGAAGCGCGACGTGCGCCGCCTCATTGGCTAGGGCTGCGTCATTGAGCCACAGCTATCGGCGCATCGGCATTTTGACAGCTCTGCCCCCTCTCCCGATACTGCCGGAAAATGGGGAAGCGGGCCGTTGGGGATTCTGCGCGTGACAAGAAGGAATGGCGTAATGCCGCGCCGTAGCGCTGGCAGGACGACGCTCGTCTCACGCTTGCTTCTTGTGTTTGTCTCTATTGCGATCCTGTTCCCCGCTCTTGCGGGAGCCGTCACCGCT
>Ga0114898_1001026_pt1 | contig 18049 bp, 22 predicted proteins | sample Malvired_Geostar_FD_83496 | JGI IMG/M metagenome (GOLD analysis project Ga0114898, IMG submission 83496) | Marine viral communities from the Global Malaspina Expedition - Malaspina viral metaG DeepMed_Geostar | ecosystem: Environmental > Aquatic > Marine > Oceanic | place: Mediterranean Sea... | reverse complement strand
GTCACGGAACCATGATGACCGCGCCCCCGACCGTCTGCATAAGCAGGCTACCGTCCCCGGAGTCTCCCATGCGCCTGCAGCGTCGCCACCTTCTCACCGGCTCGACCGCCGCCCTCGCCTTCTCCGGCCTCGCGCGCAGCGTCAGCGCGCAGACGGCGACGACCGAAGAGACCTACGTCAATGAGGTGCCCGGCTACGGCCCCCTGGTCCGCGACCCCAACCGCCTGCTCGACCTGCCGGAGGGCTTCACCTACCAGGTCATCTCGCAAAGCGGCGACACCATGGACGACGGCCTGTTCGTCCCGGGCCAGCCGGACGGCATGGGCTGTTTCGACCTCGGCGGCGGCAAGGTCGCCCTCGTCCGCAACCACGAGCTCAAGGGCTCCAGCGGCCTGCACCGCAATCTCGGCCCCGGCGGCTTCCATCAGGAGCGCATCGGCCTGCTCGACCCGGCGAAGGGCTACGACACCTACAAGGACGGCCGCCCCCTCCCCGGCGGAACCACCACCCTCGTCTATGACCTCGAGACCCGCCGCACCGTCAGCCAGCACCTGTCCCTCGCCGGCACCTCGACCAACTGCGCCGGCGGCCACACGCCCTGGGGCAGCTGGCTGACCTGCGAGGAAACCGAGGAAACCCCCGCCCGCTCCGATGTCGCCCGGGACCACGGCTACGTCTTCGAGGTGCCCGCCACGGCGACCGGCCTCGTCGATCCCGTCCCGCTCAAGGCCATGGGCCGGTTCGAGCACGAGGCGGTCTGTGTCGACCCCCGCACCGGCGTCGTCTACCTCACCGAGGACAAGAACGACGGCCTGTTCTACCGCTTCCTCCCGACCACCCCGGGCAAGCTGGCCGACGGCGGCAAACTCCAGGCCATGGCCTTCAAGAGCAGGCCGGGCGCCGACACCCGCAACCAGGACGAGGCCCGCGAATGGGCCGTCGGCGACTGGCGCGAAGTGGTCTGGATCGACATGGAGGACGTCGAATCCCCGAATGGCGACCTGCGCGTGCGTGGCCACGCCGCCGGCGCGGCTCTCGTGGCGCGCGGCGAGGGAATCTTCTGGGGCGACGGCGAGCTCTATATGACCGCCACCTCGGGCGGACCGCTGCGCCGCGGCCAGATCCTGCGCTACGTCCCATCGGACGACGAGGGCCGCCGTGGCGAGGCCCGCCGTCCGGGCCGCCTCCAGCTGTTCCTCGAAAGCGCCGACGAGCGCGTCATGAACATGGGCGACAACCTCATCGTCGCGCCCTGGGGCCACCTGATCGTCTGCGAGGACAACTACTCGTCCGACATCCGCAACCACCTCAAGGGCGTCACCCCCGAGGGCAAGGCCTATGCGATCGGCCGCAACGTCTTCACCGGCAACAGCGAGTTCGCTGGCGCCTGCTTCTCGCCCGACGGACAGGTGCTGTTCGTCAACATCATGTACCCGGGCGTGACCTTCGCGATCAGAGGACCGTGGACCTCGGTCCGGACATGAACAGGCGCGGCTGCGACCGCCGCACCAGCCACAGATTGACCGTCGCCGCCGCCAGCACCAGCGCCGCCCCCGCCTGATGCAGGGCGCCCAGCCACAGCGGCACGGCGTGGATCAGGGTCACCACCCCCAGCGCCGCCTGCAGCCACAGCGCCGCCGCCAGCACGAAGGCCGACATCCCCAGCCCCTCGGCCAGCCGCCAGCGCCACGCCTGCACCGCATAGATCGTGCCGCCGATCAGCAGGCCGTAGGCCACGACCCGGTGATTGAACTGCACCAGCGCCTGATCGTGCAGGAAGGCCAGCGCCCCCTGCCCCCAGGCCACCGGCGCCAGCCACTCGCCGTTCATCATCGGCCAGTCGGTATAGACGAAACCCGCCTTGGCCCCCGCGACCAGCCCGCCCAGCAGGCACTGCAGGAAGACGGCGCCCAGCAGGATCGCCGCCCCCCGGCTCCAGCCGACCGGATGGCGCGAATGCTCCTCGCCGTTCCACGCCTCCAGCCCGGTCCAGATCAGCCCGGCGAAGATCAGCAGGGCCAGTCCCAGATGCGTCGCCAGCCGCTCCGGGGCCACGTCGACGCGCTCGCTCAGCCCGCTGGACACCATCCACCAGCCGATCAGCCCCTGCAGCCCGCCCAGTCCCAGCAGGATGGCGCAACGCACGATCAGCCGCCGCGGCATCCGGCGCAGCAGGAGGAAGACGATAAACGGAAGGGCGAACACCACCCCGATCAGCCGCCCCAGCTGCCGGTGGATCCATTCCCACCAGAAAATGCCCTTGAACTCGCCCAGCGTCATGCCGGCGTTGACCTGCTCGTACTGCGGAATCGCCCGGTATTTCTCAAAGGCCTCAGCCCAGTCGGCCGCGTTCATCGGCGGCACGGCGCCCATGATCGGCTTCCACTCGGTGATCGACAGGCCCGATCCGGTCAGGCGGGTGATCCCGCCGACCACGACCATCGCGAACACCAGCGCTGCCGTGAGGAACAGCCAGATGGCCACCGCCCGACTCTGATCCCCCCCGATGAAACGCTTCATTCGACGCCCGCTATCCCGACCGTTACACTGGGCGGGCGCCGCTGGTCCGACGCCCGATTGAGCGGTATGCCCGCCCACGAAGGCGAGATCGAGTCGGTTTTCGGCGTTGCGACGCCGCAGTCAGGAGAACGCGGTTGCAATACGCCGATATCGTCGTCGCCGTTCTGGGCGCCTTCGCCCTCGCCTGGACGGCTGACCAGCTGACCGGCCGCCGCGGCCTGTTCGCCACCTCGCTGGTTTCGGGTGTCGCCGCCGTGGCCGGCTGGTTCCTCGCCACCCGCGTCTTCGCCGTCTCGACCATGGACGGCTGGACCTGGGTCGGCTGGTCGCTGGCCGCCTCGGTCATCGCCCTCGCCGCCTTCTTCCTGTTCCGCAACAAGCGCTGACATGGGCCCCCGCACCCGCCGCTTCGTCGCCATGCTGGGCGTGCTGGCCTTCCTGACCTTCTGGATCTGGGGCGCCATCGCCCTGCGCGGCGTCCTGCCGCCGGGACAGCTCATCGACTTCATTGTCTACGCCGTCGCCGGCATCGGCTGGGGCGTGCCCCTCTACCCGCTGTTCAAATGGGCCGAGGGGGGCAACAAGCCGGGCTGAATTGGAAAGGGGCCGCCCGGAAGCGACCCCTTCAACCAACCGTCTTCATTGCGGAAGATGGTCGGAGCGACAGGATTCGAACCTGCGACCCCTTGACCCCCAGTCAAGTGCGCTACCAGGCTGCGCCACGCTCCGAGAGGCGCTCCCTATAGACGGGGGGCCGCCGCCCCGCAAACCCAAAAACGCCGCCTCAGGCGGTTCTCGACAGAACCGCCTCCAGCCGTGCCCGGGCGCCCTCCAGCTCGGCCAGAACCTGACGCAATCGCACCGAAGAGGCGCCCGTGGCGACGGAAGGGGATTCGCCCCCGTCCTCCAGCTCGAACCCCGCCGCCCCGTCCGGGTCGCCGTAGACCGCCAGCCGCTTCAGCCCCTGCTCGCGATGCAGCCGCTGGACGCCCTTGATGGTCAGGCCGTCCTCGTGCAGCAGCCGCCTGACCGCCTTGAGCAGGACCAGGTCCTGCGGGCGATAGAAGCGCCGCCCGCCGGCCCGCTTCAGCGGGGTGATGAACGAAAACTTGGTCTCCCAGAAGCGCAGCACGTGCTGCGGGACGCCGACCTCGTCAGCGGCTTCCGAAATGGTGCGAAAGGCGTTCGGGCTCTTGGCCACGACGGATCAGGCGCTCACGACGGCGTCGTGAACCCGGCCCTTCATGATCTGCGAGGCGCGGAAGCTGATCACCCGGCGCGGATGGATCGCCGCGGGCTCGCCGGTCTTCGGGTTGCGCCCCATGCGGGCCCGCTTGTCCCTCACCTGGAAGACGCCGAAGCCGGACAGCTTGACCGTCTCGCCGCGTTCCAGCGACTCGATGATCAGTTCCAGGGTGCGCTCAACGAGCGCCGAACACTCCTGCCGCGACAGGCCGACCTCCTCGTGGACCGCCTCACACAGGTCCGCCCGCGTCAGGGTCTGGTGCTGAGCCAATCGTCCGCTCCCCTCAAAAAGTCCGTCCCGCGCATAAAAGAGCAAGGGCCTTCAAATGGAAAGGCGAAATGCGCCCTAGAGGCGAAAGGCGCAGGCGCCCCAGGTCAGTCCGCCGCCCATCGCCTCCGCCAGGACCAGATCGCCGCGCTTGATACGTCCGTCCTGAATCGCCGCGTCGAGCGCCAGCGGGATCGAGGCGGCCGAGGTGTTGGCGTGGGTGGCGACCGTCGAGATCACCTTGCTCTCGTCCAGCCCCAGCCGGTCACCGACGCCCTTGATGATCCGCTGGTTGGCCTGGTGCGGCACGAACCAGTCGACATCGGCGATCTCGATGCCCGACGCGTCGCAGCAGGCGGTGATGGCCTCGGCGATGTTGACCACGGCGTGGCGGAACACCTGATTGCCGGCCATGCGCAGATGCCCGACCGATCCCGTGGTGGCTGGCCCGCCATCGACATACAGCAGGTCGGTCTTGGAGCCGTCGCAGCGCAGGGCGAAGCCCAGCAGTCCCTTGTCGGCCTTGGTTCCCGCTCCTTCTCGCGGCTCGACCACCACGGCGCCCGCGCCGTCGCCGAACAGCACGCAGGTCGACCGGTCGGTCCAGTCCATCAGCCGCGTCATCTCCTCGGCGCCGATGACGAGAGCGCATTTCGCCATGCCTCGGGCCACGAAACCGTCGGCCACGCTCAGGGCGTAGACAAAGCCGGAGCAGACCGCCTGCACGTCGAAGGCGATGCAGGTCGGCACGCCCAGCTTGCGCTGGACGATCGAGGCCACCGAGGGAAAGGTCATGTCCGGGGTGGTCGTCGCCACCACGATCAGATCGACATCCGCCGCCGTCCGGCCGGCGTCGGTCAGCGCCCGGTTCGACGCCTCGACGGCCAGATCGCTGGTCGGCTGGTCGTCGCGCGCCTTGTGCCGCTGGCGAATTCCCGTGCGCTCGACGATCCACTCGTCCGAGGTGTCGACGATCTGGGCCAGGTCGGCGTTGGTCACGACCTGTTCCGGCAGATAGGAGCCGACGCCGGTCACGGCGCTGCGAATGACGCTCACTGGGGAGTCTCCATGGCCGCATCCTCGGCGGCCGGCTGTTCAAGGACGGCGGTCAGCCGGTTGAGGCTCTTGCTGACCTTCTCCAGATAGTCGCTGCGGGCCAGTTCGACAGCGATGCGGATCGCATTTCCGAATCCCTTGGCGTCGGCGCCGCCGTGGCTCTTGACCACGATGCCGTTGAGACCCAGCAGCGGGCCGCCGTTGATCGCGCTCGGGTCGATCTTCTGGCGCATCCGCTTCAGCGCCGGCAGGGCCAGCAACGCGCCCGCCTTGGCCGGCACGCTGGAGGTCAGCGCCTCCTTCATCAGGGCCGAGATGAACCGCGCCACGCCCTCGGCCGTCTTCAGGGCGATGTTGCCGGTGAAGCCGTCGGTGACCACGACATCGACGGTGCCCTTGGCGATGTCGTCGCCTTCCACGAAGCCATTGTAAGCCAGTCCGAAGCCGCCCTCGCGCAGGATGCGAGCCGCCTCGCGAACCTCCTCATGGCCCTTCATGTCCTCGGAGCCGACGTTGAGAATGCCGATGGTCGGCTTGCCCCCGCCGTGCACCGCCGCGTGAAAGGCCTCGCCCATGATGGCGAACTCGACCAGCTGTTCGGCGTCGCTCTCGACGTTGGCCCCGACGTCCAGAACGGCGGTGACACCCCGCAGCGTCGGCCAGCTGGCCACGATGGCGGGTCGCTCAAGGCCGTGGGCCGACATGCGCAGGATCAGCTTGGAGATGGCCATCAGCGCGCCGGTATTGCCCGCAGAAACCACGGCGCCCGCCTCGCCCGCCTTCACGGCCTCGACCGCGTTCCACAGGCTGGAGCCCTTGCCCCGGCGCATCGCCTGGGCCGGCTTCTCGGTCATGGCTACGACCTTGTCGGTGTGACGAACCTCGCAGACGTCGTCACCGAGAGCGTTGCGCGCCATCTCGGCCCGGATCGCTGCTTCGTCGCCATGCAATAAAAAGCGCACGCCCTCGCCGCCGTGGCGCTTGCGGTACTCACGCACCCCCGCCACCACGACCGGCGGACCGTGGTCCCCGCCCATGGCGTCGAGCGAAATCAGAACTGGGGATGACAAGCCGTTTCGACTCCGTCGCGCCTCTTTCCGGCGCTTGTCTGGGGCGACGATAGCGCCGCACCGGGGGGATGCAACCGCGCCGCCGCTGCGTCAACCTTCGTCGGAAGGCCGAACCTGCTTCAGAACCGCAAAGGGCGAAATCTCCGCGGGCTCGGGCGGCTGCACGAATTCGGCGCCCGGCTTGCGCGGAAACGGATCAAGCTGCAAGGCCAGCTGCTCGACCGCATACTGCCCCAGATCGACCTGACCGCCCTCGATCGGGTCGGGCGATTCGTCGTCGAGGGTGATGACGATCTCGTCGGATTCCTCGTCGGAAGCCTCCGCGAGGGCGATCGAGAACGGCGCGTCGATCCCGACGGGCAGCGGCTCGAGGGTGATGCCACAGGTCTGGGCCAGGCTGGCCTTGACCCGCCCATACAGACGCCATCCGCCGGCCGTCGGCGCCAGTGTCACCTCCGCCACGAACGATTCGAGCGATGCCAGGTCGAGGGCCTTGGCGATCCGTGCGCGCGCCGCCGCATCCGGCTCAAGCTTTCGCGTGACCCCGGCGCCCACCTGATGCAGCCGCACCGGCTCGCTGTAGGGCAGGTCCACTGTGCTCATGACTTGATCTCCGCCCAGTCGGGATCCGCGGTCACCGCGGCGAATTCCTGCGCCGCCAGCCGGGCGCGGCTGGTCAGGGCATAGGCGGCCAGGGCCTCGCCGGCGGCCGGGTCATCGCTCTCGAAGACATTCCTGGCCAGGCCGGCCGCCAAGGCCGCGGCGGCGCCGGCCCGAAGCGGCGCCTCATAGGCCGTCATTCGTCCGTACATCGCCTCACCGAGCTTGCGCATCTTCTTGCCGACCGAGATATCGCCGATCCCCAGCTCCCGCAGCGCATGGTCCAGCGCCGACACATAGGTGTCGAACAGGGCCTGGGCGGCTTCCGCCCCGCGTGCGCCGTCGTCCCTCAGCCGCATGACCAGTAACAGGACATGAAGGGTATAGAGCTCGAACCGCGCATCGATCCGGTCCGCGACGCCGAGCGCTGTGTAGAAAGCGGGCGCGCGCGCCTGGCGAACCGCCAGGTCATACAGGGGCTCCCCCAGACGTTCGCGGGGACGGGTTCCGAAGAGATTCTGAAGCATGATCATGCGGCCCCTTTTCCGCCGCGCCGTTGAACTAAGGCTCGGGTCCGGTTAGGTCAAAGACCTTGTTCTCTCGCAGGCGCCGTCCATGCTCCGTACCAAGCTCCTTTTCGCCGCTCTCTCGGCCGCCGCGCTGACCGCGGCCTGCGCCCCGATCGTGGGCCAGAACGGCTTCCAGGCCATCGACGCCAAACCGGCCGATATCATGGCGGGGACCGACACCAAGCAGACCGTGCTGACCAAACTCGGTACGCCGTCGACGACCTCGACCTTCGAAAGCGACAACATCTGGTACTACATCAGCCAGGTGACCGAGAAATATACCTACAACCGTCCGCAGGTGACCCAGCGGACCGTGACCGAGATCACCTTCAATGACGCCGGTCAGGTCGCCGAAGTGCGCACCCTCGGCCTCGACGACGGCCAGCAGATCGCCATGAACGGGCGCGAGACGCCGACCCGCGGTCGCCAACTGACCATCCTCGAGCAGCTGCTCGGCAACGTCGGACGCGGCCAGCTGCCGCGCACCGACGAGGACGTCCCCGGCCAGCGCCGCCCGGACTAGCCTCTACAGAGCATCGCCAGACACGAGAACGCCCCGGAGATCGCTCTCCGGGGCGTCTTTCGTTGGCCCGCCGCGCCCCGAAGGACGCGGCGTTCCACAGGCGTCAGACGATCCTGCCGCTCGCCAGCACCGCCAGCAGCAGCAACGCCACGATGTTGGTGATCTTGATCATCGGATTCACCGCCGGGCCGGAGGTGTCCTTGTAGGGATCCCCGACCGTATCGCCGGTCACCGCGGCCTTGTGGGCCTCGGAACCCTTGCCGTGGAGGACGCCGTTGCGGTCGGTGAAGCCTTCCTCGATCACCTTCTTGGCGTTGTCCCACGCCCCGCCGCCCGAAGTCATCGAGATGGCCACGAACAGGCCGGTCACGATCACGCCCATCAGCATGGCGCCGAGCGCGGCGAAGGCTGTGGCCTTGTCCGAGATCGACAGCACCGCGACGAACAGGATGATCGGCGACAGCACGGGCAGCAGCGACGGCACGATCATCTCGCGGATCGCCGCCTTGGTCAGGATGTCGACCGCCTTGCCGTACTCCGGCTTGACCTCATAGGTCATGATGCCGGGGTTCTCGCGGAACTGGCGACGGACCTCGGCCACGACCGATTCGGCGGCCCGGCCCACGGCCATCATCGACATGCCGCCGAACAGGAAGGGCAGCAGCCCCCCGAACAGCAGGCCGACGACCACGTACGGATTGGTCAGGGCGAAATCGATCGCCCCCATGTTGGCGAAGAACGGATAGGTCTCCGCGTTGGCCGCGAAATATTCGAGGTCCGAGGTGTAGGCCGCGAACAGCACCAGGGCGCCAAGCCCGGCCGAACCGATGGCGTAGCCCTTGGTCACAGCCTTGGTCGTGTTGCCGACCGCGTCGAGGGCGTCGGTCGAGTGACGGACTTCCGAAGGAAGGCCCGCCATCTCGGCGATGCCGCCGGCGTTGTCGGTGACGGGGCCGAAGGCGTCCAGAGCCACGATCATCCCGGCGACGCCGAGCATGGTGGTGGTGGCGATGGCGATCCCGAACAGCCCGGCCAGCTGATAGCTGGCGATGATGCCGACCACGATGGTCAACGCCGGCAGGGCGGTCGACTCGAGCGAGACGGCGAGGCCCTGGATGACGTTGGTGCCGTGACCCGAAACCGAGGCGTTGGCCACCGAACGGACCGGCCGGAAGTTCGAGCCGGTGTAGTATTCGGTGATCACCACGATCGCGGCCGTGACGAGCAGGCCGACCATGCCTGACCAGAACAGGCTCATCGGCTCGATCCTCAGGCCGTTGCCCGTCACGATCGGGCCCGTAACGAGTAGGTCGATGACGAAATACAGGGCGACCGCCGACAGGACCCCGGTGACGATGAGGCCCTGATAGAGGGCGCCCATGATGTTCTGCTTCTTGCCCATGCGAACGAAGAAGCTGCCGATGATCGAGGTGACGACGCAGACGCCGCAGATGGCCAGCGGCAGCAGCATCATGGTTTCGACGTAGGGCAGATCGCGGAAGAAGATCGCCGCCAGCACCATGGTGGCGACCGTGGTCACCGCATAGGTCTCGAACAGGTCGGCGGCCATGCCGGCGCAGTCGCCGACGTTATCGCCCACGTTGTCGGCGATGGTCGCGGCGTTGCGGGGATCGTCCTCGGGAATGCCGGCCTCGACCTTGCCCACCATGTCGCCGCCGACGTCGGCGCCCTTGGTGAAGATGCCGCCGCCGAGGCGCGCGAAGATCGAGATCAGCGAGGCGCCGAAGCCGAGGGCGACGAGACCGTCGATGACTTCGCGGCTGGTGCTCTCGAAGCCCATGCCGGCCGTCAGGACGGCGTAGTAGCCCGCCACGCCCAGCAGGGCTCCGCCGGCCACGAACATGCCCGTGATGGCGCCCGAGCGAAACGCCAGGTCGAGGCCCTTGGACAGACTCTCCGAGGCGGCCTGCGCCGTCCGGACGTTGGCGCGGACCGAGATCAGCATGCCCGCGAAACCGGCGAGGCCGGACAGGACCGCGCCGATGACGAAGCCGATGGCGGCCCACTCACCGATCAGGAAGTAGGCGGCGATCAGGATGACAACCCCGACCATGCCGATGGTCGTATACTGCCGCCGCAGATAGGCCGAGGCGCCTTCCTGGATCGCGGCGGCGATCTCGCGCATCTTGTCGTTGCCGGTCGAGGCCTTCATCAGTGCGGCGGTCTGGATCAGCCCGTAGAGGACCCCCAGCGCGCCTGCGGCTATGACGAGCCACAGAATATTACTCATGGCGTTTCCAAACCCTGTGTTTCTTGAGGCGCCCGGACCCTTGGCGCGGCGGGCGTTATTCGCCTCTGTCCGCCTTCCGGTCCCCCCGTGCGCACCGGACGCGAGTCTGCGTCCCTCGGGAAATGCGGCGGAAACGTGCCAAATGCGTCGGGGCGACGCAACAGGATTGGTGAACAGGGTTCAGCGGGCGACGACGCCCGTGCGGCGGCGCGGCGCCTGGCTGATGACCTCGATCCGGGTCACGGCCCCGCGTCCGGCGATGGACGCCGCAGAACGCATCAGGCTGGCGGACAGGGCGGCGGCGTCGATTCGGGTCCAGTCGCCCTCGACGACAAACGGCGTCCGGTGGCCTGCGCGCACCAGGGCGTCACGCAGATAGGCCTCCTTCGGCCGCATTGATTCGGGTGTCGCCGAGCCTCCCAGATGCAGGCGCAGCGAGACGAAAACGTAGTTGCGGATCCGGCCGCCCGAGATGACCGGCAGCCCGACCCCGGCGATGCCAAGGCTCGCTCCGCCGGCGGGCGGCTTGTCCCCGGCATGAGCCGTCGATCCGAACCCGAGGGTCGGCGCGGCGATGGAGGCGGCGATCAGGTCACGGCGGCGCATGGTTCTAACCTGACAAGGACGCCTTGAGATTTCGTTGTCAGCGGTGGGTGAACCCCGGCCGATCCACGAGAATCGGCTCACCGCCGAAGCGGGCGACGATTCCCTCGCCCGCCAGAACCTGGCCGATGCGGGTCAAACGTAGATGGCGCCGTTCGGCCTCGCGCCGCAGGACCGCCTCGTCGGCGGCGCGGGCGGTGAAGGCGATCTCATAGTCGTCGCCGCCGGTGACCAGGCTTTCCAGCGCCGCCTGCTCGTCGACCCGGCCGTCGTACCAGGCCTGACCCGCGGCCGAACGGGGGGTGAGTTCCAGATCGATCCCGATGCGGACTCCGCTGGCCTCGGCAAGATGCCCGAGATCGGCGACCAGACCGTCTGACACGTCGATGGAGGCGCTGGCGAAGTCCCGGATCGGGCCGGCGAACTCAACCCGCGGCGTCGGCGTCCGATAGTGCTCAAGCAGGGCGGCGACCCGGTCCGGCTCCAGGGACAGCTTCTCCTGCGCCGCCTGAAGGCCCAGCCAGCCGTCGCCGATCGTGCCGGTGACGAAGACGAGGTCGCCGGTGCGGGCGCCCGCCCGGCCGACCGTGCGGCCCTTGGGCGTCCATCCCATCAGGGTCATCGAGAAGCTCGCCGGCCCCGGCGTGACGACCGTGTCTCCACCCAGCAGGGCCACGTCAAAGGCCTTCTGATCCGCCCGCAATCCGTCGACGAAGCTCATCCGTTCGGGCCAGCCGCAGCGCTCGGACCAGTGGCAGGCCAGCAGGTAGCCGAACGGTTCGGCCCCCTTGGCGGCCAGGTCCGAGAGGTTCACCCGCATCAGCTTGCGGGCCACGGTGTCCAGCGGATCGGTCGGAAGAAAATGGACGCCCTCCACGATGGCGTCCTTGGTCAGCACCAGGTCGTGGCCGGGCTTCGACGGCACCACGGCGACGTCGTCCATCAGGCCCCTGCCCCATTCCGGGTGGGCAAGGGGCGCGAACAGCCGGCGGATGGTCTCGAATTCGCCGGCGACGTCGACCCCGGCCATCAGGAGGCGCGGGCGTCCCGGGCCACGCCGTCGAGGGCCGCATTGACGAATTTGGCCTCGGCGTCGTCGAAGAAGGCCTTGGCCAGTTCGACATACTCGTCGATGACGATCTCCTTCGGCACGTCCTGCCGCTCGCGAAGCTCCCAGGCGCCGGCGCGGAGCAGGGCTCGCAGGGTCGAATCGAGCCGCTCAAGCCGCCAGTTGGACGCCAGCCGGGCCTTCACGGCCGCGTCGATGTCGCGCTGGCCGCCAACCACGCCGCGGACGATCTCGGCGAAGTACGATTCGTCCGCTTCGGCCAGGGGTTCGCCCTCGATGTCGGCGTCGAAGCGATGGTTGGAGAATTCGGTGATGACGGTCTCCACCCCCTCCCCGGCCAGCTCCATCTGATAGAGGGCCTGGACGGCGGCGAGGCGCGCGACCGTGCGGGCGCGGCGCTGCTTGCTGGTCAGCTGCGGCTCGGCGCGCTGCTTTTCGGCTTCGGCGAGTTGCTCGAGCACGGACTGGAGGCTGGCGGGTTCGGTCACGACGCCAGTCCTACGCGCAGCCGCTTGCGCAAGGCAATGAGGTCGAGACAGGCACGGGCCGCGCCGCCGCCCTTGTCGCCCTCGCTGAGCCGGGCCCGGGCCCAGGCCTGGTCCTCGTCCTCGGTGGTCAGAATGCCGTTGCCGATGGCCACGCCCTTCAAACCGAGCTGCATCAGACCGGCCGCCGACTGATCGGAGACGATCTCGAAATGGTAGGTCTCGCCGCGGATGACGCAGCCGAGGGCGACGTAGCCGTCGTAGCGGGGCGCGGTCGGGAATCGGCCGGCTTCCTCGGCCAGGGCGATGGCCGGCGGGATCTCCAGCGCACCCGGCACGGAGACGACGTCGAAATCGGCGCCCTGGGCGCGCAGGGCGTCCTTCGCCCCTTCCAGCAGGGCGTCGGCCAGATCGTCATAGAAGCGCGCCTCGACGATGAGTACGCGGTAGGGATCGCTCACGACTGCTCTTCTCCGTCCATGTCGCGCCAGCCGACGATACGCAGACCGTAGCCCTCAAGCGCGGCGGGGTTGGGGCGGGTCGAGCTCATCACGATCATGTCGCGGACGCCGAGGTCGAGCAGGATCTGGGCGCCGACGCCGTAGTTGCGCAGGGCCCGGTCGACGGCGGCGGGCTTCTCGACGCCGGCGAGGCGTTCGGCGAGACCGTGCAGTTCCGGGTCGCGCAGGAAGACGGTGACGCCGGGGCCGGAATGGCCGCTGATCGCCTTCAGGGCGCGGGGCACATAGTCCTGCCGGGCCTCGACGTGGCCGAGCAGGTCGGCGGCGAAGTCGACCTGGTGCATACGGACCAGCGTCGGCTTGCCCGGCTCGATCTTGCCGTGGACGAGGGCCACGTGCTCCACCCCCTCGATGGCGTTGCGGTACAGCATCAGGCGGAACGGTCCGCCGTGGATGCTCTCGAAGGGCGTATCCATGACCCGCTCGATCAGCCGTTCGGTGCGGCGGCGGTAGGCGATCAGGTCGGCGATGGTGCCGATCTTCAGCCCGTGCAGCTGGGCGAAGGCGACGAGGTCCGGCATGCGGGCCATGGTGCCGTCTTCGTTCATGATCTCGCAGATGACACCGGCGGGGGTCAGGCCGGCCATGCGGCTGATGTCGACCGCGGCCTCGGTGTGGCCGGTCCGGACCAGGACGCCGCCGTCGCGGGCGACCAGCGGGAAAACGTGGCCGGGCGAGACGATGTCGTCGGCGCCGCGCGTCGGATCGGCGGCGACCTGAACGGTGCGGGCGCGGTCGGCGGCGGAGATGCCGGTGGTGACGCCTTCCTTCGCCTCGATCGAGACGGTGAAGGCGGTGCCCATGCTTTCGCGGTTCTCGGCCGACATCGGCGGCAGGCGGAGCTGGCGGGCCCGGTCGGCGGTGATGGCGAGGCAGATCAGGCCGCGGGCGTGGCGGGCCATGAAGTTGATCTGGTCCGGGGTGGCGAACTGGGCCGGGATGATGACATCGCCCTCGTTCTCGCGATCCTCGGCGTCGACGAGGATGTAGGGCTTGCCGTTGCGGGCGTCCTCGAGAATGTCCTCGATGGGGCTGATCGGGCTGTCGTTCATGTTGGCGGCCAATTGCATCATGCGGTCTCCTGCCACCGCGCGAGGTATCGCGCCAGCATGTCGATCTCGAGATTGACCGGATCGCCGGGATTCAGGCTTCCCAGCGTGGTGGCCTGCCAGGTGTGCGGGATGATGTTGACCTCGAAGCGCTGCCCCTCGACGGCGTTGACCGTCAGGGAGACGCCGTCGACGGTGATCGAACCCTTGGGGGCGATGTAGCGGTGCAGCGGCGCCGGCGCCTCGATGTGGACCCGGTGGGAGCCGCCCTCGGGCTCGACGGCGACGACGCGGCCGAGGCCGTCCACGTGTCCCGAAACGATGTGGCCGCCCAGTTCGTCGCCGAGCCTGGCGGCCCGTTCCAGATTGACGCGGCGCCCCTCGGTCCAGCCGCCGAGGGTGGTCTTCGACAGGGTCTCGCCGGAGACCTCGACGGCGAACCAGCCTGGGCCCTTCTCGGTCACCGTCAGGCAGCAACCGGCGTGGCTGATCGAGGCCCCGAGGTCGATGCCGGCGGTGTCGAAGGCGGTCTCGATCTCGTAGCGGCGGTCGCGCTCGGTCTGGCGGACCGAGCGGACGCGGCCGATGTCGGTGACGATGCCGGTGAACATCAGCGGGCTCCCGAGGTCGACTCTGATACGGAAAAAAAGGAGTCTATCTCGTCTACCTCGTATACTTCGCCGCCGGCGGAGAGTGACCCAGGGCCCGGAGGATACCACCCCGATGCGTCAGGATCGGACGCAGGCCGGAAAGGGCTAGCGGACGGCGTCATAGCGTTCCCACAGATCGTCGCCGACCGGTTCGGCGGACACCCGCCGGAACTTGGGGGCGGCGTCCAGCTTTGCAAGCTCCAGAGGCGCGACGCAGGGCCGTCCCTCGGCGCCGAGCAGGATCGGCGCCCGGAACCATTCGATGCGATCGACGGCCTCGCCGCGCAGGAAGCTGCCGGCGACCTCGCCGCCGCCCTCGACGAGAAGGGAGATGAGGCCCCTGCCCCGCAAGGCGGTCAGGACGTGGGTCAGGGACGGACGACCATCCCGTCCCGCGTGGACCTGGATCACCTCGACTCCGGCGCGGACCAGCGCCGGCGCGGGCAGCTGGACGGTCAGGACGATGACCGGCGACTCCCGCGCCGTCATGGCCAGTTTCGATACGGGCGAAAGCCGCTGGCGGCTGTCGAGCACAACCCGCACCGGCTGGCGATCTTCAAGGCCAGGCTGGCGAACGGTGAGCAGCGGATCGTCGGCCAGGGCCGTGCCGACGCCGATCAGGATGGCGTCGTGGGAGGCGCGCAGGCGATGACCCTCGGCGCGGGCCTCCTCGCCGGTGATCCACCGGCTTTCGCCGGAGGCGGTGGCGATGCGGCCGTCCAGCGAGGTCGCCAGCTTGAGGGTGACGCGCGGGCGCATCAGCTGCGGCCGGAGTCGTCGCCGTCCTGTCCCTCGTTCAGCCCCTCGGCCCCGAGGAAGCGGGCGAAATCGCCGGTGTGGCGGAAGTCCTTGTAGACCGAGGCGTAGCGGACGTAGGCGACCTCATCGACGGACTTCAGCGCCTTCATGATGAAATCGCCGACCGTCGAGGACGGGATTTCGGTCTCGCCGAGGCTTTCCAGCTGACGGGTGATGCGGCTGACCAGCTGTTCGATCTGCTCCGGATGCACGGGCCGCTTGCGCAGGGCGACGGCCAGCGACCGCTCCAGCTTGTCGCGGTCGAAGGGGGTGCGGCGACCGTTGCGCTTGAGGATCATCAGCTCGCGCAACTGGACCCGCTCGAAGGTGGTGAAGCGCCCGCTGCACTGCGGGCAGGACCGCCGGCGACGGATGGCGGCGCCGTCGTCGGACGGGCGGCTGTCCTTCACCTGGGTGTCCGGATTTCCGCAGAAGGGGCACTTCATCAGAGGTTTATCCGTAAATGGGGAAGCGACGCGTGAGCTCGCGCACCTCGCCGGCGACCCGTTCCGAGACCCCGGTGTCGGCCTCGTCCGTGCCCTTCATCGAGTCGATAACGTCGGCGATCCAGTGACCGACCTGCTGGAACTCGCCGACGCCGAAGCCGCGGGTGGTGCCGGCCGGCGTGCCGAGGCGGACGCCCGAGGTCACGGTGAAGGGCGCGGTGTCGAACGGCACGCCGTTCTTGTTGCAGGTCATCAGGGCGTGCTCCATCGCCGCCTCGGTGGCCTTGCCGGTGACGCCCTTGGGCCGCAGGTCGACCAGCATCAGGTGGCTGTCGGTGCCGCCCGAGACGATGGCGGCGCCGCGCTCGACCAGCACGGCGGCGAGGGCCTGGGCGTTGTCGACGACCTGGCGGGCGTAGGCCTTGAATTCGGGCTTCAGCGCCTCGCCGAAGGCCACGGCCTTGGCGGCGATGACATGCTCCAGCGGCCCGCCCTGCAGGCCGGGGAAGACGGCCGAGTTGATCTTCTTGCCGAGGTCGACGTCGTTCGACAGCACCATGCCGCCGCGCGGGCCGCGCAGGGTCTTGTGGGTGGTGGTGGTGACGACGTGGGCGTGCGGCAGCGGGTCGGGATAGACGCCCCCGGCGATCAGACCGGCGTAGTGGGCCATGTCGACCATCAGATACGCCCCGACGCTGTCGGCGATCTCGCGGAACCGTTTGAAGTCGATATGGCGGCTGTAGGCGCTGGCCCCGGCGAGGATCAGTTTCGGCTTCTCCCGCTCGGCCATTTCGGCGACGTGGTCGTAGTCGATCAGGTGATCGTCCTCGCGGACCTTGTAGGTCACCGGCCGGAACCATTTGCCCGACTGGTTGGCCGGCGAGCCGTGGGTCAGGTGGCCGCCGGCGGCCAGGTCCATGCCGAGGAAGGTGTCGCCCGGCTGCAGCAGGCTCATGAACACCGCCTGGTTGGCCTGGGCGCCAGAGTGCGGCTGGACGTTGGCGAAGGCGCAGCCGAACAGCTGTTTGGCCCGCTCGCGGGCGAGGTTCTCGGTGACGTCGACGTATTCGCAGCCGCCGTAGTAGCGCCGTCCCGGGTAACCCTCGGCGTATTTGTTGGTCAGGACTGACCCTTGCGCCTCCAGCACCGCCCTGGAGACGATGTTCTCGGACGCGATCAGCTCGATCTGCTCCTGCTGGCGGCGCAGCTCGCCCTGGATGCCGCCGAAGATGTCGGGATCGGCGTCGGCGAGGGTTTTCGAGAAGAAGGCGTCGTGGGTGAAGGCGGTCACTGCGGGTCCCCGTCGTATGGTGAAGATCATTTAGGCCCGGCGGCCAGTCACCACAACATCTTGTGGTCAGCGGGCGGCGAGAGCCCGTTTCAGCTTGGCGAGGGCGATGCGCTTGAGGCCCTCGGGCTCGGCGGCCGGTCCGAAGGTCGAGACCTCCAGGCCGGTGGCCACATGGATGGCCGAGCATTTCAGATAGGGGCCGTTGCGGGTCAGCTCGAAGATGACCTCGCCGGAGTCGTCGGGCACCGTCAGATCTTCTTCAGAGCCTGAGCCAGATCAATCGAGTCCAGCTCCCCGTTCCAGTGTCCGATCAGGGCTTCCGCATTCAATGCGATCCACGCTTGTACCGCCTTGAGGTCCGCGGCTCGCAGAGGTCCTTCGATGAGCTCGGGAGTCGGACGAACGCTGACGACGGCGGTATCGTGGATGTCCATGTTGCCATGAGTTCGGCAGACCTTCACGCGGACGTCGTGTCTCGCGCCGCCTTTCACCCCGACCCAGACCGTCATCGGCAGCCCGGTGTGTTTCGGATACAGATTCGACATCTCGAAAAGATCTGTCTCCTCGAGCGGCGTATCCGGGCGCGGCTGATGGACGTTCATCCGTCGATCATAGCGCGAAACCCGGTATTGCGGAAACGTCAGGCGACCGCCGGCAGTCTCGCCACGTTGCAGTGGGTCCAGAGCCTGTCCATGGCCTGCACCAGATCGTCCATCATGGCGTCGGTGTGGTTGGGCGAGGGCGTGAAGCGCAGGCGCTCCGTGCCCTTTGGCACGGTCGGATAGTTGATCGGCTGGACGTAGACGCCGTGGTCCTCGAGCAGCATGTCCGAGATCATCTTGGCGTGGACCGGATCGCCGACGAAGACCGGGACGATGTGGCTTTCGGAGTCCATCACCGGGATGCCGGCGGCGCGGAAACGGGCCTTGAGGGCGGCGGCGCGTTCCTGATGGGCGGCGCGCAGCTCCGGGTGGGCCTTGAGGTGGCGGACGGAGGCCAGGGCCCCGGCGGTCAGGGCGGGCGGCAGGCTGGTGG
>Ga0114898_1001023_pt1 | contig 18086 bp, 14 predicted proteins | sample Malvired_Geostar_FD_83496 | JGI IMG/M metagenome (GOLD analysis project Ga0114898, IMG submission 83496) | Marine viral communities from the Global Malaspina Expedition - Malaspina viral metaG DeepMed_Geostar | ecosystem: Environmental > Aquatic > Marine > Oceanic | place: Mediterranean Sea... | reverse complement strand
TTTAGAGGGCTGAGGCATGTCGAGAGTCTGTCAAGTTACCGGTAAGGGTCCGGTAACCGGGAACAACATTTCCCACGCGAACAACAAAACCCGTCGTCGTTTTCTGCCGAACCTGCAGCATCATCGCTTCTGGGTCGAGTCCGAGAACCGCTTCGTACGTCTGCGCCTGACCGCCAAGGGCATGCGCGTCATCGACAAGCGTGGCATCGACGCCGTTCTGGCTGAACTCCGCGCTCGCGGCGAAAAGGTTTAAGGAGAACTATCATGCGTGACCTGATCCGTTTGGTGTCCAGCGCCGGTACCGGCCATTTCTACACCACCGACAAGAACAAGCGCACCACCCCCGACAAGCTCGAAATCAAGAAATTCGATCCTGTCGTGCGTAAGCACGTGATCTACAAGGAAGCCAAGATCAAGTAATTGATCGGCCCTTGAAGGAAAAACCCGCCAATCGGCGGGTTTTTTCATTTCTGGCGATCGCGCCGTCAGGCCGCCTTGCGGATCGCGCCGGCGAGCCGCTCGACCATGGCATCGATGTGTTCGCGTTCGACGATCAGTGCGGGTGACAGGGCGATGGTGTCGCCGCTGGCGCGGGCCAGCAGGCCATCTTCGAAGCACTGGCGGAACACCTCATAGCCCCGTTTGCCGACGCCCTCGGCGTGACTGCTGAACTGGATACCGGCCACCAGGCCGACCGTCCGGATATCGGTGACGTTGGGCAGACCCTGCAGGCTGAACAGAGCGTCCTGCCAGTAATCCTCGATCTCGATGGCCCTGTGGAAAAGGTTTTCCCGTTGGTAGATCTCCTGCGCCGCCAGCGCGGCAGCACAGGCCACCGGATGCCCGGAGTAGGTGTAGCCGTGGAAGAATTCGATGGCGCTTTCGGGACCGTGCATGAACGCGTCGTGAATCTTCTCGTCGACCAATACCGCCCCCATCGGGATTGCGCCATTGGTCAGGCCTTTGGCGCAGGTGATGATATCGGGGGTCACGCCCCAGCGCTGGGCGGCGAAGGCTTCACCCACGCGGCCGAAGCCGGTGATCACCTCGTCGAATATCAGCAGGATGCCGTGTTTGGCGGTGATATCCCGCAGGCGCTGCAGATAGCCCGCCGGCGGCAGGACCACCCCGGCCGAACCGGACATCGGTTCGACGATCACCGCCGCGATGTTCTCGGCGCCATGCAGGGTGACCAGGCGCTCCAGTTCGTCGGCCTTCTCGACGCCGTGTGACGGCAGGCCACGGCTGAACGCGTTGCGGTGCACGTCGAGGGTATGCGGCAGATGATCGACGCCCGGTAGCAGCGCGCCGAAGGCCTTGCGATTGTTGGCCATGCCGCCCACGGAAATGCCGCCGAAGCCGACCCCGTGATACGCCAACTCGCGGCCGATCAGGCGGGTGCGACTGCCTTGGCCGATGGCGCGCTGGTAAGCCAGCGCGATTTTCAGCGCGGTGTCCGCCGATTCCGAGCCGGAGTTGGTGAAAAAGACCCGGTTCAATCCGGCCGGACCGATCTGAGCCAGGCGCTCGGCCAGTTCGAAGGCCAGCGGATGACCCATCTGGAAGGTGGGCGCGAAATCCATCCGCGCGATCTGGTTGCTCACCGCTTCGGTAATTTCGCGCCGACCGTGGCCGGCGTTGCAGCACCAGAGGCCGGCGGTGCCGTCGATCACTTGGCGGCCGCTGGTGTCGGTGTAGTACAGGCCTTCGGCGCGCTCCAGGAGGCGCGGGCTGCCTTTGAACTGGCGATTGGCAGTGAAGGGCATCCAGAAATGTTCGGCAGACGCGGCAGCGTGCAGATCGTTGGCCATGAGTCGCTCCGACAGGACAGGTTTGACGGCTATGCTGTAACGCGACGTCTGTGAGCGCTCAGCGGTTTCGGCGAGTCTATGTTTAATAAAACGAACAAAACAAGGCAGAAATCGCGGCTTCGTAAAAAATATTGATAGGCCCGGCGCTGCTGGTTTAGGGTGCCTTTCTGTTTATCCGATGACTACCAGAGGACGCCCCATGACCACCCTGACTCTCGCCGACTGGCAACAGCGTGCCCGCGAATTGCGCATCGAAGGCCGGGCCTTCATCCAGGGCGAATACACGGCTTCCAGCGCTGGCGCCAGTTTCGATTGCATCAGCCCGGTCGACGGTCGGGTGCTGGCGCAAGTGGCCAGTTGCGACGAAGCCGACGCCGACCGGGCTGTGATCAGCGCGCGGATGGCGTTCGAGTCGGGTGTCTGGTCGCGGCTGGCGCCGGCCAGGCGCAAGGCCGTGATGATCCGTTTCGCCGACTTGCTCGAAGCGCATGCCGAGGAATTGGCATTGCTGGAAACCCTCGACATGGGCAAGCCGATCAGCGACGCCCTGGGTGTGGATATTCCCGGCGCGGCGCGGGCGTTACGCTGGTCTGGAGAGGCCATCGACAAGATCTACGATGAAGTGGCGGCCACCCCGCATAACCAGTTGGGCCTGGTCACGCGCGAGCCGGTCGGCGTGGTGGCGGCCATCGTGCCCTGGAACTTCCCATTGATGATGGCCTGCTGGAAACTCGGTCCGGCGCTGTCCACCGGTAACTCGGTGGTCCTCAAACCCTCCGAGAAATCACCACTGAGCGCGATTCGCGTTGCGCAGCTGGCCATCGAAGCCGGCATCCCGCCCGGAGTGCTCAACGTGCTGCCGGGTTACGGACACACAGTCGGCAAGGCGCTGGCGCTGCACATGGATGTCGATACGCTGGTGTTCACCGGCTCCACGCGGGTCGCCAAGCAACTGATGATCTACGCTGGCGAATCGAACATGAAGCGCGTCTGGCTGGAAGCCGGCGGAAAGAGCCCGAACATCGTATTCGCCGATGCACCGGACCTGCAGGCGGCTGCGGAGTCGGCGGCCAGCGCCATTGCCTTCAACCAGGGCGAGGTTTGCACGGCCGGTTCACGTCTGCTGGTGGAGAGTTCGGTGAAAGAACGCTTCCTGCCGCTGGTGGTCGAGGCGCTCAAGGGCTGGAAGCCGGGCAACCCGCTGGACCCGGCGACCAATGTCGGCGCGCTGGTCGATACCCAGCAGCTCGATAACGTGCTTGGCTACATCCAGGCAGGTCGTAACGACGGCGCCCAGGTACTGTTGGGTGGGCAGCGGACCCTGCAGGAAACCGGCGGTCTCTATGTGGAGCCGACGATTTTCGATGGCGTGAGCAATGCCATGAAAATCGCACGGGAAGAAATCTTCGGACCGGTGCTGTCGGTGATTACCTTCGACACGGCGGCCGAGGCGATCGCCATCGCCAACGACACCCCGTACGGCCTCGCGGCGGCGGTATGGACGTCGGACCTGTCCAAGGCCCACCTGACCGCCAAGGCGCTGCGTGCCGGCAGCGTCTGGGTCAATCAGTACGATGGCGGCGACATGACCGCACCGTTCGGCGGCTTCAAGCAGTCCGGTAATGGCCGTGACAAGTCGCTGCACGCGTTCGACAAATACACTGAGCTTAAGGCGACGTGGATCAAGCTGTGACCGAGCGACGCGAAGCCACGAGGGCTGGGCCGGTGTCCTGCGCCTTGAAGGAACGCCGCCCGGCTTGGCAGCGCCCGCTCGCCTCCAGGCTGGCCAGCTCCAGCGGCTACTGTCCCCAACGTCCGCTGCGGCGCATCGCGCCCCAATGATGCTTGCGCCGGGAGAACCATTGCCAGAGCCCACGGCAACGCCACAGGGTGTTCAACTGGCGATAGCCGATATTCTCCAGCACGGCCATGAGGAACAGCCGCAGCATGTCGCGCCGTCGGTCGTAGACATGGAACGACATGGTTTCCAGTAGCAGGCCGTTGACCGACAGCAGGATGCCCATTCCGATGGCCACCAGCAGAAAGGCCGTCATTGCTGGATAAGACACGACGCCGAGCACGAACCCACCGATCATAAAGCCATAGCCGGCCAGCTCGATCAGCGGGCCCAGCCACTCGAACAGCGCCATGAACGGCCAGGCCAGCCAGCCTGGCGTGCCGCCGCGCAGGCTGAAGGCGAGGCGCGTATGACGGCTCAGGCTTTCGGCCAGCCCGCGTTGCCAGCGGCTGCGCTGGCGCCCGAGGGTGCCGATGTCTTCTGGGCATTCGGTCCAGCAGATTGGGTCCGGGAGATAACGGATGCGGTAGGGAATGCGGTGTTCGCGATGATATCGATGCAGCCGCACCACCAACTCCATGTCTTCGCCGACAGTGTCGGTGCGATAGCCTCCGACGGCCATGACCCGCTCGCGATCGAACAGGCCGAAGGCGCCCGAAATGATCAGAACCGCGTTGATTGGCGACCAGCCGAGGCGGCCGAACAGAAAGGCCCGCAGGTATTCGACGATCTGGAAGCGCGCCAGCCAGTTGTCCGGCAACCCGGCGCGGATCAGGAAACCGCCACGCACCTCTGATCCGTTGGCGATACGCACGGTGCCGCCAGCGGCCACGGTGCGCTCGTCTTCGAGAAAGGGTTGGACCACCCGCAGCAGGCTGTCGCGCTGGAGGATGGAGTCGGCGTCGACGCCGCAGAACAGGCCATGGCGGGCGGCGTTGATGCCGGCGTTGAGCGCGTCGGCCTTGCCGCCGTTGAGCTTGTCGATCACCCGAAGGTTGGCGTAGCGCCGTGAGCGATAGATCGCCTGTACCGGTTGATGCGACACCGCCTGGCGCAGCGGCTCCGGATGGGGCACCAGATCGAATTCGTCGATGAGCACGGCCAGTGTGTTGTCCTTCGAGCCGTCGTTGATGACCACCACTTCGAATTCAGGGTACTGAAGCTGCAACATCGAGCGCACCGAGGTGCGAATCGTCGTTTCTTCGTTGAACGCCGGCATGAGCACCGATACGGGAGGTTCCACGCCGAGATAAGGCGCGACCTCACCGGTTTCGGCGCGTTGGCGAATGTAATGGGTGAGGCTGGCCATCGACAGCACGTTGAGTAACAGGTACATGCCGTTGAGCAACAGGAAATAGAGGATGAAACCCAGTTGCAGCCACCAGAGCCAGTCGATGTTCACGGTCTGATCTCCGCAATGGCGCGGCGCAGCGCGTCCTGTCCGTAGCGGTCGTGCACCTGACCCAGCAATGCGTGCAGCCGTTCGGGGGTCATGCCTGGCAGCGTGACCAGGCAATCGGCGGCAGTCTGGCGAACCCACCAGCTGGCATCGCCCAGCAACCGTAGGAAAAGCGCTCCGTCGTCGCTGCGCGCCTGATGGTGCAGGGCTTTGAGCGCCGCCAGGCGCACATCGGCATGGCTGTGGTCCATGGCGCGTAACAGCCGGTCACGGTCGCGGGGATCGCCCAGCTCGCAGAGACAACGCAGCGCGACCTGCAGTTGCTCCGGCGCGGCATCTTCCTCGAGCCGTGCGCGTGCCCAGGGCGCCGCGTGGCAGGGGTCGCCATGAACCAGCAGGGCGACCAGCCGCTCGCGTCGAGGATCTTCGGAACCGTTCAGCGTGATCAGCAAGGGCAGCGTCACCGCCTGTTCACCGGCTTGCTGGCAGAGGCTGGCCAGGCGCGGCAAAGCCCAGTCTGGACGCGTTACGGCAGCAGGCAGGATCAGCTGCATCGCGCGGGGAGCGTCCATCGCGATCAGCGTCTGCGCCGCGGCCAGCGAGACGATCACGTTGTGGTTCATAAGCAGCGGTTGTACCGCCTCCCAGTGGGCAGGATCGGCCAGGTGACGCAGGCAGGTCAGCCCGATCAGCTTGGCGCGTACCCGCCCACGCAGCAGCGCCAGGGCCTGATGGTCCATGCCGAGCGCGGCTAGGGCACGATTCATCCGCGCCCTGGCCGCACCGCGCAACTGCAACTGGGTACGGTTCCATTGCAGAAGAAACCACAACTGGCGATTGCGAGGCAGCTCGGGAACTGGCTCCGGTAATTCGTCGTCGAGGCAACAGAGGGCAAAGAACGGACGCCACTGGTCGTTGAACGATTGCCGCCGTGCCGAGCGGCGCCGTGCGACCTCTCCCAGCAGCATGACCTGAAGCATCACCAGGAGGGTCAAGCCGCCCAGGCCCAGCGCGCAATACAGCACCAGTTGTAGCCTGCTGTCTTCCGGCCAGATTGCCAGCCAGGCCCGGCCCGGCATTTCGCAGAGCCAGATCGGGCAGCGCACCGTCCATTCAGAAGGCATGACGCAGGCCAAGCTGGAGCCAGCGGCGCTGGTAGTAATCGCCCTGGCGGTGCTGCCCAAGCTCCCACGTCACTGCCCAGCGGCTGTCCAGCCAATGACGGCCTTGCAGGCTGATCGCGCGCACGTCGCTGGTGATCAGCCGCTGCTCCTCGACCGCCTCCTCCTCGCCGGTTGTCAGGCGCACGCCGGCATGGCTGAGACCGTCGTAATAGTAATCGAGCGCCAGGTCATGGCCGATCGGCGTCCCTGCGTTCGCGACATCGGTGATGTTCAGGGTGTATCCGGCTCGCCAGGAACCCCAATAGCGCTCGGCACCGAGGGCCAGGCGGTCGACGCGGGTGGTTTCGTATTCGGTACGACGAACGCTGGCGGCCGCGAGAAAGCCTGCCGGCAAGCGTCGCTGAAGGCGCAGATCGGCATGCCATTCGGGCAGGAAGTAGGGCGATGGCTGATAGCCGACCTCAGGCTGCAGCGTCCAGTAATCGTCCAATGCGATCACGCCGCCGGCCTCGACGCCCTGGTCCCACTCGCCGAAACGCTGCTCACGCAACAGTGCGCCGTACCAGCCGAGGCCATCCGGTTGTGTCGAGGCGTAGTCCAGGCGCTGGCGTCGCCAGTTGTCGAAGCCGCTGTCGAGCCAATCCTGGCGAGCGGACAACTCAAGCTCGTGGCGGCGTTGCGCCGGCGCTGTGGCGACTGGCGCAGCAGCGGCCACCGGCGAGGTCAGTGCGGCACGTGCCTGCTGGATCACCTGTTGGACTTCGGCGTAGTCCGGCGCTAGCTCGGCTGCCCGTTCAAGTGGAACCAGCGCTGCCTGCGGGCGTCCGGCCCAAAGCAGCGCCTGGCCCTGGCCGAGCAGATAGTCGGCGTTGTCCGGCTCGCGTTGCAGCAACTGCTCGTAGAGCGACAGCGCCTGCTCGGACGCGCCTTGCCAGGCGTGAACGCGTGCCAGGAGAAACCGGGCTTCGCTGTCGTCCGGGTGGTGCGTCAGATGCGCCTCGAGGGTCGTTCGCGCGGCATCGAGTTGCTGCGCCTCGACCTGGCGCTGGGCAACGGCGACATCAGCCAATGCCAGCGGCGGGAACAGACAGCACGACAGTGCCAACGCCAGAACCCGTCGCGTCATCGTGGCCTCCTCAGCAGCCGGCGGATGCGTGCCAGCAATTCCTCCGGCTGGAAGGGCTTGGTCACGTAATCGTCCGCGCCGAGTTCGAGGGCCCGGACGATGTCCACTTCGCGCGCCTTGGCGGTAAGCATCAGCACCGGCACGCATTCCCAGCCAGGCTGCGCGCGAAGGCGTTCGATCAATTCCAGGCCGTCGTGGTAGGGCAGCATGATGTCCATCAACGTCAGGTCGGGAGGGCTCGAGCTGCTCAGCTTTTCCAGCGCCTGACGGCCATCGGCGGCATGCTCGACGATGAACCCGTGACGTTCGAGCATGAACCGAATGAGGAACGCGATGTTTTCCTCATCCTCCACCATCAGGATGCGCTGGCTTGCGGAATCGCTCATGCATTCACCTCATCGGAATTCAGGGGCCGGCCAGGCGGCCAAACGTGGAGCTGTCGCTGGATCATCATGGCGAGTTCATCGCCGTCATGGCGCGACCTGAGCAGCTGGCGCAACGCCCGGCCGCCGTCCTGCTCCGGCGAATCCGCTGCGCACAGGATGATCACTGGGGGCGGCGGCTGGGACTGGGTCAGTTGATCGAACAGCTCGCTGCCATCCCCATCGAGTAGCGACAGGTCAATGATCGCCAGCGCGTAGGGGTGCTCGTCGAGCAGCCTGCGAGCATCGGCCAGGGTGGCCGCTTCCTGCAACTCGATCGCCAGCGGCGCGAGTAGGCGGGCCAGCAGCATGCGCAAGGTCGGGTCCCCGTTTACGTGCAGGATCCGCGAGCCGGCGCAATCGACGGGCAGGCCGGTGCGCACCGCTTCCATGATGCGGGAAAGGTCCACGGGCGTGTGCAGCCAATCGATCACCCCCACTGCGCCGCCGCGCAAGGCGCCATCGTCGTCGTCGCGGCGCTGTGGTTGCAGGTTCACGATCAGCACCGGCAGGTGTCGATAGGCGTCCTGGCTGCGCAGATTCTGGAGGAAGGCGATGCTGCTTTCGTCGCCCAGCGCAGGGCTGAGGGTAAGGGCCAGAATGTCGAACTCGACCAACCGTTCGCGCGCCTGGGCTGCGGTGGTGGCTACCAGCGTGGCATAACCATGACGCTGCAGCGCGCGGGCCAGTTGCTCGGCGGCGAACGTATCGGGCTCGACCACGAGGATGCGAGGCGCCAGCGGGCTCGCCGTGGCGTCGGGCGGCGACGGTGCCGGCAGCACGGGCAGTCGCAGCCAGAATCGCGTGCCCTGGCCTGGTGCTGAATCGAAGCCGATCTGCCCATTCATCTGCTGGACCAGCGAACGGGTGATGGATAACCCGAGCCCGGTGCCACCGCGCTTGCGCGCATCGGAGGAGTCGGCCTGGGCGAAACGTTCGAATATGCGCGAGCGGAACTCCGTCGCGATACCTTCTCCCTGATCCTGGACGCCGATCTCTACGGTGTCCCCGTCGCGGCGCAGATCGACACTGACGACTCCGCCGGTGGGCGAGTGCTTGATCGCATTGGACAACAGGTTGGCCATGACCTGGGCGAAGCGGTCCGGGTCGAGATTCGCCTCGGCCTGAAGCGGGCCGTCCGGCAGCACCGCGGCCAGGCTGACGCCATATTCGTCGCCGTAGGGCTTGATGTCCGTGAGCGATTGTTCGACCAGCGCCGGCACGTCGCAGCGGCTGAAACGGAACAGCAGGCGTCCGGCCTCGAGCTTCTCGATGTCCAGCAGTTCGTTGATCAGGCGCACCAGGCGTTCGCTGTTCTTGTGGGCGATGTCCAGCAGGGGCCGGGCGGTGTCGCTGATCTCGCCGGCGATGCCCCCCAGCAGCATGCCCAGTGCACCTCGGATGGCGGTCAGCGGGGTGCGCAGTTCATGGCTGACGGTGGAAATGAACTCGGTTTTCATCTGCTCCATGCGCCGCCGCAGCGACATATCCACCGCAACGGTCACGAACAGACAGGTGCCGTTGGACATGGTCATGGGCCGCTTGTCCACCTGCAGCCAACGTTCCTCGCCGTGGGCGTCGGTAATGCCCAGCTCGGCGATGTGCAGCTCGCCGCCATTGCGCAGCAGTTCGGCTTCGCCCTGCAACAGCGGAAGCAGCAGCTGGCCGCCGGCAATGTCCTCGGCGCGGCGGCCTTCGATGGCTTGCGGCCGGCTGTCGAGGAGTGCGGCGAAGGCGTTGTTGCACAGCAGGAAGTGACCCGTCTGGTCGCGCACGAAGATCAGATTCTCGTCGCTGTCGACGACGCGTCGCAGGAACACTTTTTGATCTTCGAGCGTGTCTCGACTGCGCTGCAGTTCGGTGACGTCGCGGGCGATGGCCAGATGGTCGCCGAGGCCGGTTGGCACCAGGCGAACCTCGAAGGTACGTCGCCGGCTGGTGTCACACCAGGTGGTCTGGCGCAGTTGCAGTGGGTCTCCGGTTTCCTCCAGCAGGCTCAGCAACAACGGTTCGATGGCCCCGGGGCCGGGCGCGCGATTGCCGTTTGCCTGGGAAAGATAAGTCACCTGCCGTTGTCGATCGATCGCATAGAGATTGTCCGGGACCGCCTGCAGCAGCGCAGCCAGGCGCGCCTCGCCGGCGCGTGCCGCCGCCATCAGTACCTGGCGAATCCGCAGGTTGTGCCGGATCGCCCACAGGGCCGCGAAGAACAATGCCGCGACCATCAGGCTCCCGATGATGGCCAGGCGTCTGCTGTGTTCCACGGTATGGGACACGGCGCGGTTCGCCATGGAGAGTTGCCTGCGCTCGTGCAGTTGCACCGCGCCCAGCAGCACCCGCAGGCGGTCCATGATCTGCTTGCCGCCTGCCTCTTTCACATGATCGGCCGCGTCTTGCAGACCGACGTCGCGACGCGTCTGGATGTTGTCTGCGGCGATCACCACCAGGTCGGCGATGTGGGTGTCGAGCTGAGTGAACCAGCGCAGGTCCGGGTATTGTCGATCCGCCAGGAGCGTCTGTAATCCGCGACGGTGTGCCTCGAGTTGCCGCAGGCCGGCCTCGTACGGCTCCAGGTATTCGCGCTCCCCGGTCAGGACGAAGCCGCGTGAGCCGGTCTCGATGTCCTGCAACGATGACAGCATCGCCTGGGCGGCCGTGATCACTTCCAGGCTCTGGCTCACCGATTGGTTGGTCGCCAAGACGGCTTCCTGGGTACGCTTGCTCTGCCAGCCGAGCGCGGCGAGCAGGATGAAGGCGCACGAGAAAGCCAGCGGATGCCAACGTATCGCGAGTCTTGCAGGCAAACCGGAACTCCTTTCGCCGGTAACAACGGCACGGGTGGCGATACTGTGTCGGCTTGCGCCAAGCCCAACCCGGGTCGGGTCGGTCGCAGTATTCATTCAAGTGTAGTCCGCTTGGACATCGTAGCGGCTCGCTGGGTCCTTTTGCGACAGGGTGTTCAGTGCCGTGGTGCGATCTGGATCTGGTTCCGGCCTCGGTCCTTTGCCCGGTAGAGGGCCTTGTCGGCGCGCTCCAACAAGGCTGCGGGGCTGGAAAGCCCATCGGTCTCGCTGATGCCGGCACTCAGGGACACGTAGAACACCCTGGAGTCGGCGTGGAAGGGGATCGCCGAAAAGCGCTGGCGAATCTCGTCGAAGACCTGCCTGGCTTGTTCCAGCTTGCAGTTGGGCAGCACCGCGACGAATTCCTCGCCACCGTAGCGACCGAGGCTGTCGACGCAGCGCAGCCGTTGCCGCATCAGGTTCGCCAGCGAGCGGATGACGTTGTCGCCGGCAGCATGTCCGTACTGGTCGTTGACCTGCTTGAAATGGTCGAGGTCGAGCATGACGACACTGGTCGGATGGCCGCTGCGCAGCGAACGCTCCACTTCCAGGGCCAGCTGTTCCTTGATGTCGGCGTGCTTGAGCAATCCGGTCAGGCTGTCGCGCGACAGCGCCATGCTCAGCGCGCGTGCCCGCTGGACCTGGGAATAGACTGCGGCGGTGAGGGCGTTGTCGCTGATCGGTTTGGTGATGAAATCGTCGCCCGCCTTGAGCAGCGCCTCCATCTGCCGGTTGATGTCGGTTTCGGCAGACAGGTAGATGATCGTCACGCGCAGCCATTCGTCATTGAGGCGAATCATCTGTGCCAGCTCGAGTCCGGTGAAGTCCGGCATGTTCATGTCGAGCAGCACCACCTCGGGATTGAACGTCCGCATGACCTCGAACAACTGGCTGGGATCGGTCAGGGTCTCGACCAGCATCCGCGACTTTCGCAGCACCAGGCTGTAGCGCGCCACCAGATCGGTGTCATCGTCGATGATCAGTACCCGGTATGGCTCGCTCAATTGCAGGTTGAGGCAGTTCTCCAGGGTGTTTTCCAGCTGCGTGATGTCCAGCGGCCGCGTGAAGTAGCCTTTCGCGCCGGCACGTACGGCCGCCAACTGGCTGTCGAAATCGATGCGGTGGGCGATGACCAGCAGCGGAAGCGGCGATGCCAGGCTCCGTTGCAACGCGCTCATGTCGTCGAGCTCTCCGTCGTACTGGCTGACGATCAGGGCGTCCGGCAGCTGCCCTTGTACGGCGGCGAGCAGATGGGGATGTTCTGCAAACAGCAGCACGTCGTAACCGAAGTCACTCAACGTCCGGGCGATTTCCTGCCCGGCTTCGATATCTTTATCCAGCAGATAGATTCGGCTGCCGGCCGGCAGGTTGTCGTGCGCCTCGGGTTGCTCGACCGGCTCGCCATCCGGCATCCCTGTGCGGGCGGCGTCGACCAGTTGGTGGATGGCCTGCACCCACAGCGCGAGCGCCTGGCCACTGGGTCTGGCTGCCTCCAGCCATGAACTGCAGCGCTGCTCCAGTACGCGGGCCTGCTCACCCAGCGTGGCGAAACCGAAGGTTCCGGCGGTGCCGGCGAGACGATGCAGGCGTTGGTGAATATCGAGCACCATCTGTCGACGTTGCTCCTGCTCGCGTACCTGCGCGAGTTGCCGGGCGAGCTGTTCCAGCTCCGCCAGCGCCGGGCCCAGGCGATCGGCATACTGCTCGTTCAGTACCCGCAGTTGGTCGTGCAGCGCCTGCTTGGCGCCGTCATTCATGTTCGGCATTCCATATGACTTCCAGTTGGGCCGCCAGTCGTAGCGGATCGAAGGGCTTGTGCAACAGCTTGCGCACGCCGAGTCGTCGCAGTTCGTCAGGATCGGCAGGGTCGTCCGGCTGGCCGGTCAACAGCACCACCGGCGTTTGCTGCAGGTCGACCAATCCTTCCAGCTGGCGCAGCAAGTCCATGCCGCTCATGTGTGGAAGCATCAGGTCCAGCAGGATCATGTCCGGTGCAAACGACCTGACCTTATCTATCGCCTCCTGCGCGCAAGCGCAGCTTAGCACCTCGAAACCGCCGAGCTTTTCCAGGGCGATCCGGGTTACCACCTGAATGGATGGTACGTCTTCGACATGAAGAATCCGTCGTAGCGGTCTCACGGCTGGGGCTCGTTCAGAGGCTCGCAGGGCAGCTCGAACCAGAAGCAGGCGCCTCGGCCAGGTATCGAATCGAAACCGATCTGTCCGTCCATATGCTCGATCAACTCCTTGCTGATGGCCAGGCCAAGACCGGTCCCGCCTTGCTGGCGTGTGTCGGAGGCATCTGCCTGGGCGAACTTGCTGAAGATGCGCTCGCGGAACGCAACGGCGATCCCCGGCCCCTTGTCGCGCACGCTGACCCTTACCTTGCCGGCGTCGACCGCTTCGGCCCACAGCTCGACCGTTTCGCCCGGTGGCGAGTATTTGGATGCGTTGGACAGCAGGTTGCTCAGCACCTGCTCCAGACGCATCGTATCGACCTTGATCGAAACCGCCGGGCAACTGCCCAGCTCGATGGTCACAGCATAGCTCTCGGCGTAGCCGTGGTTGCTGCGCAGCGCTTGTTCGAGCAGAGGCTGCAACGGTTGTAGCTGCAGCTCGAAGCGCATCTTGCCGGCGTATAGCTTGTCGATATCCAGAAGATCGTCGATCAGGGCGCTCAGGCGCTTGCTGTTCTGGTGGGCGATTTCCAGCAGTTCCTGCAAATGTTCGGGCACCTCGCCGATCACCTGGCCGCAGATCAGTCCCAGCGACGCGGTGATGGATGTCAGCGGCGTGCGCAGCTCATGGCTGACCGTCGAGACGAAATCGCGCTGCAACGTCTCGATCTGCTTGCGGTCGGTGATGTCGTGCAGCACGACCACCGCACCGTTCTGCTGTCCGTTGGAGGCATACATCGGATCGGCATTGGCCAGCAGATGGCGGACCGTGCCATTGAACACGATGGCCATTTCGACGTTGCGGATATGCTCGCCGCGCAGCGCCCGCATCAGCGGGACCTCGTCGTAGGCCATCGGCGTTATGCCGTCCGCGTGATAGAGGTGATAGACCTCGGGCCACTGCTCCGGCGCCAGACGCTGTGCATCGAGCCCGTGCCAGCGCCGGGCGGTGTGATTGAACAGGGTCAGGTTGCCCTCGGCATCGCAGGCCACGACGGCCTCGGACAGCGCTTCGAGCAGGCGTCTGTTCATTTCCTGCTGCTTGTCCAGTTCCAGCTGTTCGGCTTTGCGCTCGGTGATATCGGTCACCAGCCCATGCCAGAGCACCGAGCCGTCGGGCTGGCGCATCGGCGTGGCGCGGGCCTCCACCCAGATAACGCCCTTGCGCGGGTGGTCGATTCGGTGTTCGAAATGCCATGGCGTCAGGGTCGAAGCGGCATGACGAATACTGGCCAGTACATGTTCGCGGTCATCGGAATGGACCCTGCCGTAGATCGGGCCGATGTTCGAGGCGATTTCGGTCGCGCTCAGGCCGTAGATGTCCTCCACGCCTTCGCTGAGGTAGGGGAAAGAACTGTTGCCGTCGGGCCGCCAGCAGAACTGGAACAGCAGACCCGGCACCTGCGCCGCGATCTGCTGCAGACGCAGTTGTAGGTGTTCCTGGTGGGCCAGGTCGTAGGCGCTGACGATGTAGCCGCGCAGCAACTCGTGCTCGTCATGGATCGCCGATACGTTCAGCAGCACCGGCACGCTGTCGCCATTGCGATGCCGCAAACGCCATTCACGCATTTCGCGCCGCCCTTCGAGCAAGGGTGCGGTGAGCACGGCGAAGCCCGGTTCGACCGTCTCGCCCAGCTCGGCGCTGAGGATGGCCGCACGACGCGCCAGGGCGTCCGGTGGAAACAACGCGGACGTCAGCGGATGGCCGATCAACATCTGCTCGCCATAGCCGAACAGGCGCTCGGCGGTCGGGTTGACGCCGGATATGCGTCCGTCGGCGGTGGTGACCAGCATGGCACTGGCGGCACTGTTGATGAGGGCTTGCTGCAGCGCGGCCTGCTCGGCGTAGCGGTGGGCCTGCAGGCGTTCCTCGAACAATCGCATGATCTGGCGGCTCAGACGCACCAGGGCCCCGCGTTGGGCATCGTTGAGCTGGCGCGGCTGGCGATCGATCACGCAGAGCGTACCGAGGTTGTAACCATCCGGGGAGGTCAGCGGCGCGCCGGCATAAAAGCGGATGTGTGGATCGCCGGTCACCAGCGGATTTTCACGAAAGCGCTGGTCCTCGCGCGCGTCCTGGACCTCGAATATGCCCTGGCCTTCGATGGTATGGGTGCAGAAGGAAATGTCTCGCGGGGTTTCGCTGACATCCAGGCCGAGGCGGCTCTTGAACCACTGGCGATGATCGTCGACCAGTGAGATCAGGGCGATGGGGGTGTCGCAGATATAGGCGGCCAGCTCGGCGAAATCGTCGAAAGCCGACTCATCGGGCGTGTCGAGGATATCGTAGCGCAGCAGTGCGGCGAGTCGGGACAGCTCTCGGGGCGCAGAGGGCGCCGGCATCGATTTCGGTGGCTCCATCTGGCGTTCCTGTCTCGCTGGGTTGAGGGCTGGGCGGCGGCTAGGCGCCGCCGGCGTCCCAGATGGCCTGTATCTGGCTGGCCAGGCGCATCGGATCGAAAGGCTTGACGATCACGTCGCGTGCACCGAGTTTGCGTAGATGCTCTATCTCGCCCGGCTGGACCTTGGCGGTCATGAAAACCACCGGCACCTGGGCCAGATCAACCCGCTCGCCGAGCCTGGTGAGGGTCTCGGTGCCGCCCATGCCGGGCATCATCACATCGAGCAGAATGAAGTGCGGCACGAACCGCTCGACCTCTTCCAGCGCCTGCCGCCCGGAGGAGCAGGACAGCACTTGATAACCGCCGATGGCCTCCAGTGCGACCTTGACGACGGCCTGGATGGACGGGTCGTCCTCGACGTGCAGAATCCGTTTCAGCTCGGTCATGCAAGACCTCCGACAACTGTTTCTCGAGCGTCCGAAACAAGCAGTTTGCCAGCTTGTTGGCTTGCTGGCACATCGCTCGCGAAAAATAGCCTGGCCGCTGGAGGCGCCCGCAAATCCTGACGAAACGGCTGCTACAGCACCGACCCTTGGCGCCGGGTAGCGCGGCGTGACGCTCGGACATCGACGACTGGCCGCTCAGGGTTCGACTTCACCTCCAGGCGAGAATTTCCTGGCGTGCCGCGCGCGCACCTCGCCGGACCCTGACCGCGAATCGGAGACCGCCGCGATCCCCACGCGCCCGGCGGCTACAACGCGCGTATTAGAGCCCGTCGCACATACCTGGCCCCTGGGCGCGGCGTATGGCGTGTCGCATCGGCAGCGTTCGATGGCCGCCAAACGGTCACAGGCGGCATTGAAAATACGGGCCTGCGCGACGGGCGGGTGCGGCAAAGCGCCGCCATAGGCAGATAATGGTCGGGCGTCGGCGGATGCCGGCCCATGGTTATCTTCACTGCGAGGCTGCAACACTATGTGGTACAACGGTTTTCTCGACCTCTCAAGCTGGGAAGTGGTCGCGGCCACCCTGCTTCTGACTCACGTGACGATTGTCGCCGTCACCGTCTACCTTCACCGTTATTCCGCGCATCGCTCGCTCGAACTGAACGCCGGGCTCAAGCATTTCTTTCGGTTCTGGCTGTGGCTGACCACGGCGATGAATACCCGCGAATGGACGGCCATCCACCGCAAGCACCACGCCAAATGCGAAACGCCGGACGACCCTCACAGCCCGGTGCAAAAGGGGCTGGGCACGGTGCTGCGCCGTGGCGCCGAGCTGTACATGGAAGAGGCCAAGAACGAAGAAACGCTTCGCATCTACGGCAAGAACTGCCCGGATGACTGGATCGAGCGCAACCTGTACTCGCGCTTCCCCAACCTAGGCATCGTGCTGATGCTTGGCCTCGACCTCGCGTTGTTCGGCGTGATCGGCCTTACCGTCTGGGCGGTGCAGATGATCTGGATACCGCTCTGGGCCGCCGGGGTGGTCAACGGGCTGGGGCATGCGGTTGGCTATCGCAATTTCGAATGCCGCGACGCGGCGACCAACCTGGTGCCCTGGGGCATCCTCATCGGCGGTGAAGAACTGCACAACAATCACCATACCTACCCGAACTCGGCCAAGCTGTCGGTTCGCGCCTGGGAGTTCGACATGGGGTGGGCCTGGATCAAGCTGTTCAGCCTGTTCGGCCTGGCCAAGGTAAACCGCACCGCGCCCATCGCCCATCGCGTCAAGCCCAAGCACCAATTGGACATGGACAGCGCCATGGCGATTCTCAACAACCGCTTCCAGATCATGGCGCAGTACCGCAGATTGGTTATCAAGCCGCTGGTGCGCCTGGAACTCGAACGCGCCGATGCGTCGATGCGCCATCAATTCCGCCGGGCCAAGCGACTGTTGTCCCGCGAGCCGAGCTTGTTACAGCACGAGCAGCAGGCCCGCATCGCGGCGATCCTGGAGCAGAGCCAGTCGTTGCGAGTGATTTACGAACAGCGCCTGGCCTTGCAGCAGATCTGGACCCGAACCAGCGCCAACGGGCACGAGATGCTCGCGGCGATCAAGCAGTGGGTGCAGGACGCCGAAGCCAGCGGGATCCAGTCGCTACGCGAGTTCGCCGAGCACCTGCGAACCTATTCGCTGCAGCCTGCGGTCGCGCTTGCCTGATATTCGATCAACGCGCCCGACGCCGGGCGAGGCGTCTGGAACTTTGCTCGATCGGCACTCTCTGATTGGCATTCTGGTGCTTACGCGACAGCTGCCCCTGCGGGTTTCCGCTGGTGCCTGGCGCCATTTGGAAACGCAGGTATGAATTCCGTGAACCAGCGAAGCGAATCGGGGGGTGGCATCGTTCCCCCGACCGAGGCGCAAACCCTGTTGGCACTGCTGCACGCTCGCGCCGAAGTCGAGCGTCTGAGCGAACGAGAGCAGCTGTTCAGCACCCTGATGGGGGCTGTCAATGCGGTGCTGTGGGCCTTCGATTGGCAGGCCCAGCAGATGATCTATGTCAGCCCGGCCTACGAGCAGGTGTTCGGTCGCTCGGCCGCGTTGTTGCTGGCCGATTTCGGCGAATGGCGCAACAGCATCTATCCGGACGACCTCGCTTACGCCCAGCAGAGCATGCTCGAGGTGCTCGACAAGGGCGCCATCGAAGCGCGCGAGTACCGCATCATCCGCGCGGATGGGCAGTTGCGTTGGCTCAGCGACAAATGTTTCATCGCCCGCAACGCGGACAGTTCGCGGGGGCCGATCATCGTCGGGATCGCCGAGGACATCACGGAGAAAAAGCAGCTCGAAGGCGAATTGCAGCGTCTGGCCACCATCGACGTGCTGACCCAGAGCAGCAACCGCCGATACTTCTTCGAATGCGCCCAGCGCGAGTTCGACCGTGCTCGGCAATACGCCAGCCCGCTGGCGTTTCAGTTGCTGGACATCGATGACTTCAAGCGGATCAACGACACCCATGGCCACCAGGTGGGCGATCAGGTGTTGCAACGCGTCGCGCATTGCGGTTCGTCCGTGCTGCGCCGGGGGGATCTGTTCGG
>Ga0114898_1001021_pt1 | contig 18113 bp, 16 predicted proteins | sample Malvired_Geostar_FD_83496 | JGI IMG/M metagenome (GOLD analysis project Ga0114898, IMG submission 83496) | Marine viral communities from the Global Malaspina Expedition - Malaspina viral metaG DeepMed_Geostar | ecosystem: Environmental > Aquatic > Marine > Oceanic | place: Mediterranean Sea... | reverse complement strand
TACGACGACGTGGTGAACGACCAGCGCAAGGCCGTGTTCGAGCAGCGCCAGGAGTTCATGGAGGCCCAGGACCTCACCGACGTCATCGCCGAGATGCGCGCCGACACCATCGAGGACATGGTCAACCGCCACATGCCGCCCAAGGCCTATGCCGAGCAGTGGGATGTGGAAGGCCTGGACGAACGGGTCCGCGAACTGCTGGGCCTGGAGCTGCCGGTTCGCGAATGGGCGGCCGAGGACGGCATCGCCAATGAGGAGATCCACGAGCGGATCACCCAGGCCGCCGAGGCCCGGGCCGCCGAGCGCGAGGTGATGCTGAGTCCCGAGCGGATGCGGATGCTGGAAAAGAGCTTCCTGCTGCAGACCATCGACCTGCAGTGGCGCGAGCACCTGATGCATCTGGACCATCTGCGCAACGTCATCGGCCTGCGCGGCTACGGCCAGCGCGATCCCCTGAACGAGTACAAGACCGAAGCCTTCTCCCTGTTCGAGAAGCTGCTCACCGACCTGCGCCACAACGTCACCAAGTGGATGATGACGGTGGAGATCCAGGTGGAGCCGGCGCCCGCCGCGCCGCTGCCGCCGGAGCGCCTGGTCGAGGTGCACCTCGACCCCCTGACCGGCGAGAACGCCGCCACGGCCGGCGCCCTGCCCTCCGGCATGGCCCGGGATCAACGCGAGGCCCTGCCGATCTCGTCCCTGCCCGCGGGCTGGGAGCAGACCGGTCGCAACGCGCCCTGTCCCTGCGGTTCGGGCAAGAAGTTCAAGCACTGCCACGGGGCGCTGGTCTAGGCGTCCCGGCCGCCGGCCCGAGGACGGGCTGGCGGGCCTTGGTGTTATAACATCACAATTGATGATTGGCGGCGATCACGGCCCCGCCTAAGGTGTGCAGGCGACCTGCGCGTCCTTGGGGGAAACCATGTTCGAACTCGACTTCTGGACCAGGCGGATGCGCCTGCTGGGCCTGATCGCGGTGGCGATCAGCCTCCTGACCTGGACGGCCGAACTCACCGGCCTGGTCTATGTCTGCCCCTATTGCCGGACGCAGCGGACGGTGATCGGCCTGCTCGGCCTGCTGATGCTGACGCCCCATCCCGGCTTCTGGATCACCCGCTATCTGGGCTCGGTCCTGGCGGTGTTCGGCCTGGTGGTGGGATCGACCCAGCATTTCAACGGCTGGCGCAAGGTCATGAAGGGCGAGTTCGTCCTCTCGCCCAAGGTCTATGACGACGCCTTCCTGCTGTCGGGGGCGGCCATCTTCATCATCACAGCCCAGATCCTGCTGCTCTACGCCTATCGCAGGCCGGCGGCGGCGGAGCCCGTCAGCCCCGCAGGGTGACGAAGGTCTCGCTCTCGATCAGCCACTGACCGCGGACCTTCTTCCAGGCGGCCAGATACCAGCCGGCGATGTGCTCGCCCTGGCTGCGGGAGACCGCCACCCAGGTTCCGCGCTCGGCGGCGCGCTCGCCGGCGGCGTCCAATTCCACCGCGTCTGGGGTGCGGACGAAGGCCTGGAAGTCGGGATCGGCGAACTGGGCGGCGAAGGCGGCGATCACCGCCTCGGCGCCGCTGATCACCCCGCCGTCGCCGACGATCACCGTGACCGCCGGATCGAAGAAGGGTCGCAGACGGGCGGCGTCCTTGGCGGCGATCAGCCTGTTGGTCAGGCGGCGGCGGGCAAGGATCGCGTCCTGGGGCGTGGTCACGGCTCGACCACCACCGTGCCGACCTTGGTCCCGGCCTCCACGGCCTCGTGGGCTGCGGCGCAGTCCTCCAGCGGATAGGTCCCGGCGACCGACAGGATGGCCTGGCCCGCGCCGATCCAGGCGGTGATGTCGGCCTGGGCGCGGCGCCTCGCCTCATGCGGGCTGACCGGCAGATAGACCCCGTGGATCAACAGGTTCAGCCCCATCAGCACGCCGGCCGGGATCACCGGCTCGCGGCTCCCCTTGGTGGCGTAATAGGCCACCGAGCCGTTCAGGCTGACGCAGGCCAGGGTGGCCGCGGCGTTGCCGCCGAAGTCCACCTCGACCACGTGATGCACGCCCTGGCCGTCGGTCAGGTCCCGCACCCGGGCGGCCACGTCCTCGCGGCGATAGTCGATGGTGTGGTCGGCGCCCCCGGCCCTGGCCCGCTCGGCCTTGTCGGCGTTGGAGACGGTGGCGATCACCCTGGCGCCGGCCCACTTGGCCAGCTGCACCGCATAGTGGCCCACGGCGCCGGCCCCGCCGGTCACCAGGACGGTGCGCCCCTGGACCGGGCCGGCCAGGAACAGGGCCCGGTGCGCCGTCATGCAGGGAATGCCCAGGGTCGCGCCCTGCGCGAACGAGACCTCATCGGGCAGGGCGCGGACCAGGTCCACGTCCAGCTCGATATATTCCGCCGCCGCCCCGAAGGCGCGGCCATTGCGCTGGCCGTTATAGAACCAGACGCGGCGCCCGACCCAGGCCGGCGAGACCCCCGGCCCCACCGCCTCGACCACGCCGGCCCCGTCGCTGTGGGGGATAATCCTCGGATAGGCCATGGGCGCGCCGGACGCCCCGCCCCGCATGCCCACATCCGAGGGATTGACGCCTGAGGCCTTCACCGCGATCAGCACCTGACCCTGACCAGCCTGGGGCTTGGGCTGTTCGCCCAGTTGCAGCACCTCGCGGGCGGGGCCTGTCCTGTCGTACCAGACGGCGCGCATGTGACCTCCTGAACTTGCTTGTCGGCCCCTGGATGGCCCGCTGTGTCGAGGGATACAAGCCGGGCCTTCCGCAACGGCGCCCCTTCGTCGAGAGGGCGGCCTCGTCTATGAACAGGGTTCACCTGTCGCCGGAGACGAGACCATGGCCCAGCCCGACCTGTTTGCGCCCCTCAGCTTCGCTCACGGGCCTGCGATGAAGAACCGCTTCATGCTGGCGCCGCTGACCAACACCCAGAGCCATGCCGATGGGACCCTGTCGGACGAGGAGTTCCACTGGCTGACGATGCGGGCCCAGGGCGGCTTTGGCCTGACCATGACCTGCGCCTCCCACGTCCAGAAGATCGGCCAGGGCTTTCCCGGCCAGCTCGGCGTCTTCTCCGACGACCACCTCCCCGGCCTGACCCGCCTGGCGACCGCCATCAAGGCGGAAGGCAGCGTCGCGGTCCTGCAGCTGCACCACGCCGGCAACCGCTCGCCCCAGGACCTGATCGGCGAGGCGCCGGTCTGCCCCTCCGATGATCCCGAGACCGGCGCCCGGGCGCTCACGGAGGCCGAGGTCGCCGACCTGATCGAGGCCTTCATCGCCGGCGCCGCGCGCGCCCAGAAGGCCGGCTTCGACGGGGTCGAGGTGCATGGCGCCCACGGCTACATCCTCTGCCAGTTCCTCTCGCCGGACCTGAACCATCGCACAGACGCCTATGGCGGCTCGCCTGAGAACCGCGCCCGGATCATCGTCGAGATCGTCGAGGGTATCCGCGCCCGCTGCGGCGAGGACTTCCTGCTCGGCCTGCGCCTGTCGCCGGAGCGCTTCGGCCTGAAGCTGGCCGAGATCCGTGACCTGGCCGCCCGGATGCTGGTCCATCCGGCCGTGGACTTCCTCGACATGTCCCTCTGGGACGTGCGCAAGGAGCCGACGGAGGCCGAGTTCAAGGGTCGCAGCCTGATGTCCTATTTCACCGATCTGCCCCGCAAGGATGTCCGCCTGGGCGTGGCCGGCAAGATCATGACCGCGGCCCAGGCCCGCGACGCCCTGGCCGCCGGCGCCGACTATGTGCTGATCGGCCGGGCCGCCGTGCTGCATCATGACTATCCGCAGAAGGTCCAGGCCGATCCGGACTTCACGCCGGTCGCCCTGCCCGTCAGCCGCGCCCATCTGGCGGCTGAGGGCCTGAGCCCAGCCTTCATCACCTATATGAACAACTGGCCGGGCTTCGTGGCCCAGGACCAGACGGAGGACGCCCTGTGAGACAAGACGCCGAGTTTGACATCATCGTCTATGGCGCCACCGGCTTCACCGGCCGGCTGGTGGCCGAGCATCTGGCCAAGCGCTACGGCGTTGGCGGCGACGTGAAATGGGCCATGGCCGGGCGCAGCGCCGACAAGCTGGCCGCCGTCCGCGACGAGATCGGCGCGCCGGCCGACACGCCGCTGGTGGTCGCCGACGCCGACGACAAGGCCTCGCTGACGGCCATGGTCGAGCGGACCAAGGCGGTGATCACCACGGTCGGCCCCTATCAGCTCTATGGAAACGACCTGGTGGCCGCCTGCGTGGAGGCCGGGACCGACTATCTCGACCTCTGCGGCGAGCCGGTCTGGATGCGCCACATGATCGACGCCCACGAGGCGAAGGCGAAAGAGACCGGCGCGCGGATCGTCTTCTCCTGCGGCTTCGACTCCATCCCCTTCGAACTGGGCGTCTTCTATCTGGCGCAGGAGGCCAGGGCGAAGTTCGGCCACGCCCTGCCCCGGGTGAAGGGCCGCGTGCGCAAGATGAAGGGCGGCTTCTCAGGCGGCACCGCCGCCAGCCTGAAGGCCACCATGGCCGCCCTGTCCAAGGACCCCAGCCTGTTCGCCCTCATGGTCGACCCCTTCGCCCTGACCCCGGGCTTCAACGGCCCCGAACAGCCCCGGGGCGACAAGGTGGAGGAGGACAAGGACCTCGGCGCCACGGTCGGCCCGTTCGTCATGGCGGCGATCAACACCCGCAACGTCCACCGCTCGAACCTGCTGACCGGCCACGCCTATGGCGAGGGCCTGGTCTATGACGAGATGGTGGTGGTCGACCCCAATGCTCCGCCGACCCCGGCCCTGGGCGCCGAGGGCGGCCCCAAGCCCGGAGAAGGCCCCAGCAAGGAAGAGCGCGAGTCCGGCTTCTTCGACCTGCTGTTCATCGGCCTGGGCGAAGGCGGCGAGCAGATGCGGGTGGCCGTCACCGGCGACAAGGACCCCGGCTATGGCTGCACCTCCAAGATGATCGGCGAGGCGGCCATCTGCCTGATCAACGAGGCGACCGACACGCCAGGCGGGATCTGGACGCCGGGCGCGGCCATGGGGATGAAGCTGGTGGAGCGCCTGCGGGCCAATGCGGGCATGACCTTCGAGGTGGAGGCTTAAGGGAGCGGCCATTCCCGGCGCGGCGGCGGGCCGCAGGCGATCCTGGTTGATTTTACGACGTAAATGTAACAGTGAGGGAGTCACACCCTTGCCGATCAGCCACCCCTGCGAGCCCGATGCCCCGCATCCTTTCCGAGTCCGACGTCGCCGACTTCCGTGACCGGCTGTGCGAGGTGGCCGAGCAGCTGTTCGCCGAAAAGGGGCCGGAGGCGGTGACCATGCGCCAGCTGGCCTCGGCGCTCGGGGTCAGCCCCATGACCCCCTACCGCTATTTCAAGGACAAGGACGACATCCTGGCCGCCGTGCGCACGGCCGGCTTCGACCGCTTCGCCGAGGCGCTGGAGGCGGCCTACGCCCAGCCCGGCGACGCCCGGGCCAGGGGGGCGGCGGTGGGCGAGGCCTATGTCACCTTCGCCTTCGAACATCCCCAGACCTACAAGCTGATGTTCGACATGTATCAGCCCAATGAGGCCGACTATCCGGACCTGGCCCGCGCGGCCGGCCGGGCGCGCCAGACCATGAGCCAGTATGTGCGCAGCCTGGTGGAGTCCGGCCACCTGGCCGGCGACCCGGTAAGGATCGGTGAGATGTTCTGGGCCTCGACCCATGGCTGCATCGTGCTGGAGATGGTCGGCAAGCTGCCGCCGGGCGGCGCACGCAAGCTGATCGCCGAACTGATCCCGGCCATATCCCGCGGTCTGCGTCCCGCCGCCTGATCGGCCTTGACGCGCCCTGGGTCAAGCCGGGCACCCTCGCCCCATAAGAAGCCATGAGGAGCGCGCCGTGAGCCAGGTGAAACCGTTCGAGGTTCAGTGGGATGAGGCGAAGGTCGCCGCCGTGCTGGACCAGGTGGCCAGCTATGCATGGCCGCCGATTCCGCAGGTTCCCGACGGCTGGGCCTATGGCTGCGACGGCGCCTGGCTGAAGGGCCTCTGCGACCACTGGACGGGCGCCTATGACTGGCGCGCCGCCATGGCCGACCTCAACCGCTTCCCGCAGTTCACCGCCCGGGTCGAGGACTTCGACCTGCACTTCGTCCATGTGGTGGGCGAGGCCGGCGGCAGGCGCCCGCTGCTGATGTCCCACGGCTGGCCCGGCTCGCACTACGAGTTCTGGGGCGTGATCGAGAAGCTGGCCTTCCCCTCGCGATTCGGCGGCGATCCGGCCGACGCCTTCGACCTCGTCATCCCCTCCCTGCCCGGCTTCGGATTTTCGTCCAAGCCCTCGCGCCCCATGGGCCAGCGGAGCACGGCGCGGCTGTTCGACGCCCTGATGACGCAGGTGCTGGGCTATCAAACCTATCTGGCCCAGGGCGGCGACTGGGGCTCGATGATCACCTCGTGGCTGGGGCTAGACCATGCCGCCCATGTGCGGGCCATCCACCTGAACATGATGGCCTTCCGCGCGCCCGGCGGCCCGCAGACCCCTGAGGAGACCGCCTGGATGACCCGCCAGGCCGGCATGATGGACGTGATGGGGGCCTATTTCCGGCTGCAGGCCTCCAAGCCCCAGTCCCTGGCCTGGCTGGGCGCCTCCAACCCGGTGGGCCAGGCCGCCTGGGTCGCCGAGCGGTTCCACGACTGGTCGGACCTGCGGACCAAGGCCTTCGACGCGGTCTATTCCAAGGACCAGCTGCTGACCAACATCATGCTCTATGTGATGACCGACAGCTTCGCCACCGGCGCCTGGTACTATCGCGGCATGCTGGAGGAGGGCGGGATCGCCCTGCAGCCGGGCCAGCGGTGCGAGACGCCGACCGCCTTCGCCAACTTCCCCGGCGAGGCCCTCTATCCCGCCCCGCCGCGCTCCTTCGCCGACCGCGGCTACAATATCGTCCGCTGGACCGACATGCCGAGCGGCGGCCATTTCGCCGCCATGGAGGAGCCCGATCTCTTCGTGGACGATGTCAGGGCCTGGGGTAGAACGGCGGGATGAGCCCCCGCTACGACTTCGCCTCCGACAACACCGCCCCGGCCGCGCCCGAGGCCATGGCCGCTCTCAACGCCGCCAATGCGGGCTTCGCCGCCAGCTATGGGGCGGACGGGACCACCGCCCGGGCCGCCGACCTGATCCGGGAGATGCTGGACGCCGACGCCGAGGTTCGCTTCGTCACCTCGGGCACGGCGGCCAATTCCATCTGCCTGGCGGCCCTGGCGCGCCCCTTCGAAGGGGTCCTGGCCCATCGCGACTCCCACGTGGCCACCGACGAGACCGGCGCGCCGGGCTTCTTCGGCCATGGCCTGGCGATCCAGGGGCTGGCCGGCGCCTCGGGGCGCGTCGACCCGCAGGCCCTGCACGCCGCCCTGGCGCGGGCCGAAAGCGCCCACGCCCAGCCGCCCGCGGCCCTGTCCCTGACCAACGCCACCGAGTACGGGACAGTCTATTCCGCTGAAGCCCTGCAGGCGCTCACCACGCCGGTCCGCGCGCGGGGCTATGGCGTCCACCTGGATGGGGCGCGGCTGGCCAACGCCGCGGCCGCCGACTTCGACCTCAAGGCCATCGCGGGCCTCGGCGTCGACCTGCTGGTGATCGGCGGGACCAAGGCGGGCATGACCCCGGCCGAGGCCATCGTGATCTTCCGCAAGGACCTCGTCCCCCGCTTCGACGCACGCCTGAAACAGTCCGGGCAGTTGCCGTCCAAGAGCCGCTTCTACGCCGCCCCCTTCGTCGGCATGCTGGAGAGCGGCGCCTTTGTCAGCCGCGCCGCCCACGCCAACGCCATGGCCAGGCGGCTGGCCGAGCTCATGCCCCTGCCCCTGCGCCATCCGGTGGAGGCCAACGCCGTCTTCGTGGAGATGGACGAGGCGACCCTGAAGCGGCTGCAGGCCAGCGGCTGGTTCGTCTATCGCTTCATCGACGGCTCGGTGCGCTTCATGTGCTCATGGGCCACGACGCCGGACTCCATCGAGGCGCTGATCGCGGCGCTCAAGGACGTCCTGCCCTAGGAAGCCTCGTCGGCCGCCAGCCAGGCCAGGATGTCGGGCCAGTGCTTGTGGGGCAGGAAGTGGCCGACCCCTGGAATGACCCGCGCCTCGGCGCAAGGCCGACCGAGCCAGGCCAGCATATGCTCGGGCGAACCGCCGGGGTCGTCGGCGCCGTACCAGATGCTGATCGGGGCGCTCAGACCCGGCAGGTCCAGGCGGGGCGTATTGGCGCAAAGCACCAGTTCGCGGGCCGCCCCCTTGGAGCCCCGGCTCAAGGCCTCGCTCATATAGTCGTAGACATAGGTCATCACGTCGGGGTGGCTGCGCAGATAGGCGGCGTCCCCCGGCGCCGAGGCGGCCGTGCGCACCATGGTCTCCACCTGTCGGCGCGAGAGCCTGCGGCGCAGCAGGGCGTAGAGCGGCCCCACCGCCCAGGCCGAGCGCGCCATGCGCCGGCGCAGCAGGATGATGGGGTGGCGCAGGTCCCGCTCGGTCTCGGGCTCTGCGCCGGTGGGACGTCCGGAGGCCAGCAGAAGACGCTCGGCCCGGGGTCCCAGGGCGTCGGCATAGGCCAGGGCGAAGGCCACCCCGTTCATGAACGCCGCCACCCGCACCCGCTCCAGGCCCAAGGCGGTCGTCAGATCGACCAGATCGCCGGCGATGGCGGCGAAGCTGAGCTCCGGCCGGGGATCGGAGCGGCCCGTGCCGGGACGTTCGGCGCAGACGATGTGGAGGCCCAGATCGCGGGCGAGCTGGTCGGTGCCCCGGGGCAGCAGGCTCGATCCCAGGCCCTGGTGGACCATCATGCAGGCCTGGCCGGCAGGGTCCCCATAGACCCGGTAGGCCAGCGCCCGGCCATCGGGCAGGCGGTGGGTCAGGACGGGCGGCGCCGAGGCCAGGGCGCCGGCCTCGGTGGCCGCCACGGTGGCCGGGGCGGCCGACTGCAGGGACGACGACAGGGCGCTGAGCTGGGCGAGCGCCCGGACCAGGTCGCTCTGGCGGTTGAGGCCCATCTTTTCGAACACCGCCCGCAGCTGGTTGCGCACGGTGTTGAGGGAGACGTTCAGGTCCTCAGCCGACTCCTTCAGGGTCAGGCCGTCCTTGAGCCGCGCCGCCAGCCGGGTCTCGGCCGGGGTCAGGCCGAAGCTCTCGCGGATGGTGCGCCAGAGGTGGTCGGTGGCCTCCACCGCCGGGAAGATCAGGGCCGCCGAGGCGCGGTCGGCGCCGGCGATGTCGATGATCAGCTCCGCCGGCGTGGCCGAGAGCGGCGTCATATAGGCGAAGTGCGGATCGTCGTCGTCCGCCTGGACGAACTTGACGATCACCTGGCTGGCGCGGGAGTCGGCCAGCCGGGCCCGGGCATGGGCCAGGGCCTCGTGGTTGGAGGGGTTGAAGAAGCGCAGGCCCCGGCTTTCGACCACCCCCAGACGATCGCGGAACACCGCCTCGCCCGCGTCGTTCCAGCCGACCACGCCGCCGGCCGGCGACAAGAGGATCACCCCGAGGTCCGGCTTGCCCCCCGCCGGGGCGTCTTCCAGGCCGCGAAGATTGGCCAGGGCCGCGTCGGCCTCGGGTCCCGCCTCGGGCGCGGCGCCCACGGCGGCGATGATCTCTTCCCATCGCTCCGGCCGCGCAGCGACGGCGTAGATGGTCTCGATCAGCTGAGCGGCGTCAGCTTTCGGCGCGGTGGAAGGGGACAAGGGCGATCATACTGTGGCCTGGGGGCCGTCCAGATTACACGGGTCGGCATGGGGGCCAAGCCGATGATCGCCCTCGGCCTCGGTCGGACGTCTTTAGACCGGCGCCGGCGTCCGGTGGCCGGCCATGCGGCCAAGGCGGCCGACGATGATCTCCTCGGCCTCGCGGACGATCCGGCTGACCAGTTCCTGGCAGGTGGGGATGTCGTGGATCAGGCCCTGGATCATGCCGGCCGACCAGATGCCGTGCTCGGGGTCGCCGGTCTCATAGACCACCCGGCCGCGGGAGCCGGCCACCAGATCGCGCACGTCCTCGAACTTGGCGCCGGAGCGCTCCAGCTCGACCACCTGGCGGCTGATGTCGTTGCGCGCCACCCGGCTGGTGTTGTGCATGGTGCGGAAGATGAGGTCGGTGGCGCGCTCGTCGTTCTCGACGATCTGGCGCTTCACATTCTCATGGATCGGGCTTTCCACCGTGCACATGAAACGGGTGCCCATGTTGATCCCCTCGGCCCCCAGGGCGAGCGCCGCGGCCAGACCGCGGCCATCGCCGAAACCGCCCGAGGCGATCATCGGGATCTTCACCTTGTCGGCGGCGGCCGGGATCAGGATCAGCCCCGGAATATCGTCCTCGCCCGGGTGGCCGGCGCATTCGAAGCCGTCGATGGAGATGGCGTCCACCCCCATCCGCTCGGCCGACAGGGCGTGACGGACGGCGGTGCACTTATGGATCACCAGGATGCCGTGCTTCTTGAATTCCTCGACATGCTCGGCGGGCTTGTTGCCGGCGGTCTCGACGATCTTGATGCCGGAATCGATGATCGCCTGGCGGTATTCCGCATAGGGCGGCGGGTTGATGGCCGGCAGAATGGTCAGGTTCACGCCGAACGGCTTGTCGGTCATAGACCGGCAGCGCTCGATCTCCTTGACCAGATCCTTAGGGGTCGGCTGGGTCAGCGCGGTGATGAAGCCCAGGCCGCCGGCATTGGCCACGGCGGCCACCAGCTCGGCGCGGCCGACCCACTGCATGCCGCCCTGCACGACCGGATGCTCGACGCCGAACATCTCGGTGAAACGGGTCTTCAAGGCCATCACGTCCTCCCAAACAGTTGTTTGAGACACTCAAGCCGCTGAACGCCGTTCAGACAAGCCGTGCTGTGAAGGGCTTCTGCGTTCGGCTTGCGGAAGGGTCCGCCTCGGACCGCCCGTCAGAGGCCGGAGCGGCCGATGGCGTAGAACCGCTCGGACCGGGCCGCCCGCAGCTGATCGGGGGTCAGGCCTTCCAGGGCGTCCAGTTCCTCCTCGAGCACATCGCCGAGGATCTGCAGCATGGCCGCCGAATCGGAATGGGCGCCGCCCGGGGGCTCGGGGACGATGCGGTCGACGATCTTGCGCTTCAGCAGGTCATGGGCGGTGATCTTCATCGCCTTGGCCGCTTCCTCAGCGGTGCGCGAGCCGCGCCAGAGGATGGAGTTGGCCCCCTCCGGCGAGATCACCGAATAGACGGCGTGCTCCAGGATCAGCACCCGGTTGCCCGCCGCAATGGCGATGGCGCCGCCGGACATGCCTTCGCCGGTGATGAGGCACACCATGGGCACGCTGAGGGTCAAACAGCGCTGGGTGGATCGCGCGATGGCCTCGGCCACGCCGCGCTCCTCGCTGCCCACGCCCGGATAGGCGCCGGCCGAGTCGATGATGCTGATGACCGGCATGTTGAAGTTCTCGGCCATGTCCATCAGACGGATGGCCTTGCGATAGCCTTCGGGGCGCGCGGAGCCGAAGTTGTGCTTCACCCGGCTGGCGGTGTCGTGCCCCTTTTCATGGCCCATGATCACCACGGGCCGACCGCGGAACCGGCCGACGCCGCCCAGCAGCGCCTGATCGTCGGCGTACTTGCGGTCCCCCCGCAGCTCGACGAAAGCCTCGATCAGCCCCTCGGCATAGTTGACGAAGTGCGGCCGCTCGGGGTGACGGGCCACCTGCATCTTCTGCCAGGGATCGAGATTGGCGTAGGCCTTGACGCGAAACTCCGCCGCCCGCGCCCGCAAGGCGGCGATCTCGGCGTCCATGGCGCCGCCCTCAGCCGTCTCGGAGAGGCGCTGGAGTTCCTCGATCTTGGCTTCGAGCTCGGCGATGGGGCGCTCAAACTCGAGATAATGGGCTGCCATCGAGGTGTCTTGTCCTTGGCTGTGCGCGAAGCGCCGGAAGTTAGGCGGGAACCCGCATCGTCACAAGGGCGCGCTGGCCCCAGGGGAAATGAGCCGGACCGGCCCGCATTCCGCTCCGGCGGTCAGGGCGGCCCGGCCACGTCGGGGGGCGCGGTGGTCGGTTGGCCCTCGGGGGTCGGCTCGGGATCGGGTTCAGGCAGGGGTCTGGAGGCGTCCTCGGCGGCGTCGTTGGTGGAGGCCGCCGCAGACTCGGTCGGGGTCGGCGGGCTCGGCGGCTTCAGGCCCAGGGCCGCCAGGGCGACTTCGCCTTCATGGCCGAACAGGCTGCGGATGCGCAGGTCCTGCTGGGGGAAGGGAATTTCGATATTGGCCCCGCGGAGCGCATCGTCGATGGCCCAGGTATAGGCCGCCAGCATGGCGTTGGGCCGCTTGGCCGCGTTGAGGTCGGGCCAGACGAGAAGCTCGAAGTTCAAGGCCGAATCGCCGAAGCCCACCAGCCAGACCTGGGACTTGTGGGCGTCGCTCTCGGGAAGGGTGAAGGGCAGGGCCTGGGCGGCGGCGAGCACCGCCTGACGCACCTTGTCCTTGTCCACGCCATAGGCCACCGAGAAGGGAATATGGATCCGGCGGGTGGCCCCGTGGAGGGTCCAGTTCACCAGGGTCCCCTCGATGAGCTGCGAGTTAGGGACGATGATGTCGATATTGTCGTTGTTGCGGATGCGGGTGGCCCGGGGACCGATCTCCTGGACCTGTCCCCGCTGGCCGCTCTCCAGCTCCACATAGTCGCCGATATTGACCACTCGGTCGAAGATCAGGACGAGGCCGGAAACGAATTCCTTCACCACCCCCTGCAGGCCCAGGCCCACGCCCACGCCGACGGCGCCGGCGAAGATCGCCAGGGACGAAAAGTCGAGGCCGACGGTGGACAGGCCCGCCACCAGGCCGATGATGACCACCCCGTAGGTGACCAGTTTCTCGACGATATAGAGCGCCGCGCCGCCGTAGCGGGCCCGGGCGCGAAGCCGCCGGAGCCCCAGGGCGGCGGCCCAGGCCACCACGAAGGCCACCACCACCACCAGGGCGCCGGCGATGATGCCGCCCAGGGTCACCGGGGTGCGGCCGATGGTGAAGAGGATGAATTCTTCGAGACCTGCGAGGTCGTCCTGCATCAGCGCTTACGCCCCAGTGGATGTTTGGTTTCGACCACCTCGCGCAGATGGTCGCTGGCGAGGTGGGTGTAGATCTGTGTCGTGGCGATGTCGGCGTGCCCCAGCAAGGTCTGGACCACCCGCAGGTCGGCGCCGCCCTCCAGAAGGTGGGTGGCGAAGGCGTGGCGCAGGACGTGGGGGCTGACCCGGGCCGGATCGACGCCGGCGTCCCGGGCCGCCTCGTCCAGCAGTTGCGCCAGGCGCCGGGGCGTGAGCCGTCCGCCCTGGCCGCGGGAGGGAAACAGCCAGGGATTGGCGCCGTCGCCCTTGGGCAGGAAGGTCTTGCGGACCTCCAGATAGGCCTTCACCGCCGTGCGCGCGGCGTCGTTCAGGGGCGCCAGCCGTTCCTTGCCGCCCTTGCCCTTGACGATCAGATAGGCCGGATCGCGGGCCAGGACCGCCAGGGGCAGGGCCGTCAGCTCCGAGACCCGCAGGCCCGAGGCGTAGAGCAGCTCCACCATGCAGGCCAGGCGCAGGCCCTGGGCGCCGTCCTTGGCGCCGGCCGCGGTGATCAGGGCGTCGACCTCGGCCCGGCTGAGCACCCTGGGCAGGGGCCGACCCTTGCGCGGCGCGTCCACCCGACGGGAGGGATCATCAGCCCGCCAGCCCTCGCCCAGGACGAAGCGATAGAACTGCCGCACGCTGGCGCGGCGGCGCGCCGCCGTCGCCGGCGCCAGGCCCCGGGCGCCGAGTTCGGCGAAATAGGCCTCGACATCCTCGGCCGCCGCGTCGGCGAGGCTGGTCCCCTGCCCCGCCAGGAAGGCCTGGGCGTCGGTCAGGTCCTTGCCATAGGCCGTCAGGGTGTTGCGGGCCGCGGCCCGCTCCACGGCCATCATTTCCAGAAAGGCCTCGACCCAGCCCTCGGCGGTCTGCGCGCTCATCGCAGGGCCAGCAGGCCTTCCACCGCATAGGCCTGCGCATGATCGACGAGGCCTACGGCGCTCAGGGCGGCGATGATGCGCGCCCGGTCGGCGGGCGCAGGTCCGGCGCCGCCCGCCTCGGCGCTGGTCCACAGGGCCAGCAGGGCGGTCTCGCCCGGCAGTCCGCCCCGGGCCGCCTGCTCCATGGCGAAGATCCGCGCCGGCGGAGCCTTGGGCGCGGCGATGGCGAAGCCGGCGAACTCCCCCCGCGCCTGGGGGCTGAGCGGCGTGCCCAGAGCGCTCAGCAGCAGGGCGGCGTCCTGGGCGCGGCGGCGATCGCGGGCCTCGCCGATCCCGCCGCGCTCCACCAGCCGGTCCAGGGTCGGCCGATCCGGGCGGCCGGACGCCGCGGCGATCAGGGCGTCCAGCAGGGCGAGATCGAGGACCTCCGCCTGGGGGATCTCGTCCTGGACCAGGGTCGCGCGCACATTCTCCGCCAGCGCCAGGTCCCCCTGGGCCAGCACGGCGATGGCGGCGGCCACCGGCCCCTCGGTGGCGATCACCGGCCAGCGGGCGGTCGGCGGCGGCGCCTCGCCCCCCAGGGCCGCGGCGATGGGGGCGGCGGGCTCGGCCTGCGAGAGGTCGAGGCCCAGATTACGCGACAGGGCGTAGTCCAGGCTGTTGCGCAGGGACGGCGCGCCGGGATCGCCGGCGCCCGCCAGCCGGGCGCCCAGCAGGCGGCCGAACACCGCGTCCCGCTCCACATTCTGGGCCAGGTCCAGGGTGAGTTGGGCGGCGGGCGCGCCGGCCAGGGCCTGACAATAGGCCCGCAGCCGCAGCCAGTAGATCTGGTCGCGATCGACGCTGAGGGCCTGGGCCGTCTCGCAGGCGCCGGCGTCGTCGTCCGCCAGCAGGGCGGCATCGGCGGCGGCCCGCGACAGCCCCTGGTGACGGTCAACCCCGGCCGTGCGCCCGAGAATACTGCGGGCGGCGGGGATTTCGCCCAGCACGATCAGGGCGCGGGCGCGGGCCGCGGCCAGATCGGGGTCATCGCCCGCCCCCTGCGGTCCGCGGGCGCCCGTCGCCAGGACGGCGCGCGCCAGGGCCGAGGCCGCCGGGCTCAGGGGACGCTCGGCCAGCAGCGGGATCACCGTCCTGGCGGTCGCCGCCGAGGCGTCCCGCCAGAGGTCGGGACCAAGCCCGGTGTCGCGGCCGGCGGCCGAGAACAGATCCGGCGCCTGCAGGGTCGTGGCTGTCACGGTCTCGCTCGACACCTCGGCAGGCGTCTGGGTCAAGGCCGCGGACGGAAGCACCAGGGCGCAGGCGGTCAGGGCGGCGAGAATCCGGGAGCGGGCGATGTGCATGGGTCCACCTTAGGCCAGCTGGAGCGGGCGTCATGGCCCTTTACGCAGAATTTCGAGTGACAGCCCCGGCGTAAACCGAGGTTCACTAGGAGGAGCCCACCAGGAGAGCCGCCGATGACCGCGTCCGCCGAACCGACCCGTGAGGACATGCAGCGTATCCTCGCCCGCCAGAAGGCCGCCCAGCTGGCCGAAGGCCCGCCCTCGGCCGAGCTCCGCGCCGCGCGGCTCGACCGCTGCATCGACCTGCTGGTCGATCATGCCGAGGCCATCGCCGACGCCATCAATGACGACTTCGGCTCCCGCTCCAAGGCGGTCACCGGCCTGACGGACATCGCCGCCTCCATCGGGCCGCTGAAACACGCCAAGGCGCATCTGCGGAAGTGGATGGCGCCGGAGAAGCGCAAGACCACCCCGGCCATTCTCGGCCTGTTCGGCGCCAAGGCGCAGCTGCAGTTTCAGCCCAAGGGCGTGGTCGGCGTGATCAGCCCCTGGAACTTCCCGGTCAACCTGACCTTCGCCCCCCTGGCCGGCATCCTGGCCGCGGGCAACCGAGCCATGATCAAGCCCTCGGAGTTCACGCCGAAGACGTCCGAGCTGATGAAGACCATGTTCGCCAAGGCCTTCAGCGAGGACGAGATCGCCGTCTTCACCGGCGGTCCCGATGTCGGCCGCGCCTTCTCGGGCCTGGCCTTCGACCACCTGATCTATACCGGCGGCACAGCGGTGGCCCGCCACGTCATGCGGGCGGCGGCCGACAATCTGGTGCCGCTGACCCTCGAGCTCGGCGGCAAGAGCCCGGTGATCCTGTCGGAAAGCGCCGACATGGGAATCGCTGCGGCCCGGATCATGGCCGGCAAGACCCTGAACGCCGGGCAGATCTGCCTGGCGCCCGACTATGTGCTGACGCCCGAGACCAAGGTCGGCGAGTTCATCGAAGAGGCGCGCCAGTCGGTCACCCGCATGTTCCCGACCCTGCGGGACAATCCGGACTACACCGCCATCATCGCCCAGAACCACTATGAGCGGATCACCGGCTATATCGACGACGCACGGGCCAAGGGCGCCCAGGTGGTCGAGCTGAACCCGGCCGGCGAGGACTTCAGCCAGCAGCCCTACCGCAAGATCCCGCCGACCCTGATCCTCAATCCCACCGACGACATGGCGGTGATGCAGGAGGAGATCTTCGGCCCCGTCCTGCCGGTGAAGACCTATCGCGGGACCCAGGAGGCCATCGACTATGTGAACAGCCACGAGCGGCCGCTGGCGCTCTACTGGTTCGGAACCGACGAGGCGGAAAAGGACCGGGTGCTGACCCAGACGACCTCGGGCGGGGCCACGGTCAACGACGTGATCTTCCATGTGGCCCAGGAAGAACTGCCCTTCGGCGGGATCGGCCCCTCCGGCATGGGCTCCTATCACGGCCACGACGGCTTCAAGGAGTTCAGCCATCGCAAGTCGGTCTACAGCCAGCTGAAGAAGGACATCGGTCCCCTGCAGCGGATGCGGCCGCCCTATGGCCCGGCCATCGCCGGCTATCTGAAGGGCGCCGTCAAACGGTGACGCCTAAGAGGCCTGGCCGTGGTGCGCCGCGCCCAGGTCCAGGATTGTAAAACTGTCCTCCGTCGCCAGGGGGATTTGGATGACGCACCGCACGCCCTCGGCGGCAAAGTCGATGTGGGTGCGGCCATCGCCGTCCTGCCCGAAACTCCGCGCGATCAGGCGCATGCCGAAACCGTCCTGGCCCGGCGGGGGCGCGATCGGGACCGGGCCGCCCCCCTCGGCCCACAGGAGCGTCATCCGCCGGCGGCCCATACCGTCATGGGCGAGGTTCCAGCTCAGGCTGACCCGGCCGTCGGGAACCGACAGGGCGCCGTGCTTGATGGCGTTGGTGGTCAGTTCGTGCAGCACCAGGGACAGCGGCACCGCCTGTTGCGGACTGAGCATCACCCGCGGGCCGTCCACCTCGAACCGCTCGTCGCCAACCTGGACGTGGGGGGCGAGCGCCCGCTCCACGATGGTGTGCAGGTCGGCGCCGGCCCAATTGTCGTTGACCAGGACGTTGTGGGCCTCGGCCAGGGCGATCAGGCGATCGGTCAGGGCGCGGCGGGTGCGCAGGGCGACGCCCTCGGCGCGCAGGGTCTGCTCGATGATCGACTGGACCGTGACCAGGGTGTTCTTGATCCGGTGGTTGAGTTCATTGAGCAGCAGGATCCGCTGGTCCTCCGCCAGCTTGGCGGCGGTCTCGTCCCGCAGGACCTTGATCAGTTCGGGGCGGTCGCCCAGGCGCATGGTCACCCCATTGGCCCAGAAGCGGCTCCCATCCTTGCGGCGATGCCAGCGGGTGTCCTCGGCGCGGCCCCGGCTCAGGGCCAGGTCGAGCTCAGCCTGCGGCGCCCCGGCGGCGACGTCGGACTCCACGAACAGTTCGGCAAAGCTGCGCCCGACGATCTCGCCCGCGGGAAAGCCGAAGACATGCTCGGCGCCCGGCGACCAGGCGATGATCCGTCCTTCCGGCGTCAGGGTGAGGACGGCGTAGTCCCGGGCGTTCTTGAGGATCAGATGAGCCAGGTCGGGATCGATCACTGCGTTTCGCCGGTCTGTTGAATTGACGACTGCAACGCTCGAACGGGGGAAAGGTGTCGGGATCGGGGCCCCCGCCTTCGCCTCCCGGTTGGCGTGGAGCGGGCGGCTCGTGTAAAGCCTTGCCTTTCATGGATCGCTACGCCCCCCTCCGCACCCGCACCATCGCCCTCGTCGGCCTGATGGGAGTCGGCAAGTCCAGCGTGGGCCGCCGGCTCGCCAACGCCCT
>Ga0114898_1001011_pt1 | contig 18205 bp, 22 predicted proteins | sample Malvired_Geostar_FD_83496 | JGI IMG/M metagenome (GOLD analysis project Ga0114898, IMG submission 83496) | Marine viral communities from the Global Malaspina Expedition - Malaspina viral metaG DeepMed_Geostar | ecosystem: Environmental > Aquatic > Marine > Oceanic | place: Mediterranean Sea... | reverse complement strand
TTCCGTAATAATTAACAAATAAACACATGACCAAAAAATAAGAAAAATATATAATTCAAATAATGAAAACATATCAAGTTGTCATTACTGAAGATCCTTCTGGTAAGGTTATAGTGGAGAGAGTGCAGGAAGCTAAGTCAGGAGAGTGGCATCCGGGTAAGGGGCGCACCATGTGGAAACCGGCAGATAAAAGAAGTTTTACTAGAAATTTTCTAAATGCTGTTAATAATTTTGTTGTTAAATAAAAGGTGGAGAGCCTAATAGTACAATAATAAACCTCCTGCCCCAAGACCGGGCGTGTGATTCCTCCATTGTCATACGCTCGGTTCTTTTCTTTAAAAAAGCACTTGACTTTTTTCAGAAATGTGTTACATTACTCTCAACAATACGAAAGGTAAACAATGGGACTCGATCAATATGCTTACTCCATCAAAGGGGAAGAACAAACAGAAATCGCCTACTGGCGTAAACACAATCGCCTTCAAGGGTGGATGGAGGAACTTTACCGCAGCAAGGGCGGTAAGGAAGAATTCAATTGTAAAGATATTGAATTAACTCTTGAAGATTTAGACAACCTCTCTGAAGCGGTGGTAAACCGCAAACTTCCCGAAACTCAAGGCTTCTTCTTTGGAGAAGATTCTTACAAAAGTCCCGAACTCTTAAAAGAACGCGAGGACAGGGATTATCGTTTCATCTGTGATGCTCGTCAGGCAATCCGAGATGGCAATAAAGTAATCTACACCTGTTGGTGGTAGGAGGACATTATGAACGGAAGAATGGTAGACAAAGATAGGATCGATAAAGGCTTATCGGCGTTGTCAGATTGGTTGAAGTATAATACAGAGAGTGCTTGGAGGAACGAACATCGAGTTCTTTCTGACCATGACTATCATTATTATCAAGAAGTAATCGGAGCAGCAAGAGATAGATTAGCAGAGGATTAAATGAAAACATACTACATAGCATTAGATAACATGGTTGCCGTTCAAGCGGAAACGGAAGAACAAGCAAGAGAAGCTGCCATTGAGACGCTTACTGAAATTCTACAACGCGAGAAGGACGTTGTTCTTAACATAGAAGTGGAGGACTAAAATGACAACAAATGAAAAGTTTATTGCAGAAATCTACGAATTAGCTTTCGGAGAGGACGCAATTAATAGAGACTTCTCTCACGGCGAAGTAATAGAAAAATTGAAAGAATTTTCCGATCACGCTTACAAGTGGGAAGAACAAGAAGGGCTACTATAAATGACCAAAGAAGATCCCCACAGGGACAACCACATGGATTAATTTATGAAACTAAAATGGGAAAAAAATACACGGGTAATGGGTCTTGTCAATCAAGGTTTCACGATTCAATCCCTGGCCTCGCAAAGCCTCGGCTAGGGATTGAATCTTTTTTCTAAAATTCTACTACTATCATAGACAATCGCTTTTTGTAATAGTCTACCAAAAATCTTGAATTTAAAATAAAAGTGTGGCTATAGTCTACCCATGGAGAGGAATTACGAAAATGAGTACAAGTCGTTCCACTCTAGACCCAAGGAGAAGTTGAGAAGAGCCCAGCGTAATGCTGCCAGAACTCTTATCAAGAAGAAGCGAGGAGCTAAGGCTGTAGCTGGCAAGGATGTCCACCACAAATCACGGAATAAGAATGGAAAACTAAACAACAGTATGTCTAACCTTGCCATTAAATCCAAGTCAGCCAACAGATCACGAAACTCATGACAGAGTTGGAACCACTGGAATTTCCCAAGGCACCTAGGGGTGCGACATCAGTTAAGCTGGCGGTAGGAAGATACAAGAAAGCAATAGTTACAATCAAGGATCGGGATACACTGAGGGGAGTTGAAGGTATACTCCAATACGGAAAACTAAAGTTTGGACGATTGTTCCATCCTATGGGAGATCCCTACAAATGGAATGGAACCAAGACAACAGGAATTTATAACCCTATGGCTAATAGTAAGTGATATTGACGATTGCTCTCTTCTTACCTCCTGACAATCGACAGTAGCCTGCAAGTCAAGTTAGCCATAGGGTTTACTCTTTTCTTATGGATGAAACTGAGATGGTAAAACTAGGGCGGGAGAGTTTCCACGCTAAGATTTCTAAACGCAGAACCAAACACCAAGAATCCTCAACACCCTACGGTACAGCCTTGGCACAAGGGGCGATGCCGCATCTTGTCCGTGGTATTGAAGAGTGGTTCTCCAAGCAGGATAAGCCGGGATACAACTATCATACGATCGTTCAACTTTAGCTGTACCTCCAGAAGTACTGGCTGACTTGACCCTTCGTTTAATTCTGGATTCCATCTCTACAAATCAACCTCTGGCTGCTACGGCCATCAAGCTGGGAGCTTTCTTTGAAGAGGAAGTCAGGCTTAGATCCGTGAAGAAATCCCACCCGGCCAGCTGGAAGGCTCTGGAATCTTCCATCAACAAACGCGTGGGGTTCTCCTACAAGAAGCAGTCAAGCAGATGTCTCCAAAGCAGACTAGGTATTGTGTGGGAAAGCTGGACTGTCGATACCAGATGTAAGATGGGATCGGTCTTCATCAACCTGTTCAGGAAGTACACCGGACTAATTGAACTAGTCTCCATACCCAAGGAGAAACACAAGACCGTGTACCACATACAGCCCACTGATGCAGCCCTGACTTGGATCTCCAATTACAAGGACTTTCATCAGGACTTGAATCCTGTTTATCTACCATCCAAGCAGAGGGAAGGTTATTTGTCTTTGCACCTTTCCTTAATCAAGGAGAACTCTGAAGAGCACTGCAGTGAGGTTGAAAAGTCCTCCATGGTTACACCCTTGATGGCTATGCGTAAGCTAAAGCATACCGCGTGGAGAGTTAACAAGAGGGTACTGGAAGTAGCAGAGTACTTCTGGAAGAACAATTATTCTGTGGCTGACTTCCCTCCCAACTTTAGGGATATGCTTCCTCCCAAACCTGTTGATATAGACACAAACAAGGTAGCTAGAACTGAATGGAGGAGGAAAGCTGCCAAGTATTACCAGGACGACCTGAAATACAGATCCTCCAGACTCACCATATCTAAGATTCTGTGGGTGGCCAGCAGCTACAAGGATGAAGCCAGCTTCTATTTTCCACATCAGTTTGATTTCAGGGGTAGACTGTACGCTGTACCTAGTTTCCTTAATTTTCAGGGATGTGGGTTGGCTCGGGGTTTACTGGAGTTTTCAAAGGGACAAACCCTGTCCCACTCAGGAGGTGCTGTTTGGTTCAGGAGAGCAGGCCCAGCACTATTCGCAAACATCGTGGAACCAACTGCTGTAGACATCTGGCTTCGACAGCACGAGCACTTAATAGAAGCGACACACAAGAATCCGACAGAAAACCTATGGTGGTCTAATGCAGAAGAACCTTGGCAGTTCTTAGCTTGGGTATTTGAGTACCATAAGTACAGAACCAAGACGCTGGAACTTAGTCATTTGCCAATAACTCTGGATGCCTCAAACAATGGACTTCAGCTTTTATCCTTAATCCTAAGGAATAGACAGGGAGCCAAGGATACCAATTGTGTAGATGCAGAGAACCCTAGTGATGTTTATAATATTATCCTTAAAGACCTGAACCTAAAGTTAAAGGGGAATACTATAGGGGATCTATGGTTATCTATGGGTATACCTAGGAAGCTGGTAAAAAATATCATAATGACAATACCCTATGGTTGTACTAGGTACAGGGCTACCCAGATTGTCCTAGGGTGGTATAGGGATTCCGAATCCGAAGTATTCCATAATCAGGCTGTCGCTGCCTGCGAGTACTTGGGAAGTACTATCATACAAGCGTTCGCAGAGCGATATGGGTCATTTTCTGAACTCATGGGGTGGATGGAGCGATTGGCGGGGTCTATGGGGGATGCACTAAGGTGGCTGTCGCCCAGCGGCTTCCCAGTGAATCAAGATTACCGAAAATCAAAGCCTCATAAGGTAAAATCATTGTTGTTTGGTCGTATGCGAAGCCTCACCTACCGAAAAGACCAAAAGCAGATGGATACAGCCAAGATGGGGCGTGCCTTTGTTGCCAACTTCATCCATAGCTTGGATGCCGCCATTCTACACAAGGCGCTGCATGAGGCTAAGTCTGTGGACTCAGTAGCCACCATTCACGATGCCTTTGCCACCCATGCGTGTGATGTTGATGCTCTTATAGGTGCCATAAAGCGAGCGTACGTTGATGTGTTTAAGGGCGATCCCAAGGTTTTTTGGAGAAAAATTTTCACGCCTCAAGTGCTTGATGATGAAGCATTTATCGACCTTATGGATATGTACATGGGAATAATCGGTGATTTTTCTATTGACGAAATTCTCACATCGAGGTATCTGTATCGCTGACTTGCAGGAACAAAGCTCCTGCGCGACAAGAACAAAAGTAGAATAACATATTGCTATGAATAACGCAAAAACTAATCAGATGACCACGCCCCTAGGCGTTGCAGTGTACCCACGTTTAACTGAGCCTGACTACAAGTTCAATCCTGAGGGAATGTTCAGTGTAATCCTCAGGGTTCCTGAGACTACAGCTAGGCCACTAATTACGGCTTTAGAAAAGCAGCTGGATACTTATTGGGATGAGCAGAAGAGGCTCAAGAAGAAGCCTAATTTAAAGAAGGCTGACCTTCCTGTTAAGCCCGCCATAGATGACGAAGGCAACGAGACAGGTGAGTGGGACTTCAAGTTCAAGATGAAGCACAATGTGGTTACACAGAGTGGCAAAAGCTGGACTCAACGTCCAAAGCTCTATGACTCCAAGCTCCGTGGCTTTGATGGGCCGGGGATTGGTGGAGGCAGTGAGTTGGTTGTGAACTTTGTTCCATCCACTTACTACACTCCCGCATTGGGTTGCGGTGTTACGCTCAGGCTTAATGCTGTTCAAGTAATCAAGATTAAGGAGTACGTCTCCAAGAATCGCCCCGAAGATATGGGCTTCGAAGTTACCAAGGGTGGCTACGTTGCTGAAGAGGAGGCATTGTTGGAGAATAATAACAACAAACCAGCGACAGCTGGCGAAGCACCTAAATCACTGGCTGATGCTGCTAACGCAGATGAACTGTGAAAAGGTTTAGGTCACACTACGAGGCATTCGTCGCTGCCCGTCTGAAACAAGGCGGGTGGCGATATGCCTACGAACCAAAAACCATCAAGTACATTAAGCCTGCACAAAACTGTAACTACTTACCTGATTTTTATTTACCAGATACCAATATTTTTATAGAGGCTAAAGGATTATTTTCTGCCAAGGATAGGAAGAAACACTTGTTGATTAAGGAGCAGCATCCAGAGTTGGATCTCAGATTTGTGTTCCAGAATTGTAAGCTGCCCATCAACAGTAAGTCCAAGACAACTTGTGGACAGTGGTGCGATAAGCACGGTTTCAAGTGGGCTCACAAGATAATTCCTGACGCTTGGCTGAGGGGGAGAGACTAGACCATGAACGATTACAATGAAACAATTGACTCAACATTTTTAAGACATGAACCATGCGAACAATGCGGGTCGTCGGATGCCAAAGCAGTCTACGACGATGGACATACATACTGCTTCAGCTGTAAATCCCACAACAACGGGGATGAAACAGGTACATCTGATGAAGACTCAAGACTTAGCGAAAGCACTAACGGGAGCGAACACGAAGAAGGCACGTTTATCAAGGGAGCGATTACAAACCTTCCTAAAAGGGGTCTGACTATTGAGACTTGTCACCGTTGGAATTATCAAACAGGACAATACGGAGGAAGGCCATGCCACATAGCTAATTTTATGGATGGCAAAGGTAAGGTAATAGCTCAGAAACTAAGACTTCCCAACAAGAACTTCTTGGTGATGGGAGATATAAGTTCTGCTGGGTTGTATGGTTCTCACCTCTGGAACAGCGGTAAGAAGCTGGTCATTACAGAGGGGGAACTGGATGCACTGTCGGTATCCCAGATTAATGAGCATCGCTGGCCCGTGGTATCCCTTCCCAATGGTGTTAGTAGTGCCAAGCGAGTCATAGCTACCAACCTTGAGTACCTCAACAGGTTTGAAGAAATTATCTTCATGTTTGATAATGATGAGGTAGGACAGAAGGCAGCTGATGAGTGCAGCGGTGTACTACCTGTAGGTAAAGCCAAGATTGCTGTGCTTCCTCTGAAGGATGCCAATGAGATGTTGGTTTCCAAGCGAGCAGCAGAAGTGGTACAGGCTATCTTTAATGCCAAGGTTTATAGGCCCGATGGTATTCTGGATGGGCGTGAGTTGTGGGAGGAAGTCACCAGAGAAATTGTGTCTGACGGACATCCCTACCCGTGGGAGGGGTTGAATAGCCTGACTCATGGAGTGCGTAGGGGAGAGATTGCTACCTTCTGTGCTGGCTCAGGTGCAGGCAAGTCCCAGATATGTAAGGAGATTGCCTTGGACTTGGTACTCAGGGAGAAGTCCGTGGGTTACATAGCTCTTGAAGAGAATGTAAGAAGGACTTCTCTGGGTATGATGGGGATGTACCTTAACAAACCTCTTCATCTTAATCCTGACTCTGCTACTACTGAAGAAAAGCGCAAGGCTTTTGACCATACTGTTGGGTCGGGTAAGTTTTATCTGTATGACCACTTCGGTTCAATGGATACCACCAATTTACTTAATCGTATTAGGTTCATGGTGACGGGGTGTGGCTGTGAATACATCTTTCTGGATCACCTGTCCATTGTAGTGTCAGGGCTGGAGGGTGGCGATGAACGTCGCATGATTGACAATACCATGACCAAGCTGCGTTCGCTGGTAGCAGAACTAAAGTTTGCTTTGATTCTGGTAAGCCACTTGAAGCGTCCAGAGGGACGGGCGCATGAAGAAGGAGGCAACACCAGTATCAGTCAGTTGCGTGGTTCTGCTGGTATAGCCCAGCTTAGTGATATTGTTATGGGGTTGGAGCGCGATCAGCAGGATGAAGACAACGGCAACACCATGCGGGTACGGGTACTGAAGAATCGGTGGTCTGGACAGACAGGAGTAGCATGTGAGTTACACTATTCACATGAGACAGGGCGTCTCCGCACAGAGGTTTGGACGGAGGATGCCGTGGAGGAGGATCTGTAGCATGAGTAGTTATATCTTTGATATAGAAACCAACAATCTCTACCCCAAAGTTAGCCGTATACACTGCATGGTGTTGGCTGACACGGATACAGGGGAGGTCTATAGGTACAACAACGAGTCAAAAGGTAGTCCGTCTATCGACGAGGGGCTGGCTAGACTCAGTACAGCCGATACCATTATTGGTCATAATATTATTGGTTTTGATCTTCCCTGTATCCAAAAACTTGAAGGGTGGATACCTCCCACTAGGGTATCGGTACGGGATACGTTGGTGCTTAGTCGCCTCATGTACACCAACATGATGGAGAAGGATATTGTTAGGAGTAGGAGGGCATCTGAAGAGGAGTTCCCCCTCAAGATGGCGGGGAAGCACAGCCTTAAATCGTGGGGTTACAGGCTGGGGGTATTGAAGGGGTTATATCTAGAAAGCCACGGCTTTAATGTGTGGACTGAGGAATTGGAAGACTATTGTGAGCAGGATGTGCTGGTTACACTCAAGCTGTGGCAAAAGTTTGTGAGCAAGGAGTACTCTGAAGTGTCTGCGGCACTGGAACATAGGTTCGCACAGATAATGTTTGAACAGGAACAACATGGGTTTTGTTTTGATATTCAGAAAGCCAACGCACTCTACGCAGACTTGGCTACTGAAAAGATAACTCTGGATCAAGAGTTGCAGGAAGTGTTTCCACCCAAGGAGATACAAATGAAGCTGACTTTTTGGAGGGCTGGTAACGTGTTGTTTGATACCAAGAGTGCGGCTCTGGCTGCTGGTCATAAGGCTGGTGCTATAGAGAGAGGGCCGAACAAGGTAAAGCGGATACCTTTTAATTCTGGAAGTAGAGATCACATAGCAGAGCGTCTCCAGCAGCTAGGGTGGAAGCCCAAGGATTACACTGAAGGTGGAAAGCCCAAGGTAGATGAGGCGGTGCTGACAGGAGTGCCTTATCCTGAGGCTCAGATGTTGGCACAGATACTTACTTTGCAGAAGCGTATGGGTCAGCTGGGAGACGGAAGGGAAAGCTGGCTCAAGCTGGAGAACAGGGGAAGGATACATGGTCATGTTGTAACCAACGGAGCGGTTACTGGGAGGTGTACCCATCGTCACCCCAACATGGCTCAGGTTCCCCGTGATGCACGGTATCGAGCTTTGTTCAAGGCAACAGATGGGAAGGTGTTGGTGGGTTGTGATGCCAGTGGGCTGGAGCTGCGCTGCTTGGCACACTACATGAACGATGAAGATTACATCCGTAATCTACTGGAGGAGGACATCCATACAGTTAATCAAGAGGCAGCGGGTTTACCTACTAGGGATAACGCCAAGACATTTATATATGGATTTCTTTATGGTGCTGGTAACGAGAAGATAGGCCAGATTATTGGCAAGGGCAGTACGGAGGGTAAGAAGATACGAGAAAAGTTTTTGAAGGCACTACCAAGTCTGGGAGTTTTGAAGCAAAAAATTTCCAGAGCTTTAGAAAATAAGAATTGGCTCAGGGGGCTGGACGGTAGGCAACTTCATGTGAGAAGTGAGCACTCAGCTTTAAACACCCTGTTACAATCGGCGGGTGCTGTTGTTATGAAACAAGCTACCGTCCTGTTGTATGCCAAGCTGTTGAAGATAGGGATGGTTCCCTCTGATGACTTTATGTTTGTGGCACACGTTCACGATGAGTTTCAAGTGGAGTGTTGGCCAGAATTATCCCAGCAGGTAGCCGATGCGGGGGTTGAATCCATTAAGGAAGCAGGGGAATGCTTTAAGTTCCGCTGTCCTCTGGATGGAGAGTCCAAGGTTGGACATACATGGGCTGAAACACATTAATTAGGAGGTAATATGACTCAACAATTGTTTTATTATAGTAAAGATATAGATGTAGAAAAGTTAGAGGAAGCTGTCTGTGCTGAGTTTGATATAGAAACAAAAAATCTCAGGGAGCAATGTAGAAAGTATGAGTCCTCTAAGGCACGCCAGATGGTGTGGAAAATCCTACGGGATGAGGGGTACAAGTATGTTTCTTTAGGTAGAATGTACAAGAGGGATCACGGGGCTATTATAAGTGGAGTAAAATCTATCTCTAATGCCATCGAGGTTAACCGTGTTATCGAGGGCAAGTATCAGAAAGTGAGGTCGTTGTTTCGATGAATCATACTACTGATATACTCTTGTTGGATGGTGACATCGTTGCCTACAAAATTGCGTGTGCTTGTGAAGAGCCTGTCCACTGGGGCAACGATCTGTGGACACTTCATGCAGATGAGAGAGAGGCAAAGAAACAGGTGGACGTATGGATCAAGGATCTACAGAAAGAACTTCAAGCTTCTGAAGTGTGGGTTTATCTGTCTGATAAACAGAACTTTAGAGCAGGGTTTTTTCCTGAGTACAAGGCACAGCGTAGAGACAAGCGCAAGCCTATGGTTCTTAATGCCTTAAAGGAGCACATGAATAAAGAGTGGAATGCCTTTACTGTGTTTAACATGGAGGCTGATGATATGCTGGGGGTAGCATCCACCCAAGAAAGGAAGGAGAAAGCTACCATCGTAAGTATAGACAAGGACTTTAAGTCTATTCCCGGTAGCCTATATAATCCTGATAAACCAGAGGAAGGAATCGTAGACATAACACTGGATGAAGCGAACCAGTGGCATCTATATCAAACTCTAGTTGGTGATGCTAGTGATAACTACAAGGGATGTCCCGGTGTTGGGCCAAAGAAAGCAGAGCAGTTGCTAGGCAAGGGGGAAACTTATGTTGATAAGTGGAACATTGTGTGTGATGCTTTTGATAAGGCAGGGCTCTCCTCTAAACACGCACTGACTCAAGCAAGAGTCGCGCGAATTTTAAGGAACGAAGACTACGACGGTGCAACTGGAACAGTTCAACTATGGAAACCCCCAAAGTAAAAAAGGCATTGTTAGTGGGGTTGGTAGGCCGCGCTGGTAGCGGTAAGGACACAGCCTTCTGTCTTATTCGGGATCTTCTGAGAGACAAGGAAGTTGTAAGGGTTGCCTTTGGCGATGAGGTTAAGAAGGAACTCTCCACTAACACGGGCGTGTCTGTGGATACTATAGTAGCCAAGAAGAAATACTTCCGTAAGAAACTCCAGTACTGGGGTACAGAATACAGGAGATCTCAAGATGAAAATTATTGGATAAATAAAATAAAGAAGGAAGTTGATTTCCTTATGGGAGTCAGTGACTTGGTGGTTATAACTGATATTAGGTTCTCTAACGAAGCTGACTTCGTTAAGGATCGAGGTGGAATAATTATTAAAATTACTAGCCCAGAGAATAGACTTCTAAAGTCAGGCCATCTCTCTGAGATAGGGCAAGCATCCATTACACCTGATTGGCTCCTTCCAAACGAAGGGGATCTATCTGACATGGGGCATGGGTTAAAATATATAATGAGTGAACATGGATTCTGAAGTATACCAAGATTTCCCCCTGATAAGTGAGCATCTTATTAACGCTCTGGATGCAAGGTTTCCAGAACGAGTCCCAGATGGTGATGATTTGACTTCAATTTGTCGTTTACAAGGACAGGTTTCAGTAGTAAGACTTCTTAAAGATGTACGAAACGCTCAGGTTGAATCTAATTTAGTAACGAAAGGATAAGATATGTGTTTTGGAGGAGGAGGAGGATCACCAGCACCACCGCCAGCACCGCCGCCAGCACCGCCGGGGCCAGCTCCAGTTAGAACGACAAGTTTAAGACCTCGTTCTAAGACCGTTAAAACTAGAGAAGGAGCTAGACGGCCAAGGGGAGCAGGGAGAAGGGGTTTAGTTATTCCTAGAAAAACTACAGGTATTCAATATACAAGTGGCGGTACAGGAGTAAGTATATAGTATGCACATTCCTTCAATCAGATCGTTTTATCAGAAGTGTGAGGATGATCGAAGGTTATTCCTTAACAGGGCTCGTGAAGCAGCAGAGCTTACGTTGCCCTACTTAATTCCCCCTGAAGGACACACTGATTCAACTACATATCCCACTCCCTTCCAAGGGATGGGAGCTAGGGGAGTAAACAATTTATCTAGCAAACTGTTGCTGGCCTTACTCCCTCCTAACGCTCCATTTTTTAGATTAGTAGTAGATTACTATGCTATGCAGGATGAGGGGATACCTGTTGATAAAGTTAAAGTAGAGATAGAACAGACTCTAGGTCAGGTAGAACGGTCAGTGCAGGCTGAGTTTGAATCTAGTAATATAAGAACTGTTGTATTTGAAGCTCTAAAGCATTTAATTGTTAGCGGTAACTCTTTGTTATTTGTTCCAGACGATAACAATATTAGAGTCTACGGGTTAGACAGCTTTGTAACCAAAAGAGATCCTAGTGGAACTGTGCTGGCCATAGCTACCAAGGAATCTATATCTCCTGACATTTTAGATGACGAAGTAAAAGCTCTTGTTCTGGGATCAGACCTCCTCACTTCTGAAGGTACAGATCAATCTTATCCCACCAGTAAGGGGGGAAACTACATAGATCTTTATACTTGTGTTCATAGGGATAGAAATAAGTGGAGTGTGTACCAAGAGGTGAATGGTATGGAAGTTCCCGGTACGAGAGGTACTTACCCACTGGAAAAGAGTCCTTATATTCCCCTAAGGTTTACCAGAATAGATGGAGAAAGCTATGGTCGTGGTTTTATTGAAGAGTACTTGGGAGATCTTAGAAGTCTAGAGTCCTTAACCCAAGCTATTGTAGAGGGCTCGGCAGCGGCAGCTAAGATGTTGTTTCTTGTTAATCCTAATGGAACCACGCGCTTAAAGACTTTAGCTCAGTCTTCTAATGGAGCTATTGTTCAAGGCAATGCTGATGATGTTTCTGTGCTACAGGTAAACAAGTTCAATGATTTTAAAGTAGCCTATGATGTAATAGGTATGGTTAAGGAACGCCTCAGCTTTGCTTTCTTAATGAACACAGCTATTCAGCGACAAGCGGAGCGAGTAACTGCTGAAGAAATTAGGTACATGGCTCAGGAACTTGAGGATGTCATGGGAGGTGTGTACTCTGTGTTATCTCAAGAATTTCAGCTGCCTCTTGTTAATCGGGTGATGGATAAGATGCAGAAAAAGAAACGACTTCCTAAGATCCCAAAGAAACTCGTGAAGCCTACCATTGTCACTGGGTTGGAAGCTTTGGGAAGAGGTCATGATTTAAATAAGTTGGATGTCTTTGTAAGGGGAGCCGCAGAAATTCTTGGGCCAGAGTTCCCGACTTATGTGAGGATGTCTGATTACTTGAAACGTAGGGCTACTTCTATTGGTATAGATACCGCTGGATTGATTAAAACTGAGGAAGAGATTCAAGCTGAGAAGCAGCAAGCAGCTATGCAAGCTGCAGCCATGCAAGCCGTTGGCCCCGGTGTTAATGCAATGGGAGGCATGGCAAAAGAAACCGCAAAAGAACTGGCGCAACAACAACAACAACAACAACCACCCACTGGGGAGGAACCCCCACCACCACAATAGGTAATAAACTATGGCTGAATCATATACATTCACTGAAGAACCCACTGGAGCAGACGCTCCCATCACTGAAGAAGCACAGCAAGATAGACCCGAAGGACTTCCAGAGAAGTTCAATAGTGTAGAGGATCTTGCTAAGTCGTACTCAGAATTAGAATCAAAGCTAGGAGGAGAAACTCCTCCCGATACTCAGGATTCTCCTGAAGAAACTTCTCAAGAAACAGTTGAAAATGTTCTAGGTTTAGAATCTTTTGAGAAGTATCAGACTGAATACTTTGAAAATGAAGGTGAACTTAGTGAAGCCTCCTACAAGGAGCTTTCGGAGAATCATAATTTTTCCAAGGAGTTGGTAGATTCTTTTATTAGAGGTCAAGAATCCTTGAGACACGAGAGCATGACAGAAGTGTACGATTCTGTAGGAGGACAGGATAATTACTCGAACGTTATTGAGTGGGCTACAGAAAATCTTTCTGATTCTGAAATAGATTCTTATAATAACACTGTTACAACTGGAGATATGAGCAGTGTTAAGCTGGCTTTAGCAGGGCTTTACTCTAGGTACGCTGGAGAAAATGGAGTAGAACCTACTCTTCTAAGGGGAGGCAAGGCATCTGGTGTTGGTGGTTATGAATCTAAGGCACAGATGGTTAAAGACATGGCAAACCCAGAGTACAAAACTGATCCTTCCTTCAGGCTTATGGTAGAAAGAAAGTTAGCTGCTACTCCAGATAGTGTAATTTAGAGGTTGACGCTCTATTGAATGTGAGCTTAGTTGTAATTAAGCCGACATTAGGTTGACGTTCTATTAGCCCTGCTACGGTAGGATAACTAATCCTTCGCGCCCAACGGTTTGCCGATCATTCTAAAGGAATGATGAGTGACAAACCATGTTGTGTGACACTTGTGATCGACAAATAATATTAACAAAGGATAAGTTATGGCTGACGCAACAGCATCAAGACTTGGCCAAATCAACGCCGCAGGCGACGTTAAGGCTATCTTCTTGAAAAAATTCGCGGGTGAAGTGCTCACTACATTTGAACAAACGAATGTAATGAAGAGTCTTCACACCGTTCGTACCATTAACAATGGTAAATCAGCTCAGTTCCCAGTAACAGGTACAGCGTCCGCTGGCTACCATGTTGTGGGTGAAGATCTTGTTGATTCCACCAATAGCGGTGGCATTCAGCAGATTAAACACGCTGAGAAGGTAATCAATATTGACGAACTGTTGGTTGCTTCCACGTTCATCGCTAATCTCGATGAGCTGAGGAATCACTATGATGTTCGCTCAATCTACTCTAACGAACTAGGAATGGCTCTGGCCAATAAGTTTGATCGGCAAGTTATCCAGACTCTTCTGCTTAACACTGCCACTTACGATGGCTCTGGTATTGCTACTCCTGCTACTGCAACCGTCACTGGAAACAAGAATGCCAGTGCAGTTTACAGTGCAGACGGTACTGATTCAGATGACAAGAGGTTCCTAGGTACTACTGGCGCTGGAACTATGGACACTGACGGTCTGTATTTGGCGAAAGCCATCTACGCAGCGGCACAACTCCTCGATGAGAAGGATGTTCCCGGCTCTGATCGTTATTGTATCGTGAGTCCGCAACGGTACTACAACCTCATCCAAGCTGAGACAACTTCGGGTAACAACCTCCTCACAATCAATCGTGATTGGGATGGCCAAGGTTCGTACGCTCGTGGCACGGTGGCTCAAGTTGCTGGTGTTACTGTGGTTAAGAGTAACCACATTCCAGCGGCTGATGTTGCCTCGGAAACGGGTCAATCCAACACCTACCATGCTACATTCGGTGCCAATATTATGGGCTGTGTGTTCCATAAGAGTTCTGTTGGTACGGTCAAGCTGAAGGATCTGGCCACAGAAAGTGAGTACCAGATCCAGCGTCAAGGCACCTTGATGGTTGCCAAGTACGCCATGGGTCATGGTGGTCTACGCCCAGAGTGTGGTGTTGTTCTTATGAATAACGACGATAGCTAAGAGTAGTTAGTTCTCCACCGGGGGGAGTCCTTACTGGACTCCCTCCTTTTTTTGTTGTAATTTACAGAGTCTAATATAAAAGGAGTTATTATGGCTTTAGGTAAAACCACAAGATTACAAGCAATCAATACAATGTTGGGGTTTATTGGGGAGGCTCCCATTAACAGCTTGGAGGACAACACGGGAGTAGGAGACACACCTATTGCTGAACAAATCTTGGATGAAGTATCCCGAGAAGTGCAGGGACAAGGCTGGGAATTTAATAGTAACTACGATGAAGAACATACTCCTGATTCTAACAAGGAGATTGTTCTTAGTGAGAATGTTGTTAGGGCTGATGTTAATGTTAGTCAATATCCTACCACTGATGTCTCCTTGAGGGGGAATAAGCTTTATAACCGTGCCAAGAATACTTTTGAATTTGAAGATGCGCTCAAGTTAAAGATTGTTTCCTTGGTTCCTTGGGATGATTTGCCTGAGCCAGCACGAAGATACATTACATTGAGGTCAGCTCGTATCCTTCAGGATAGACAGGTAGGTTCCAGAGAGTTGACTCAAATTGGAATCAGGGAGGAAGTGGCGGCTTTAGCTGCCCTCAGGGAATACGATTCTGAGTCTGCAGATTACTCAGTATTTGATTCATACTTACCAGCACAAACAGTCAGCGATTACCGCAGAACTACAGCGTACTGATGCCCTTAATTAATACAACCATTCAGAATTTATTGAATGGGGTATCTCAACAGGCAGATTCCCAGAGATTTCCTAGTCAAGCTCAGGAACAAATCAATGGATTATCCAGCCCAGTAGAGGGGCTTTCAAAAAGGTATCCTACTGAGTATATCTCAAAAGTTTTTCCATCAGTTCCTACTGATATTTGGTCACAAGCATTAAACAGGGATTCCTCTGAGAGATACATGGTTATTGTTAGGAACAGCGCATGGAAAACCTTTACTGCCACCAACGCTACAAATTTATTTACAAGCACTGCCCATGGTTACGCTGATGGAGAAGCTGTAAGACTTTACACAGCTTCAGGAACCCTACCTTCGGGTGTAGTAGCTACTGCTCGATACTATGTCATAAGTGCCACGACCAATACATTTCAGCTCTCGACAACGAGTGGAGGTTCAGCATCGGCTATTGCGGATGATGGAAGCGGAACTTTAAGTGTAGGACTTGATCCTATTTCTGTAGTGGATGTCCTTACAGGTACTGAAAAAACAGTTACTACTACAAACTCTGTAAATTATTTGGTAGTGACTACTCCTTCTACTGTCTTTAAAGCCACCAGTATTGCTGATTATTCTTTTATAGTTAATACAGGTACAACGACTGCCATGGAATCAGCAACATCGGCAGACACTAGGTATCGAGCTTATATTTATATAAAACAGGGAGACTATAGTACTGACTATAAAGTTAGTATAGATGGTAACGACATATCCTACACTACCGATTCCACAAGTAGAGCTACTCTTGATTCAGAATACATAGCTGAACAGCTATTATCAGGTATTAATACAGCAGCAATCTCTGGTTTTGAAACTGCTGTTGGTGCTGGATCTACAGTAGAAGTTCGTAAGACAGATGGTTCGGATTTTGAAATCATAACTCACGATGGGTTGGGTGATACAGGTATGAAGGTGGTGAAAGATGAGGCAGATACCTTCACTGATCTTCCTCTATATTGTAGAAACGGACAAATTGTACAGGTAAAGGGAGATGTAGAGAGTAATACTGATGACTACTATGTAAAGTTTATAGCCAATGCTCCTACTAATGAACCTTTCGGGGAAGGTAAATGGACTGAAACAGTTGGCCATGCTTTAGAGTACCAACTGGATGGTGCTACCATGCCTCATGTTTTAATTCGGGAGTCTGATGGAAACTTTACATTCGAGGAAGCTACATGGAATGATATGGATGCTGGAGATGCAGCTACTAATCCTAATCCTAGTTTTGTAGATACAACAATAACAAATCTTGTACTGTTCAGGGATCGACTAGGTTTTCTCTCTGGTGAGAACATCAGTTTGTCAGAAGTTGGAGAATACTTTAACTTCTTTAGAACTACAGTGGTTCAACTATTGGGATCTGACCCAGTAGATGTAAGGGCAAGCCATAACAAAGTGTCTAATCTCAAGGATGCTTTGCCGTACAATCGAAATCTTATTTTATTTTCAGATCGGACTCAATTCATGCTAACCGGGGGTGATGTGTTGAGTCCTTCTACCGTATCTATTAGCCAAGAAACAGAGTTTGAGGTAGACAATACAGCTTCACCTGAGTTAAGCGGAAGGAACATCTACTTTCCTTTTAGTAGGGGAGATTACAGTGGACTAATGGAATATTTTATTAGCCCCGACACTGAGCAGATGGATGGTCAGGATGTAACTTCACACATACCCAAGTACATTACTGGTTCTATAAATAAAATAACTACCAGTTCCTCAGATCCTACCATAGTACTTACCTCTGCATCTTACAGCTCAGGATTTTTTGTTTATAAATATCTGTTCAATGGCCGTCAAAAGATTCAAGCATCTTGGTCTAAGTTTTCTTTGGGTTCTAATGCTACAGTAGAGAATGTTGATTTTATTGAACAGGATCTTTATATTGTAGTCAGTAGATCTTCTGGTGTTTTTATTGAAAAGATGCCTTTTAAGGCTGGAATAAAGGATGATGATGCTTCCTATACAACCTTCCTCGACAGACGTATCACGGAATCTGATTGCACATTTTCTTATGATGCAGCTACACAACAGACGACGATTACGCTCCCGTACACCGCTCATGAAACTATGGAAGTATGCTCTAGAGCGGATGGGAGTTCAGAAACCGAAGGTACTCGTTTTAAGGTAGTGTCTCAGGGGAGCACAACTCTGGTTGTTGATGGTGATATTAGCTCCAGAAAGCTGTGGATTGGTGAGCAATACAACTTAGAATATACTTTTAGTAAACCCTTTCTAAAGGAATCTACTGAGAGTGGAGGTAAATCCAACGTATCTTCTGGAAGATTTCAGGTAAAAAATGGTACAGTAACTTTTGATAACACGGCAGTTTTTAAAGTTGAAGTAACACAGGAAGGAAGAAATCCCTCAACATATACTTTTGTAAATCGTAGGCCGGGAACATCCAGTTTTACTACAAATACTGTACAAGAGTTAAAAGATGGTTCCTTTAGATTTCCAGTGCAATCCAGAGGAGATAGGGTGGATATAAAATTAGTGAATGATACGCCCTTTCCTTCTAATTTTCTCAGTATGGAATATGAAGCCTTGTACCACAGTCGTTCGCAGAGAACCAAATAAGTGGGTCTATAAACATTCGTGTATAGTGCCGTCAACCTATGAGCACGGAATTATGTTGGCTCCTTATTTAAGGGAAGCAGATCAGCAGGAAATAAAAGCATCACTAGGATGGAGTAATGAGAAGGCATTGGTATCCAGTATTGAAGTATCAGATCCCGGTTACACGGTGGTTACTCCTGAGGGGGAACCGATGGCTGTCTTTGGAGCAGCCCCGTACCAAGATAAGTTTGGACTTATATGGTTCATGAGTTCTGAGAAAATATTTAAAGAAAATAAGATAGATTTTTTAAAAAACTCTAAGTTTTGTGTAGA
>Ga0114898_1001009_pt1 | contig 18231 bp, 17 predicted proteins | sample Malvired_Geostar_FD_83496 | JGI IMG/M metagenome (GOLD analysis project Ga0114898, IMG submission 83496) | Marine viral communities from the Global Malaspina Expedition - Malaspina viral metaG DeepMed_Geostar | ecosystem: Environmental > Aquatic > Marine > Oceanic | place: Mediterranean Sea... | reverse complement strand
GGGCAGCGCCCGCACAGCCGCCCAGCACGATGGGCAAGGCGCCCATCACACCAAAGCGCACACTGTGGCTGAGCACGAGTACGTTGGTCGGTCCAGGGGTGATGGACGCGACGAAGGCGAACAGGGCGAACGGCAACAGTTCGATCATGCCGGCCCACCCCGCTGGCCGTGCGTGCGGTGGGTCATGGTGAAAACGTCGCGCATCGTGGTCTGCCTCCCGAATGACTTCGGGGCCAGTCTGCGCGGCGTGCGATCAGCCGTCTGGAAGATTCGAGCAGCGCGTGCGGTAGTGCGCCGGGGTCAGCCCGTAGGCACGCCGAAACCATCGTCCCAGGTGACTCTGGTCGGCAAATCCGATAATCGAAGCGACCTCGGCGGGCGCATGCCCTCGTGCCAGCAGGTGGCGCGCCCTGGCCAGTCGCAGCTGGATGAGATAGGCGTGCGGCGCGAGCCCGAACGCCGCCTTGAACGCGCGCGACAAGCGAAAGCGACTGACGCCGCTCAGCGCCGCGAGCTCGTCCAGCCCCATGTCCTGGTCGAAATGTGCATGCAGGTAGTCGCGGGCACGAATGGCGACGCTCGGCAGCCGCGGGTCGTCATGCCGTGGGCGCCGCCACTGCAGATGTTCGCTCAGTCGGAGCAACAGCGTATCGAGTGCGGTCTGGCGCACGATACGCACGTCGCGTTGCTCAAGGGCATGAAACGCGCCGGCGATCGCAGCCAGCAACTGCGGCTGCCGGGTCAGGGTCGTGGCGAAACCGGGCTCGCCGCGCACGAGGGCCTCATCGTCGAGGCTGTGCAGTTGCCGTTCGAGCCAGGCAGGTTCCAGATACAGCATCGAATAGGTGAACCCGCCCTGGGCAGGTGCGTCTCCGTCATGAATCTCCCCGGGTTCGAGCAGGAATATCTGCCCCGGCGTGCTCTGGTGTATCGCCCCCCTGCAGCTGAACTGCTGGACACCCTGCTCAGTGAAACCGATCAGGTAGCTGTCGTGCCAATGAGGGTCATAGGCATGGCCTTCGAAATGCGCGCGAATGGTCTCGATGCCGGTATCGGCATCCTGTCGGAGGGTGATCCAGCTGCGATCGTCGGTATTCATCGAGTGCCCGGGCAACAGTGGCAGCGTATGGAAGGCAATCGTAGTACGGGGCCGACGCTTTCGTCTGGAACGTTCGTGCAGGCGCTCAGTCGTTGCGCCCGAGGCCATTGTTCGACTCAGCCCACAGGCAGTGCCGGAACAGCTGATGCAACGGAAGCTGGCGCGCGCCATGGCGGCTGACCAGCACCAGCTCGCGATGGAAGGTCGCGCTGCCAAGCGGCAGGATGCGAACCGTGGGCTCTCGTTCCAGCCACAGCCCTGCCAGTGGGACAAGCGCCACGCCCAACCCGCTTTCCACCATTTTCACGATGGCGTCGAGTTCGTCCAGCTCCAGGCCGGAGCGTACTTCCAGACGGTGTTTACGCAGGAACTGGCTGACCTGACGGCCACCGAACGAGCTGCGGTCGTAACGCACCAATGGATGATTGGCCAGCAACTGGAACGGGTCCTCGCCTTGCGTTGCCAACGGCGCGATCAGGACGAACGGCTCCTTCTGGATCAGTTCGGCATGCAATTCCTTGGGTAACGCAAACGGCGGCCGGATCATCACCGCAAGATCGATATCGCCGGCATCGACCTGAGACAGCAGGTTCAGCGATACGCCAGGCACGAGCTTGGGTGCGACGCCCGGCGCTTCGCGCCGTAAACGCAGCAGAACCGGCGGCAACAACCCGGTCTGCACCGTGGCGATCGCGCCGATGCGCAGCTCGCCCCGGTACTCGGACAGCGACTCCGGCTGCCCCATCAATGCGAATATTTCGAGCATCTGCTCGGCCAGCGGCAATGCGCGCAAGCCGGCCGCGTTGAGATGAGCGGAACGCCCGGTTCGATCGAACAAACGCATGCCTAGCGCGTCCTCGAGATTTCTGATCTGGGCACTGACTGCCGACTGGGTCAGCCCGATCTGGTTGCCCGCTGCCGCGAAACTGCCACAGCGGGCAATCGCCAGGAAGGTTTTTATCTCTCGGATCATGCACACCTTCTGATCGATTTTATTGAGGCTCGATACCAAACATATCCGTTATGGCGGGGTGCGACAAATCGGCAAGAATGGGCGCTGTCGTTCACACTCGAAGAAGGAAGCCACGATGAGCCTTTCCCCATTCCACCTTGCGATTCCGGTCTACGATCTGGCGGCGGCCCGCCATTTCTACGGGGAGGTATTCGGTCTTGCCGAAGGTCGTTCCTCGGAGCATTGGGTCGACTTCGACTTCTACGGTCACCAGTTGGTCATCCACGAGCATCCGAAGACACCGTCCCAGGACGCGGCGCACACCAACGCGGTGGACGGCCATGACGTGCCCGTCCCTCATTTCGGCATCGTCCTGAGCTGGCCCGAGTGGGACGCGTTGGCCGAACGCCTGCGCGCCCGCGGTACTCGATTCGTCATCGAGCCTTACGTGCGTTTCAAAGGCCAGGTGGGCGAACAAGCCACCATGTTCCTCTTCGATCCCTGCGGCAATGCGCTGGAATTCAAAGCGTTCAAGGACATGAGCCAGCTGTTCGCTAAATAGCCATCGGCCGGCATCCGGCACGAACCTCTACCTGCTGAACGCGGGCGCTGTGTCATGGGCGGTGCCGAACAGGCTGCGGCCGATCATGCGCGCGGTTTCGAAATGCGCGGTTGGCTCCCGGCTTTCCGAATCGAGCAACACTGTCGAGGTTGCCACGGTCGCCCCGCAGTAATCGAATATGCCATGGTCGATCTGGGTTTTCATCGCTGACAGATAACCGTGCCGCTCATAGGTGCCCCCGTCTGCGCCACCCACGCCGATGAGGTGAACCCGCAGATGGCCCAGTTTCTTGACCAGCGACGCATCGCCCGCGTAGTCGAATGCCCAGCCGTTGGAAAAAACCCGGTCGATCCAGCCCTTGAGCAACGCAGGCATCGACCACCAATAGATGGGATAGACCAGAACCAGCGCGTCCGCGCGGTCGATCCGCGCCTGTTCAGCCGCAACATCCGCCGCAATGGCGCCCGTTCTGCGGTGGACGGCGAGGTCCGCCTCGCGGAATTGCGGGTCGAAGGCTTCTGCGGCCAGATCGGCTATTTCGAACGAGTGTCCGGGGTCTGCGGCGATCACGCCATCAGCGACCTGCGCGGCGAGGCGGTGAGTGAGCGAGTGAGGTTCGGGATGCGAGACGACGATCAGCGTATGCATGGTGGACTCCTGTGGCTCGTTGCCAATGAAAGCGCGAGGCTTATATACTTCTAGTAGGTTACGAGTCGTAAGTTACTTTTGGTATATAAAGATGTCAAGCAAGGATCACAACCCTCCGTCCGCCCCAAGACGGCGTCGCCTGTCTCGGGAGCAGCGCCATCGCCAGTTGCTGGACATCGCCTGGGCAATCGTCCGAGAGCAAGGGACCGAGGCGCTGTCACTCGGCTTTCTGGCTGAACGAGCCGGCGTTACCAAGCCCGTCGTATACGATCACTTCGGCACGCGGGCCGGCTTGCTGGCGGCGCTCTACCAGGAATACGACCTGCGCCAGACCGCCCTGATGGACGCCGCACTGCAGGCCAGCGAGGCCACGCTGAGCGCCCGGGCTGCGGTCATCGCCTCGTCATACGTCGAATGCGTGCTGGCCCAGGGGCGTGAAATACCCGGCGTGATCGCCGCCTTGGCCAGTTCGCCTGAACTCGACCGTATCAAGCGCGACTACGAGGCGGTGTTCCGGGACAAATGCCGCGCGATGCTGGCGCCCTTCGCCGGCACAGGCGAGATCGGGCCGGCAGGACTGCGGTCGGTGCTCGGCGCCGCCGAAGCCCTCTCCAACGCCGCCGCGGCCGGTGAAATCACCGCCCAGCAAGCGCAGGACGAGCTGTACCAGAGCATCGTCGCAATGGTCGAACGGGCGCGCTCGGGTCGATGACTCGCTGAGACCCAACGGGCCAAGCCGCGCGCCGCAGGTTCCGATCAGGACCGGCTAAACAAAAGCGGCGACGTACCGATAACCCGGTATGCCACCAAGCGCGCCCCCGGACGCGCGCCCTGCGGCCTCTGCCCCGCGTCGTCACACTCTTCGTTCGCGGCGAGGGCGCAGAGCTTCGTACCGCCCACCTGCCAACGGAAACCTTCACCGTGCAACTCATCGATAACCGAGCGCTGATCAACGATGCCCTGAGCCAGTCCGCAACACTGACCGGTGGACGTTTCGATCATCGCTACTGGTTGAGCAAGGTGGCGGACGTGAAGTTGCTGATCATCTCCAAGCCGGAGGTGCTGTTCGACCTGTCGGTCAAGGTCTACATCCCGCTTCCACCTGGCCAGAAGACACCGCTGACCTATGGCGACGGCTGGTTCAACTGGCACTTCCTGGGCAGCAAGAGCGCAATGGTCATCATCGCTCGGGAAATCCTGACCATCGCCATGCGCAACCGCAAGGCCGATTCGGCCGAGCTGCGCGCATGGCTATCCGAGCTGGTGTCGTTCAAGCACAGCGACCATACCATCGCCGTCCTCGAACCCGAGCCGCAGCAGGAACTGGCGGGCCGCTAGGATGCGCTAGGCCGTCTCGCGCGTGCCAAGCGCCGCTTCTTCGTAGTCCAGTTCACGCAGCAGGGTCTGCAGCATCTGCTCGTCGATCAGGTGGCGTTTGCGCATCCGGTACATTTCCTTGCGCTGCACGGCGATGGCCTGCACGCGAATGTCGCGTTCCAGTGCAAGCGTCTGGCGCGCCTGGTTCGCCCGGTCGTGGTGATCCATCAGGGCTTCGATGTCATGTCGGTAGGACTCGGTCACCCGCGCCGTGACCTCGCTGCGCAGCAGCGCCTGGTCGGGGTCGTCGACCGGATTCGCCTGCTTCCAGTTTTCGAGCCAGGTGACCGCGGCCTGAGCGGCAATCCGACGGGCTTTCTTGAGCGCCTCCTTGTGTTCCTCGAAGTCATTGTTGGGCAACTGCTTGAGGAAATAAGGAATGCCCAGCGCGCCGACCAGCAAGGACAGGATGATCACCGCGGCTGCCAGGAAGATCATCAGGTCACGTCCCGGAAACGGCGTATCGCCAATCATCAAGGGGATGGAGAGCACGCCGGCCAGCGTGATCGCACCGCGCACGCCCGCCACCGCGCTCAGCGCGGAAAACAGGCGCAGGGGCTTGGGCTGGACCGTCTTGCCCAGCAGGCGCCTTATCCGCGCCTCTCCCCAATGATAGGCGTAGACGAAGGCGAAACGGACCGCCAGCAGCAGCGCCATGATCGCCAGCGCGCTGAACACCAGCATCGGCATGCTGTAACTCTGGTGCCCCGCCGCTTCCCAGACGCGCTCGATGATCCGGGGGAACTGCAACCCCAGCAGCAGGAATACCAGGCCGTTGAAGCTGAAATCGAGCATTTCCCACACGCTACGGTTGAGGATGCGAGTGCTGGTCTTGACCGGCAGCATGTCGATGCGGCTCTGCACCATCCCCGCCGCCACCGCCGAGAGAATCCCCGACATCCCGGCGTGCTCGGCGAGGTAGAACGCGGCGAAAGGTAGCAGCAGGATCATCACCACGTAGGTGGACGGATCGAACAGGTCCCGTGACGTCATCCACTGCTTGCCCTTGCCGACCACCCAACTCAGGCCGGCGCCGATCAACAACCCACCCAGCGCGATGACGAAGAATTCGCCCGTCACGGTGACCAGCGAAAAACTCCCGGTAATGGCTGCGGCCAGCGCGAACTTGAAGGAAACCAGGCCCGTGGCGTCGTTCATCATCGCCTCGCCTTCCAACTGGTGCGCCATGTGCCTCGGCAGCCGGCCCTGGGCGATGGCAATTACCGCCAATGCATCGGTCGGCGAGAGAATGGCCGCCAGCGCGAAGCTCGCCCCGAGCGGAATCGCCGGCAGCAGCCAGTGGATGAAGTAGCCCACCACCACCAGGATGATCAGCACCAGTACCAGCGCCATGGCGGTCATTTCCGCACCATGCTCGGTGAACTCGCGCTTGGGGATCTTCCAGCCGTCGTAGAACAGCAACGGGGGGATGAACAACAGCATGAAGATCTCGGGCTGAAGTTCGACCCCCATGCCGAACGGTGGAAGCGCCAGCACACTGCCCATGATGATCTGCAGGATCGGCAGCGGTAGCGGAACGACATTGGCCAGAACGCGGCTTGCACCCACCGCAAGCAACAGCAGGAAGATCAGGTAGAGCGTTTCCATAAGGCCGGAGGGCTCTCTGCGATGAATTGGCAAGGTGCATGCGACAGGTTCGCGCATGCTGGAAGTATAGACAGGCATTCCGTGCCGGCTCGCTCGCCAGCCCTTCTGGCCGATAAGGCCCTGGCTTTCCAGTGACCCGCCCATCAGACGTCGTGCGGATGGGCAGGCGTCACCCTTGATGAAAGGCTTTTCCACCCGCCGGGCGTGCCGCCTGCCGGTGTCCGCTTTTCAAGACAGCATGCCCAGCGCCCCGGACACTTCTGCCATTCATGTCGCCCTCGCTGGACAGTCAGGCTGCGACGACATTTCTCCCGGTGGCGTCGCATGGCGCGGGAGCCGTGCGACAGACGCACGGCGACCGGCTATCGGGGCGCAGCAGCCCGGCAACGGTGCTGGCACGGCTTTGGCTCGGACCGAACGGCCTGGCCGAATCCGTATCGTTTCCGGGCGCACTCGCCTCGTGGCGTATGCCGCGGGCAGAACAACAACAACAAGAAGAAGGAAGCCCCCATGAAAGCAACCCGTGCACGCCGCGCTGGCCCCTCCCGCCTGCTGCTGGCCGCGCCCGCCCTGCTGACGGTCGCCATTGCCGAGCCAACGCTCGCCGCCAGTTGCAGCGAACTGTCCGGAGCCCGGATTCCCGCCACGGCGATCGCCTTGCCGACGTCCGGCGCCAGGGTCACCGCCGCGACCCCGGTGCCTGGCGGCGGCAGCGCCCCCCAGACCTTCGGACCCTATTGCGACTTGAGCGTGGAGATCGCTCCGGTCGACCCGAGCGCACCGGCGATCAGAATGCGCCTCGCACTACCCGAGCAATGGAACAGTAAAGCGATGATGTACGGCGGCGGCGGTTACAACGGCACCGTCCCAAACGTCGCCGGCAATGTCCCCGCCGGACCTGCCGACCAACCGACGCCGCTGGGCCGGGGCTATGCCGTGTTCGGCAGCAACTCGGGCCATGTCGCCAATCCGGTCAATCCTGGCGACTTCGCCTGGAACGACGAAGCGCTGGCCAACTACGCCCACGATGCGCTGAAGAAAACCCGGGACACGGCGATCTATCTCATCGAACGGCGTTACGGCCAACCACCGGTGCGCAGCTACTTTGCCGGCGGCTCCACCGGTGGCCGCGAGGCGCTCGCGGTGGTGCAGCAGTGGCCCGAAGACTTCCACGGCGCGATCGTTCTCTACCCGGCCTACAACGCGGCGGCCCTGGACTTGCAATTCGGTCGCATCACCCGCGCGCTGGCGGCTCCCGGCGCCTTTCCCAGCCTGGAAAAACGGGCGGCACTGCTGGAGTCCGCCCTGCAGGCGTGCGACGGGCTCGACGGCGCATACGACCGCGTCATCAGTAATCAATCGGCTTGCAATGCCCGGTTCGATCCGGCGAAAGCCAAACTGAACGGCCGTCCTCTGCGCTGCCCTGCCGGAGCCGACACCGGCAACAGTTGCCTGTCCGATGCACAGATACATGCGTTGAAGGTGTTCGACACCCCGATCCGCTTCAGCCAACCGCTGGCCAGCGGCGAACGCGGCTATCCGGGCTTCAACACCTGGGGCACCGATCTCGGTCGGCCGGGCGACGGGGTTCAGGCGGTGGTCACACGGCTGGGCCTGAATACCCTGCAACCGACCTATCCGATGCCCGTGCACGGCACCGGTTTCGCCGAGGGCGCGCCGTACCATTCGGGATTCTGGGATGAGTGGGTGCGTTACTTCGTGACGCGCAATCCGGCATTCAATGCGCTGACGCTCGACCCGACCCAACTGGGCCCCTGGCAGGCGCGGGTCGATGCGCTGTCGCTGCGCCAGGACGTCAATCAGACCGACCTTTCGGCGTTCGTCGCCAATGGCGGCAAGATTCTCATGGCGCATGGAACCTCGGACCAGTTGGTCAGCACCCGCGCCACCGCGGACTACTACCAGCGTGTACAACGGGACATGGGCGTCGGCCAGACGCGCCAGTTCTTGCGTTATTACGAGATTCCCGGCTATGGCCATGCAGCCAGCACGCTGTTCAACGCTGCCTGGGATTCGGTCACGGCCCTGGAAAGCTGGGTCGAACGGGGTATTGCGCCCAAGCGGCAGATCGTCACCGATACCGTCGCGGTGCCCGGTCGCACGCGTCCGCTCTGCGAGTACCCCGCGTGGCCGAAATACAAGGGAAAGGGCCAGGTGAACGACGCGTCGAGTTTCGTCTGCGTGAAAAGCCAGTCAGGCCGGCACTGAGCCGTCACCCGCGCAACCCATCGGCCAGGGCACGCCCCTGCGCCTGATGGATTGCCGACCTCGAGCCGTAACGCCGTCCGAGGCGCTGGACAAGCTGAAGAATTGCGCATCAAGGTGCGAAACGCGACGGTGCGCGGCAACGTCGCGCCGACACCGGCAAAAACGCGCCCGATCCTGAGCGACACGCTGGCGCTGTGGTAGCGCCGGCGGCTCGACTCGAATCCCTTGGTGGGTCTTTTGCCGGGCCCCGCGGCCCGGTTTACGATCCGATCAGCGCCGAAGGAAGGCCAGTACGCGCTGGGTGAAATCGTCGCCCACCTCGACGTTCGACAGGTGCGCCGCCTCGAACTCCACCCACTCGGCGCCAGCGACGCGCGCCTGGATGAAACGCCCATGTTCGGGCGTGGTTACCGGGTCCTGGCTGCCGCAGACGACCAGCGTGGGGACCTTGATCGCACCGAGCTGGTCTCGATAATCGGCGTCGCGCACTGCCGTGCAATTGGCGGCGTAGCCGGCTGGCGAGGTGCTGGCGATCATCTGGGTGATGCGGCGGGTCTGGCTGGGCTGGTGGGCGGCGAAGGCCGGCGTGAACCAGCGTGCGATCGCGGCATCGCGCATGTCGCGCATGGCCTGCTCGCCGCCCTCGAGTACGGTCTCGATCCGCTCGTTCCACACGTCGTCCGTGCCAATCTTCGCCCCGGTGTTGCACAGCACCAGCCGCGTCAGGCGCTCGCCGGCGTTGATGCCCAGCCACTGACCGATCAGCCCGCCCATGGACAAGCCGCAGAAGGCGAAACGGTCGATCCCCAATGCATCCACCAGGCCCAGCACATCGCGACCAAGCTGCTCGATGCTGTACGGCCCCGGAGTCACCGCGGATGCGCCGTGACCGCGCGTGTCGTAGCGCAGGACATGAAAATGCTCGCTGAACGCCGGCAACTGAGCGTCCCACATGCCCAGATCCGTACCCAGCGAATTGGACAGGACCAGGACCGGCGCGTCGACCGGCCCATCGAAACGATAATTCAGTTCGCCATCGGCGAGTGCTACGCAAGGCATGGGCGATCTCCCCCAAAAAGTCGATTCAAGCGCGCCGCGGATGCGTGCACACCGCTTGCCCCGGCATACGCGGCTTCGCGTTTGCAGCACGGCCGCACCCTTCCCGAGCGCCACCTCGATGGCGGTTGTGCGGCTATGCGGGCGTCACTCAGGGTCAGACCCTTTCAACCGCCAGTGCCAGACCCTGCCCTACGCCGACGCACATCGTCGCCAGGCCGAGCTTGCCGCCGGATTTTTCCAGGGCGTGCACGGTCGTCAGCACCAGACGCGCGCCGCTCATGCCCAGCGGGTGCCCAAGGGCAATCGCGCCGCCCTGCGGGTTGACCTTCGGGCTGTCGTCTTCCAGGCCCAGATCGCGCGTGACGGCTAGCGCCTGGGCGGCGAAGGCTTCGTTGAGTTCGATTACGTCGAAATCGCTCACGGCCAGGTTCAGACGCTCGCACAGCTTGCGTACCGCCGGCACCGGCCCGTAGCCCATGACCCGCGGCGCAACGCCCGCACTGGCCATCCCCAGCACCTTGGCGCGCGGCGTAAGGCCGTACTTCTGCACCGCCTCGGCACTGGCGAGGATCAGCGCTGCCGCGCCGTCGTTGACGCCCGAGGCGTTGCCCGCCGTGACGGTCTTGTCCGGACCGTTGACCGGCTTGAGCTTGGCCAACGCTTCGGCGGTGGTATCAGGACGCGGATGCTCGTCGGTGTCGACCACCGTGTCACCCTTGCGGCCCTTGATCACCACGGGAACGATTTCCTCGGCGAAGAAGCCGGCGGCCTGTGCCTTGCCGGTACGCTGCTGGCTGCGCAGCGCAAACGCATCCTGGTCCTCTCGGCTGATGTGGTGCTCTTCAGCCACGTTGTCGGCGGTCTGCGGCATCGCATCGACGCCGTACATTTCCTTCATCCTGGGGTTGATGAAGCGCCAGCCGATGGTGGTGTCCTCGATCTTCTGCGTGCGGCCAAATGCCGTATCGGCCTTGCCCATCACATACGGCGCGCGGGTCATGGACTCGACGCCGCCGGCGATCGCCAGCTCCATTTCGCCGCAGGCGATGGCACGGAACGCACTGCCCACCGCATCCATGCCCGAGGCGCAAAGACGGTTGAGCGTCACGCCCGGCACGGTTTCCGGCAGCCCCGCAAGCAGCGCCGCCATTCGTGCCACGTTGCGGTTGTCTTCGCCGGCCTGGTTGGCGCTGCCCATGAAGACTTCTTCGATCGCAGCCGGATCGAGCCCGGGATTGCGCTCCAGCAATGCTCTGATCGGGGTTGCCGCCAGGTCGTCGGCGCGCACCGCGGCCAGCGCACCGCCGAAGCGGCCGATGGGTGTGCGTACGGCGTCGCAGATAAAGACTTCGCGTGTCACTCGTCACCTCCAGATTGTCCGTGGGCGGCGGCGGTGCGGGCCTCCAGGGCGCGCAGAGCCTCCAGTTCGTGCTCGGTCGGGGGCGTGGTTTCGCCAAGATTGTCAGCAAACCGAATCGCCCAACCGGTGTTTTCGATGACCTGTTCCCGGGTCACACCCGGGTGCAGCGACGTCACCACGAATTCGTTGGACCCCGCTTCGGGCTCCATGATGCACAGGTCGGTGATGATTCCCACCGGCCCGTTGCCCGGCAAGCCGAGCGCTTTGCGGTGATCGCCACCCTCACCAAAACCGACCGAGGTGATGAACGCAAGCTTGTCGACAAATGTGCGGTGCGACTGCTTGAGGATGATCAGCACCTGCTTGGCCGACCCGGCAATTTCCGGCGCTCCGCCCGCGCCTGGCAAGCGAACTTTCGGTTGGTGATAGTCGCCGATCACCGTGGTGTTGATGTTGCCGTACTTGTCGACTTGCGCGGCGCCGAGAAAACCGACGTCGATGCGCCCACCTTGCAGCCAGTAGCGGAAGATTTCCGCCGTAGGCACCACCGTATCGGCCGTTTCGGCCAATTCACCGTCGCCGATGGACAGTGGAAGTACCGATGGCTTGGCGCCGATGGGACCGGATTCGTAGATCAGCACGACATCGGGCGCATGGGTCAGGCGCGCCAGGTTGGCCGCCTTCGAGGGCAGACCGATGCCCACGAAGCAGACACTGCCGTCAGCCAGGCGGCGTGACGCGGCCACCGTCATCATTTCATGAGTGGAGTAGTTCATTGCTTGGCCTCCTGCTGCGCGGCCAGCTTGGCCTGAAACGCCGGGAAATCTTCGGTGCCGTGAATGAATTCGTCGATCCAGGCGGTGAACGTGTCGCGGTCGCGGGCGATCGGGTCCCACTGCTGGTAGAAGCGATTGTCGCGTTCGTAATAGCCGTGTGCGTAGGACGGATGAGCACCGCCCGGCACATGGCATACCGCAGTAAGCGCCCAGGTCGGCAGCACGCAGGCGTTCATCGGCGCGTGAAGCTCATCGACGATTTCCTCGACGGTGACGATGCAACGCCTGGCGGCCAGCGCGGCCTCCTTCTGCACGCCGAGAATGCCGGCGATCAACACGTTACCCTTGCGGTCAGCCTTCTGCGCGTGGATCACGGTCACATCGGGACGCACGCTCGGCACGGCCGCGAGCTTCTCACCCGTGAAAGGGCATTCGATGTATTTGATCGTCGGGTTGACCTTGGGCAGGTCGGAGCCCAGGTACGCGCGCAGCACCGCGAACGGTAGACCAGACGCACCGGCGACATAGGCATTGGCAAGGTCCGCGTGGCTGTGCTCTTCGATTTCCAACGGCTGTGGCCATTGCCTCTCGACAGCGTCGCGCAGCCGGTGCAGCGAGCCGACACCGGGGTTGCCGCCCCAGGAGAACACCAGTTTCTTCGCGCAACCGGCGCCGATCAGCAGGTCATAGACCAGATCAGGCGTCATTCGAACCAGCGTCAGGTCGGTTTTGTGCTGACGGATGATTTCGTGCGCGGCGGCAGTGGGGATCAGGTGGGTGAAGCCTTCGAGGGCGACGGTGTCGCCGTGACTGACGAAGCGATCGATTGCCTCGTTTAAGGGAAGAAGCTCGGCCATGGGTCATGTCTCGTCTTGGAGTCCGGATGCACGAACGTATCCGCGCGTGGACCCACACTAACCACCAGAGCCGGACAGAACAATCCGATAATCGAATCACCGTTCGATTATCGAACACAACCCCGCCTCTCTGTAAAGCCAACGATCGCTGCCGACTCGGCCTGGCGCGATGTGGGCCGCTCGCTCGTGATCAGTGAAAGAGACGGGTACTCAGCTCCTTGCTCGCCTCCAGCAACACGGGCAGGAAACGTGTCTCCAGTTCCTGCCGGGTCACTCGACTGGCGTGGGTTCCGACGTTGAGTGCGGCGAGCACCTGGCCGGCCGAGTCCTTCAACGGCACGGCCAGCGAGCGCAGACCGACCTCGAGTTCCTGGTCGATGATGACCCATCCCTGCTGGCGGATGATCTCGACGGACGCACGGATGGCCTCGGGCGTGTGCAGGGTCCGACTGGTCTTGATCTGCAGGTTGGCGTGTTCCAGGTAGTCGTCCAGCGCCGCATCGTCCAGCGCCGCGAGCAGAATCCGCCCCATGGATGTGCAATAGGCCGGCAACCGGCTGCCCACGCTGAGATCGACGGAAATCAAGCGCTGCGGCGTGGCCGACCGCGCGACATACAGCACCTCGTCTCCCTCCAGGGTCGCCATCGAGCAGGCTTCGTGGAGCTGATCGCTGAGGCGGTCGAGGATCGGCTGCGCGGTGACCGCGAGCGGGGTCGAGGAAAGATACGCATGGCCGAGCGTCAACACTTTGGGCAACAGCGAATACGTGCGGCCATCGGTAGTGGCGTAGCCCAGTTTGATCAGGGTATGCAGGCAACGCCGAACCGCCGCGCGCGGGATCTCCGTGCGATGGCTGATCTGCGCGATGGTCAGATGCCGCTTGCGCTCCTGAAACGCATGAATCACCGCCAGCCCGCGTGCCAGCGAAGTCATGAAGTTCGGATCGCCGGTCAGCGCTTCGATGCGTTTGGCCGGCGACGCGATGATGGCAGGCGCCATCGGGCGGTTACGAGGGCAGGATTCGTCTTTCATGGCGGACGGCCTTGTCGGAAAGCGGTGTTCGATTATCGTCCTATTGGTCGATAATCGCAAAACGTGCCACCTCGGCGACACGCGATCCGCACTCCACGACCGACGCCCTTACAGCAGTTGCCAGGTGTAGTTGAAGATCAGCCGGTTCTCGTCGATGTCGCTGCGGTAGTTGGATCGTGCCGTGACGTTGCGCACCCGTATCCCGAGGTTCTTCAGTACACCGCTCTGGATTGTGTAGCCAAGGTCCAGGTCGCGCTCCCACTCCTGGCCCTCGAAGCCTCGCCCGGTGTCGACGTTGTCGCCGCGGATATAGCGCACCGTGGACACCAGACCCGGCACACCGACCGCCGAAAAATCGAAATCGTGGCGCACCTGCCAGGAGCGCTCGTCGGCGCCGGCGAATTCATAGGTGGGCACTTCATTGCCCAGCGGGCTGACATTGTTGAACACCCTGGGGAAGGCGTCGTCGCCGAACATCGCTTGATAGCCGATCGATACGGTGTGCCCGCCGCGTTTGGCGGACAGCACGCTGAACAGCGCCCGGTTGTCGATATCGCCCAACAGCCGCGCGCCGTCTTCCTTCGAATCGTAAAAACCCAGGTTGGCACCGAACACCCAGTCGCCCACCGGCTCGCTGTGCTTGAGGCCGTAGAAACGCTGGTTGTAGATATCTTCAAGCTGGGCGTACCAGACGCCTGCCGAGGTCCGGTTGTCGTTGAAGGCATAGTCGGCGCCGGCATAGCTGAAGCGATCGGTTTGCGCATGACCGGCCAGCTGCGGAACATGCCCGAGCTTCGCCCGCAGCTTGCCGTCTCCGGCCTCGTTCAGCACGCTGGCCGAGTGAAGCTGCCCGACTTGCAGCGTCAGCCCATCGATTTCCTGCGAGACGAGGCTAGCGCCCTGGTAGGTCGGCGGCAGCAGGCGGATATCGCTGAACGTCAGCACCGGCAGGTTCGGCGTCAATTCGCCGAGCTTCAGCTCGGTCTTCGACAACCGAGCCTTGAGCGCCGCGCCGAGGCGGCCGAAGTTGTCCGCCGCCTTGCCGTCACTGCCGGCCGGCAGCAGGCCGGTGTTGACCCGACTGGCGCTGCTGTCGAGCTTGAAGCCCAGCTGACCGAGCACATCCACGCCGAAGCCGACCGTGCCCGGCGTATAGCCGGATTTCACGTTAAGGATGAAGCCTTGGGCCCACTCCTCCGACTTCGACTGTTGATTCGCGCCGACGATGTCGGAGAAGTCTCGGCTGAAGTAGTAATTGCGAGCCTGCAGCGTGGCCGTGGTGCCTTCGATGAAGCCTTCATCGGCAGCAAAGGCCGAGGGAAGGCAAAGGGCGGCGCCGATGGTTGCTGCGATACGGGGGCGTTGTGACATCTTTTTCATGGTTTGGACTCGTTGTTGTTGTTTTTCGGGTGCACGCCGCCGCCTCACCAGCGCAAGCCGGCGAGAACGACGAAGGGTTGGGTTGCGAGTGGCCGCTGTGGCAATCAGCGAGCGGTTTGTTCCTCGTCCAGCGATGCCGGCGGGCTGGCAGGCAGCAGTGCCGGTGGTCGCCTGAGCGTCAACAGCAGGTGCGCGGCGATACCGAAGATCAATCCCCAGAAAGCCGCGGACAGGCCGAGGAACGACATGCCCGATGCGGTGACCAGAAAGGTGATCAACGCGGCTTCACGGTCTTCGGGCACCGACATGGCGGCACTCAGCGCGCCACCGATGGCGGCCAGCAATGCCAGGCCGGCGAGCGCAGCGACCAGCGCGGCGGGAAAGGCTGTGAAGATCGATACCAGGGTGGCGCCGAAGACGCCCAGCAGCAGGTAGAACACTCCGCCGGAGATGCCAGCGATGTAACGTTTGCGTGGGTCCTCATGGGATTCCTTTCCGGAACAGATTGCCGCGGTGATCGCCGCCAGGTTCAGGCCGTGGCAACCGAACGGTGCCAACAGCATCGTGCCCAGCGCGCTGCTGGCGATGAGCGGGCTCGCGGGGGTCTGGTAGCCATCGTTTCGCAGCACGGCCATGCCGGGTACGAACTGGCCGGTCAGCGCCACCATGACCAGTGGGAACGCCACGCCGAGCATGACCTGCCAGCTGAACTCCGGCGTGATCCAGACCGGTACCGCGAGGCCGATGACCAGCGCCTCGCGGTGCAGTTCGCCGCTGGCAAGGGCCATCGCGACGCCGACTACCAGCACGGCCATCACGGCGTAGCGCGGCATCACGCGCTTGAACATCAGGTAGGTCCCGAACATCGCCAGCACCAGCCAGGGTTGTTCCTTGACCGACACGAACAGGCCGGTCCCGAAGCGAAACAGGATGCCTGCGAGCATTCCGGCAGAGATGGCTGCGGGCAGCTTGTGGATGATCTTGTCGAACGCGCCGGACAGCCCGACCAGCAGGATGATCAGGCTCGACACCAGATAGGCGCCGACGGCCTGGTTCATGCTGATGTCGGGCAACATGGTTACCAGCAATGCCGAACCGGGCGCAGACCAGGCAATGATGATCGGCACCTTGTAGCGCAGGCTCAGGACGATCCCGAGTATCCCGCTGCCGATGGAGATGCTCCAGATCCAGGACGACAGCACGTCGTGCGCAAGCCCGCCCGCCTTGGCCGCCTGGAAAATGATCACCAACGGCCCGGCATAGGAAATCACCGTCGCGATGAAGCCCGCGACCACCGCGGACAAGGAGAGGTCTCTGAGTAGCGTTTTCATGGCGCCTCGCAAGTCAGGCCGGCAATCCGTGGCGGTGCCCGAATCGCTCTTGTTGTGGGGTGCTGCGAAAACCCGCATACCGACGCAGTGTCGATGACGCCTCATTCGCCCACTGCCGGCACCTGCCGAGCACCGGGCGATGAACAGAGCGCCAAGCCGTCCTGCGGTCCGGCCCTCGCCAGCGGCCAGGGCGGAACCGCAAAAGGTGACGGATGATCAAGCGTGCCATCGGCCCGCTTCAGGCGTCCTGCAAGGCGCGCGGTCGCTGGCTGCGCTGCTCGGCCTGGGGCGCGGGCGCCTGTTGCAGCTGGAAATCGAACGCCACCTCGGCGAACCGCCCCGCTACGCCACGGGCTTGCGCGGCCTGCGGGTCGTCGTTGAAATGAATGTCACCCACCAGCCCGTCGCGTGTCGCATAGGCGAAATCGTCCCACAGGTATTTGTCGCCCGACAGGTTGATCTGGGTGGTCAGGTGACGATGACCGGGCGCCGAGATGAAGAAGTGGATATGGGCGGGACGCTGCCCATGCCGTCCGAGTAGATCCAGCAGCTCCTGCGTCGGTCCGTCCGGCGAGCAACCATAGCCGGACGGCACGATGCTGCGCGCCCGGTAACGGCCCTCGGCGTCGGTGATGATGCGGCGGCGCAGGTTGTAGTCCGACTGGGTCTTGTCGAAATAGGAATAGTTGCCTTGGGTATTGGCGTGCCAGAGGTCGACGATGGCGCCGACCAAAGGCTTGCCGTCCGGGCCTGTGACCTTGCCGTGCAGGAACATCACCGTGGCGATGCCGTCTTCGCTGCCGTCGTCCATACGGGCCTCGCCCTCGGCCATCGGTGCGCCGGCGACGTACAGCGGACCTTCGATGGTGCGGGGCGTGCCACCGGTCAGGCCGATCTGCGCGTCCTTGGCGTCTTCGAGCAGATCCAGGAAATGTTCGAGGCCAAGCCCGGCCACCAGCAGCCCCGCTTCATTGCGTCCCCCGAGACGGTTGATATAGTCCACGGCTTTCCAGAATTCATCCTGGGTAATTTCCAGGTCCTCGATGATCTTCACGCTGTCCAGCAGCACGCGGTTGATGATGGTCTTCAATCGGGTGTTGCCCCGGTCGGTGTCGAAGCCGCTGGCTTGCTTGAAGAAGTTCTGGATGTCGGGCGAATGGGAAATTTTCACAGTCATGGCTCAGGCCTCATCTTGTAGTTTTGGTCAGTTGACACGGGCCGGGATGCCCGGCCGATGCCCGCAGGTCAGGTATCGTCTTCGCGGATTGACGAGGGGTGCCGGCACAGGGCATTGATTTCGATCTCCATGTAGGGATAGAGCGGCAGCTGCATCAGGGTGTCGTGCAGCTCTTGCACGCTGGCCACGTCGAACAGGCTGTAGTTGGCGTACTGTCCGGCGATGCGCCACAAGTGGCGCCACTTGCCTTCACGCATCAAACCCTGGGCCAGCTCCTTTTCCTCGGCCTTGATCTTCGCGGCCTTTGCCGGGTCCATGTCGACCGGCAGTTTTACGGTCATCTTTACGTGGAACAGCATGGTTTCAGCCTCCGGTTACTTGCGACTGAAGAACGCCAGGCGCTCTTCATCGAGTGTCAGGCCCAGGCCCGGCGTGCGCGGCACTTCCAGCTGGAAGTCGCGGTAGACCGGCGCCTCGGTGACGATTTCTTCGGTGAGCAGCAGCGGCCCGAACAACTCGGTGCCCCAGGTCAGTTGCTTGAGGGTGACGAAGGCATGCGCCGAGGCCAGGGTGCCGACCGACCCTTCGAGCATGGTCCCGCCGTACAGGGCAATACCGGCCGCTTCGGCAATCTGCGCGGTGCGCAGCACCGCGCGAGGGCCGCCATTCTTGGCAATCTTGAGGGCGAAGATGCTGGCCGCGCCGTCCGCAGCAAGGCTGAAGGCGTCCTCGACGCTTTCAATGGATTCGTCGGCCATGATCGGCGCCGGGCTTCGTTGATTC
>Ga0114898_1001008_pt1 | contig 18255 bp, 17 predicted proteins | sample Malvired_Geostar_FD_83496 | JGI IMG/M metagenome (GOLD analysis project Ga0114898, IMG submission 83496) | Marine viral communities from the Global Malaspina Expedition - Malaspina viral metaG DeepMed_Geostar | ecosystem: Environmental > Aquatic > Marine > Oceanic | place: Mediterranean Sea... | reverse complement strand
GGGTTACCTTACTGCGGATATGCGATTGATTAACTTTTATTCCCATCGTATGTCCGGTCGTGAGGTCAATGAGATGTCACGAGCCCTATATTCGTATGCATACTGGGATCGTACTAATTGGAGACACGCAAATCCAATGCATAATCGTCCGGGCAAGTATGACTTGGGTTCTACACCCTTGGTCGAAGCCCTTGTCGGTATGCAAGCCATCATCCCTTGGTTCAAGAAATCGAATAAGCTCGATGTCGTTAACCTGGTCACCCTGACAGACGGCGAACCGAACACTTCTATGAGCACTGTTTATAACGGTGAGGATGTACCCTACAGCAGAATTACTGGTTACGGTATGGAGCCGCATTTTCAGGATCCGATGACACGGAAGACCTATAACCTTTATAAGGATTTCCAAAAGAAAGGTTTATACCTACGAGATGGTCAGCAGGAGTGTGCCTTATTATACACCCTGTTGAAAGATCGGTACGGCATCAACAATATCGGTATCTATATGGACGGTAATTCTAATGCCAAAACGATTAAACGTAGTACCCTCGAAAGCTTCTTGGGTTGGTACAGTGCTAACCGTGAGCAGTTTCAGAAGGTAAGACAGCAACAGAAAAAAGATGGGTTCTGTACTGTCCAGGCCATGGGGTTTGATGCATACTATATCATTCCTGTTGCACGGATGGATATGAGTGCCCATGACCCGATGGACAGTGTCCATGAGGGAATGAAGAAAGGCCAGTTAAGGACTGCCTTTAAGAAGTCCCTGAAGCAGAAATTCGGCAGTCGGATTTTCGTAGATCGCATGATGCAATTTATCGTTTAAAATCAACGACTTACGCACTTTGAAAACTTCTTTAAAATCAATGGTTTACGGGCGAAAAACTGGGAGGGTTGGTATACAATCCTTCGAGTTCCGGCCCGTTAAGCCACTGATAAAGAATGGAAAAAACCCCCTCTTTACAAGTGGTATAGAACCCCGTATAATAGCTATATTAGATTGGGATATCTATATTAGTTTTAACTTATATTCTCTACAGGAGATCAAATGAGAATTGTGAAAATGAACGACCGCAAGGTCACCTTTGTTAAAGCCGCCCGGGAGCTATTAGGCGACCGGACTGTGATCACACGGCAAGAGATGTTAGCCGTGCGTGAGGAATGCGGCCTCAACCCCACCTGGATTAAAAAACTCAAAACGGGTAACCGTGGTGAGTATTACCTGCCAAGTGAAAAGGGCAGAATCGAGGACGGTGCTATTGCAACATCCGTGACCCAGATCGCAGAAGCAGTAGCCACTTCAGTACAGATGGCTCCTTCGGCAATCGGTGTTATGGAAGAGCAGGATTCTTACATTCCTGAAAAGTTCCAGGGTTATGTTACTTGGGGCAATTTCAACACCGTCAAGGAAGTGATTAAGTCTGGGATATTTTATCCCATGTTTATCACCGGCCTGTCGGGTAACGGCAAGACCCTCATGGTGAAGGAAGTTTGTTCCAGACTCCATCGGGAATATGTCCGTGCCAACATTACCGTCGAGACTGACGAGGACGACCTGATTGGTGGTTTCCGTCTGCTCAATGGTGAGACAGTCTGGCACGATGGTCCAGTGGTGACTGCCATGAAACGTGGTGCGTTGCTTCTCCTTGATGAGGTCGACTTGGCATCCAACAAGATTATGTGCTTGCAACCTGTCTTGGAAGGGTCGTCGATCTACCTGAAGAAGATTGGCAAGTGGGTACATCCTACTCCTGGGTTTAATGTCATTGCGACAGCCAACACCAAGGGTCAGGGTTCAGACGATGGACGTTTCATCGGAACCAATATTATGAACGAGTCGTTCCTCGAACGATTTCCTGTCACCATCGAACAGTCTTATCCGACCAACAAGATCGAGGAAAAGATCCTCGTGAATGAGTTGGCCAAACAGGATAAGGTCGATGATGATTTTGTTGGGAACCTGGTCAAGTGGGCCGATGTAATTCGTAAGACATTTTACGAAGGCGGCATAGATGAGATTATCTCAACCCGCCGTTTGGTACACATCGTAAATGCCTTTGGGATTTTTGATGACAAGGCGAAGGCCATAACTATGTGTATCAGTCGATTTGATGCAGAGACTCGGGACTCGTTTCTCGATCTCTATACCAAAGTTGATTCTGGTGTTTCTGTCGAAGATATCATGGCTGAGAAATCAGAGGATGACATCGACGACGATGAAGATAACGAGGAAGAAGAATACTAAAATTGCTAACCGGCAATTGGTTAGAGATAGGGGTACGACCCTGGGGCAACCTGGGGTCTCCACCTGAAGCTTGGAGAGGCTCCTGCGAAAGGCTCTTTTTCTGTTTATAGAAAAACATCTACCCTGCCCCTTATTTTTTTCAAGGAAATTTATTATGAGTTACAAATCAGAAGATAAAGAATTGACAATTGCCGCTTCAAAGGCTCTGTTACCACATACATTATCTCCCAAGTGGAGAAATGATTCCGCAACTCTGTATTGGGTTGAGAAGGGTATGCTCTTTCCGGGGATGCTTGTAGAAACTGGATTGATTGAGAAGTCAGGTGGTTTGTTAGAAGCAAATACTAACCCGAATCGCACTGAAGATTATAATGATTATTCAGATGCTAAATTTTTATCAGTGGTTAATGACTGTACAAAGATGGCCTCCAATGCAGTAAAGAATAAAAGGGGTGCTTTGAGAATAGTGGTATTTGAACCAAAACAAGATAACGTGTATTTTTTCTATGTTCCTCGCCGCAAATGGAAAGATTATGTTTGTGGTCCCAATTTTCCATTCAAGGGTGATGGTACTCCAAGACGCACGAATCATTGGTGGGGATATGAGCTCGATTCATTTAAAGAACTTGCTCGAATCGAAAAGGAAGATTGGATTAATGTACGTTAGGAATATCTACCCTGCACCTATCATTTTTATTTCTTGTAATGTTGCATCTTGTTCCTTGACTCGGACTCAAGGGTAGATTATCGTCTACGAGGTTGGCTCAGATAATTATGTGCTTGGTGATGATGTGGTACGTCCACTAATTCGAGGCACCGCAACATTACTCTTGACAAACAAACATTTTCCTGGTATAATTATATTATGATTTCTTATAAAATGGATCCTTTGAGAATTAATGTCCGTTTGAAAGAAGGACATGAACGCAAGGATGATTTTTGGAGTAAGGTACCCTCTCGGGATTCTCGACAACCTCTTACACCCAAAAAGAAAACTTACAAGACCAACCATACGATTGCACCTGCATATAACAAAGGGCCATATCAGGTTATATCACAATCAAACATTAAGGACATAGGTAGATGAGCGAAAGACAACAATTTGTAGACAAGATTAGAGCTCTTGTTAGTGAACTGGAAGAGGAGTTAGAAAAACCTAAGATGTTCATTAAGGACGTTGAGCCATTTATGATTAAGGAGGCTGTTGTTCTTCTTAAAAAAGCAGAAACCTATTTAAACGGATATTTACAAGAAGATAAATATCGTGGAAACTAAACTACCAAAAGTTGGAGATATCGTAGAGTTGTTGCCGACTAATAATCGGAACAGACAATTACGATCTCAGGAAAATAAACATTTCTGGGAAGTGCTTGAAGTAGATAAACCAATTTACCTAAAAGGTGATGTGGGATTTATGTTGAAGGCCGTGGGGTCAACACATACACGATGGGCAGCTGCCGACGATATAAAGATTCACGAATTCAGAGAAAATACTTACGATGTATGTTGAGCTACGAGAAAAGGCCGGTAAATATTATGTATTGTTTAGGCATGAAGATTCTAAAGAGAAGGGTGTGGCTCAATTTGTTTCATCAGTGAAACATGAATCTGAAAATATTGCTCGGCAATATGCAAAACAAAATAAATGTTTGGTTAGGCATACATCTGGTGAAGTAGAAACTCCAGAGTTACCTACTCAACCTATAGGAGAAGGATGATGTTAATATCACATGAACTTAAAAAGATTTTTCAGTCGCAACGTGATCGTTTGCGTAATGCAGATCATCCAGATATGATGAGGCCGAAGAATAAACGTAAGCCCTTGAAAGGAGTTGCACGCTTTCTTTATCTAGATAAGAAGGTAAAACTTTCTAAGGCAGAAGCGGTTGCCAATTCTGGTTTAGGATTAGCAACAATGAAGGCGCCTAAAATCCCGGAAAAACAGGAGAAGAAAAATGAAACCTGAACGATATTAATATAGGTTGTATAATAAAATACATGGAGAAGTCCTACACTATGTTTACAGTAGGCATAATGATATAAAAATCAACGAACACAAGTTACGAACAAGGCTCTGCTTGCACCCGATATCCTCTGACTTATAGTTGGAAAGGCCCACCCTCTAGGTGGGCTTTTTTATAAATATAAAAAGCATTTAGGAGGAGACAATGACACAACTAATTGACCCAAAGAAGTTTACTGAAGCTACGACCGCATTGCGGTCCTTTTTTTTGTCTAAAGGATTTGAAGAAGTCCATACACAAAATAGATTATCTATATTAGCAGCTTGCGAAGATCCAACAACAGTGGCCACATATAATTATGCTGGAGAAGTATGGCCACTGCCTCAGACCGGCCAAATGTGGCTTGAATACGAATTACTTAATCGCCCGGAAGTTCCCGGGTTTTTTTGTGTCTCCACATCTTACAGGGAAGAGAAAAATATAACTGAAGGTAGGCATGATATTATATTTCCTATGTTTGAATTTGAGATGCCCGGTAACATCAAAGATTTAGAAAAGATGGAACGAGAGTTATGCGAACATATGGGATTTGGAAACGGACACGGTATTGTAGATAAGGATTATTTAGAATGGTGTGAATATTTTAAAGTAGAAGAACTAGAACATAAGCATGAAGATGCAATGTGTAAGAGTTGGCAAGGTAGAGTTTGTATGATTAAAAACTTTCCTAATTACACAAGTCCATTTTGGAATATGAAACAGAACGGAGATGGTACGGCAGCTAAGATAGATGTTATTATCTCTGGTCAGGAAACCATTGGATCAGCTGAGCGATCTTCAGATCCTGATGAGATGATAAAGATGTTCCATGAAATTTCGGATGGTATGTATGCGAATTTACTTTATGATAAGTTTGGTAAGGAAAGAGTCGATAAAGAACTAGATGATTTTCTATCTTTAGATATGATTCCAAGAGTGGGTGGAGGAATTGGTATTACAAGATTACTTCATGCAATGAATGATTATAGTATAAGACGAGTCATAGCTAATATGTAAGAACAGATCCGGGGTGGTGGAAATGGTAGACACGCCTAACCGTTTATTAGGTGGTATTTCAATACCGTGCAAGTTCGATCCTTGCCCCCGGAGCCATTCTCTTGCTATTTATTTTTTTGACCATAAATAGTACTGTGCAGTACACTAAGGAAAGAGAATAATATTATATGGCATTCATGGGTCAAGATGGCTTCGTATGGGCTATCGGTGTAGTTGAAGATAGGTTCGATCCCGAGAAGTTAGGCCGAGTCAGAGTTCGATGGCTCGGATATCACACCGAAGATAAAGAAAAAATCCTCACTAAAGATTTACCGTGGGCACAGGTCATGCAATCTGTGGGTGGTAATTCTATGGCAGGTGTCGGAGATGCACCTGTAAATCTAGTAGAGGGATCATGGGTAGTTGGATTCTTTAGGGATCCGATTTCATTACAGGATCCTATTGTAATCGGTACGATGCCCGGTATGAATACTGTTACCGCTCTAGCAGGAAGTGATAGTAAGAAGTGGGCTCAGAATAGAGGTGCATATAAAACCTTTAATCAACCTCAAACGTATGATGACGAGAATAAAGTAGTACCTGGTACTGAAACTGAATATAAAGATTTTGAAAAGGGATTCTTTGATCCTACATATGATCAGGCAGATATACCTCATCCACCCAGCGAATTATCTTTTGGATCTGCTAAAGGATATGCGACTGTGCCAGTCAAGTATATCGTATTTGATTATGCGGATAAGAATCTTTATCCTCGGGTATTAAATTTATCTCCAGGCGGGCCCTATGAAAATGTTAGGGATTTAATAACTGATCCTAAATATGCCGATTTAAAAATAGCTGCCCATAGTGGAGGTAAGGAAGTTTTATCTGAAGTGGTTAATGCTGGAGTATGGTCTAATCTACCGAGTGATCCTCCATTAATGGAATCGGATGCTGTGGCAGCACCAAAACGTATTACTCATTCCGATTTGTTGCAGCTGATGTTTAAGACTACTCGACGAGTAGTATCGGATGCTCGATTGCCTACAGAGCCTAACTGGACAAACTTAGGTACGATGAAGTGGCCGGACACAATGACTTATTCTAAAGCAGGTGATGATAAAGAACCGTTTTTTAGAATTGGTGCTCTCTCTACTGAAGAAAATCCAGATTCCTCTAATCAATTATTAGTTGATGCATATAGTCGTTTACCAGGAGTAGATCGAGAAAATTTTATTATTACGACAGGTTATCTTGAAGATGGTTTCTGGAGAGATTCAAAAACTCAACTTCCGTCATATCCTTTTATTAGAGATATGGCTAATAATTCAGCTGGAGACGATTCACGTCCTAGTGATTTGCAAACATCTGAGACAGGTCAGTTTGGACAATCGGGTGAATGGTATAGAACAACACATCCACGAGTCAAGTATGTAAAGAAAGGAAGCCTTACTGCAACACAAGCGGCTCAAGCAAAACTTTTATATGATGCAGGACATTATGGTACTGGTGTCTATGAGATGGATGATGATCCAAAAGATCCTGTAGGACGTCAAGATATAAAATGGGATGATATTGGGATTAATGATTTAGTAGTTGTGCAGGTACCGGATACTAATCCTTTAGCACAAGGCGGTATACCCATTGCAAGTTTAACTTCTACTGGAGTAAAAACTAAATCAGGATTCTTTACAGGAGCAACAACAGGAACAGGTAAAAATGCTAAACCTGAAGTATCTGAAGCTGTTGCACCGTACGCCGGTGATATAGTTCAGATTGCTGGTTGTCGAGGATCGCAAGAACTTAATGGGAGAGTATTTAGAATTCTAAGTGTATCGGGAACAGATGCCCTAACATTTTCATTAGGTACAGCGGATGGCGGATTATTCAGTGGTCCGGGAAGTACGAAAATTAGTACTGCGCCTGTTTCTACTTATATTAATGGTGGAGTTGTTCTAATTAATCCACATCCTGTGTTACAGTGGAAGGCAGAAAGTAGAGAACGACAGATTAATATTGGATCACCTAATCCTGAGACAGGTCTTAATGAGAAACATTGGAATCAACCAACTGGAGACTTTAATGCCCAGTACCCTTATAACCATGTCTACGAGTCCGAGAGCGGACACCTAAGAGAGTTTGATGATACACCTGGGGCAGAACGCATCCATGAATATCACCGAGCTGGAACGTACTACGAAGTCGATCATGCAGGGAATAAGGTAGACTATGTTAAGGGTGACCGTTATGACATCTCTATGCATGATGATTATGTCTACGTTAAAGGTAGAGTGGTACACACCTATGATGATGAAGTTTTAATTCGATGCAATGATAGATTAGACCTTTCAGCAAAGTGGAAGATGCAGATATGGTCAGGTGGTGATTTAGATATACATTCTAAACGTAATATTAATCTGAAATCAGATGGTGATATTAACTTGCAGGCTGATGGCCACATCAATATGCAGGGCACCACACTTACTGCGGAACAAGCTGAGACAAAGGCGGGAACCCGTGGTGTATTTGAAATGTCTAAGATTCGTATGAAGGCTGGACATTTGGAAGCAGAGATGATCGGAGATGAAGGTCATCCTGACATGATGGGTATAGCATTGCAATCTAATATTGCACCCATACAAATTAAAACAGTTGCTGAAGGTAAGAGTATTTTTGTGACATCGGCAGAAGATATTGAAATGTTTGCCAATGTTGATTTTTATCGTACTGCATGGACTGGTAAGATGTGGGATTATGCTTATACAGGTTATAATCTAACCGCAGTCACAGGTAATATACATATTCTAGCCTCAGGAACGAATAATGATGCATCAGATTCTGATGATGGTTCTATTTTTATTACAGGCAAAAAATGGGTAGATATTGAAGCGTGTACAGAAGATTTGAATCTTACTGCAGGTTGGAAAGATATTAATCTTAAAGCTACTGGACTTTCTGATCCAGACGTATTAGGAGGCCGAATTAATATGGAGACGGTAGCAAATACAGTAACAGGTAGTGGAACATTTAGTATACTTTCTGATGCAGATATAGATATTAAATCTACCAACAAGCCTATATTCATAGAAGCAGCTAAAGATACAGATGGTAGTATTAATATTAAAGCAGCAGAAGATATTTTTATAGAATCTGCTGATGCTATGAATGTGAAGTCTGGAGGAGTGATGAATACACAATCTGGTGGGATTCATAACTTATTGTCTGGTGGTGATATTCTACTTACTGCAACTGGTAATGAAATTCATTTGAATAGTACTGCAGCAGGTAGTGCTACAGCAGCTACTGCTTCCATCACAACTTCTCCAGCAACAGCTTCCACAGCTGATGTAGGTAAACCTGCTTACATTGCAGAAACAATGTCTCTGCTTGTAATTGATTTGCCGAATCCAGTTCTATCTGATCCGCCCCTTATACCTGCAGCTCATTCTTGGGTGGAAGACTCACACGGTCTAGCTCTTAATGCAAATACTACTGATGGTGGAGGTGGTGAGAACATTAGAAATTTGCAAGACTTGTTATCAGATATGAGTTCTGGAGTGGTTGCTCATACCTTTACACCATCAAGTGAGGTAGGCAAACAAGTATGGACAGGATCACACACAACAGAAACTGCTGGAGACTGGAGTGGTTATACTGAGAAACCAGATGAAGAAGGACCGACGGCAAAAAAATATGTTTTGGGGCCGCAATCATTGTCTACCATCAGACGTTTTCATGGTTGGGGAGAGGACGGTGATACTACGGATACAAAACAAGTTACTTGGAAATGTACAGAACCTAGTACACAACCCTAAGGAGATAAGACATGGGAAGATTAGTGGCTAGAGGAGATCAGAGAGATGATGTTGATACTGGTCATCTTTGTGATGGATCAACAACTACAGATCAGTGCTCACCAGATGTAATAGTTTGTGGATATGGTGTGGTACGAGAAGGAGATGCTAATACGAGTCATTTGGTTGGTGATGATCCACCCTGTAGTGGTCACGCTCCAACAATGAGCACAAATATGTCAACATCAGTAAAAGCAAATGGCGATTATATTGCCATGAAGTTGTCGAAGTATGGAACAGAAGTTATAGACGATATACATTCTGAACAGACTACAGTATTTGCAACTTAATAATTAGGAGAAAAATATGTTAAGTAAGTTAATAGAAATAGTGAAAGATAGAGATTTAAGTTTGGGCACAATATTAATTATTGTTGCAATTTTAGTTTGGATAATTCCAGTGAAGCTGGTATTGTCACTTTTAGGAATTTATGGTTTGGTTCAAATCTTTTGGAAGAAAGAAGAACAAATAAAAGAAGTTCATCAACACCATCACCATCACAATAACAATAAGAAACCTAGGAAGAAGAATGCCTAAAAGAATACATTTACCATCTTCAATAAAAAAAGATAAAATAAAAAAAAGAACCTCGATTGGTAACTCAGTGAGGTCTCGACCCAAGAACAAATACAAAAAGAGAACATGGAAAAAGTACAGAGGCCAGGGTAAGTGACATAAATATTACAAATGGCAAAAACAATAAATGCTGGGTATGATGATGCTCAAAGTGTAAATCAAAGTTCTAAAACAACTTTTTTATATAAGGACATTAGCTTATACTTTACAAAAAATCCAGTAACTGGAGACGTTACTGATGTTACGGATGTACAAGACATTAAAAGGTCTGTTCGTAATTTAGTATTGACTAATAGATTTGATCATCCCTTTCATCCGGAGATTGCTTCTCGGGTGAGGGAATCTTTATTTCAAATGTTTACACCTGTCACGATCAATATTGTTAGAAATGCTATAATTGAAGTATTGTCGTTATATGAACCTCGGGTTAGTGTTACGAATGTAGAAGTAGCTGATCCTGAGTATACGTTTCAGGATCAGAATACTTTGCCGATAAAGATTTATTTTACAATTCAAAACGCACCAGAAACTTTAGAGGAAGTTGATGTAGTGTTAGAGAGGATACGTTAAAATGGCAGGATTAAATACAAAAGGTAAAATGTCAATTACCGAATTAGATTTTGATGCGATTAAATCTAATTTAAAAACATATATGAAAGGCCAAACGACTTTTACAGATTATGATTTTGAAGGTTCAGGACTTTCAGTTCTGCTAGATGTGTTGGCTTACAATACACACTATAATGCCTTCATGGCGAATATGGCTGCTAATGAAATGTTCCTCGATACTGCGGTAAAGAGAAATAGTGTAGCCTCTCATGCTAAAGCTTTAGGTTATACCCCAGGGTCAGTAAAGGCACCCGTGGCTTATGTAGATGTGACAGTGAACAATGCAAATACAGCATCTGTTACTATGAATGCTGGTCATGCATTTAGTACTACGATTTCTGGTACGACTTATCAATTCGTAAACACTACAGCACGAATACTACAACCAACAGCTGGAGTTTATACTTATTCTAATATTCCAATTTATGAAGGAACTTGGGTCACTACTAAATTTACTAAAGATACAACAGACGCTGATCAAAAATTTATTATACCAAATGCGAATGTAGATATTTCGACTATTGCTGTTACAGTACAGACAAGTTCTGAAGATACTAGTTTAACTACATTTACTAAAGCTAATAACTTAGTAGAAGTTAAGAGTACAACAAATGCTTTCTTTATTCAGGAAACAATAGATGCGGAATGGGAAGTTTATTTTGGAGATGGTGTTGTAGGATCGTCATTGATAAATGGTAATATTATTATCTTATCTTATGTAGTTACTAATGGTGCTGATGCTAATGGTGCTAATACGTTTTCATCTACTTCCACTATTGGGGGTTTTGCAGATATAACTGTTGCTACTCAAACGGCAGCTGCAGATGGTGCGGCTGCTGAGGGTTTAGATGCTATTAAGTATAATGCTCCCTTTAGTTATGCTGCACAGAATAGAACAGTGACAGCCGCAGACTATAAGGCCATAGTTCCTCAACTGTATGCTAATGTAAAGGCCATTGCAGTATGGGGTGGGGAATATGCAAGTCCTGCTGTATATGGTAAAGTATATATTAGTATTTTACCTAAGACAGGAACTACTCTTACAACATCTACAAAGGCTGATATTGTAACTCTCTTACAAGATTATAATGTTGTGAGTATTACACCTGAACTTATCGATTTAGAAACGACTAAAATAATACCTATTGTAAATTTTAAGTATGATGCTAATGCCACAGCTAAATCAAAAGAGGCCTTGGCAACATTAATAACAACAGCAATTGCAAGTTATAGCACAACAAGTTTAGAAAAGTTTGAGCAGGTGTTTAGATATTCGCCCTTCACAACATTAATTGATGAAGCAGATCCAGCAATTCTATCTAATATCACTACCATAAATATAAGTAAGACATTTAAACCTACTTTAGCTAGTGCATTAAAATATACGATTAGTTTTTCTAATCCTCTTTATAATCCACATACAGGTCATGCTGCAACAACTACAGGTACTACGGCTGGCGGTATTCTTTCCTCAACAGGATTTACTATATCTGGTGATGCCAATACTTATTATCTAGAAGATGATGGTGAGGGTTTGGTAAATGCTTATTATATTTCAGGTTCGTCTAAAGTATATCGAGCAGCTGCAGAAGGTACCATAGATTATACAACAGGTGATATTGTATTGACTAAGATTAATATTGCAACTGTCGGACAGGTAGATGGTGCAGATAGTACTAGTATTCGGTTAACAGTAACACCTTCATCTAATGATGTGGTTCCTGTTCGTAATCAAATTCTAGAAATAGATACAATCAATCTTTCAGTGACGGGTGCAGCTGATACAATTGCTGCCGGTGCCGGAGATGCTGGAGTAAATTATTCAACTACTTCTAGCTATGCATAATGCCTACATTAAAAAATAAAGTATCTCTACAAATAGATAGTCAACTGCCTGAGTTTGTTCAAGCAGAAAATCCAAACTTTGTTGCTTTTATGAAAGCATATTATGAGTTTCTTGAATCTGCTGAATTAAAACTTACTACTCTTGGATCGGTCGATGCTATTCTTTCTGAAGCTCAACCAGTAGATGCCAGTTCAGATAACTTTATTATATTAGAGGATACTAATAGATATCGTCCAGATCAAAAGGATAAAATTCTTTTACAAGACACTACAACCGGTGCCTTTGTAAATACTGAAACTATTAGAGGTCAGACTTCTCAGGCCACAGCAGAAATTAGAGTAGAAGATATTAATGATAATTCTCGATTGTTTATTTCTTCCCAGAATGATTTTATTATTGGAGAACAGGTAGTAGGTGAGACTTCAAATGCATCTGGTATTATATCAAACTATACAGCAAATCCAGTACAAAATATTCAGCAGCTTTTAGAATATGCTGATGTTGATGATACTATCGATCAATTTTTTGACGAGTTTAAAGAGGCCTTCCTTAAAACAATACCTAAAGGTTTAACCGCAGGTGTTAATGAAAAAACTATTCTAAAAAATATTAAGGATCTTTATAGATCGAAAGGAACTAAAAAAGGACACGAATTATTTTTTAGAATACTTTTGAATGAGGAAGCTCAATTATCATATCCTAGAACAGATATGCTTAGAGTGTCTGATGGAGATTGGTCAGAAGATACAGTCTTACGAGTAACACCGGGTGATGATACTATTCTTATGGAAGATGCATCTGCTGGTAGTGATATTTTTATATTGTTGGAAGACGGCGGTCAAATTAAAACAGAGATTTCTTTACCGGGTACATCAGATTTACTTAAATTAGTAGGTCAAGAAATTACTCAAGCTGCAGTTATTGATTTAAGTATTTTATCAGGTGGAGCTTATTATAATTTAGGTTATTCTATAATTAATCAAGCTACGGCTCTTGTAGATAAAGTAACTGCTTATACTCTTGGTGGAGAAACGGTATATGAATTAGTTTTGAGTGATAGTAGTGTAAATGGTACTTTTGTTTATGGACAAGATGTTACTGCGGAAGCTAATGATGATCCTGATGTTACTTTATATGCTAAGATGGTTGCAATTATTACAGACTATAATGCAGTCGATTCAACTTCTAGTCAATATTATGATGTAGACGATGCGCTTACTGTAACAGCTGCTAATGGTGCAGATGGTTCAGCTAAAATAGAATCTTTAACTTCTGGCGATATTCTATCAGTTATAGTTGATGCTGGTGGGTCCGGATATGAGATTGGTGATGCGGTTACTGTAAATAATGCAAATACGAATGGAACGAGGCTGGCTGCGCAAATAGCTGTGGTCAATGGTGGGGTGGCACCTGAGACTGGAGACTTAGCAACTGAATTTAATATTACTCTAGAGTCTGGTGGTAGTTATGGAGCAGGAGATATTCTTCTAGAAGATTCTACTGGTTCAGTGAGTAATTATGTTACTCAACAAGATAACTATGAAATGATTGCTGAGGATCATATTATTCTTGAGAATTTTACTGTATTTACTGATGGTATAATGGGACAACTCATTGTACAAGAATCAGGAACGGGCACAGGTGATGTTACAGATATTGTGGTGACCTCAGACGGTTATGGTTATACAAAAACTCCATTACTTACTTTGCCCACGGCAGGTTCAAGAACTGGTGGCACCATATTTGCTAAAGGGAGTGGCCTGGTAGGTAGTATAAGAGATGTATCTATAATTGATGCCGGTGCTCATTATACTGCACCTATAACTTTAGGAGCTCTTACCAATTTCTTATGTACTGATATTTCAGGAACATTTACATTAGACGAAACTGTGACTGGTGGTACATCTGGAGCAACAGGTATCTATAAAGAGACTGATGCAGATAGAAACATTATAAAACTTTCTAATGTTACAGGTACGTTTATAGGCGGAGACAATAAATCTGGAGAGACTATCACAGGAGGAAGTTCTACCGAAACTGCTATAATAGATTCTTATGGGTCTGTATCTTTATCAGCCAGTCAGGGTACTCTAGGAACTACATCTGGGAAGTTCTTGAATGAAGATGGTTTCCTTGATGAGAAAACTAAGAAGATTCAGGATAGTTACTATTGGCAAGATTTTTCATATGTTGTAAAAACAGCTACTTCAATTAATAACTGGAGAGATCAAATAATTGCATCCGTGCATCCAGCAGGTTGGCAAGTATTTGGTCAAGTAGATATTGCAACAGCTGTACAATCTATAGCTAACATTACTTCAATCTTTGGATTGGGTGGATTGTATAAGTTCATTTGGAGTACTTTAATAGGTCGTCGTTTAGGAACTACAGATCAAGGAACTTTGAGTACAAGTCCAGATGCAGGTATTAATGATCCTTCTACACCTACTCCTGCTCTTGAAGTTACGGGGTCAGGAACTTTTACTAATGGTCAGGTAATTACTGGCGGAACGTCTGGTGCAACAGGATTAGTCTTTAGTGATCTTGATGAGGCTGTCCGACTAATACATTTTACATCTCTTACCGGAATCTTTCTAGTTGATGAAGCAATTAGTAGTGGAGCTGTTACCGCAACAGTAAAGAAAGTTTTTGGTCTATTAGGACAACGAGATTTAACTCTTAGTCATTATATAGAAATAGTAACACCACCCATTTCGATGTCGGGACAACGATATGGATTTGCTCCAGCATATAGAGATGTTGATAATTGGAAGTGGGTACAGAGTCAAATAGAGTCTGCTACATCTACTAGAACATTCGGTAGTTTGGACGTGTATCCGGTTTACTTAAATATGGTAACGACTATTAGTAGTGGGATAGATTCTTCGACTACGACGATACCCGTAACTGCTACAAATAACTTACCTACACAAGGTACGATTAAATTAGGAACGGAAGAAATAACATATACAGGAAGGTCTACATCAACCGGTACCGGTAACCTTACTGGAGCAACAAGAGGTGCCAATAGTACATCAGCAGCATCTCATTTAAGTGGAGCTAACCTTACGTTAGTTCGTAATGCTGTTAAACTAAAGAATGGTTGGAGAATATCCGATTGGGCTTTGTTTGACGATCAATTAACCCCAGTAACAATTGCAAGGGTGATGCAGGGCTATGCCAATGACAGTACTAGTTGGTTGGGGTCGCCTAAGAATCCAAGATGCATTGATGCTGAAATAACTGTAGGAAAGACGTAGCACAACCTATATAAATAGTAATAAATATTAGAGAGAACTAATACCATGCCAGCTATAGTAACAAATAAATTTAGACTTAACAATGCGGAACAGTTCTACGAGTCTTTTGCAGAGGCAAGTACGTCCTACTATCTGTTTGTAGGTAGACCACAACCGTGGACAAGCACAACACCGTATGGTGGGGGTACAGATTCTGCACCACCTACACCTCTGGATAATGTAGATGATGAGTTTATGTATTTCCGAGATATGCAAGCTGCAAAAAGAATTGCATCAAGTGATATACAATATGCCATACCTAGACATACTTGGACAACAGGTACAGCATATGACTACTACAGAGGCGATTATGGAGCACAGTGGTCAACTACTACAAGCGACATTGTAAAAACAGAAAATGACGGGACAAATCTTTGGGCATCAACTACACTTTTTTATGTGATAAGTTCATTGAATAATGTTTATAAGTGTATGTGGAATAATGCAGGTGCGGCTTCTACAGTAGAACCTACTGGTACTTCCAATAGTGAGCTAACAACTGCGGATAGTTATGTGTGGAAATATATGTATACCCTTACTACTGCACAAGTAGCAGACTTTCTAACCGCAGATTTTATGCCGGTAGCAACAAACTCAACAGTATCGGCAGCTGCAGTAGACGGTGCAATTCGACATTATAAAATAGAAAGAGCTGGATCCGGATATACGAATAACACATATACTACTATTGCCGTTAATGGAGATGGAGCGAGTGCAGAAGTAACCGTTGTGGTTTCTGGTGGTGCCGTAGACAGTGTGACATCAACGACTGCAGGTACCGGATATACTTTTGCAACGTGTGACATAGATGCTATTTCAGGTATCGGTACACCTACAACAAGTGCTATAGTTACTCCGATCATTGGACCAAAGGGCGGCCATGGTTTTAATGCAGTAAATGAACTCGGTGGTTTCTATGTGATGACAAATACATCAATTGCCAGTACTGAAGGCTCAGGAGATTTTGTAGTTGATCAGGATTTTCGTAGAGTGGGTATTGTTCTTAATCCATATAACTATGGAACAACTACAGTGGCCACTGCATCGACATTAAGTGCTCTCAAATCTATGACATTTGCAGCATCACCAACCCCAGGAACATTTGTTCACGATGAAATAATTACAGGTGGAACATCTGATGCTAAAGGTAAAGTAGTTCATTGGGATTCTACAAATAGAGTTTTGAAATATATTCAAACACAATGGACTGGAGTAGAAACAGCTGGAGCAGATAAGAATAAATTGACTGCATTTGCGGTGAGTGAAGTTGTTACTGGTGCAGGTGCAGCTACAGGTACAATTTCTGCTTTAACAAATCCAGAGATTGATTACTATTCAGGTAATGCAATTTATGCAGAGGATCGTTCTCCAATTACAAGAGCTACAGACCAGACAGAAAATGTTAAACTTATAGTGGAATTCTAATATGCCAGCCAGAACTGATTTTAATGTATCACCTTATTGGGATACATTTAATATAGATAACGACTTTTATCGTGTATTATTTCGTCCGGGTTTTGCGGTACAAGCAAGAGAACTAACAACACTCCAAACAATTCTACAGAATCAAATAGAACAGTTTGGTAATCATTTCTTTAAAGAAGGTACGATTGTTATACCAGGTAGTGTTGCATACGATGACAAATATTATGCTGTAAAAATGCAATCCACATTTGGTGGAACTGCGGTTAATACTTATTTGGACGATTATGTAGGTTCAGTCATAACAGGAGCTACATCAGGAGTAACTGCTGAAGTAGTGGGTAAAGCTGTAACTACTTCTGACGATCCTGATACTCTTTTTGTAAAATATATTAGTGCATCTACTGTAGATAATGCTACTCAAACATTTACTAATGAAGAAGAAATTTCAGCAAATAAAATAATTTCATCTTATGCATCTGGAGTAGTTTCAGCACAACTTCAAGCAACTGCTGCTACATTTACTGGATCAGCTGCTAGTGTAACCGCAGGTATTTTCTTTGTTCGTGGTTTCATGTGTAGAACTACTGCTCAAACAATTACATTAGACAAATATTCTAACACACCATCATATAGAATAGGATTTACAGTAACAGAAACTTTAGTTACTCCAGAAGATGATCCTAATCTTTTAGATAATGCTCAAGGTACTTCTAACTATGCAGCCAAAGGTGCTCATCGTTTTCAGATTACGCTTACTTTAGCAAAGAAAACTCTTACTGAAACAGACGATAGTAATTTTATTGAACTGGCTAGAGTTGATAATGGTCAGATTGTTCATAGACTGAAAGCAACAGAATACACAATTATTAATGATATGCTTGCTCGCCGTACTGATGACGAGTCTGGAAATTATATTGTAAAACATTTCGATATAGATCCACGAGAGAATTTGAATGATGGCACTAATAGAGGAATTTATACTGCGGCACAAGGTGGAGTAGAAACAAAAAATACTTTAGTTATTGGACCTGGTAAAGCATATGTTAATGGATATGAAGTAAATAAACAATCTGCTACCTTTGTAAATATAGATAAGGCACGCACAACTAAATCTATTAACAATGATAATGTTCCTTTTAATTTAGGTAACTATGCAAAGGTAGATAATGTTTACAGTCAACCAGATATATCCGAAGTGGGTACAAGTATTAATCCTTTTGACACAGTAAAACTTTATGATAAACAAACTCCTCCAGCTGCTACAGGGGCCGGCCGTGGGTTTGCTTATGGAACAAACATAGGTCAAGCAAGATCACGATCATTTGAATATGGATCGGGTACTGTTGCTGCTACGACAGCACAATATCATCATTACTTGTTTGATATTTCGATGTACACCTTG
>Ga0114898_1001006_pt1 | contig 18272 bp, 23 predicted proteins | sample Malvired_Geostar_FD_83496 | JGI IMG/M metagenome (GOLD analysis project Ga0114898, IMG submission 83496) | Marine viral communities from the Global Malaspina Expedition - Malaspina viral metaG DeepMed_Geostar | ecosystem: Environmental > Aquatic > Marine > Oceanic | place: Mediterranean Sea... | reverse complement strand
GTATCAGACCTGTGCTGCCTTTGCTCTTCTGTCAGAGAATCCCATACACGTCCCTGAGTCTCGCTAATCTTGATTTTAGTTTCTTGTGATCTGGTTGTTCCTTCTGTTGGATGGGAGCTTCTTCCTGTTGCCAAGGCGTTTGACTGAGCTTCGCTTTTAGTTCTAGATTTGACGTTTGTTATTTGCAAAATACGTCTTATCTTGATGGGATACGTGCCGAGCTTGTCGGCAATCTCGTATGTGCTATAGCTTTCGTTTAGATAAAGGCTGACTACGAGCTCTTCATCAATGCCTTTATGATTGGTCATGTGAGTTTCCTATTTTTTGTAAAACATTGTGGTCCCAATACTCCATTATGTGCGCCGGGGGCTTAAATAGCTTGGATACCAGATCAAAATGATACTCACTCCTTACTATCAAGTCGATATCCTCATTATAGAAGATAGGCTCTAGTTGGGTAAATCTTAATCCATTTATATATTTCCACTCCATGTCATAGATGTAAAGATATCTTTTTTTGGCACAGGGAATGTTTACCAGCATCTGTGTCAATAATAAGTCGTCTGTAATTAGCACTCCCTCGAAAGAGAACGCCTCTATTTGTTGCAGGACGGTTGTTTCGATAGTAAGTGGAAAATTTGGATCTATCGTATTGCAAAACAGACATGAGGGAAGGGAAGTCCTGCTCACCTGATTGATACTCTTTATGGCAAAAAAGTCTTTATGAGAACGGCTAATATTATTTTTTAGAATTCCTATCATTGCATTAACTCTCCAAGCTTGCCCAATACCGCCTCCTTGATCTCTGGCTCTCCTAGCATGTCAAATATGGTGCCACACCGATGGTAGGACGTGTGTCCTCCAGTAACGTACCCGTATAGCCCGTCTGCATAGTTCTCCGCTCGCTCGTCATTCTGTTGGATTATCTCGGAAGCTAGATCTTTCAGTTGTGTCAGGTTGGTAAAATATTTAAAGACGGGAGTGTGCTGAGAGTACACCAAGGACGGCGTTTTTAGATAGGCGGCATCTAAACAGTCATAGCTTCCAAAGTCGAGCAGTAGCTTGGCTGACTTAATAAAGTCTGCTTTTTCGAAGATACTTATAGCTCCCAAATAGTAAGGTAAATTGACCATGGCAGAACCTACAATTTTAACAGAATATGTCTTCGACATGCAGTCTATCATATCTAACATTTTATCTGACATAGGCACGCTACCAGTCAACACCAAGATGTCTGACTGTTTGTTTTTTTTGTATGACCCGTTGTGTATCTGAGCCACGTTTGAGGCTGGCTGCCACGGCATATGATTGGTAGCCCCTACGCCATCGGCTCCTGACGTGTTGATGATAAGATGAGGGCTTTGTTGTATCGGAAACGATATGTCATTTTGTGAGGTAATAAGGGCATATTTGAAATTAAATTCGTTGCTCAGCATATTAAGTTCTTCTGATAGCTCCCCTTCTGTTATGAATAAATGAGAAGGTGAAAATTCATCAAAGAGATCGAAGATAGACTTTTCTTGAGTATTCCAAAAGACTATCTGTAAAGACTCAGACTCGACCGTCTTTAGTACGGACGCAAGGGGATGGAGTATGCTGTGTGCCGAATTGCTAGGGATCGCTATTTTTGCTGCTGTCATAATAAGATCTCTTTAGCACGAGAAATGTCCTTAGAACTATCTATGTCGACGACCTTGATTTTGTCGTTTCGAAGAGCCCGAAACTGCCCCCCTTTTTTGATAACTTCGTTAATCATCTCAAAGCCAAATTTTTTGTAGTTCCTTTTGTCCCAACAAAGGGCCTTGAAGGCTTTTAATTCTTTACCTCGTAAAACCAAGACCTGAGCCCACTTTTCGGGGAGGTCGTACATAATACTTTCTAGATACCCCTCATCGTTTACTATGCACCCCACCTCGTTGTCTGACATAGTTCCGCTGTCCATGACTACAGAGGACTCTGCCATGTCGACACACTTTAGCATTTCTTCATTAAAGACTAAGTCTCCGTAGATAATCATCACTATTTCTGATTTGCCGGTAGCCCTTAGACCCATGCCTATGCTTCTGATTACGTTTGTTTCTTCGTAAAGTTCATTTTCTATCTTAACAATTGAGGAAGGAGTCTCGTTCATAAGCTTTTCGGATTTGAATCCACAAATTAAAATAATCTCTGCGCCCGGTATCTGGGAGTTAATTAGCTGTATCTGATTAGATACTATAGTAGACTTTCCCACTTTGATAAGAGACTTTGGCCCATAGGACTTCATCCTCCTTCCCGCCCCGGCGGCTGGAATAATTACAGATATTTTAGGCTCCCTATCCCGACTTTCTATCATATGTCACCCTCTGCAATTAGTAGTGGCTTCGCTATATGAAAGATGATGTGACCGCTCGTGTGCAGCCTTTTCATTTGTTGCTCAAGAGCGGCATCTTCTTGCATGAAATTCAAAGACGGTATTGCGCTATCTCTCACGAAAAAAGGGACGTTTGGCAAATCGGACACATGCACATATCGATACATCAGGTATTCAACACCGTCTGTGTTCCTGCGAACGAGCACGTCAGAGGTAACTATTTGGATGTTATCATCCATCTCAAAGAGAGATACTACCTCGCTTATAGAATTTGCGTCGGCATAGGAATATCTGGTGTTCATAAATCCATAGATAGATATCGGCTTCTCCGGGGCATTAGGTATCCCGTCTCGTATACAGAGGTTATAAAAATCTGATTCGGACAACTTGGGGGTGCCGAGATTGTACCTAGTAAATAGATTGTCATTATAAGACTGGCGTGGCACGGTGGGGTTTGTGTCTCCGTACATACAAACCATTACGTTTTTAGGCTTGGGCATAGTTCTGACACCTTTCTAATCAAATCAACACTGTCTTTGTAGTGTTCAATCTTTTGGTGAATTGGAATCCCAAAGCTGTTACCAGCATATTTTTCGTGCGCTGTTTTGAGGACGGCTCTTCCGCAATTGTTGTCGTTAGGCGTAAGCACTACAAACCTTTCCATGTCATCGTGAACCGATGATTGTAACTCTGAGGAGAATGAATCTGGAATCGGATGCCCGATCTCGAAAATGATGTAAAACATGTACTTATGTTTTTTTGTAGAGTCAAAGCACAGGTCTATAGTGTCCGCTTCTATGACAGCGTTGTGTTCTGGTTCATTGTCGGGGCTCGGTGTCTCCACGGGCTGCTGCACTCTCCACACACCAAAATTATACTGGTTCAACAAGGCTGCTATTTCAGGGCCCCGATTACCAAACTGTTCGCCGGAGAGGTCCATGATCGTTAATATGACTGGAACCATCTTTTGCTTATTTATTTCTAAGATTCTCTCTCGCAGGTCTTCCATGGAATCGGAATCCCGCATAAGCAATATCATCTGATATGGAATCGTCAATTGCTCCCCAACCTTCGATAGCAACACTTCGTCTCCCTCTCCAAAGAATTCTCTGTTGCGGTAATAGACGCACACTTTATCTTTTACTAAGAAGAACTCTTTATCATCATCGCATACTTCCAATATCTCCACTCCCCCCTTCCGAAATTTCTCTAGCCTGCCAGCTGAACACCCCTCTTGCGTGTCGCTGTTGTAGATAGCGAACGCGCAGTTCCTACACGAGGTGGACGTGATAGTTATTTGGGGGGTCTCTTTTGATTTGGATTTCATGGTCTTCTTGCCCTTATGTGATAAAGGCTTTGGTTAGTGGAAGCAAACTCTATTGCCAAGCCCTTTTCCTGTAAGTAATTATTAACCTGAACAACGTGCGTCAGTCTATGTTTTCCATTCGCAAGTAATTCTGACATTTGGTTCTCGTCTATGAGGCCCAAGTGAGCCGCGCGAGCCACCTCTAAGCAGTCCGCACTCTCTATTTCTAATATAGCAGAATGCCTAAGCTTGCTAAGAATAATGTCAAGAGTTGAGTTGCTTATATAGTCTATGTTACTATTGGCCATTATTATTTCTGAGCATCCATTTTCCGGAAGCTGCCCAATGGAGTCGTCAGACATAAAAATATTTTGATAGTTTGGCCTACCTTCAGTCTCGTGCTTTATTAAATTAATTTTCATGTAAGCTCCACGTTTATTTACTATAAAATTGTGGCCTGATAAAATCAAGAACCTTCGCCCACCCGTCTATGAAGTTCTGTATCTGGTTATGTTCTATGATGGTTTGTCTAGCAGACGTTGCCATTGTTCTCATGGTTTCTGGAGACTCATAAAGATCTTCTATGACAGTATGTATTTCGTTAGGAGACCCTACAATGAATCCGTTTTCACCGTGTGATATGAATTCCTGCACGTCCGGGGAGTCGAAGCAAATAGGGATGCACTCACAAGACATCGCCTCCAGCAGCTTGATGGTCACATTCTTGTAGGTATTAATAAATATATCGCCTTCATGGTAGGGATCGCTGCGACTGCCCTTGTCTTCTCTGTCTACGGGGACGACATGATATCGGTTGATATCCGACAAAATGCCATGAGCCATCTGCTCGGGTAAATTGTTGTCAAAAGCTAATCGGGGGCTTTCGTAACTTCTCTCTCGCGAAGGGGTCGTAAACCTTTCAGTGTCTACTCCGGGTCTCACCACACTACCTATCGTGTGGTCATTCCAAGACTGCTGTATTTGATTGCTACTGGATACCCTCATTGACACCGTTGATCTATTAACCAGACTGGGAGCATTTTGTATTTGGATATTTCCCATTGCCGGATGAGGTCTTAATGTTTCTTGATGGCAATGGTCTATAACAATAATAGGCAAATGAAATGCGACAGAGATCTTTTCTGCGTGTGCAAGCTGATCCAGCCTGTCATGGCAAATCACTAAATCAAAGTGTGTAGGAGAAACTATGTCCTTCTCGGTTAATATGGAAAGATTGGCGGGAATGGGAGCTATGGCTTTGTTCCATTCTGAAAAGCCATTTGGCTTCCAAAGATAAAAGTTATGACCGATGCTACACAGGGTTTCTATATATTTTTCGTCATTATAGGAAAGGGTAACTATATTGAGAGGCTTGTCGTTCCTTATCCTCAATGCAGAATTGATGATGCTTTGCATTAGGAACATATTAGCTCCTCAAGGTATTCGGTGTGCTGTGGGGAAGTGATCGAATTTTTGAACTCAGCATTGTTTTTTCTTTTCTTGTCTCGCTCAAACTTATCTGTAAACGCACTCCTCATAGAGCTTGCAATGGAGCTTATAACGGGCTTCTGACATATCTCGTTGGCTGTAAACATGTCAGGGAACGGCCTGTCGTTTAGAATACAGGAGTCCTTGTAGGATTCTACGCCCCACGCATTCTCATCTCCTAGAACCCTATATGATTCCGTGAGGCTGTTGATAATGGGTGTATTCCCAAAACATGCCGCCTCTATAGCAGAAGTGTTTGTGCCGAGGGTATAGGCCGTGCTCACAAAACAGTCTCCCTCTTTGTGGGCTGTCACCCTAGACTCCCCCATGAAGCCTTCCGGTGGGTTAAGACAGTGTAGCGCTGGAAACTTGTCATTACGTCTTACTGACCCCACCTTTCGTTGACATAGCTCTATTAGCTCCTGCACTTTATCGGAGGGGGCAGCGCTTTCTAGAAGAATAAAAAAGCCTACGTTGTCGTTAATGTTGAATTCAGATAAGTACGCACACAGGGCTTCTTCTATGCCGGACTTCTGTTCTATGGATCCGATAAAATAGAAGATGAACTTGTCTTTTGTTTCGTCGTTACGCATAATAGTTCCGGTATTGTATTCTAGGACGGCATTGTCAATATGCGGTCGGAGCACAGAGATTTTAGTGTCAGTCATTTGTCTAAGGCTTTTGGCAATCTCTTTGCTATCTACCCAGAGTTCATCCATTAGATTTATACGAGATATGGCCAAAGATCTCTTCACGGTAGGAATAGATTCAAAATTAAAAACTCCGATATTTTTTTTGAACGACCCGTTGTAAACCGCATTCATTGGCAAGCAAAACTGTATCAAGACATCGTAATCATCAAAGGTGGCTAACTCGGTATTGAACGTGCCGTCCGATCCAATTCCCGACAAGTATATGGGCCTAGAAGTTAGTCCGTCGAATCGATGCTCAATTGCTCGTAACAAGGCACTGCTTTTGTGTCCCCACTCGTCTAGCTGTCTGTAGGGGCCTACGAATAATATGTTCATGCGATCCCTTTCAATCTTTCTCAGGCAACTTGGGAGGGGGAAGTTCATGAAAGATTATTTCAGGGCTATCGCTTAGACTCCCGCCACCGCTTCCAGCGCCCTGTCCCTGTCCCTTCTGGTCTCCGTCACCTTTGCCATCCCCGTCGCCCTCCCCCTCTCCTTTTCCACGACGACCGACAACAGATTTTCCATTCATAATCATGTCGAGGGCTTCCTGAGCATCTTCGTGTTTTTCTCTGCTATACTCTGACCTGTAGGATCGCGGCTGTTTGCCGTCTCCAGAAAGATCTGTTACCCATAAATATATGCCGCCATTCGCATTGCGGTCTGTCTTATTTGGCTCTTTAATAACTACCCAGTGGACCCTGAACTGATCGGGAAGGGGGTCGTCAGTAGGCCATCCTCTAACGTCTTGCATTGTCTGAGATAAAAATAAACTGAAACAGACAGTCATGGTTATTAGTATCATCTTAAGAGACCAATACCCCTTGGTTCCAATTACGAACCAGAGTATGAGGCCTCCCAGAAGAATGAAAGTCGGTATGATATTCATAGCGGAGGCTCTCGCTTTATATGGGCTAGATTTTTTGGTAATTCGTTAACGTCAATTATATCGCCGTTTTGATTTACCGTGAAGCGGAAAGCCGTCTTCTCCTCTTCTTTGGCCATTAGAGTTACTTCTTTGATGGCTGCGGTCTTAAATGGGTTGATTTTATCAAGTTGCAGACTGACAGGGCACGGGTCGGCAGAATTCATATGATACATATGCACGTTAACGATGTATTCTCCGGGCAGGATTCCGCGAATGGAAACAATCTCTCTATTCTCATTATATACAATTGGGCCATCTGGTGTCTCAATGGTATCATTCCTATGCCCTAAATCGTCACGGTCTAAATGCATGAGGCCGTCTTCACGGCGAGCAAAGGATACAAGGTGCCCCTCCGGGTCTTCAATGTACACGTCAACATCATTGTCTTGTTCCTGCGGCCATGTAACAGTAATAATAAATTCTGCCTTAGACTCCGTGTTGGCATTTTGCCTAGATGGATTAATCATAACAAAGGAAAGGGTGAAAAGAGCAGCAAAGCACAAGAGCGTATTAAACAGGAGGTCTAGGAATGCTACGTTTGTGTCGTATGTTCTTTTTCTCATGACATCTTGGCCAATATGCGGGAAATGCCTTGATTGAGATTAAAATACTGTATCTTTAACAGGGCAGAACAGATAAGACCAGTAAGGGTGGTATAGAGAGCGACGGACATGCCAGAGCCCAGATCTTTAATCAGATTTTGCAGAGTGGCTGTGTCTGAAAAGTCGACTGTGAAAAATCCACCGAGCATCATTATGAAGCCAACGACTGTCCCAATCATGCCGACGCTTAAGCACAGGTCAGACACGAACCAGCCGACCTCAGTTAAGTGTTCGATTCTCTCTACGATTACAGAGTTGTTCTCCTTTTCTGGATCGTATGTATCTAGGAATTTGCTAAGTTGCCAAGTTTTGTGGCCGCACCAGACGGACATATAAATAAAGAGGACGAGCAATGCTACGCTAAGTTTAGTGAAGTCGCTTTCATACACCTGCCTGAATACACCCCCTCGATAGCCGAATACGGCGGCAATGAGGACCATGCTGATAAACAGCCACCATTTTAAGAAAATCGTATGCTTAGTCATCTTCTGTTCTCCTACGAGAATGGGCCTCTGTAATGAAGTCCGGCACCGTCAGGTGCTCGGAGTTGGCTCTAAATTTTTCACACTCTACACTGTGACTGGCGCGATTTTTGTACGACTCAAAGGCCTTGTCTTGGTTAAGTTCTTCTAGAACTCCTTGGTCTATGATTGCGCCAAAGTTTAAGTCTCTTATGAGCTTTACCCCTTCTCTTTTAAAAAACTCGTCTGGAGTATGCATCAGATTACTAAAGATCCATCTGGTGGCATCCATATGGCTCATGCGAGGGGGGAGCGACGGCGGGATATCGTAAACGTTTGGAGGAACGTTCCAGTCACCCTGCTCTGCGAGAGGCTCATAAGAATCTATATACTTTTCCCATTCCTTAGCGGTGTCATTCCAATTGTATCTAGACACAGCACCTTTCCGTGCGTCAAAGCACTTCGATGCCCTTTCTTCCTTCGTTAACGAGAAGAACTCCAGCATCACATCGGCCATATGCTCGTTGTCTGGGTAAACCCTGTTCGCATTTGTTTCTATTTCTCTGAATGTTTTGGAGATTCTGATAGGATACCCTTTTGTGTGCCTTACAACATCTGACATAGCGCTATAATCCGTAGCTGCTACAGGAACCCCGCAGGCAGCCGCTTCAACTTGAGGCATTCCAAAACCCTCGCAAATGGCATATTGTGCATACAGGTCGAATAAGTTGTACACCTGAACCAAGTCGGGAATGGAAAGACCAAAGCCAACGGTCGGACATACGGCGCTGAGGGCCCCACAGTGTTTACACTTAGCCATCGCATCATTAAAATACGTCGCAAAAAACTTTTTGCAATTTCTGCATACGTAAGTAGACAAGACTTTTCCAGCGAGCTTGTTTTGCAGAATACCATCTGGTATATGCCATCCCGCCTTCTCTGGATAGCTCGTATGAAGATACAGATAGCTTTTTGCGGCAATCTCAGGAGGAGCCTTGTCTAAAAATAGCCTAAATGAGTGCATTAATTCAAAAAAAAGCTTTCTCCGTTGGTTCCTCATTACGGTTCCAACAATGAATGCGTCCGGTCGTATTCCGAACCGTTTTCGGTGAACTTCTTTATTGTAGATCGGCGTGTAAACTTTAGGATCAATGCCGGGAGACGCACAGCCTATTACGTTGACAGTGCCCTTACCTTGCCTGCGCAGAACTTCTGTTCCAAATTCTGAATAGGTAAACAGAGCGTCACATTCAGAGAAGGCTTCTATCCATTCCTGTTTCTGAGGAGTCGAGTCGACAGTCGGCATCCATACCCAATGGAACAACCTTCTGAATGGCGACTGGCGAATAAACATATCCATCCACGGGTCTCGATAGGAAAGAACTATGTCTGGTCTGAAATCCAAGCAGACTCTTTCAAATCTCCAAGCCCCAAACTGGAATGTGGGCTGAGAATTATATGTTTGCTTTGCCTGCTCAGGGTCGCTTTCCTCTGGCATATTTGCGTAAAATAGCCAAGGAGTATCCTGAACAGCAGAATACTTTCCGTATGCTGCAAATTCCGCCAACTCATACTTATTAGTAGCGGCTAATCGCGTGAGAATTTCTTTCCCATACGTGCCGAAGCCCGAGTTTAAGTAGTGGGCTTCACTGACAAGTAAAACCCTTTTTTTATTCATTCATGTTATCCCTGATTTTGTTTATGGCCCTTGCTAGAGACTTGCGAACGTTGCTTCTGTTGGTTTCTAGTGAGTCCGCTATCTCTTTCAGGGTGTACCCTTCTAATCTAAGTTCGACAATAGAGCGTTCACTTTCTGTGAGCGTAGAAGGGACGATCTCCCAGAAGCTTTCTTGAGACGTATAGTGCAGGAGCATATCTTCCTGTTGTGCAAAGGCCGCGTCGTTAACAGGAAGATGTCTTTTGTTTTTTTGAGACCTGATTTCTTTAATGATCTCCCATCTTATAGGCTTCCATGCATAAGGTGAAAACTTAGTTCCCATCTCAGGCTTAAATTTTTTAAGAGCTTTCCACAGCCCAATGCGCCCAGCTTGTGTGTATTCGTCTCTTTCGGTTTGGTTTTTGGGACTAAATTTGTTGACTACGGATATAACCAGACCCATATTCTTTTCTATTAAGTCTTCCATCATGTGGCACATTCCTTTAACATATTATACTTTCTAAAGTAGGTTTTTGATTTGAGAAACTGACTTAATAAGAAAACTTCCTCTTTTTAGATCTTTACTACCTTTAAATAATAGAACCTCTCCATCGCGTATCATTTTTTTATATTCAGACCATTCGTCCGAGAACATGGTAGTGTTATCTAGGCTGCAAGTGCCGTCGCTAATACTTATGAAGGCCATGTTCTGGCCCTTTGAGGCTCCTTTTTTGATTTTCCATTCTCTAAAGTTGTCTACCTTCGCAGCAATAAAAATTCCATTCCTTGAATTAAACCCGTCGACGAACTCTTTACAGGTGCAATTGGCAGAGCTTGTGTCATATTCATCTACCTTGGCACAAGTTATGGCAATCCCCAGATACTTTTCTTCTTGTTGTGCGAGCCATCCGGGTGAGTCTTCAAGAGAATAACCGGCGTCTGACAAGGACAGCGAGATGCCTTCCACTACTTCCACCCTATCTTTTCTGTATATTGGCCTCTTCGGATCTGTCCAGTCATTATACATAACCATATCTTTGATGCACCCCAGCAGGGAGCGGTCAGGATTCTTTATCTTATGGTTTTCTATCCAAGGCACCTCTCTCTTGCTAAGCTCTCTAAACACCTTAAGCTCGTGAGCCATTCTTGTTCTTGAGATTGAGAAATGGTCTAGAGATCCGCTCCATATTAAAGCTTCAAAAGCATCGACCTTAATGCAGGGGCTGAAGACTATTAAGAATGTGTCCCAGTCGCACTTGTTTAAGTCTACGGGTTTTTGTCGGAGACATTCTTCCATCTTGTCAAAGACAGACCCTCCCACCCCCTTGATTTCGGTTATCCCAAAAGTTGGACTTCTATCAATCAGCTTGAATGTCTTATTAAGCTTAATAATACTGGGGGGCATCACATCGATCCCCATTATCTTTGCGTTATTGACTAACTCCTGCATCTCTTCGTATGTGTCCGGCTTGCCTATGGCGTTCTTCAAATACGATGTGAAGAACTCGTGTGGGAAATGGGCTTTTGTATATGCTGTCAGATATGCGTTATATGCATAGCTGATAGAGTGCGACTTATTGAAAGAATATCTTTGTGACTTCTCGATCCATCCAAATATCTCTTCAGCTTGCTCTCTGCTAATAACCCCTTTGGAAACAGACATCGATACAAATTTTTCTTTAAGGGTTGCCATTAGGGATACATTCTTTTTTCCAATCGCTTTTCTTAGAATGTCTGCTTCTTGCAGGCTAAACCCTGCTATTTCTCTGGCAATCAATAAAGACTGTTCTTGGTAAACAAGAATGCCGTGTGTGTTAGACAATATAGGAATCAGAGATTCATGTAGGTATTCTACTGGATCTCTGTTGTGCTTGCGGTCTATATAGTGATTGGTTAGACTTTTACCATTTACCATAGCTTCCATGCAACCGGGTCTAATAATCGCAATAAGGTCAGAAAGCTCCTCTATATTGCTGGGAGCGGTCTGTTTAGAGAGGCTTCGTCCCAGATGAGACTCTAACTGAAAGACGCCCTTTGTATTACCAGAACATATCATGTCCCACGTAGCAGGACATACTAACGGAAGCTCGGTTATGTCTGGCCTAAACAAGACTTTCCCGTTTGGGGTAGTCTCAAATGAACAGCCGCATGGGAACTTTTTCATTTGATAAAGCCAAAAATTTTAGCGAAAACGAACGCCCCTGTTACGGCGGCTATCAATGAGAACATGGTCCTCATAAACTCCATCTTGTGGTTATGTTTGTCTAGCCACTTTTCTAGACTTCCCCTTTTGTCTTTTCTGCTCATATTATTTATCCTTGAGTGCCCCTTTGAACTTGTCCACCTTGGCTTGACGCCTGTGGAACTTAAGGAACTGCACTAAGAGTTTTGCCGTATCCACTGTGTCAGAATATGCCTCATGCGCCTGTGCCGCCTCTATGCCAAAAAACTTTCTCATTGTGTCCAGCTTGAGACTTGATGGCTCCTCTAGATTCTCAAACCAATAAAACATAAGATCCATTACATCCATCTTGTTTACTTTTGAAAAGGGCATCTTGGTTTTATGTTTTTCGGCAAGTCGCAAGCAGATCGGAAGGTCAAAGCCTACGATGTTATAGCCAGCCGGAACGGGCTCTGTGTACCAGTTGCCGGGAGACTTCTCACTATTAAACTTTTTACAGTAATCGCAAAAACTTTTCCAAGCCATCTTTTCGCTTTTGCCGCTCTTCCAGCTTTTTATAATGTCGCTGCTTTCTACTCCTCTTTGTTTGGCATGCCATTCTATAGTTTTTTGCCTCTCCTCTGTGAAGTACGACTCCTTGGCAATGCCCGGAGGCTTAATTATAGAATGAAAAGAACGATCTTCTTTGATTTCCAGAGTTCTTGGATCTATTGGGATCGCCGCCAATTCTACTGGGTTACAAGTATCGGGATTTGGACTATCTGTTTCCCAGTCGAATACGATTATCCACCTATTGTTAATCATAGCCTTCTCCTCCTATTAATATGTTAGGAACTTCCATAATCTTGTCAAGCATCCTGATTCCAAGAACGTCTAACTTCAAAAGGCCTACGTCTTCACAACTGGGCCCCTCGAAGCCAGCCAAAAGGTCTTTTTCACCCTTGCTCGATGATCTAATCATGGGGCAGCTTTCTGATATGGGGGACGGCGAGACAACTACTCCTGCTGCGTGCTTGGACTGAATTATTTTGGTTCCTTCAAGCCTCATGGCCTGTTCAAATATCTTAGACATCTTGCCTTCTAGCTTGCCGTCATCACCGATCTCGCACCAGTCTTTAAGTTCGGCCCTTCTGTTTTTCAAAGCCCACAGGATAAGTGACGACTCGCCAAGTTCCTCTTTCATGTCCTGAAGCTCGTCCGCGATCTTTGACTCATCCATTATATGCTTGGTCACCTCGTTTTGTTCACCGAACGAGATATTGCCTCTGGCTTGCATAACCCTTTTTAGAGCGGACCTTCCTTGGAGGGTTTGGTACGTAACAATTTGTGCGACGTTGTTTGTTCCGTATTCATTTTTTATGTGATCAATAACCTTTTCTCTGGCCATTTTAGGCACATCAATATCTATATCAGGCATAGATATTCTGTCTTCTGTGTTTCTTCCCGCATTGTAGAATCTCTCAAAAACTAAGCCATGCTTGATTGGATCTATCTGGGTGATCCCCAGCAAGTACGAGACCATGCATCCAGCCGCGCTCCCTCTGCCGGGACCGGTTAAATATCCTTGCTGTCTGCAAAATTTCAAAATGTCTTGCACGATTAAAAAATAGCTTGAAAGCTGCGCCTCTTCAAATATTTGAAGTTCTTTTTGGACACGCTCCCCGTATCTCGCAAACTCTGAAGCCCCTTTAGGGATGTGTTTCATTTTTTCTGCCCACCCTATCTTGCACAAATGTCGCAAGTAGTCTCTCGGATTGAACCTATCCGGCGTACGGAAGTCTGGAGGGTTGGGCGGTCCTAGGATATCATATGACTGACACATGTCTGAGATGAGCACCGTGTTCTGTAGTTCTTCTTCTGTGTGGTATTGGAGCATCTCTGAGTAGGTGGGAATATAAAAGTTGTCAGAAGAAAAGAACGGCTTAAGGGACTTAGACTTGCCGCTCTTCAACTCCCTATGAACTTGGCCTATCGTCTTTCTCATGGCCGTGCATAAAAGAACCCTCTGGTCTTCTGCCGTTTCCATGGTAGGGTAGTGCGCGTCAGGTGTCCCCACGCACGGGATGTCTGTTTGTACTGATATCTGTCTGAGCCTTTCCGCTGCTATTCGAGATTCTTCATTATTGTTTGAATCTATAAGTTGAATTTCAATGAAAAAGTTTCCTTTCCCGAAAATATCTTGCAGCCTTAGTGCTGCGTGTGCAATAAAGCTGTCTGGCCGGTTCTCTAGGGCTACGTTCCCCAAGTAAGAGCCTAAGTGCCCGCTGAAAGACACTAAATTTCCATGGCTAGCAATCTCCTTGAGTTGGTTGAAATCTATTCTGGGCTTATAATAAAACTGCTCAGAACGGTTTGACTGTGATACTAGGTTAAGGATATCCCTCCATCCGTCAAGGTTCTTTGCTAGAATGACCTGATGCACTAATTCTCGATTCTGTGGGGATTGAATAGTTGCGTCTTCCATGCACAAATAGAATTCGCATCCTAAAATTGGCTTTTGAGATTTTCCATTTAAAGTTTTGCAAAAATCCACAGCACCAGAAACGGTGCCATGATCCGTCAATGCGCAGGCATCGGTTTCTATATCCTGTATGCGGGAGGATATTTGTGATGTCTGCGAAAGGCCGTCTAGCAAGCTGTACTCAGAATGGACGTGCAATGGCACGTATTTCATTTCTTTCTCCTGAACTTTTTAAGGTCAGAAATTTTTACATTGTAACAATCTGCCTTAACTATATATCCGTTTGATGGATCGACATCTCCTCGCTTGAGGGTCATGGCCTTTTCAAAATACTCCGAATGAGAAAGCCATCCCAAGACCCACGCCCTTTTCCACTGGCGGTTGACCCATTCAATACGCACAAAGGCATATCGGTCGCACTTCTGCTTAGTATTATACGCCGCGATTGAGCATTCGTAGAAGGGCTTTGGGGCTGACGTGCATCTTTTTGTTTTTACATCATAGGTGAGAGTGGCAGTCTTGTTGGAATAACAGATATCAAAGTCATAAGTGTTGTTTATCTCTCCGCGTATAAGCTCATTTGCTACTTCTTCACCTAGAAAACCAGCTATATTCCCACCTCCTCCGAGGATAGAATTCCTAATAACTCCCATCTCGCGAGCCTTACGCCACGCCCTCTTCTTCATTTCCTGAGAGATCTCTATTTCTATCATTTCCCTGTTTAACTCCTATCTTGTAGGCCATGTATACTTTTCTAATTGGCCTAACTACGTAGTGCCCAACGAAACCTCCTATGCGAGGCATTCCAACAGACGTTCTTAAGTAATTTTCAAGCTTGGTTAGAGGGCACACCTGTCTTGTAAAGGTGACCGTTATAATAAAGCTATTGATAGGCATCCATATCCAAATTGGACATAGAAAAGGCGTTATAAAAAAGGCCGCTATGTTGACAAACACAACAAAAAGATGGGCGACTATAAGGGCGTATAGCAGACATCTCTTGAAATGCTCTGCCCTAAGTGGCCTCTTGCTGTAGGCTGCGTTAAGTCTGTAAAGAAGATATTTAAGCGACTTGCTGTCGGTTTTGCCGCCGATCTCATCCTCCAGTCTAGCGGCCAACTCTCTTGCCTGATCCTCATCCAAAAAGTCGTCAAGTATCTCGACGATGCTGTTTGTGTCTGAATAGGCCATCGAAGTATCCTTTCAAATTTCGCCCGGTGCCTTATATGCTGCCAGACTGTGGTCTAAATTCATCATATTATTTGTAACCCACTCTATCCCATATTTGTTTATCATGTATCTGGTCTGCTCGCACTTTGTCATTGTTTCTTCGTATGGAGTGACCTGTCCGGCACGCCTTTCAATAAGGGGCTCTATATGGGTTCCTTCAAAAGTAGTCTTGCCTTGATGGCATAGCTTTGAGCATTTCCAGCATTGCGAAGAATCTATTTGCCTTATAGTCTTAGGCTTTTCGGTATCTCGTATGAATTCAAACTTATTTTTCAACATTTCTTCGGTTTTTGGTATGTCGTCGTCTTGGAAATGAACCGTATATGCCCCCCCATCATTGATAAAATATATGGTTACCAAGAAGGTTTTAACGTCTGGATAGAGATGCTTGGCGGCATAGTGATAGATACGTAACTGCGCGTCATCAAGAAGGCTGTTTTGAGTTTTCTGCTTGCCAGTGGCCCAGTCTAACCTTCTACCGGTCTTCCAGTCTATAACCTCGTATACGCCATCCCCGAGGTCTGTAATGAGGTCTACGGTTCCCTTGATAGCCAAGTTCCCAGACAGCTTTTCTCCCGAAACCTCATATTGATAGCCGCCCCACTGGGAGTCAATACAGAAATCGAAGTGTGGCTCCGCGTCTACCACCTTCCTGTTTCTGGGATCGAACATCCCGTCGTTATAATGAAGGGCCTTCCAAGTCCACTTGATGCAGTCTTTTCGGTCTTTGTCTGACCATGTATGATGATTTGCCCCTTCAGTATATTTGTCATAGACCCTGTTCGCAACTTTCTCTAGATACGCTGGCTTATAGTTGGAGGTGCTCACTCTGCCTATAAAGTCATCTACGAATATCTTTTTGCCACCCTGAGCAGCCTTCTTACAGGAAGCAGCAATCTCCAAGATTTTGTGTACGATGGACCCCTTGTCTGCTTTTTTACCAGACGGACCCCTCCAACCCAAGGTATATTCTAAGTAATACTGCATCGGGCAGAAGCGATGGCAGTTGAATGAAGACGACCTAAAGTAGACAACCGGAATCATAGCGGATTGCCATAACGGTCGCGGCCTTTTAAGTTCTGCATCTCTTCCCACACTTGCAGCCATCCATCTTCGCTATCTCCCTTCACACGAGCGGCCTTGTCGTCAATGTACATGACACCAGCAGGCTTTCCCATGAAGGCGTGATGGTACTTTACACCGTGCTTGTGCAGCCAGTCAGTCCATTCCTTATACCCGCGTTCATATTGTAGGTGCATGTTTCCCTTCTCGCGGTCCCCATACCTTGCGGTGTAAAGCACGATTGTGTAGCCCATGTCGTGCAGCTTATTAACTTGCTCTACTCCGTATGGAAGGGGGTCTGCCCTGTCGTATTCGCCGCCATTAGCCTTATCAGCGATCACTCCATCACAGTCTACGATCAGCGTATTTGATGAATCTGGAAGTGGCATATCATCCTCCTATATAATTTCGGGTATGCATTCGAGTTTTTTAAGTTGTGAATAAATCTCCTGATTTTGCTGAGAGATAGAAAGCTCTTTATTGTCTATTATACTGTCACATAACTTTAGGCTTGAATTGATCTCTGTCTCGCTTCTATGAGAGTCGTTTTTAGACACGGTCCTCGTTAGCCCGACTACAACGCCTCCCGATTCTTGAATCGCACGAACTTCATTCTCAAATCTAACATCAGAGACTAGGGCAAGCTCGGAATCATCTTTCTGGATACGCCTTAAGCAAGTGTCCACCCAAATATTTTCGTGCATGCTTCTAAAGAGGTCGGTTCCAACGTATTGTAACACTTCCCTGACGGTCATAAGGCCCTCCTTTGCTTCCGGGGCTGCCGTAGGAATGTTCTCCCATTTGAGATAGGTTTTTGTGTCCTTCTCTTCGTTGCTTCCGTAAATAAGCTCTCTATCTAGCCCGAATGTGTTGATGGCAAACTCTTTCAGAGTGTCGGCAAATGCGTATGTTCGAACGAACTCGCCAAGGCGGTCATCAAAAAGGGAGCCTACATCAACATGGGGTGATTCAAATGGGAACCACTCCTTGCCGGATACATTCTCACTGAAGATGTCTGTGACTTCTATTTTCCCCGCCTTATTGATGCGAGAGGCCTTGCAGATGCCTAACTCTGCCAGTTTGATGGCTAAGATAAAATTACAAGCAGTGTCTTTACCAGCTTGCTTTTGTCCAGCGAACCCTATTACTTGCGTCATGTGTTATTCCTTATCAATGTCTAGTAAGTTCTCTAATAGCCTCCAAGCCACCGTTCGCGTCTGACAGGTCTTTTATCAGCGTCACGCATTCCGAAACAAGATCTCCGTGCTCTCCAATGGCAGCTGGGTTTGTAAGATAATTGTGAAGATTGATAAAGGCCTTTTTCTTCTTGGATTGAAACTCGGCAACACAGGCGTCGAGTATCATGTTTTCAAAAGCCGGACCCTGAGCTTCTGGAGGGGCCGCCGGAACTCGCGTTGCTCCTTGAGGGAGATCCGTAGATTGTGTGGGCGGGTTGATAGAAAATGGGGTGTTCTCTTTGTCATTCATTATAAACTCCTTGCACTTGAGAAATTAAAGGTCTGATATCTGAAGTAACTTTATCGACATGCATATCACCTATGTCGTTGTCTTCGAGAGTGGGAAAATAAAGGCGATACATTTTTCCGCACATGTCCTTAATTTTTTCTGCGCCCTTGAATCCCGCCTCATCGTTGTCTAGCAGGCATATGATCGAGAGGGCTCCTGACTCATCTATAATCTTCTTCTGGTTCTGGTTCAGGTGTGTTCCAAAAATTCCAACAGAGTTGCGTATTCCGGCCTCCTCAAGACGCCATACGTTTCCGGGCGATTCTACTAGTATAACTACTCCGGTAGATAGAATTTCATCATGGGCATACCAATAATTATAC
>Ga0114898_1001005_pt1 | contig 18329 bp, 14 predicted proteins | sample Malvired_Geostar_FD_83496 | JGI IMG/M metagenome (GOLD analysis project Ga0114898, IMG submission 83496) | Marine viral communities from the Global Malaspina Expedition - Malaspina viral metaG DeepMed_Geostar | ecosystem: Environmental > Aquatic > Marine > Oceanic | place: Mediterranean Sea... | reverse complement strand
GTGGAGGCGCGTGGAGAGCCGCTGGACAAACTGTTCATGGTCGCGCCTGCGGTCTCGCGACTGGCGGATCAGCCGCTGGCCGAGCGTTGCGCGCTCACCATCATTCAGCCGGACGACGACGAAGTGATCGAGCCGGGCTCGGTGCATGCCTTCTCGGCAGCGCTTGGGCGTCCCCACGAGCTGCTGAAAGTGGCAGAATGCGGCCACTTTTTCCATGGCAAGCTGGTAGAACTCAAAGAGCTGGTGGCGCCCCGGCTGGCGTAAGGCGCTGACCTACGCAGGCCGTGCCGCCGGGCGTGCGTGTCACGCCCTTTGAACCGTCCACTGGCCGCTTGCGCAGACTGACTCGAGACGATCGTATGAAAACCCGAATTCTTACCGGCATCACCACCACGGGCACGCCCCATCTGGGCAACTACGCGGGGGCCATCCGCCCGGCGATCGTCGCCAGCCGAGAGGCCGATGCCGACTCCTTTTATTTCCTCGCCGATTACCATGCGCTGATCAAGTGCGACGATCCGCTGCGTATCCAGCAGTCGCGACTCGAGATCGCCGCCACCTGGCTGGCCTGTGGTCTGGATGCGGAACGGGTGACCTTCTATCGCCAGTCCGATATTCCCGAAATTCCTGAACTGACCTGGCTGCTGACCTGCGTTGCGGGCAAGGGCCTGCTGAACCGCGCCCATGCCTACAAGGCTTCGGTGGACAGGAATGTCGAGCTGGGTGAAGACCCTGACGCCGGTGTCACCATGGGATTGTTCAGCTACCCGGTGCTGATGGCCGCGGACATCCTCATGTTCAATGCGCACAAGGTGCCGGTCGGGCGCGACCAGATCCAGCACGTGGAGATGGCGCGCGACATCGCCCAGCGTTTCAATCATCTGTTTGGCAATGGCAAGGAGTTGTTCACCCTGCCGGCCGCCGTGATCGAGGACGGGGTGGCGACGTTGCCGGGCCTCGACGGTCGCAAGATGTCCAAGAGTTACGACAACACCATCCCGCTGTTCGCCAGTGCCAAGGCACTCAAGAGCACCATTGCCCGTATCGTCACCGACTCCAGGCTGCCGGGCGAGCCGAAAGATCCCGACGACTCCCATCTGTTCACGATCTACCAGGCATTCGCGACGCCGGCGCAACTGGCCGAATTCCGCGCCGAGCTGGTCGGCGGGCTGGCCTGGGGGGACGCCAAGGCACGGCTGTTCCAACTGCTTGATAACGAGCTGGGTGAGGCGCGCGAGCGCTATCACACACTGCTTCAGCGTCCCGGTGACCTGGAAGACATTCTGCAGGCCGGCGCAGCCAAGGCGCGCAAGATCGCCAAGCCGTTCCTCGGTGAGCTGCGTGAGGCCGTCGGGCTGCGCAACTTCCGCAGCGAAGTGGCCAGCGCCGCTCCGGCGAAGAAGAAAGGGGGCAAGATCGCCCGCTTCGCCAGCTTCCGCGAACGCGATGGCAGCTTCCGTTTTCGCTTTTTCGCAGCAGACGGTGAAGAGCTGCTGCTGTCACGCCCGTTCAGCGATCCCAAGGCGATCGGGGCGATCAGCCAGCGTCTGATCGCCCAGGGCGTGGATGCGTTGGAACTCCGTGCCGACGAAGACAATCAATTCACCTTGTGGCTGGATGGGGAATGCATCGCCGACAGCCCGGCCTATGCCGATGAACCGGCATTGGAAGCCGCCATGCTGCGCCTGCGCCAGGCGCTGGCGACGCTCATGGTGTAATTGGCGCAGGAACACGCCGGGCACCGTTCGTACCGGCACGATGCTGCGAAACGCTGATAACTGGAGGCCCAAGCGCTTGAACGACCTGCGTAAATTGCCAACCACCGAGGGCGCGGCTAAAGTGTCGGCCCCGTTTCACTACCCAGACCCCGCCATGACCCCGCTTGAGCGCTATCAGGAAGACCTGAAACGTCCCGATTTTTTCCACGATGCGGCGCAGGAAACGGCCGTGCGCCATCTGCAGCGTCTGTATGACGACCTGGTTGCCGATGACCGCAACAAGGCCGGGTTGCTTGGCAAACTGTTCGGTCGGAAACAGCAGCAGCCGGTAAAAGGGCTGTATTTCTGGGGGGGCGTCGGCCGCGGCAAGACCTATCTGGTCGATACCTTCTTCGACTCGCTGCCGTTTGAGCAGAAGACCCGTACTCACTTCCATCGCTTCATGAAGCGCGTGCATGAAGAAATGCGCACCCTCAAGGGCGAAAAGAATCCCCTGACCATCATTGGCAAGCGCTTCGCTGACGAGTCGCGAGTGATCTGTTTCGACGAGTTCTTCGTCTCCGATATCACCGATGCGATGATCCTGGCGACCCTGCTCGAAGAGCTGTTCAAGAACGGCGTAAGCCTGGTGGCGACCTCCAACATCGTCCCGGACGGCCTGTACAAGGATGGTCTGCAACGTGCTCGCTTCCTGCCCGCCATCGAACTGTTGAAGAAGCATACCGAGATCGTCAACGTCGACAGCGGCATCGACTACCGCCTGCGCGCGCTCGAGCAGGCGGAGCTTTACCACTTCCCGCTGGACGCCGAAGCGGAGCAGAGCCTGGAAAAGAGCTTCCGCAGCCTGCTGCCGGAGCAGTGCCGGGTGCAGGAGAACGAGGCGCTGATGATCGAGAACCGCGAGATCGTTGCGCGCAAGACGGCGAGCGGCGTCGCCTGGTTCGAGTTTCGTGAACTCTGCGATGGTCCGCGCAGCCAGAACGACTACATCGAGCTGGGCAAGATTTTCGATGCGGTGCTGGTTTCCAACATCGAGCGAATGGATGTGTCCAAAGACGACATGGCGCGTCGCTTCATCAACATGGTGGACGAGTTCTACGACCGCAACGTGAAGCTGATTCTCTCCGCCGAGGTTGAACTCAAGGACCTCTATGCCGGTGGGCGCCTGGAGTTCGAATTCCAGCGCACCCTGAGTCGCCTGCTGGAAATGCAATCGCACGAATATCTGGCGCGTCCACATAAGCCGTAGAGCGCGACTGTCCGCTGGAAGCAGGCGGATGCCCGGGCGTAGGGAAATGCAGCCGATATCTTCCTACGCGTGTGGCGCTTCCAGCTTCAGCTGTTCTTGAACCTGTACTGCTGCCGGTACTGGTTAGGCGACAGTTCGGTGTGTTGGCGGAACAATCGCGCGAAGAAGCTCGCGTCGTCGTAGCCCACTTCATAGCTGATCGTCTTGATGCTCTTGCGGGTGGTGGACAGCAACGTCTTGGCCGTTTCGATACGCAGCCGTTGCAGATAGTGCAGCGGTTTGTCACCCGTTGCCGTCTGAAAGCGCCGCATGAAGTTGCGGATGCTCATGCCATGGTCGCGGGCCACGTCTTCGAAGCGGAACTTCTCGGCGAAATGCTCTTCCAGCCATTCCTGGATCTGCAGGATGCGAGTGTCCAGATGAAGTTTCTGGCCGCCGAAGCCGATGCGTCCGGGACTGTAGTTGCGCTGTACTTCGAACAGAATGTCGCGCGCCATGCCCTGCGCGATGTGCGCGCCGCAGAAGCGCTCGACCAGATGCATGTACAGATCGCACGCCGAGGTGGTGCCGCCTGCGCAGTACAGGTTATCGCTGTCGGTCAGGTGCTTTTCCTGGGTGAACAGCACTCGCGGAAAGCGTTCGGCGAACTCCCGCGCGAAGCGCCAGTGGGTGGTGCCTTCGCGTTCGTCGAGCAATCCCGCCGCTGCCATCCAGAACGCGCCGGAGGCTTCGCCGCAGATGGCGCTCCCGGCTTCGTGTCGAGCCTGTAGCCAGGGGCCCACCTGTGGATACTGGCGGCAGAGCGCATCGAAATCGCCCCAGAATGCCGGAAGGATTACCGCATCGGCATCATCCAGCGCCCCGTCGACCTCGATACGTGGCCCGCTGAATGTGCTGACCGGCTGACCATCGGGACTGACCAGTACCGTTTCGAAGGCGGGTGTCAGGTCCAGGCCGAGTTGCTTGCCATATCGCAGGCTGGCCATGTGAAAGAAATCCTTGGCGTGCAACAGGGTGGACGCAAATACCCCGTCGGTGGCCAGAATGCTGATACGTTTCAAGGGTTGGGCGGTGGGCATGCTCAGGGTCTTCTGACTGTTCCGTTTATTTTTGTATAGGCAAAGCAGGGTAAAACTGCCGCAGTCCGGCGGGAGCGTCTTATTTTTTTGCATGACTGTCCAGTCGAACGTGAGTCTAAGATGCTTGAAGGGCCGACACGCGGCGAGTCGGAACAGACATCAGAGGGTTTGCATGACCGTAAACACACCACGACCCCGAGCCGATGCGTTCAGTGAGTGGGATGGCAGCCCTGCGGCGGCCAGGGAAATTCAGAAGCAACTGGCCGGCAAGGTTGTGCTGGAGGACGATTTCGGCCCGCTGCGGCTGATCGCGGGGGTCGATGTCGGCTTCGAGGCGGGCGGCGAAATCACCCGCGCGGCGGCGGTGTTGCTCGATGCGGAAACGCTCGAGCCGTTGGCGCAGGCATTGGCGCGAATCCCCACGTGCATGCCCTATATTCCCGGCCTGTTGTCGTTTCGCGAACTGCCTGCGGTGCTGCAGGCGCTCGATTCGCTCGGGTACACCCCTGACCTGATCCTGTCCGACGGGCATGGCATCGCCCATCCCCGTGGTCTCGGCATCGCCGCGCACCTTGGCGTGATCACCGGACTGCCGACGATCGGCGTGGCGAAGAAGATCCTCACGGGGCACCACGCGCCACTCGGCGAGCGGCGCGGCGAGCGGGTCGACCTGCTGGACAAGGGGGGCAGCGTGATCGGCAGCGTGTTGCGAAGCAAGGACAAGGTGCGTCCATTGATTATCTCGCCGGGCAATCGGGTCAGTCTGGCGAGTGCGCCACAATTGGTGCTGCGCTATGTCACCCGCTACCGGTTGCCGGAACCGACGCGGCTGGCGGATCGCCTGGCTTCGCGACGCGATGAAAAGCGCGCCGATGCCCCGCAGGCGACGGACGGCGAATAGCCCAGGCGGCTTGCAGGCTGCCGCTCGCAGGCGCTAGCCTGCAAGCCCGCCGATCACCCAGGTTTCACGCTCATGCAGTTGGATCACGCGACAGGCTGGTGCCGAGGCATTCGCCATTGCCCCTCGCCCAACTTCAACCAGCGTCCTGATGGCGAAATATCGCTGCTGGTCATTCACAACATCAGCCTGCCGCCTGGTTGCTTCGGGACCGGCAAGGTCCAGCAGTTCTTCCAGAACTGCCTGCCCACCGATGAGCATCCCTTCTTCGAAGAGATCGCGAGCCTGCAAGTGTCGGCACATTTCCTCATCGAACGTGATGGCGCCATCACTCAGTTCGTCTCCTGTCTGGATCGTGCCTGGCACGCCGGCGTGTCGTGCTTCGGCGAGCGCGAGGGCTGTAACGACTTTTCCCTCGGTATCGAACTGGAAGGCACGGATGACACACCCTTCAGTGAAGCCCAGTACGAGAGTCTGACTCGCCTTTGCCAACTGCTGCAGCAAGCCTACCCGGGGATCACTCCGGAGCGGGTCTGCGGCCATAGTGATATCGCACCGGGGCGCAAGACCGACCCTGGCCCGGCATTCGACTGGCAGCGCCTGCGCGCGGCCTCGATCGTTGCCTGAGACCGCCCTCATAGGATACGAACATGATTTTTCTCGTGGTGCTGCTGGTTCTGCTTATCGACAAGCTCACCCACTGGCGGCGAGACGTGCAGCACGACGGAGCCTGGCTGCGTCTGCTACAGCGGGTCGAGGGCGATGCCGGGACGGTCGCCAGGCCCTGGTTGGGCCTGTTGCTGCTGGTGCTCGCGCCGGTGCTGCTGCTCGGTGTATTGCTGATGGCGCTCGAACCTCTGGCGTATGGCTGGCTCAGTCTGCCGCTTCATCTGCTGGTGTTGCTCTATAGCCTGGGGCGCGGCGAGGGCAAGCGCGAGTTCGGTGCATTTCGCGATGCCTGGCGGCGGGGTGACGACGAGGCCGCCGTGCTGGTGGCCGAGCGCGACTTGGGACTCGGCGCGCCGGACGCGCCGAGCTTGCTGCGGGCGGTTGAGGCGCAACTGCTCTGGCGCAGCCACCAAGGCTTCTTTGCGGTGATTTTCTGGTACGTGCTGCTAGGCCCCATGGCCGCGCTGGCATACCGGCTGCTTGCGTTGACCGTCGAGCATGCGCGCAGTGAAGACATGCGCGAGCGGGCCGGGCAACTGCGTCATGCGTTCGACTGGCTGCCGGTGCGGGTCCTGCTGGCCAGCTTCGGCCTGGTCGGCAACTTCGTCGCGGTCAACCGCGCCTTGCTGCACGACCTGTTGCACTGGGACATCCCGGCGCCCCGGTTGCTGGCCGAGGTCGGTCCGGCGGCGGCCGACCTGCGCGAGCCCTTCGAAGGCGAGGCGGGCATCGCCCGGCTCGACAGCCTCGCCGCCCTGCTGGTGCGTACTCGCATGCTCTGGTACACAGCCATCGCGCTCTGGGTCCTGCTGTTCTAGGGGCGGCGAACGGGGTAACGCGCCGCCCGGTCATGGTCGCGACCCTTACCGGGCGTCGGATAAACAGGGTGGATATGCCGGAATCGGCGCGCCTTCTGCCACTTGTTGAGCTATCACCCTGCCACTACCTTAAGTTACATAAACGGCGACCGATATCCCGTATAAGTGTGCTCGCGCCACTCTCTGACGAGCCCCGCTGCAGCCCCGATGCTGACGGCAATAATAAGAATTGGGAGACGTCTCTTGAACAGTCTGTTGTATCCCGCGATCGCATTGATGAATCGTCTGAGCTTCGGCATGAAGTTCAGCCTGATCAGCGTGCTCTTCTTCGTCCCCATGCTGCTGACCAACTTCTACGTGGTGCGTGACTCGTACCGGGAATTCGTGGGCACCCGTACCGAGCTGCAGAGTCTGGAGCTGATGGGCACCGCGTTGCAGCTGCGTCGGGAAATGGAGACGTGGAGGGACTTGGTGGAGATCGAGGGCATCATCGGCCAGACCGGCGAAGTGCAAGCACTCGTGACCCGGTTGGCCAATGTCGAACGGGCGCTCTCCGAGCGGATGCAGCGGCTGGCGCCGGTGAGTGAAAACCCCGAGCAGGTCGCCGAATTCAACACCCGCCGGGATGAGCTCGATGCCGCACTGCGCGAGGCGCAGGCGCAGCAGTCCTTGCAGGCCAAGGTGGCGATGGCGCGTGCGCTGTTGGGCAAGGCGCAGGTAATGATCAAGTTGATCGCCAGCCAGTCGGGGCTGAGCCAGGACGGCCAGCGCGACGTGCGGATGCTGGCCGAACTGCTGACCTCGGTGACGCCCTCGATCACCGCCGCGCTCGGCGAGGGCCGCGCGGTGGGTTCCTATACCTTCGGCCAGGGTTTCCTGAATTCCGACGCCAGCAACACCCTGGACAACCTGCTGCTCGAGCTGGAGAAGCAGCACGCCCAGTACGGCGCTCAGTTGCAGGACGTGCTCGGCGGCAGCGCCGCTGCGTTGCGTCAACTCGAAAGCTACGCCGAAGCCAGCCGGGGCTCCCTGCAGACCAGCAGTGATATTTTCCAGGATCAGGTGATCATGGCCGAGGCACTCGATCGTCCCTGGGAAAGTTTCTACGACCAGATCGGTACCGAGATGGCGAAGACCTACGCGCTCAATGACGCCATTCTCGGCTTTCTCGATGATGAGCTCGAGCAGCGACTGGAGCAAAAGCGTCTGTTGATGATCCTTCTGCTCGCCGCACTGGCGCTGGTATTCCTGCTCGTGGTCTACCTCTATAGCGCTTTCTACATGTCAACCCGTGCATCGCTGCGCAGCCTCGGCGCGATCATGGACCGCGTGGCCGCAGGCGACATGACGGCGCGTTTCACCGTTCAGAGCCGCGATGAGCTGGGCGAGCTTGGCCAGGTGTTCAACGACACGGTGGCCAGGATTCGCGAGCTGATCGAACGGGTCGGCCAGACGGTTGGCGAAGTGCAGCGTCAGGCGTCACGGGTCGAAATGGTCTCGGGCGAGAGCAACCAGACCGTGTCGCAACAGCGCGGTCAGATCGAGCAGGTCGCCACCGCCATGAATGAGATGTCCGCGACCGCTCAGGAAGTAGCCACCAGCGCCGAAGCGGCCGTCGGCAGCGCTCAGAGCGTCAACGATGAAACCGCCAGCGGTCGGGGGCTGGTGGTCGCCCAGGTCGGTGGAATCGGACGCTTGGCGGCGGAGATCGAGCAGTCGGTCAAGGTGATCAATCAACTGGCCAGCGACAGCAAGGCCATCAGCCAGGTGCTGGATGTCATCAAGGGTGTGGCCGAGCAGACCAACCTGCTCGCGCTCAATGCCGCGATCGAGGCGGCGCGGGCCGGTGAACAAGGTCGTGGCTTCGCTGTGGTTGCCGATGAAGTGCGCAGCCTCGCCAAGCGTACCCAGCAGTCGACCGAGGAGATCGAGCACATGATCGCGCGGTTGCAGGGCGGCGTCGGCGCGGCGGTCAAGACCATGCATGCGAGCCATTCGATGGCCGAAGAAACAGTCAGCCAGTCGGCTCAGGTACAGCAGGCGCTGGATAATATCCTTGGTGCCGTCGGTATCATCGTCGATCAGAACCAGCAGATTGCCGCGGCTGCGGAGCAGCAGACTGCCGTCGCGCACGACATCGACCGGAATATCGTCGCGATCAACGAAGCCGGACAACGCACCGCCGAAGGCGCAGGGCACACCGAACAGGCGAGCCGCGAGCTGACCGAGCTGGTTGCCCGTCTGCAGCAACTCATCGGAGCGTTCCGCGTCTGAGGCGCCGCCAGCTCAGCGAGACATGCCCGCGGACATGGCAACCGCCGCCGCGGCGGTTCGCGTCTCGACGCCGAGCTTCACGTAGACGTGTTCCAGGTGCTTGTTCACCGTGCGAGGGCTGAGGCCGAGGATGTCGCCGATGTCCTTGTTGGTCTTGCCGCAGGCGACCCAGTGCAGCACCTCGATTTCCCGGCTGGTGAGCTGGAAGCGCTGGCTCAGTGCCGCCTGGGTCCGGCCTTCATCCGCCGGCGTGGCAGGAGCCAGGCCGATCCTCGCCGATTGCAATGTACGCGCGGTACGCAGGTGCGCCGCGACCCGCGCCAGGACCTGTTCGGCATGGATGGGTTTGGTGACATAGTCATTGCCGCCGGCGGCAAACCCGGCAAGCACGTGTTCGCTTTCGGTCAGGGCGGTCATGAACAGTACCGGTATGTCTTGCAGGTCGGCTGAGGCCTTCATCTGGCGGCAGGTGTCGAAACCGTTCAGCCCCGGCATCAGCGCATCCAGCAAGACGATATCCGGGCGCAGGCGCTGCATGCGCTCCAGTGCGCTGACGCCGTCCATTGCGACCAGCACCATGTAGCCGGCGCGCTCCAGCGCATCGGATAACAAGGCGAGGTTGTCCGGAACGTCGTCGACGATCATCACGGTGCCTTGCTGGTCGATGGCGTGCGCCAGGTTCATTGACTCTGCTCCTCTGTCGGGTCGGTCTGTTCGGCTCGGCCGGGGGCTTGCGCGGCGAGGGTCAGCTGACGTGTCAACTCGTTCAGCTGGAAGCGTTTGGCCAGCTTCTGCAAACTCATGATGAAAACCCCGCAATCGGGTTCGCTTTGGGCGAGCTTGTCCAGGTGATCGAGCAGGCCTCGCACGTAGCCGAGCGAGGCCAGTTCCTGCAGCTCCTGTATCGCCTGGAGGGGAAGCAGGGCCATCGTCGGCGCGGGCACTTGGCTCATGTCGCGCTTGACCCACTCCAAGGCGAGGTGGGTCTGTATTTTTTCCAGCAGTACGGGTGTGTGCACGGGCTTGGCAAGGTAGTCCGTGCAGTGTCCGGGCGCGCTCGTATCACGGTCGTCGGCGAAGGCGTTGGCCGAGACGACAATGACGGGCGCGGTCGATCCGACGGATTCGCGGATCAACCGGCTGGTCTGCCAGCCGTCCATGTGCGGCATCGACAGGTCCATCAGGATCAGATCGGGGTTGAGCAGCGAGACCTGGCTCAAGGCTTCCTGCCCATTCGCCGCCATCGCGACTTCGAAGCCCAGCGGCGCCAGCATCCCGGCCAGTACCCGCCGATGGTCGAGGTGATCGTCCACCACCAACACGCGACGGCGTGGACCCTGATAGCCAATGATGTCGTGTTCGACATGCACCACCGCTTGGGGGGCCCGTACCTCCGACAGAAACAGCCGAACCTGGAACGCGGTGCCCTGGCCCACGTCGCTTTTGACCTGCAATTCGCCACCCATGAGCGCGGTGAGCATCCGGGTGATGGTCAGTCCCAACCCCAGCCCGCTGTCCTGGCGCAGCGGATCGCCGCGTTCGAAGGGCTGGAACAGTCGTTCGAGCTGCTCGGGTGCGATGCCGACGCCGGTGTCGATGATTTCGAAGGTCGCCGTTTCACGTAGATAGCTTGTGCGCAACCTCACACTGCCCTGGTCGGTGTAGCGCACGGCATTGCCGAGCAGGTTGATGAGGATCTGGCGCACCCGCTTTTCGTCGCCGCGAACCACTGATGGGATGCGTCCGCGCGTCTCGAAATCCAGGCTCAGGCCTTTGTCCTTCGCTTGTGGGGCGACCATCTGTTGCAGCTGCGTGAGAAATTCCGGAAAGGGAATCTCCGAGGGTTCGAGGTTGAGTTTTCCCGCTTCGATCTTGGCCACGTCCAGCAAACCGTCAATCAGCGAAAGCAGGTGCGCACCGCTGCGGTAGATGGTGTCGAGTGAGTCTCGATGGTGGGGCGGCATGGCGGCGTCGCGCTGGAGAATCTGGGCATAGCCGAGGATGCTGTTCAGCGGTGTACGCAGCTCATGAGAAAGACCGGTCACGTAGCGGCTCTTGGCGGCGTTGGCCGATTCCGATGCCTCCTTGGCGCGTTGCAGTTGCTCATCCGTCTTGCGGTGCGCCTCGATTTCCTGCATCAGCAGGGCGGTCTGACGATCGGACTCCTGCTGCGCCACGCGCCGGCTTTCGCGTGTCAGGACCAGCCACCAGGCGAGAATTCCGGCAAACAGCGACAGCGTCAGGAAGCCCTTGAAAAACGCCTGATCCAGCGCCTCGAAGGCTTGTGCCTGATTGGCGGCGACGCCTTGCGATACCTGGCTGTAGATCAGCCACAGGGCCAGGAACAATAAGCCGATGATCAGCCCCAGCACGCTGAGGTAATGGACCAGGCGGGTGTGCAGACGGGGCACCGAGGCCTGAGGAAATACCCATCTGATGAAATCATCGAACTGCTCGGTCAGCCGTGCGCGTGGTTTGCAGGCATCGCCGCAACGGGCATCGAGCGAACAGCACAGTGAGCAGATCGCACAGCCATAGGCCGGACAGGCGGCCATGTCTTCGCGCTCGAACGCGTTGCTGCACAAGCCGCAGACCACGCCATCCTGGCTGTCGGGATAGATCAGTTCGGGCGCGCTCTGGCGCGCGATGTAATAGCGGCCACGGGTCAATCGCGCGATCAGCGGTGCACAGAGCATCGCACTGCCCAGGGCGATTACCGGTGAGCCTGCCTGGGCCAGGTCGCCGAACGCGCCAAAGTGCGCCAGGATCGACAGCAGCGAGGCGATCAGCATGGCGCCGACGCCCACCGGGTTGATGTCATACAGATGCGCACGCTTGAATTCGATGTGCCTGGGCGAAAGCCCCAACGGTTTGTTGATCACCAGGTCCGCGACCAGGGCGCCGATCCAGGCCAGCGCCACGTTGGCATACAGCCCCAACACCTCCTCGATGGCGGCGAATACCCCCAGCTCCATCAGCATCAGCGCAATCGAGACGTTGAAAACCAGCCAGACCACGCGCCCCGGATGGCTGTGGGTGACGCGGGCAAAGAAGTTCGACCACGCCAGCGAACCGGCGTAGGCGTTGGTCACGTTGATCTTGATCTGGGAGACCACGACGAACAGCACCATCGCCGCCAGCGCCCACTCGGGCGAGGTGAATACATAGCTGAAGGCCACCAGATACATCTGGGTCGGCTCGGCCGCTTTCTCGATGGGAATCTGATGTTGCAGCGCAAGGAACGCGAGAAACGCCCCGGCAAGCATTTTAAGCGCGCCGGGAATAATCCAGCCGGGACCGGCCAGGATGACCGCGGCCCACCAGCGCTTGCGGTTGTGCTGGGTCTTTTCCGGCAGGAAGCGCAGATAATCCACCTGCTCGCCAATCTGGGTGATGAGCGCCAGCCCGACCGTGCAGGCGGCTCCGAAGGACAGCAGGCTGAACGCGCCGCCGTTGGCTTCGCGACCGGCAAAGGTGGTGAAGTCGGACAGCGCATCAGGGTTCTTGAACAGGACGAAGGCGTAGGGCAGCAACAACAACGTGAGCCAGACGGGCTGTGTCCAGAATTGCAGACGGTTGATCAGGGTGATGCCGTAGGTCACCAGCGGAATCACGATGATCGAACACACCACATACGCCAGCGCCAGCGGCATGCCGAAGTACAGCTCCAGCGCCAGCGCCATGATGGCGGCTTCGAGGGCGAAGAACAGAAAGGTGAACGTCGCGTAGATCAGCGAGGTGATGGTCGAGCCGATGTAGCCGAAACCGGCGCCACGGGTCAGCAGGTCCATGTCCAGGCCGTAGCGGGCCGCGTAATAGCTGATCGGCAGCCCGGTCAGGAAGATTGCGAGACTGACCGCAATCACCGCCCACAGGGTATTGGTAAAGCCGTAACTCAGCGCCAGGGTGCCGCCAATCGCCTCCAGCGCCAGGAACGAGACCGCGCCCAGCGCCGTGTTGGCAATGCGGAACTCCGACCATTTGCGAAACGACTTCGGTGTGAAACGCAGCGCATAGTCTTCCAGCGTCTCGTCCGCAACCCAGCGGTTGTAGTCGCGACGAATCTTGACGACTCGCTGAGTACCTGTGGGATGCACGTCGAGACTCTCGGTCGATTGGGTCTCTCCATCAAGCAACTTGCATGCCCTCCGATTGCGTGTTCGCCGCGTTCGCGCAGGCGTTGTCCCCACGTGGTGATTTCGCTGGGAGAAAACACGCGCGCCGCCCTCTGCGTAGCGCGCAGCATGCACCGGTTTCGGGCGTTGGCGCGCTACGTCAGATGACGTATGGGGTTACGTCAATCTGCGTATACCGAGGATCGCTGCCCCACCGCATCCTTGCTCTCGACCCGATGCCGGCCCGTCGCAGCTTGCGGCAAACCACGCACGGCCCACCGAGACAGGAGCACAGATCATGGATTCAAAACTGACGGGTTCGTCACTTCGTCTACCCCGCCGATTCGCGCAGGGAGCCGCGGCGCTGTCGATGCTTGCCTTGAGCGTTTTCGCATCGTCCACCATGGCCCAGGACGTGAATTCCACGGGCCTGGCCGTTACCGACACGGAAGTGGTCGTGGGGCAGTTGCACTCCGCAACCGGGACCATGGCGATATCGGAAACCGGATCGATCCAGGCCGAGCGCCTGGCCATCGACCAGATCAACGCCAGCGGTGGCATCCTCGGCCGGCAGATCAAGGTCATCCAGGAAGACGGCGCGTCCGACTGGCCGACCTTTGCCGAGAAGGCCCGCAAGCTGCTGGAGCGTGACAAGGTCGCGGCGGTCTTCGGCTGCTGGACATCCGCCTCACGCAAGGCCGTTCTGCCAATCTTCGAGCGTCAGAACGGGTTGCTCTACTACCCGACCTTCTACGAGGGTCTCGAACAGTCGAAGAACGTCGTCTACACCGGCCAGGAAGCCACCCAGCAGATTCTTGCCAGCCTTGACTGGATCGCCAAGGAGAAGGGCGCCAAGACCTTCTACCTGCTGGGTTCCGACTACATCTGGCCACGCACCTCGATGAAGATTGCGCGCAAGCACATCGAAACGGTGCTGGGCGGCAAGGTGGTCGGCGAGGAGTACTACCCGCTCGGCAATACCCAGTTCGGCTCGCTGACCAACAAGATCAAGCTGAGAAAGCCTGACGTGATTTTCGCCGCCGTGGTCGGGGGTTCCAACGTTGCGTTCTACAAGCAGCTCAAGGCCGCCGGCATCACCGCGGACAAGCAGACCCTGCTGACCCTGTCGGTCACCGAGGACGAACTGCTGGGCATTGGCGGTAACAACATGGAAGGCTTCTACGCCTCGATGAAGTATTTCCAGAGCCTGGATAACCCGAACAACGTCGCCTTCGTCAAAGCCTTCAAGGAAAAGTATGGCGCCGATTCGGTCATCGGCGACGTGACCCAGGCGGCCTATCTCGGCCCCTGGCTGTGGAAGGCGGCGGTTGAAAAGGCTGGCAGCTTCGACGTCGACAAGGTGGTCGCCGCGTCAGCTGGTCTGGAACTCGACACCGCGCCGGAAGGCTACGTCAAAGTCCACGACAACCAGCATCTGTGGAGCAAGACCCGCATCGGCGAAGTGAAGGCCGATGGTCAGTTCACCGTGGTCTACGAGTCCGACCTGATCGAGCCGAACCCATTCCCCAAGGGTTATCAGTAACGCCCGAAAAACCCGAGCGTCCGACCCACATCGTCGGACGCCGGGCTTCTGCGGCTTTTCGAGGACACCACTATGCAATGGCTATCGGAGTTCGGCGCCATCACCGTCATGCAGGGGTTCAATGGCCTGTCGGTGTTCTGCGTGTTGCTGCTCATGGCGCTGGGACTGGCGATCATCTTCGGTCAGATGGGCGTGATCAACATGGCCCACGGCGAATTCCTGACCGTTGGCGCCTACACCACGTATCTGATTTCAACCCTGACGCTGCAATTCGTGCCTGGGCTGCAGCCGTACTACTTCTTTTTCGCCATCGTTGTTTCGTTCGTGATTGCCGGAGCGCTCGGCTGGCTGGTCGAGTGGGCGATGATCAGCAAGCTCTACCACCGCCCGCTCGACACCCTGCTCGCGACCTGGGGGCTTTCGCTGGTGATGCAGCAGACGTTCCGCTCGATCTTCGGCGCACGCGAGGTCAGCGCCGAGTTGCCCGAATGGCTGATGGGCTCGTTCAACCCCACCGACGCCATCGATATTCCGCGCAACGGCCTGTTCATGATGGCGCTGGTGCTGGTGCTGACCTCGACGATCTTCTTCCTCCTGTATCGCTCGCGCTGGGGCTTGCAGGTTCGCGCCACCATGCAGAACCGGGTGATGAGCCGCGCGGTCGGGATCAACACGAAAAAGGTCGATCGCATGACCTTCGCGCTGGGCTGCGGCGTGGCCGGCGTGGCCGGCGCGGCCTTTACCACCATCGGCTCCACCGGGCCGACTTCCGGCTCGCTGTATATCGTCGATACCTTCCTGGTGGTGGTTTTCGGTGGCGCGCAGAGCCTGTTCGGCACCATGGCATCGGCATTCGCCATCGCGCAGACGCAGTCGATATCCGAATTCTTCATCAGCGGTTCCATGGCCAAGGTGCTCACCCTGTCCGCGGTGATCCTGATTCTGATGATGCGCCCGCAGGGGCTGTTCTCGATCAAGGTGCGCAAATGAGTCGCCGCGTGCTGTCGCGTTCGAGCCGGTGCGCCGCGATGGCCGGTCGGTCCTGGCGTGGACGCGCCGCTGCGCAGGCGTGTGTACATGAACCATATTGCAGAGGGCTCCGCTCATGAAACGCGCCTACACGAATCTGCTCGGCGGCAGACAGGGAGCGGTTGGCCTGTTGGTACTGGCCGCCCTGATCCTGGTGGTCTTCCCGCTGTTGCTCGACAGCTTCAGGCTGAACATGGTCGGCAAGTACCTGACCTACGCGTTCGTCGCGGTCGGCTTGGTGCTGTGCTGGGGCTACGGCGGCATTCTCAGCCTCGGCCAAGGCATATTCTTCGGTCTGGGCGGCTATTGCATGGCGATGTTCCTCAAGCTGGAGGCGTCGGACCCGGAAAGCACCAGCATCCAGTCGACGCCCGGCATTCCGGACTTCATGGACTGGAACCAGCTCACCGAGCTGCCGCTGTTCTGGGAACCCTTCCACAGCTTTGGTTTTACCTTGCTCGCGGTGGTCGCGGTGCCGGTGATTCTGGCGCTGGTCATCGGCATGGCGATGTTCAAACGGCGCGTGGGCGATGTGTATTTCTCCATCGTGACCCAGGCCATCGCGGCGATTCTCACCATCCTCATCATCGGCCAGCAGGGCCTCACCGGCGGGGTCAATGGCATCACCGACCTGAAGACCCTGATGGGTTGGGATATTCGCGGCGACGAAGCCAAGGTCACGCTCTACTTCGTCTGCGCGGTGCTGTTGCTGTGCTGCATCCTGCTAGGCCGTTTCATCCTCACCTCCAAGCTGGGGCGACTGCTGATGGCCATGCGCGACAAGGAGGAGCGGGTGCGCTTTTCCGGCTACGACGTGGCCAGCTTCAAGATCTTCGTGTTTTGCGTGGCCGCCGCGTTCTCCGGAATCGGCGGCGCGCTGTTCACCTTGCAGGTCGGCTTCATGTCGCCCAGCTTCGTCGGCATCGTGCCCTCGATCGAGATGGTCATCTTCGCGGCGGTGGGCGGGCGCATGTCGCTGCTGGGCGCGGTGTACGGCGCCTTGCTGGTCAATTACGGCAAGACGGTGTTTTCCGAGAGCTTTCCGGAACTGTGGCTGTACTTCATGGGCGGCCTGTTCATCGTCGTGGTGATGTATTTCCCCAATGGCCTGGCCGGGCTTTACCAGAGTCACGGACGCAAATGGCTGGCGCGGTTATCGGCGAAACGCGGGATCAGCCCGCCAGCGACCACCGCCCGGGCCGAGCCTGTTTCGCCCGTCGAAACCGACAGCCGCAAGGAACTGGAGACCACGCCATGACCGCCACAGCCGCGTTTCATATGCCCAAGCCGGTGCTGGTCGTGGAGGGCCTGACGGTCTCGTTCGATGGCTTCAAGGCAGTCGATGACCTGAATCTGTATCTGGATCGCAACGAAGTGCGAGTGGTCATCGGCCCCAACGGCGCTGGCAAGACCACCGTGCTCGATCTCATCTGCGGCAAGACCAAGGCCACTGGTGGCAGCATTCAGTTCAACGATCGTGAACTGACGAAAATGCGCGAGTACGACATCGTCCGGGCCGGCGTGGGGCGCAAGTTCCAGAACCCTTCGATCTACGAAAACCTGTCGGTGTTCGAGAATCTCGAAATGTCCTATCCGGTGGGCCGCAAGGTCCTCGGCGCGTTGTTCTTCAAGCGCACCGCCGAGGTGGTCGCACGGGTCGAGGAGGTCGCCGGGGAAATCTTCCTCTCCGATTTCCTGCACCAGCAGGCCGATCTGCTTTCCCACGGGCAGAAGCAGTGGCTGGAAATCGGCATGTTGCTGATGCAGAACCCGGAGCTGCTGATGCTGGACGAACCGGTGGCCGGCATGAGCGTGTCCGAGCGCGCGCAGACGGCCGAGCTGCTCAAGCGCATCAGCCAGGGGCGCTCGGTGCTGGTCATCGAGCACGACATGGAATTCGTCAAGAGCATTGCCCACAAGGTCACTGTGCTGCATCAGGGCAAGGTGCTCGCGGAGGGCAGCATGGATGCGGTGCAACAGAACCCGAAAGTGATCGAGGTCTACCTGGGGCATTGACCGGTGCTGCAAGCGGTCGTGGCGCCATTCAAAGGAGAAAAGCATGTTCAAGGTCAGCAACCTCGCATCCGGTTACGGTCAGAGCCAGATACTTCACGACCTCAGCCTGAACGTGGACAAGCGGGAAATCGTCGCGATCATGGGCCGTAACGGCATGGGCAAGACCACGTTGTTCAAGACGCTGATGGGCATCATCGAGCCGAGTGCCGGCAGCGTTCGGGTCGATGGCCAGGAAGTGGGCGATCTGCAAACGCATCAACGCGTCGAGCGCGGTGTCGCCTATGTCCCCCAGGGGCGGATGATATTTCCCAGTATGAGCGTGCTGGAAAACATCCAGACCGGGTTGCCGGCGTCGGCTCACGGCAAGGTTCCCGAGGATATCTATGCGCTGTTTCCCGTGCTGCACGAGATGCGCAAGCGCAAGGGCGGCAATCTGTCCGGCGGTCAGCAGCAGCAACTGGCGATCGCCCGGGCGCTGGCGACCAACCCCAAGGTGCTGTTGCTCGACGAGCCCACCGAGGGCATCCAGCCGTCGATCATCAAGGACATCGCGCGCACCCTCAAGGAGATCCGCAACCTGCGCGACCTCACCATCGTGGTCTCGGAGCAGGTGTTGTCGTTCACCATGGAAATCGCTGACCGCTTCCTGGTGATCGAGAAAGGTCGCTTCGTGCTGGAAGAAACCCGCGGCAAGGTCGAGGAGCACCTGATCAGCCGCTACCTCTCGGTGTAGACCGCGCGGGCCCGAAGGCATGCGGACAGGCGCGACCTGCCGCATGCCGACGCCGCAACCGTGACGTGATGTCACGGTGATCCAGCGTGCCTGAAGCGCTGGAATCGCCCGTCACTGCTGGCCTCTGGCCCTACGTCATCCGACGTATTCCGCAAAATCGCCCTTCGGAAAAGACTAGCCCGGTACTC
>Ga0114898_1001004_pt1 | contig 18337 bp, 13 predicted proteins | sample Malvired_Geostar_FD_83496 | JGI IMG/M metagenome (GOLD analysis project Ga0114898, IMG submission 83496) | Marine viral communities from the Global Malaspina Expedition - Malaspina viral metaG DeepMed_Geostar | ecosystem: Environmental > Aquatic > Marine > Oceanic | place: Mediterranean Sea... | reverse complement strand
GTCCAGAGCTCCGGACCGGGCGAGACGGCTGTTCGACGAGGCGGGCCTGGCTTCCGTGACCGACGAGCCGGCGACGCTGAGCGTGCGCGGCCGGCTGCTCAAGGACGAGGCGCGGCGGGCGCCCGCGACGGAGCGCGGGCGACTGTGGCGCGAGGCGGGCGACGCCTACGCCCGGGCCGCGGAGCTGAGCGGGGCCACCTACCACCTGATCAACGCCGCCACTCTCGCCCTGATGGCCGGCGACCGGCCGATGGCCGAGGAGCGGGCGCGGCGGGTGCTCGACAAGCTGGAGGCCGGGGATACCGGGCCGGAGACTCCCTACTATCTCGGCGCGACACGGGCCGAGGCGCTGCTGCTGCTGGGCCGGATCGGCGAGGCGCGGGCGGCGCTGGAGGCGGCCCGCCGGCTGGCCCCCGAGGCGTGGGAGGATCACGCCTCGACCCTGCGGCAGTTCAGCCTGATCCTCGAGACGCTGGGCGAGGACGCGGCCTGGCTGGCGGCGTTGCAGCCGCCCCGCAGCCTGCATTTCGCGGGGCATATGGGCGTCGCCGACAGCGTCGAGCTGCGCGGGCGCATCGACGCCCTGCTGGATGAGGAGCGCATCGGCTTCGCCTGGGGCGCGCTGGCGGGCGGAGCCGACCTGATCGTCGCCGAGGCCGTGCTGGCGCGCGGGGCCGAGCTCCATCTGGTGCTCCCCGCCCCGGCGGCGGTGTTCCGGGCCGAATCCGCCGCGCCGCTGGGCGATGACTGGGCGGCCCGGTTCGACGCGGTGCTGGCCGAGGCGGCCTCGGTCGAGGTGGTGGAGCCCGGGCTCGCCGCGACGACCATGCTGCACATCCGTCTGGCCGCGGAGATCGCCATGGGCAAGACGGTGATGAAGGCCGCCTCCCTGGCCAGCGAAGCGGTCCAGCTGTTGCTGACCGATCCCGAAACGGCGACCAGCGCCAGCAACCTGATCGGCGCGCATTGGCGACGGAGCGGGCGCCGGCAGGTGCGGCTGGACCTGCCCCGGGATGCGGCCGACGCGACGGGGAGACCTCTCCCCGACGCCCCAGGCGACGGAATGCTGGCAGCCCTTCTGGCCGTCGGCTTCGATGGAGGGGCGCCGGTCGGCGGCTCAATGACGCCGGAGACCCTCGCGCGGGCGGCGGCCGTCCTGGCCGACGCCGCCCGACCGCTGACCCCTCCGGTGGTCGCCGGCGACGTTCTCCACGTGGCCTTCGCCAACCCGGCCGAAGCGGCCGAAGCGGCCGGCCTGCTCGGTGGAGCCTTCGGCCCGGGCGCGCCCCGCATCGCGGGCCACTATGGCGTCGTTCGGCGAGTGGAGAATCCGTTCGGCGGTCCGCCTGCGCTCGTCGGTTCGGCCGCCGGACTGGCGCCCGACCTGCTGGCCTCGACCCCGACGGGGGCGATCCATGTGAGCGACGGTTTCGCGGCCGCCCTGCAAGGTTGGAGCGACTGGGCGGGCGAGACGGCCTATGTCGGCGACCTGTCGAGGGCCGGCGAGGTGATCGGCCTGTATGCCCTCGCGCCAGCCGGTCGCTAGACGACCAGTTCCTCGAGGCGCTGGACCGCGACGATCAACAGCGCATCGTCCTCGCGCCGCACGATGCCGCGCCGTTCCAGGGCGCTGACGGCCCGGGAGACGGTTTCCCGCGTGCTCTGGACCCGCACGGCCAGGGCAGCGTGGACGGGGGCCGGACGAATGGCTGATCCATCGCCGAGGCGCGCCAGGCGCAGAAGTTCAGCATAGACCCGCCCCGGCGCCGACAGGGTCGTCCGGTCGACCATCCGGGCGCTGGCGGCGCGCAGCTGCTCCAGCAGCGAACGGACGAGCAGAAGGCTCAAGGACCGGTGCCGGTCGAGCAGCATTATGAAATCGGCCGCCGGCAGGCAGGCGGCCCGGGTCGGGTCGGCGGCCACGACATCGGCCTCGACCGGCCCGGCGTCGGTCGCCGCCACGGCCCCGAAGAAGTCTCCGGTGCGATATTCGTGGACCAGCACCATCTGCCCGTCGAGACCGTAGACGAGGGCCTGGGCCCGGCCCGCCACGACGAGCCAGGCGTGGCCGAGGCGGTCGCCGTAGCGCAGGATCACCGCCCGGGCCGGATACTGCCGCGCGGTTGCATGGGCCGTTATGGCCGCGGCGACCTCGACGGAGCAGCCGAGAGCCGCGCGGATGTCTTCCTGCAGGTCGGTCGACTCGATGGTCATGGATGCTCCACCCGGACGGTCGGGGCGCAGCGTCCCGGAAATCACCCGTCCATGCAACGGGTGGGCGCTACGGCGCGGACGGCGGGACGAAGCGGCATCCGGCCGGGGGCGCGATGGCGCGGCAGGCTGTCTGGAAGCCGGCCGGGTCGGGGCGACGCCCGTCCGATATCCACTGCTCAAGCGCCGCCAGCGCCGTCAGATAGCCGCCGTCGGCCAGCTTGCTGTGCTGGTCTTCGTCCGTCCCCGCCTGGACCAGCAGATGTGAGCGGCCGGCTGCGCCCACGATGGCGGCGTAGACGGCCTCGGACCGGTAGCTGACGACCGGATCATACAGGGCGTGCAGGGTCAGGGTCGGCAGGACGATCAGACCGGAGAGATCCGAGTCGTAAGCCAGCCGGGCCACGGCGTCGGGATCGGCGGTGAAGCGCTCGACGCCGGCGTTCAGGGCCTCGTCGTCCGAGGAGCCGCGATAGACCACCGCCCTGTTGTCGAACGGATTACCGCCGCCGAGGCGCAGATGGACCAGATCCTGGAAGGTGAAGGTGGCCCAGGCGAGGTGGCTGACCAGCTGCTCTTCCCGGATGCCCGTCACCGCCAGAATGTCGCGCAGCCGGCGGGTCTCGGCCGGGGTCCGGTCGCGGGCGCCCTTGTCGATGCCCGTGCAGGCGTCGACCCGGCGGCGCAGCTCGGCCCGGGACATTTCGACGTCGGCGGGCAGACCCTGCCAGAGCGGATAGGCGGGCTCGTCCGGGGCCGGGTGGTTGCGGCAGTAGAACTGGTAGACGGCCCTCAGCCCGGCGCGGAACTGATAGGCGCGCGTGCCGCCCGAAACGACGCCGTTGGTGATCAGTACGCCGTCATAGTTGCGCCCACCCTCGACATCGAGAGCATACAACTCGGACGCCTTGGCCGCGACGTTGCCGCCCCACGACTGGCCGTGAAGGAGAGTGCGCTCCGGTCGGCCGAAGCGATCCCGGAAAATCTTGCGGCTGTTGTCGGTGTCCTCGGCCGCCATGCGGACGCCGTAGCCGCCGCGCCGGTAGGTCGAGCCGACCCAGGCGTAGCCCTGGCGCACCATGACCGAGAAGCGGTCGAGATCCTCGAGCGGATCGGCGGCCTCGGGGTCGCCCATGCGGGGGCCGCCGTGGGCGTGGACGATCAGGCGCCGGTTCCAGTCGGCCGGCATGGCGATGACATACCAGGCCCCGTTGGCGTCCTGCCCCGAAAGGCAGGTCACGTCCGCGCCAACCGACTCCGGACAGTCGATCGGCGTCGTCGTCGGCTCCGCGGCCTGGGCTCGCGCGAAGCCGGCGCCGGACAGCAGCGCCGCGATCGTCAGTACGGCCAGACGCATCATGAAGACCTGCCCTCGTAACGGCGGCGCGGACCTTTCCCGGTCCGCGCCGCCCACGACCCTAGAACGACTTGGAGATGTTGACGTACCACGACCGGCCGTAGGGCCGCTGGACCGAGCCGAGATAGCCGTCCAGCGCCAGCGACGGTCCTTCGTCGCTGATGTCGCGAACGCCGACCCGCAGGCGCGTGCCCGAGGCGGGCCCGGCGTTCTCGAATTCATACTGACCATACAGGTTGGCCACCATCTGCTCCTCGACGATCCAGGGCCGGCCGGTGTCGCTGAGCAGGCCGGTCTGGCGGACGTCGCTGACGTACTGGGTGGAGAGGCCGGCGCGCCACGGACCATGCCGCCAGATGAAGGTGGTCGACACCTTCCACTCCGGCCGGCCGTTCTGGGCGATCAGCTGACTGGAGTCCGGCAGCGGCGTCAGCGGATCAATCACCCCTGCCTCACGCGCGGCGTACAGGGTGTCGATCAGGTCGCCGGGCTCGCGCGAATACTCGAGCAGTTGCGAGGCGTTGAGGCGGAAGATGAAAGTGCCCCATTCAGTGCCTCGCTTGGCCCACGAGAAGCCGAAGTCGAGCCCTTCCACCGTCTGCGGCAGCAGGTTGATGAAGCGATCGTTGACCGAGACGATGTCGCCCACCGGGTCGAGGCCCGAGCCGGTGAAGAAGATGATGTCGTCGGCGTCCGGCGCGTCGCGCACGACGTTCGGGTTCGACCCGCCCTCGATGCGGTTCAGATAGTCGAGGGCGAAGGCGGTCTGGGCGCCGAGCAGCCCGACGATCTTCTCCTGCTCGATCTTCCAGCGGTCGACCGTGAAGGTCACGTCGCCCCAGAACTCCGGAAGGAAGCGCGGCTGGAACACCAGTCCGTAAGAGAGGTTGGTGCTCTCTTCAGGCTCGAGGTCCGGATTGCCGGCCACCAGCAGGGAGACGCTGTCCGACCGCGAGCACTGGTTCATCGAGTCGATGGTCCCGTTCCGGATGTCGACCTCGCACCGGTAGTAGTCGTTGCCGCTGGCGAGGCGGGCGTACTGGGTGGCGTTGACCTGCTCCAGATTTGGGGCGCGGAAGCCCTCCGAGTAGGAACCGCGGAAGCGCAGACCGTCGATCACGTCCCACGCGACGGCGACCTTGGGCTTGGCCACCGAGCCGAAGTCCGAATACTCCTCGAAGCGGCCGGCCAGCTGCATGTCGAGGCTGTAGACCAGCGGGATGTTCATCTCCGGCGATACCAGCGGCACGGCGAATTCTACATAGGCGCCGGCCACGGTGCGGCTGCCGCGGGTGTCAGGGTTGGGGCTGACCGCCGAGACGTTCGACAGGTTGGTCTCGCCGCTGACCATGTCGGTGAAGGTGAAGGTGCCGTCGAGGTTCTCGTCACGATCGTCGAACTGGGTCTCGCGGCGGAACTCGGCCCCGAACGCCACGCCGACCGGGCCGCCCGGCAGCTGGAACAGGTCCGGACGCGACATCCGGAAGTCGGCCTGGGACAGTGTCGTGCGCGAGAAGCGGCGCATCTCGAAGGTGATGGCGTCGATGGCCGCCTCGGAGGACGGCGAGCAGTCACCGAAGCTGGGCGTGTCGACACAGCCGCCACCGAACGGGTTGTAGGCGTCGGGCGTCGAGAGGGCGAGCTGCTGCTGTAGCGCCGTCATATTGATGTTGGGCGAACGGTCCTCGGCCTCGGCCACCGAATAGAGCAGCGCCGATTCCCACTCATAGCCGCGCCATTCGCCGCGCAGCCCGCCGAGGAAGCGCGACTGGAAATTCTCGACCACCACTTCCTGGAAGCCGGCGTCGATGAAGCGGTAGTTCTCCAGCAGGATCGGCAGGCCGGCGGCCGGGACGTTGGTCAGGTTCGGCAGGCGGTTGGGGTTGGCGGACCCGTCGGCGAAGGTGATCGGACCGAAGGGGTTCCAGTAGTTGCTGGCCGGAATCCAGATGTCGTTCAGATTGACCACCGGCGGCTGGATCGCCCGGCTCTCGGCCCCGTAGAAACCGATCTCGCCGAAAGCCGTGATGTTCGGCGTCAACTCGTAGTGGGCGGTCAGGAAGACGTTGGTGCGCTCAATCTCCGACCGCACCGTGGTGCCGTGGCGGGTGTCGTAGCGCAGCGGGCGGAGGTCGCCGTTGTAGGAGCCGTTGCCCTGCACCAGGCAGATGCCGTTGCCGAAATTGACGCCGACGCAGCCGATGCCCTCCGGCTGGTAGTGGAAGGCCCCCGCCGAGGTGGCGACGATCACGCCATTCGAGCGCGGCCGCTGGGCCGTGGTGCTGCCCGGGGTGCGCAGGCGGGCCCATGGCGTGTGCGACGAGCGGCCGTCGGGAACCGTCGATGATCCGAAGCCCGGCTCGTTGGCGAAGAACGGCCGCATGTCGTCGCTGAAGGTGAAGTCCTGCTCATCGGCCATCAGCGCCGATCGGTCGCTGTAGTTGGCGAACAGCGAGATGTTGCCGCGGTCGAGATCCTTGCCCGCGAAGATGTTGGCCTCGAACTCGCGCATGCCGGTGCCTTCGACGCCGCTGTATTCGGCTTCCATCGTAAGGCCGTCGAAGTCGTCCTGGAGCACGGTATTGACCACCCCGGCCACGGCGTCGGCGCCGTAGATGGCCGCCGCCCCGTCCAGCAGCACTTCGAGCCGCTCGAGCCCGGACACCGGGATGGCGTTGGAGTTGTAGCTGAGCACCGGCACCGTGCCGGTGTCCGAGGTGCCCTGGCTGGTCGGGTGCTGGACCATGCGCCGGCCGTTCAGCAGCACCAGGGTGTTGCCGACCCCGAGCGAGCGCAGGTTGACCGAATTGACGTCGCCCCGGGCGGAGTTGCTGGTCTGGGGATTGTTGGCGGCCTCGAACAGCACATCGCCCATCTGCGGGATGGACCGCATCAGCTCGTCGCCGGACGAGGCGCCGGTCGCGTCGATCTGTTCCTGGTCGAAGACCACGACCGGCAGGGCGGCGGTGGTGCTGGCTCCACGGATCTGCGAGCCGACCACGATCACGTCCTCGACGGCGGCGGCCTCGGGGTCGGCCGGCGCAGGCTGCGGCGTCGCGGTCTGGGCCGAAGCCCCGGCGGCGGTCGCGAGCAGCGCGACCATGGCGGCGCCCCCCAGAAGCGCGGTGCGGTGAACAGTCCTCATTGTCTTTCCTCCCTCGATGTTTTCGGCCGTTTCAGTCGGCCGTTATGACGTCCCGGTCGCCCGGACCCGCGGCGGGGTCAGGCGGCGCGGCGAGTTTCCCGGGCGGCGAACCGAGCGCCGCCCTCAGCGCTTCGCGGTCCAGCTCGCCCTCCCAGCGGGCCACCACGAGCGTGGCCACGGCGTTGCCGACGAAATTCGTCAGGGCCCGGCACTCGCTCATGAAGCGGTCGATGCCGAGGATCAGCGCCATGCCGGCGATCGGCACGGTCGGCACCACCGCCAGCGTGGCGGCCAGGGTGATGAAGCCGGCGCCGGTGATCCCGGCGGCCCCCTTCGAGCTGAGCATGGCCACCAGCAGGAGCAGGATCTGATCCTGCAGGCTGAGATCGATGTTCATGGCCTGGGCGATGAACAGCGCCGCCATGGTCATGTAGATGTTGGTGCCGTCGAGATTGAACGAATAGCCGGTCGGCACGACCAGTCCGACCACTGAGCGCGCGGCGCCGGCGCGCTCCATCTTCTGCATCAGACTGGGCAGGGCCGCCTCCGACGAGGAGGTGCCGAGCACCAGCAGGAGCTCCTCCTTCAGATAGGCGATCAGCCGGAAGATCGAGAAGCCGTTGACCCAGCAGACGACGCCGAGCACGCCCAGCACGAAGATCAGCGAGGTCAGATAGAAGGTGGCGATCAGGGCTGCGAGGTTGGCGATCGCGCCGATCCCGTAGGCGCCGATGGTGAAGGCGAAGGCCCCGAAGGCCCCGATCGGCGCCGCCTTCATCAGAATGGCGACCAGCTTGAACATGATCTGGCTGAGCGCGTCGAGCGCCCGGTGAACCGGGGCGGCCGCGTCGCCGACGATGGCCATGGCGATGCCGAACAGGATGGCCACGAACAGGGTCTGCAGGATGTTGCCCTCGGCGAAGGCGCTGACCAGGGTCGTGGGAATGATGCTGGTCAGGAAACCGACAATGGTCGTCTCGTGGGCGGCCGACGCGTAGGAAGCCACGGCTCCGGCGTCGAGGGTGGCCGGATCGATGTTCAGACCCCGTCCGGGCTGGACGACGTTGGCGATCACCAGGCCGACGATCAGGGCGAGGGTCGAGAAGAACAGGAAATAGCCGAACGCCTTGCCGGCCACCCGGCCCACCTTGGCGAGATCCCGCATGCCGGCGATGCCGGTGGCGATGGTCAGGAAGATCACCGGAGCGATGATCATCTTAACCAGCTTGATGAAGGCGTCGCCCAGCGGCTTCAGGCTTGTGCCAAGGTCAGGCCAGAAATGGCCGACAAGGCCGCCCGCCAGGATGGCCAGCAGAACCATGAAATACAGGCTGCGGTAAAACGGGCGGCGCGCGACGGGCGCGCCTCCGGCCGGCACTGGTTGAAGCACGCTACCTCCCATGAGCCCGAGGGCTCCGATCCCTTGCTCGCTGTCTCACGCAGCGATTGACGGCAGTATCGGGACGGATGCTCGGAGCCCACAAGCGCCGGACCAGCGGCGCAGGCATCTCTGAAATGTCTGGGAAAACTCCGAAAGCCGGCGACCTTTAGCGCGTGTGTGTGCGGATTTCCGCACAACTCGCATGGACATTTGTGCGAAATCTCGCATGGTCCGGCATGCGCAGTTTTTTTCACGGTGATGCGGGCCAGTGGCGGATCTTCGCCGGCGTATGGCTGGCCCTGGCCGTCGCGGCCGTGCTTGTCGCCGGCGAGGCCGCGCGTCGGGAGGCCGAAGCGTCCGCGCTGCGTCAGGCCGCGACCGCCGGCGCCCTTCACGCCGCCGTCCTGCGCAGCGAACTCGAGCGGCACCGGTCACTGCCATTGGTCCTGGCCAAGGATCCCGACCTGCTGGCCTTGCTCGAAAGTCCGGAGCGGGCGGACGTCGATCGACTGAACCGCAAATTCGAGCGGCTGGCCCGCGAGACCCGCGCCGCCGCCATCTATGCGCTGGATGCGGACGGCGTGGCTCTCGCCGCCAGCAACTGGCGTGAGCCGACCAGCTTCGTCGGCTCCGACTACCGGTTTCGGCCCTACCATTTCGAGGCCATGCGGGAGGGCCAGGCCGCCTTCTTCGCCCTCGGCACCGTCAGCGGACGCCCGGGCCTTTATCTGTCCCGCCGGGTCGACGACGCGGCGGGGCAGCCCCTGGGGGTCATCGTCGCCAAGGTCGAGTTCGATGCGCTCGAAGCCGAATGGCGAAAGACCCTCGAGCCGACGTGGGTCGCCGACGCCAATGGCGTGGTGCTGATCACCACCGTGCCCGAATGGCGCTTCCGCACCACCAAGCCGCTGACCCCGGAAGAGCGGCGGCGACTTGCGACGGAACAGACCGCCGGTGCGGCCGTGCTGACCGACCTGCCCTTCGAGATCGGTCCTTCGGGGCTGGCGCGGATCGGCGCCAACATTCCGCCGGGCCTGTACGCCAGCGCGACCGACCGGCTGCCCGAGATCGGCTGGACCGTTCACCTGCTCGACCCGGCCGGCGAGGCCATCGCCCGCGCCGTCGCCGTATCCCGGATGCTCGCCCTGCTGAGCGTGGCCCTGCTGGCGGGGCTGACCGGGGTGCTGTTGCGGCGGCGGCAGCGGGCGGCGGACCGCGCGGTCGAAGCCGAGACCGCCCGCATCGAGCTAGAGCGGCGCATCGACGCCCGCACCGCTGAGCTCCGCGCCGCCAATACCCGCCTGAACCACGAGATCGAGGAGCGGCGGCGGGCCGAGAAAAGCCGACAGAATCTCCAGGACGACCTGATCCAGGCCAACAAGCTGGCCACCCTCGGCCAGATCGCGGCCGGGGTGGCCCATGAGATCAACCAGCCGATCGCCGCCATCCGCACCCATGCCGACACCGCCGGCTTGTATCTCGAGGCCGACGACGGCGCTTCCGCCCGCCGGTCGCTGGCCAGCATCGCCGGCCTGACCGAGCGGGTCGGGGCGATCACCGACGAACTGCGCGCCTTCTCGCGCAAGACCCGGTCCGGACGAGTCGCCGTCGGCGTCGAAGCCGCCATCGACGGCGCGCTCCTGCTGGTCGGAGCGCGAATGCGGGAAAGGGGTGTCGCGCTTGTCCGGCAAGCCGGCGCGCCCGACCTGGCGGTGATGGCCGAACGCAACCGGCTGGAGCAGGTTCTGCTCAACCTGCTGCAGAACGCCATCGAAGCGCTCCGCGATACTCCGGAACCCGCGATCACCCTCGAGGTCGAAGCAAAGGGCCGGCGCGTCATGATCCGCATCGTCGACAACGGTCCGGGGGTGGCGCCGGAGGTGCGCGAAAGGCTTTTCACCCCCTTCACCACCGACAAGCGCGACGGCTTGGGCCTCGGCCTTGTCATCAGCCGCGATATCGTGGCCGGCTTCGGGGGCGAGCTGTCGCTTGAACCGACGCCGCGGGGCGCGGCCTTCGTCATCCGGCTGGAGCGGGCGCGGTGAGCTTCAGGGCCCTGAACCGCATCATGCTGGTCGAGGACGACGACGCCTTCCGCGAGGCGCTGACCGAACGGCTGAGACTGGGCGGATTCGACGTGTCCGCCTTCGGGTCTGCAGAAGCGGCGCTGAAAGCCCTCGACGACCGGTTCGAGGGCGTTGTGGTCACCGACCTGCGCATGCCCGGCCTGGACGGGCGCGGTCTGGTGGAGCGTCTTACCGCTATCGACCCTGACTTGCCGGTGGTGATGATGACCGGGCACGGCGACATCGCCGAGGCGGTCGAGGCCATGCAGCGTGGCGCCTACGATTTTCTCGCCAAGCCATTTGCCCCCGAGCGGCTGATCGAGAGCCTGCGCCGCGCCCTCGACAAGCGGTCGCTGGTTCTCGACAACCGCCGCCTCGCCGCGCTCGCCGCCGAGGGCGAGTGGTCGATACCGCTCAGCGGCGACAGCCGGGCGGTGGAGGCCCTTCGCGCCGCGATCCAAAGACTTGCGGACGCCCGGGTCGATGTGCTGATCGACGGGGAGACCGGGGCCGGCAAGGAGGCCGTCGCGCGCGCCATCCACAACGCCGGCCGCCGCCGTCTCAAGCCCTTTGTTGTCGTCTCCTGCGCCGCCCTGCCCGAGACCGGGCTGGAGAGCCTGCTTATGGGCCATGTCGCCGGAGCTTTTCCGGGAGCCCTGCACCGGCGGCAAGGCCAGATCGAACAGTCGCACCAGGGCACGCTGTTCCTCGACGAGATCGACCTCGCGCCCCGCGCCGCTCAACTCTTGCTGCTGCGGGTTCTGGAGGAGCGTGAAGTCCTGCCGCTGGGGGCGATGGAGCCCCACGCCCTCGATCTGCGCATTCTCGCGGCCACCAAGGACGATCCTATCGAGGCGGTGACCCGGGGGGATCTACGCGAAGACCTCTACTACCGGCTGAACGTCGTCCGGCTTCGCACGCCGCCGCTGCGGGAGCGACGGGACGACATCCCGCTGCTCTTCGCCCGCTTCCTCGGCCGGGCCGCCGACCGGCTGGGCCGGGACATGCCGCCGATCAACGACACCGTCCGGCGCCGGCTTCTGGAACATGAGTGGCCGGGCAACCTGCGGGAGCTCGCCAACTACGCCAGCGAAGTCGCCATCGGCCTGTCGGCGACGGAGCCGGAGCCGCCGCGGCCGATCGGGCTGGCCGCCCAGGTCCAGGCCTATGAGGCCGAGCTGATCCGCGAAGCGCTCAGCCGCCACCGTGGGGACATCCGCCGCGTCACCGCCGCCCTGCAGATCCCTCGCAAGACCCTGTACGACAAGATGAGCCGCCACGGCATCATCCCGGCCCGGCATCGGACGGACGAGCCGCTTTAGTCTCCGGCGGGTCCTGATCCGGCGTCGGGTTCCTGACCGGCCACCCTGTCGGGTGTACCGGGGGCGTCAGGAGCGTCCGGGTCGGCGTCGTCGATGAGGATTCTCGCCGCCGCCCCCTGGATGTCCTCGTACTGACCGGTGCGGAGGGACCAGAAGAAGGCGCCGACGGCCATCAGGCCAAGGAGCACCGAGAACGGGGCCAGCAGGAAGATGATGTTCATCGCCCGCCCCTCGCCCGCAGTGCGTTGAGGGTCACGACCAGCGACGACCCGGACATGGCCAGGGCGGCGACGAAGGGATTGACGAAGCCGAGCATCGCCGCCGGCGCTGCGACCAGGTTGTAGAGCGCCGCGAAGCCGAAATTCTCGAGCGCCCGGCGGCGGGCGGAACGGGCGGTGTCGATCGCCTCGACCACCGCCATCAGGGCGTCGTCGGTGAGCACCAGGTCGGCGGCGTTCTGGCTGGCCTCGAGGGCTGTGCCGGGCGCGATGGCGGCATGGGCCCGCGCCAGGGCGGCGGCGTCGTTGAGGCCGTCGCCGACCATCAGCACCTTGCGGCCGGCGGCGGTCAGGCGGTCGATCGCCTCGGCCTTCTCCTGGGGCAGCATCCCGGCCTTCCAGTCCGCGACGCCGACGGCTTGCGCTGCGGCGCCGACGGCGCCGGCCTGGTCGCCGGACAGGATCTCCACGGTGACGCCGCGGGCCCTGAGCGCCTCGATCGCCGTCGCCGCGTCGGGCCGGAGCCGGTCCGAGAATTCGAGGCGAGCCTTCGGCGAGGCGTCGTCGAAGCCGAACCACAACTCGGTCTCGGTCGCCCGCAGGGTCGGAGCGCCCACGAAGGCGGCCCGGCCGAGGCGCGCCCGCCGGCCGTCGATCAGGCCTTCGACGCCGACGCCGGCGTGTTCGACCACCCCCTCGGCCACGGGCCCGTCTCCGGCCGCCCGGGCGACGGCGCGCGCCAGCGGGTGGCGCGAGGCGCGGGCCAGTGGACCGACAATAGCGACCAGCTCGGGGGTGGCTCCGATCAGCGCCGGACGTCCCTCGGTCAGCACGCCGGTCTTGTCGAAGACGACGTGGTCGATCTCGGCCAGGCGCTCCAGCGCCGCCCCCGACTTGACCAGCACCCCGCGACGGAACAGGCGGGCTGAAGCCACGATCTGCACAGCCGGGACCGCCAGGCCGAGGGCGCAGGGACAGGTGACGATAAGCACGGCCACGGCGCGGATCAGGGCTTCGCGGGGATCGAGCCCGAGCGCCCAGCCGCCGGCGAAGGTGGCCAGAGCCGCCGCGTGCACCACCGGCACATAGAGGGCCGCCGCCCGGTCGGCGAGCCGGACATAGCGCGAGCGGGACTGGGACCCCGCCTCCACCAGCCGGGCGATCGCCGCCAGGGTCGAATCCTCGGACCGCGCCCGGGCGCGCAGGGTCAGCAGGCCCGAGGTGTTGACGGCGCCGGCGCGGCACAGCTGACCCGGGCCGACCCGCTCGGGCGCGCTCTCGCCGGTCAGCAGGCTGTTGTCCAGCAGCGCCTCGCCCTGCTCCAGCGTGGAGTCGACCGGAATGCGGTCGCCCGGCCGAACACGAAGGACGTCGTCCGGCCGGATGTCGCCGAGCGGGACCGATCGCTCACGGCCCTGCGCATCGACCACGCTGGCGGCGGGAGCCTGAAGCGCCAGCAGGTCGCCGGCGGCGCTGCGCGCCTTTGCCCGCAGCACATGATCCAGCCAGCGCCCGATCAGCAGCAGGAACAGCAGCGAGACGGCGGCGTCGAAATAGGCGTCGCGACCGTGCAGGATGGTTTCGGAGAAGCTGATCGCCAGGGTCAGGATCACCCCGACCGAGATCGGCACGTCCATGTTGGCGCGGCCCGCGCGCAGGGATCGCCACGCCGACTCGAAAAACGGCATGCCCGCGAAGATGGCGCAGGGTGCGCCCACCGCCGCCGACATCCACATCATCATGGTGCGCGTCGCGGGCCCGAGCTCCTGATCGAACAGCCCGGCCCAGATCGGCACCGAGAACATCATGGCGTTCATCGCGCCGAAGGCCGCCACCGCGAGGGCGAAGATCAGCCGCCGCCCCTCGCGGTCGCGCTGGACCACGGCCACGCCCGGGTCGAACGGCGTCGCCGGATAGCCGAGCCGGTCGAGGGCCGAGATGATCCGGCCGGGGTCGACGCCGCCGTTGGCGAGGCCCACCGCCAGCCGGCCGGTGGACAGGTTCAGCCGGACGGTCTCGACCCCGGGAAGTCCGGACACGGCGCGCTCGATCTTGGAGATGCAGCCCGCGCAACGGGCCCCCGTGACCAGCAGGTCGAGGCTGGCCCGGCCGTCGTCCGCCCGGCGCAGGAAGGCCGACATGTCGGGCCGCGTCGCCGCATCGAAGGTCACGGCCATGACAGCCTCCGCTCCGCGATGAAGGTCCGGCCCCCGCCGTCGGCGGTCTCGATACGGATGTCCCAGGCGCCGGAGAGCGAGTGGTCGGCGGCGTAGACCCCGGGCGCAGTCTCCCTCAGGGCCAGATTGGTCCGGCCCTGTTCAGTCGCCGGCCGCTGCAGGGTGGCGGAGACGCGCAGATCGGCAAGCGGTCGGCCGTCGGGCCCCTGCATCACCACCTGCAGCCCGTCCGGACGCGCCGCCGCGCCGGCGCGCCAGCCGAGCGCCGCCTGCGCCCGCTGGCGTTCCAGCTCGGCGTTGTAGATCAACCCGGCCTCATAGGGCCGAGGCGCCACCTGGCCCGGATGGGAGCGGTAGGCGGCCACCAGGAAGGCGGCGTCGACCCCGATGACCACGGCGAAGAAGGCGATGACGCCGAGGCCGACGTGCCAGCCCTTGACCACATAGGGCGGTTTCGCGGGCGAAGCCGGAATGCTCATGGCTGGGGATTCCCGTAGTCGAAGGCGGTGCGGACGGTTTCGGTCTTGTCGCCCGAGCGGATCTCGAAGGCGGCGTCGCGGCTGCCCTCGCCCGGCTGATCCGCCGGAGCGGTGACGAAGACCCTGACGGAGGTGACCCGATTGGGCTCGACCACGACGCGGAGCGGATCGGTCGACGGCCGGCCAGGGGCCCGCAGAACGGCGCCCGGAACGCCGGCGTAGCGGATGTCCACGGTCGCCGGCTCAAACCCGCGGTTGGTGATCTTCAGGGTGTAGCCGTTGCGGACGGATCCGTCGCTCAGTTGCACCGAAGCCGGGTTGCGGTCGCGGAGAGCGTGCGCGCCCAGCGTCTCGCGGGTGGCGAAGCCCCAGATCATCAGCCCGCCGACCAAGGCCAGGGCGAGGCCGTAGTAGAGGGTGCGCGGCCGGACCAGCTTGTGCTGCGGCTTCTGTCCGCAATTGCGCGCCGCCACCGCCGCATCTGTGTCATAGGCGATCAGCCCGCGTGGCCGGCCGACCTTGTCCATGATCTCATTGCAGGCGTCGATGCACAGGCCGCAGTTGATGCACTCCAGCTGGGCGCCGTCGCGGATGTCGATGCCCATCGGGCAGACCACGACGCACTGGTTGCAGTCGATGCAGTCGCCGCGACCTTCCCAGGACTCGGTCTTCTTGTGCGGTCCGCGCGGCTCGCCGCGGTCGTAGCGGTAGGTCACCTGGAACGACTGGTCGTCCAGCATCGCCCCCTGGATGCGCGGCCACGGGCACATGTAGGTGCAGACCTGCTCGCGCATGTGGCCGGCGAAGACATAGGTGGTGAAGGTCAGGATGGCGCAGGAGACATAGGCCGTCATCGGCGCGGTCCCGACCCAGAAGGTGCGGATCAGCGTCGGCGCGTCATGGAAATAGAAGATCCACGCCCCGCCGGTGCCGAAGGCGACGCCGATCCAGACGGCGTGCTTGCCGGCCTTGCGCCACAGTTTGTTGAAGGAGGTGGGCGAGGCGTCGAGCCGCATACGGGCGTTGCGGTCACCCTCGAACATCCGCTCGATGTAGATGTAGAGGTCGGTCCAGACTGTCTGGGGACAGGTGTAGCCGCACCACAGCCGCCCGAACAGGGCGGTGACGAGGAACAGGGCGAGAGCCGCCGCCACCAGCAGGCCGGTGATGAAATACACCTCCTGCGGCCACAGCTGGATCATGAAGAAGTAGAAGCGCCCGCCGTCGAAATCGACCAGCACCGCCTGGTCCGGCAGGCTCCCGGGGCGGTCCCAGCGGATCCACGGGGTGATGTAGTAGACCGCCAGGGTGGCGATCAGCAGCGCCCATTTTATCCAGCGCCACTGGCCATGGACCAGTTTCGGATAGATCGGCACGCGGGCCTTGTAGAGGCCCTTCGGCCGCGCCTTCTCGCGCTGACGTTCCGCGACCGAGACCGGCCCCTCCGCCGGGCGCTCGCGGGTCCGGTCGATGATGATGGTCATGGCGTGGCGGCTTCACTCGCGGCGGGCGCTGGCGTCGCGGAGGCTTCGCCGCCGCCGGCGTTGACGTGGACATAGACGGCCAGCGCCTTGATCACGGCGGGGGAGAAGCGGTCCTCCCAGGACGGCATGACCCCGTTGCGGCCATTGTGGATCTGACCCCGGATGGCCTCGCGGTCCGAGCCGTACAGCCACTCGCGATCGGTCAGGTCCGGCGCCCCCTGCGCCCGGTCGCCCTGGCCGGTGGCGCCGTGGCAGGCCACGCAGTTGTCGGCGTAGATTTGCCGCCCCCGACCGGCGCTCGCCGCATCCGCTTCGCGGCCCGACAGCGCCACGACGTATTCCGCGACGTCTGCGATCTGCGCATTGGTCAGCATGCCGTCGCGCCCGAACGCCGGCATCATGGAGAACCGCGTCTCCGGATGGGAGGCGCGGATGCCGATGCGGATGGTCTGTTCGATCTCGGCCAGCGATCCGCCCCACAGCCAGACGTCGTCGCGCAGGTTGGGATAGCCTTTGGCTCCGCCGCCGCCGGCGCCATGGCAGGTGGCGCAGTTGTCGCCGAATACCGACTGGCCGACCGCCAGTGCATGGGCCTGCAGTTCGGGATTTCTCTCGATCTGCTCCAGCGAGGCCGCCATCAGCATGGCCTCGCCTTCGCTTCGTTGCGTCTGCAGGGCGTTCAGCTGTTCGACCACGTCGACGCGGTCGGACTGCTTCAACAGCCCCGGCGTGTAGCCCGTGATCCCCGGCCAGGCGGGCATCAGCACCCAGTAGACGACGGATACGGCGATGGAGGCGTAGAAGACCCACAGCCACCAGCGCGGCAGCGGGTTGTCCAGCTCCTTGATGCCGTCCCATTCGTGCCCGGTCGTCTCGACGCCCGAGTGTTCGTCGCGCTCGCGTTCAGACATGCTCGTCCTCGTCCTTCTCGAGCGGCAGGTGGGAAAGGCGGCGGAAGGTCTCGCGATGCTTCGGCCACAGTGCGTAAACCAGCCCGGCGATGAAGACGGCCCCGAAGTAGAGGGTGCCGCCCTGCTGGGCGAACCGCGCCACGGTTTCGTAGTCGAGGCCGCTCATCGCATGTTCTCCGGGTCTTCGGCCTGGTAGGTCCGGAAGTCGACCTGGGTGCCGAGTTGCTGGAGGTAGGCGATAAGGGCGTCCATCTTGGTCAGACGCGTCGGGTCGCCGTCGAAATCGCCTTGGGCGATCTTCGGGCCGTAGCGGCGGCGCAGGTCCGAGGTCTCGCTGGCGTAGGGATCGACCTGCGCCCGCAGGTCGGCCTCGGCGTTCTCGATCTGCTCGGCCGTATAGGGCACCCCCACCGCCACCATCGCCTGCAGCTTCTGGCGAATGGCGTGCTGGTCGAGGTCCTGGTCCGCGAGGAAGCGGTAGGGCGGCATGTTGGACTCAGGGACCACCGACCGGGGCTCGTCGAGGTGCTCGCGGTGCCATTCGTTCGAATACTTGCCGCCGACCCGCGCCAGGTCCGGTCCGGTGCGCTTCGAGCCCCACTTGAACGGATGGTCGTACATGCTCTCGGCGGCGAGGCTGTAGTGGCCGTAGCGTTCGACCTCGTCGCGCAGCGGCCGGACCATCTGCGAGTGGCAGCTGTAGCAGCCCTCACCGATATAGATGTCGCGACCGGCCAGCTCGAGCGGGGTGTAGGGTCGAACGCCCTCCACCTCCTCGATGGTGCTCTCGACCCAGAACAGCGGGGCGATTTCGACGATGCCGCCGATCGAGACGACGATGGTGATCCCGATCACCAGCCAGAGCGAGTGGCGCTCGAATTTTGCGTGTTTCTTCCACATGGTCTGAACCTCACCCGACCGGCTGTTGATGGGGCTCGATCAGGGTCGCCGGCACGTTCGCGGCGGAGCGCGAGGACGGCATGCGGATCGTTCGCCACAGGTTGTAGGACATGATGAGCGTGCCGCTCAGGAACATCAGACCGCCGACCGTGCGGATGACGTTCTGGATGTGCTTGGCGGAGACGGTCTCGATGAAGCTGTTCGCGAGGAAGCCGTCGGGCGTGTACTCGCGCCACATCAGGCCTTCCATGATGCCGGAGACCCACATCGCGGTGATGTAGAGAACGATGCCGGTGGTCGCGATCCAGAAATGCCACTCGACCAGGGCGTTCGAGTACAGCCGGTCCTTCTTCCACAGCCACGGCACGAGGCAATAGACGGCGCCGAAGCTGATGAAGCCGACCCAGCCGAGCGCGCCGGAGTGCACGTGGCCGATGGTCCAGTCGGTGTAGTGCGACAGGGCGTTGACCGTCCGGATGGACATCAGCGGCCCCTCGAAGGTCGACATCCCGTAGAAGGCGATGGCCACGACCATCATCCGCACCACCGGGTCGGTGCGCAGCTTGTCCCAGGCGCCCGACAGGGTCATCAGGCCGTTGATCATCCCGCCCCAGGACGGCATCCACAGCATGATCGAGAAGGTCATGCCCAGCGTCTGCGCCCACTGCGGCAGGGCCGTGTAGTGC
>Ga0114898_1001003_pt1 | contig 18346 bp, 12 predicted proteins | sample Malvired_Geostar_FD_83496 | JGI IMG/M metagenome (GOLD analysis project Ga0114898, IMG submission 83496) | Marine viral communities from the Global Malaspina Expedition - Malaspina viral metaG DeepMed_Geostar | ecosystem: Environmental > Aquatic > Marine > Oceanic | place: Mediterranean Sea... | reverse complement strand
CGCCAGCCGCCCATCCGCGTAGAAGCGCACCAGCCCATCCAGCTTGCCGTCCAGCGTCTGGCCCTCGACCTCCGGCCGGCCCTTGGCGTCCAGCAGCAGGAGGGGCTCGGTATGAGGCTCGGGCGCGCTCAATTGATCTTCACCATCGCGCCGTTGATCGTGACCATGCCGCTGCTCTCCAGCGCGGCCTTGCCCTGCGCGGTGTTGGTGATCGACATGCCGCCATCGTTGGTCAGGCTGGTCGTCGCCTTGTTGGAGATCGTCATCCCGGAGGTCTCGAGGCTCTGCGCTGCCTTCACCGTGACCGCCCCAGTGCTGCTCTCGATGGTGACGGCACCGGTCGCCTTGATAGTGATGGAGCCCTGCACGGTCAGGCTGTAATTGCCCTTCACGGTGAGGCTCATATTGCCGTCCACCGTGTGGTCGAAATCCGCCTTGTTGGTGTGCGTCTCCTTGCCCGTGACCGTCACGTCGCGGGTCTTCTTCACACTGTGCGTCTCCTTGCCCTCTGAGACCTCCACCGTGCGGTCGCCCTTGGAGACAGTCAGTTTCTCGTCCTGCGTGACTGTCGCAGTCCGGTTGTGCAGCACCTCCGACGTCATGTCCTTCTGGGCGTGCAGATAGATCAGCTCCTTGTCCTTCGCGTCGTCGAACAGGATCTGGTTGAAACCGCCGCCGCCCTTGGAGGAGTTGGTCTTTATCGTGCTCTTGGTCTGGTCGCCCGGCAGGGTGACGGGAACTGTCTGCTCGGCATTGTAGAGCGCGCCCACCACCAGTGGCCGGTCGGGGTCGCCATCGACGAAGGCGACCATCACCTCCATGCCGATGCGCGGCACGAACAGATGGCCCCAGCCCTTACCGGCCCAGCCCTGCACGACCCTGATCCAGCAGGAGCTGTTCTCGTCCGACTTGCCCTGCCGGTCCCAGGGGAACTGGACCTTGATGCGGCCATACTTGTCGGTCCAGATTTCCTCGCCCTGCTTGCCGACCACCTTCGCCGTTTGCAGCCCGGCGATGCGCGGACGCGGGGTCAGCGCCAGCGGCCGAATCACCGTATCGGCGGGCAGTGCGGTGAAGCGGTTGCGGTAGCCATCCTCGGTAAAGATATGGCTGACCGAGATCAGCACATACTTCCCGTTCACCTTGGCATCGCCATAGCCCTGGATGCTGATTGTGGCGCCGGGCAGCAGGGTCGGGCAGGCGCTTTCCCCGGCAAGCTGCACGGCATCCGCGTCCAGCGCCTGGATCTGGTGCTTGGCGATGGCATCGCCCGCGTCGCGCTTCTCGTAGCCGCCGGGATAAAGATAACGGGTGACGTCGCTGCCCTTGCCCTTGGACGTCACCGTCAGATCGGTCGAAGGGGTGAGGAAGCTATAATCGCCGGTCGAGAATGTGCCGGTCGTCATCCGCGCCGACCTGCTGAGGAAGGACACCGCGTCGGGCTGCAACCCGCTGCCCTGCGCCATCCGGTAATTCAGCGCCGAAGGGCCGGCAATCGGCTTGAAGGCCGAGGAATCGTCGGCCAGCACCAGCGTCTCCCCTTCCTCCGCATGGGTGAAGAAATAGAAGATACCGGCGCGTTCCAGCAGGCGGCTGACGAAGGCGAAGTCGCTTTCATCGAACTGCGCCACATAATCGAGCGCGTCGTAGGTGCCCGACAGCTTGTCCGATATCCGTGTCGCCCCATCCGCCTTCAGCACCGTCTTGGCGATGTCGGACAGGCTCTTCTGCTGGAAGATGCGGCAGTCGCCGGCGAGGCTAAGCAGCCAGAGCGCGGGGCGGATATCGAGCCGGTAGCTGGCGCCGCGCGGGTCAGCATCCAGCTGCCCGGCCTCGGCGACGATGCCGGAGAACAGCCGCTTCGCCTTGCCATCGGCGGTCAGCGTGACCGAGGCGATCTTGCCAAGCAGGCTGGCGACATCGGCATCCGCCTTGTCGGCCCGCACCGTCGCCAGATAGCGGAAGGGCCGGGACAGGCCTTCCTCCGCCTCCAGCGCCAGCAGTGTGAAGGCGACGCCGGACAGCGGCGTCTTCACCGTGGCGGCGAAGACCGGCCCGGCCATTTAGCGCACCGCCGGCAGGGCGAAGCGGGCCTCGCAGGCATCCGAATCGGCGGCCCCACCCAGCAGCCAGCTGGTCAGGCCGAGCCGCGCGCCCGACTTTGCGGAAAGGCTGGCACCGCTGACATCCTCGGCATGCAGGACCGGACGAACCTCCACCGCATAGCCGTCGCCAAGATACAGCCCGGCCAGCCGGCGCAGAATCTCGAAGCCCGGCCCGCCTGGCAGCAAGCCATCATAGGCGGGGCGGTCGAGCGGCCCGATCCAGAGCCGGATCGTCCGCCCGCCATCCGACAGCCGCCCGCCCAGTACGGCGTTCTTGCCCAGCGCCTGGAACCGCCCCAGCCGGGTGCCGAGCGCGCTGCGCTGATCCACCGCCACCCTGGCCATGCGCGGCACCGGCGCCTCGATGGCGACCGGCAGGGAAAGCACGCCGGCCAGCAGTTTATGCAAGCCCTCCATAGGGCGGCGCACCCCGGCCAGCATCCCGGCGAAGGGCAGCAGCCGGCGGCGCAGATCGGGTGGCAGACTGGCGGCAATCCCGGGTAGGGCGAAGCCCATGATTGCCTGCAGATAGTAGGCCAGCGCCGAGTCCTCCGGCGGCACCGGATCGAAGGCCGGGCGCTGCGCCTTGCGGGCGCGGTAATAGACGGCGATCAGCCGGTTCTCGAACAGCGCCAGGAAATCCGCCATCGCCGGATCGCGCTTCTGCACCGCACGCAGCAGCCTTTCGGTATCGGCCAGCGGCAGCGCGCCCACCGTGCCGGCGAGGCCGAAGAAGCTGACGATCATGTCGGCCTGCGCGACACTGCTGCCATCCTGCCGCAGGTAGGTCTCCATCGCCGAACTGGTCAGGGATATCAGTGGCGGCGTGACATGGCGCACCGGCGCCCCCTCGAAGCTGAAGGTCGGCGCGGCGCGGAAGCGGATCGGCTCCATCTCCGGATTGCCGGATTCGCCGACTGGTTTCGGCGCGCGCACCAGCGCCTCCAGCAGCCGCACTGCCTGGCAGAACTCGAACCGCCAGGGCTGCGCGAACAGCCGGTCGATCACAGCAGCGGGCGGTCGCCGATCCGGGCCGGCCATGATTTCCACCTTTCCGCCTTGCTGAGCAGCCGCGCCGACAGCCGCGTGAAGCTGTTGGCGCTGGCGAAGACCGGCAGCACCCGGTCCAGCACCGTGGCCAGTATGTAGAGGCTGCCTTCCGGCCGTACCGTGTCGTCGAAGCTGAGCGTGATGTCACTGCCATGGATCAGGCTGGCGCCATCCGCCGCGCGTAAAGTTGCGGGCGTGGCGGTCGCACCGGCCAGCGCGTCGATCAGCACGTTGCTGGAGACCATCCCGTCCAGCTCGTACAGCTGCAGGAACTGGCGCAGCACCGCGCCGTCGCCGGCGACCAGCGAGGCCTGCCCGAGGGCCAGCTGCGTAACCAGTTGCCACAGGGATGAACCGTCCGTCGCCGGTTCCAGCGGCATGGTTGGCGCGGTCAGCAGCGCCTGGGTGCCGGGCACCGCCGCCTCGTCCGGCTGCAAGGGCTGGTTCGCCGGCAGGAAGGGGGCAAGCCGCCGGTTGGTACACAGCAGCTGGGCATAGAGCACGCGGTCCGCCGGAAAGGCCGGCTTGAAGGCGGGATCGACGAAGCTCAGCACCATCTCGTCGCCGGGCACGCCGGCCAGCCGTGTCGGGCGGCGGCGGGCGACCCAGTACAGCCCATCCTCGGCCTGGCCCTCCGGCCCGGCGAAACCGAAATAGGGCTTCACCCAGGCGACCGGCCGGTCGGGATCGGGCGTGGCGGCAACCCGGCCGATCGAATGCACCTCCACCGAGGCGCGGTCGCCAAGATCGGCCAGCACCGGATAATCGAGCTTCTCCCCGGTCAGGCGGATCGGCTGGCTGACGCCGCGGAACAGGTTGATGACCGGCGTGCAGCCCAGCCGGAAGGTACCAGGGTCGGCATGGATTTCCGCCGGCGGCGACACGGTTACCGGAAACAGCAGGTCGATCATGGTGGCATCGCCCGCCACATCCAGCCCGGTGAAGTCGAGGAAGCGGAACTTGTCGGGGAGCTGGAACAGCTCCAGCAGCAACCGGTAGCCGTCGAGGCCGTAGGGCATGTCCGGCAGCACCGCCTCGTCGGGCCGGAACCCCACCGCCTCCACGCTGCTGGCCTCCAGCCTGATCTTGCGGGCCGCATCGCCGTCAGGCAGCACATAGACCGCGCGGATTTCCGAGGTCAGCATCTGGTACAGCCGGTCGGTCAGCAGCTCGATGCCGGCCAGATAGACGCGCAGGCGTTCCACCCCCAGCGCCGCGAAGCCGGGGCCGGTGCTGCGCAGCCGCAGACGGAACAGGCTGCGTGCACGCTCCGCCTGCACGATCTCGGGGTAGCTGTCGTCGAAGCCGGCATAGGTCGGCTCCAGCGGCCAGATGGTCGCCGGGTAGCAGGTGCGGAAGCGCACCACCGGCGCCCCCTTCTCCCCGCTGGCGGCGAAGAACTGCCGGCCGCGTTCCACGGTCAGGCCGGTGGTCAGCTTGCCTGCCTCCTCCGGCGGGCGGAACTGCGCGATGGCCATGGCGGGGATCGGCGTCGAGAATTGCGGATAGAGGATATCCAGCATCGCCGTCGGGATGATCGGGAATTCCTGGTCGATGACGTACTGGATGCGCGCCGTCAGGAAGGCCACGGATTCGATCAGCCGCTCGACATCCGGGTCGGTGACGGTGTCGCCCGCCACGTCCAGCCGGCGCGCGATCTGCGGGTACTGCCGGGCGAAATCCGCGCCTTCGCGGCGCAGGAAGCCAAGCTCGCGCTGATAGTACGGCAGCAGCGTCTCGTAGCCGTCCATCTCAGCCCCCCACCATGGATACGGGCGAGGTGGGCGCGGCCAGCGCCACATCGTGCCCGTTCAGCAGGAACACCACGGCGCGCTGGTAGCCTTGCAGCATTACCGTCGCGGTGAGGCGCGCCTCCAGCGGGCGCAACCGGTCGCGCGTCGGCTCGATGGCGACGGAGACCTGGGACAGGCGCGGCTCGTAGCTGGCAATCGCCGCCTCCAGGCAGTGCGCCATCAGCTGCCGGTCGGACAGCGAGACGGCGGTGAAATCCACCGTGCCCGGCACGCCGTAGGAGGTGACGAGGCGCGGCCCGGACAGGTAGGACTCGACCGTGCGGTCGGCGCGCGAGCCCAGCAGCCGCACCAGCGCGCTCCGGATCGATTCCGCCAGCGCCGGCCCGTCCAGCACCAGCGGCGTGTCGCGGGCGGACAGCCGCTCGAACAGCGGCGCGCGCTGGCCATAGAGTTCGCGGGCAGACATGATGCTTCACCCGGCTGCCGGCTACTTGCCCTGGCCGGTCGCCTTCTCCAGATCGTACTCGGTCTCCACCTTGCCCTTCTGATCGCCTTCCTTGGTCTCGAACTGGTAGCTCCAGGTGATCTTGGTGAAGTTGAAGGTGACCGATTCGACGGGCAGGTCATTGCCGCCGGCGTTCAGCGACACCGAGGAGACCATCGCGTTCTCCAGCGTGTAGGTCATCGCCTCGATGGGTTTGTCGCCCGACGTGCGGATCAGGTAGATCTCGATCTTGCCGAGCTCGGTCGCCAGGCAGCAGGCGAGGTTCAGCTTCGGCGTCGCCTGGTCCATGTATTTGGTGACGGTGATATCCTGCACCTGCGCGCGGCCGGTGGCGCGGCCGCCGCCCGAGGAGTCGAAATGCAGCGGCATCGCCACGCCGGTGGAATAGCCCAGCAGGTTGATCTGGTCGGTGTGCTTGTCGAGCGTGCATTCGCCCTTGATGGCGTATTTGTCGGCGATGTTGAGGACGATGTAGTCCATGGGGGCCTCCCTGGCCGTCTGGAGCCAAAATCGGTGTGTCCCGTCGCCCTATCCTTCGCGACGCCTTCCTGCGGAAGGCTCCTCAGGATGAGGGGGAGTGTGACCTCGCCCTGAGGAGCACGCTGGAGGCGCGCGTCTCGAAGGGCATGGCGGCGTTACGCGGCGGCGGCCGGCGGCGGCAACTCGGCCACCAGGCTGATCGTCACCTCCACCCCTTCGAGCTGGAAGAAGGGCTGCAGATAGACGGTCGCCGTGTAGTAGCCGGGCTTGCCGGCCACCGCCTGCACCTCGGCCCGCGCGTTGCGCAGCGGATAGCGCGCCTTCACGCTCTGCTGCGCCTCATCGTCCAGCAGCACCAGCGTGCCCAGCCAGTCATTCACCATGTTCTGCAGGGTGGCGGATGTCTCGAAACTGCCCACCGTGTCGCGCAGCATGACCTTGATGTACTGCGCGATGCGCGCCGCGTTCAGCATGTAGGGCAGCGTCGCCGACAGCGATTCGCTGGCGTTCGCCGCCTGGCCGGCGGCGCTGGAATTGTCCCATTTCGGCGGGTTGTGGATGGTCTTGCCGCCGAACACCACCGCCTGGTTGGTCAGCTTGCGGTTGCAGATGGCGATGAAGCCGAGATCGTTCAGCTCCGCCTCGCGGCGGTCGGGGATCATCACCTGGGTGGGGATCTTCATCGCCTGCTCGCCGGCCGCGGTGGTGAAGGTATAGACCGGCAGATTCTCGATCAGGCCGCCGCCCTGCTCGCCCCGGATCGCGGCCAGCCAGTTGTAGGTGTAGAAGGCGTTGGTGATCAGCGCGCCCTCGTAATAGGCGGGGTTGCCCCACAGGAAATACTGGTCGCTGCGCAGGTCGGCCGCCGATCCCAGCGTCTCCTCGAAATCCTCGAAGCCGTCCGCCGGGTTGTTCACCGCGTCATAGGGCGAGCGCAGCAGCACCTGCGGCAGCACCAGCGAGACGTAGCGCGAATCGGTGAAGGAGCGCAGCGAATTGTAGTCGAGATAATCCAGCCCGGCGAAAACCTTGCTGAGCGAGTTCGGCTTGTTCAGATCGGTGAAGCTGGTCAGCCCGAACATGTGCGGCGAGGCCGCGCCCACGAACGGGCAGTGCGAGGCGGCGGCGATCTGCGCCATGCGCTCCAGCGCATCGACATCCGGCTTGGCCGCGGAGAAGGCGGCGAAATCGCCGATCAGCACGCCATAGGGTTTGCCGCCCAGCGTGCCGTATTCCTGGGTATAGACCTTCTTGAACAAGGCGGTCTGGTCCCACTCGGTCGCCTTCTTGAAATCGGCCTTCACCTCGTCATAGCTGCAATCCAGCACGCGCAGGATGAGGTCCTGGTTGGTGTGGGTGCTCATGACCAGATAGGACAGGCCGCGCCAATGCGCCTCCAGCGCCTGGTAGTCCGGGTCGTGCAGGATCTGGTTCACCTGGTCGGAGACCTGCCCGGTCAGCCGGTCGATGCTGGCGGCGGTAAACGCCATCGGCTCGTCCAGCGCGATGGCCGCCTTCTGCCCGGCAATGAAGCTCTGCCCCTCGGCGTAGATATCCTGCTTCAGCGCATATTTCGCCTCGGCCGCCGCCTTTTCCTCCGGCGTCGCCTCCGGGGGGATGGTCGGCGCGACCGGCGCCTGGGTCATCGCCCAGGCGGTCTCGAGATAGGGGTGCATCTCGTAGGTGGCGAGGTCGGTCTGATATTTCTTCAGCGCCGTCTGGTAGGTCTCCTTGTCCGCCGCACTGGCGTCATCGGCGATCGGGGCCGGCGGCGTCGGCTTCGCGGGGGCAGCACCCGGATCGGCGGCGGGCGGATAGACCAGCAGCGCCTGGCCGATCAGGGCGGCCAGCATGTTGAGGCCGCTGAGCATCTGGTCCGGCGTCTGGGCCAGCGCCAGATTGCCGGTGGTGAAGGCCGGCTGCAGGTCGGCGGGAAGCGACTGGATCGGTGTCGTCATGATGTCACCTTCAAGAGAGGATGGCGGTGGCGCCATATGCGCCACTCATGCACGGAATACGGGTATGGAGAGGCCTGCCGTTCAAGGGGGCGGCGGCAGCGCCTTCTGGTCGGCGGCGACCTCAGCCTCGTACTGGCTGCGCTGCTGCAACACCTCGGTCAGCAGCGCGGTCAGGCTGGCGTTGATCTTGGCCGGATCGGTCTCCGGCTTGCCGTCATCGCCGGCCGGCTGCAGGATCGCCATGACCGTCTGCTGGAAGGCATTGTTGCCGTCGAGCCGGGCCTGCAGCCCCATCAGCGCGCGCCGGTCGGCGAACAGCGGGGCGATGCCGTCGGCACGCGCCGCGATGGCGCCGGGGCCGAAATCGTCCATCGTCTCGAAACTCAGCGTATCGCCCGCATCATCGCCGTTCTGGTCGGTCCAGACCGCCTTCACGCTGGGCGCTATACGGCCCATGAACTGGGCGAAACTGTCATTGTCGAGCTGGATGAAGTCGCGCTCGGCATAAGGCACGGCGCGCTCCGTCTGGCCGGCGAGGTCGGCCATGATACCGGCCACGAAGGGCAGCGAGACCGCCAGCGTGGCGCCCTTGGTATAGACCTCGTAGGTGATCTGCACGCGCGGCGGATTGTCTTTCGCGATCAGCTTCTGTGCGCTGGTCTTGGTATCGACGAGAAACATGCGTCACTCTCCCTGGCATCCCGTGCGAAAAAGAGCGTCCGCACGACCATTCACAACCAAAGCGTGTGACGATATTAAGCGCATAAGTTTTTTATCATGCAATCATAAATTGCATGTGTATGCGAAATTTCACGGGAGGGGGTGTCACTCTCAATGGAACTTGCTGATATACCTAAAAATGCGTATAAAAAATCTTACATAATCGAAAAGAAAAACAGGTGCACTAATGGCTGAGAATACGCAATCCATTCATATTGCTGAAAATTCCAGGGAACAGATCGCATACAAGTTAATGAAAGACATAGCAAATGCAGAAGCTATGGTCTTTCACAAGGACCCCGGCCAAGGATATCAAAGCGCCAATAGAAAATGGATACTTGATACATACGTGGAATGCCTGGAGGCAGTAAAAGGAATACGATAATCCCTCACACGTTCAGCAGCAGGAATTCACGCTCCCAGGCGCTGATGACCTGCTGGTAGGCGTCGTATTCCCATTCCTTCACGGCGCAGAGCACGTCCACGAAGCGGTCGCCGAGCACGGTGCGCAGCTCCTTGCAGCGGTAGAGCCCGCCCAGCGCGTCCTGCAGATGCCCGGGCAGCGCGCGGCTCATGCCATAGGCGTCGCCCTCCACCGGGGCAGTCGCCTCCAGCCCTTCCTCGATGCCGAGATAGCCGGCCGCCAGCGTCGCCGCGATGGCGAGGTAGGGGTTGGCGTCGGCGCCGGCCACGCGGTTTTCCACGCGCCGTGCCTTCGGGCCGGAGATCGGCACGCGCAGGCCGGTGGTGCGGTTGTCGCGCCCCCAATGCACATTCTGCGGGGCGGAGAAATGCGGCCCGAAGCGGCGGTAGGAATTCACATAGGGCGCCATCAGCGGCATGGCGCGCGGCAGGTAGCGCTGCAGGCCGGCGATGAAGGCCAGGAAATCCGCGCTGTCCTCGCCATTCGGCTGCGCGAACAGGTTCAGCCCGGTCTTCTTATCGACCACGCTGACATGGATGTGCATGGAGCTGCCAGGCTGGCCCTGCATCGGCTTCGACATGAAGGTGGCGTAGATATTGTGGCGCAGCGCCGTCTGCCGCAGCGTGCGCTTGAACAGGAACACCTGGTCGGCCAGCGCCAGCGGCTCGCCATGGTTGAAGTTGATCTCCATCTGCGCGGCGCCGGATTCGTGGCTCAGTGTATCGACGTCGATCTGCTGCTTCTCGCAGAAATCATAGACCTCCTCGAACACCGGATCGAACTCGTTCACCGCGTCGATGCCGAAGGACTGGCGCGCCGTCTCGGCCCGGCCGGAGCGGCCGATCGGCGGTTCCAGCGGGTAGTCGGGATCGGTGTTCGGCTTCACCAGGAAGAATTCGACCTCGGGCGCCACCACCGGTTGCCAGCCCTTTTCCTCATAGAGCTTCAGCACCTGCTTCAGCACCTGGCGGCTGGCGATATCGACCGGGCGGCCATCGGCGTAATAGCAGTCATTGATCACCTGCGCCGTCGGGTCGCTGTACCAGGGCACGACGCGCAGCGTGCTGACATCGGGCACCAGGAAGATATCCGAATCCGCCGGGTCGATATCGACCTGGTCGGGGAAATCCCCGGTGACGGTCTGCACGAAGATCGATTCCGGCAGGCGCAGGCCGCGCTCCCCCCAGCTTTGCAGGAATTTCTCGGCCGGCAGAATCTTGCCGCGCGGGATGCCCGCCATGTCCGGCACCAGACATTCGACCTCGTCGATATGCCGCTCGGCGATCCAGTCCGCCACCTCGGCGGGAAATTCCTTGCCAATGTCGAAGGGGTTTTCGTCGCTCATGATGCCCTGAAAAGCTGTTTCAACTGCTCTATGGCTACAGGGCGACAGAGGGCTTGGCAAGCGGGGCCGGTTAAGCCGGCATATCGCCGCATCGACCCCATTCCCCCTTGCCGGGCGGCCGTCAGAAGCGTATCAGCGGCCCATGACCCATCCTGAAACACCGCCCAGCTGGTACGCCGACACGGCCACCGCACCGTCCGCGCGGCCGGCGCTGGCGGGCGACCTGGACATCGATGTCTGCGTCATCGGCGGCGGGCTGACCGGCGTGTCGGCGGCGCTGAACCTGGCGGAACGCGGCTACAAGGTGGCGCTGATCGAGCAGCAGCGCATCGGCTGGGGGGCGTCCGGCCGCAATGGCGGGCAGATCTGCACGGCCTATTCCTCCGGCATGGGCAAGATCGAATCGGCGCTGGGCAAAGAGGATGCCCGCCTTGTCTGGGACATGGCGGAGGAAGCCAAGCGCATCATCGCCGAGCGGACGGAGCGCCACGGCATCGACTGCGATCTGAGCTGGGGCTATCTCTACGCCGCGCTCAGCCGGTACCAGATGGCGGGCCTGCGCGCCGAGCACGCGGAATGGCTGGAGGGCTATGGCTATGACCAGCCGGCCCGGCTGCTGGACACGGCGGAGATGCGCGCGACCGTCGCCAGCGACCGCTATCTTGGCGGGCTGCTCGACCCCGGCGCCGGGCATCTGCAGGTCTATGCCTATCTGCTGGGCCTCGCCCGTGCGGCGGAGCAAGCCGGGGCCACGCTGTATGAGGGCACCAGGGCGCTGTCCCTGACGATGGGCGAGCATCCCAGCGTGACGACGGAAAGTGGCACGATCCGCTGCCGGCACCTTGTCATCGCCACCAACGCCTATCTGGGCAGGCTGTTGCCGCGGCTGCGCCCCTATGTCATGCCGGTCGGCAGCTTCGTCTGCGTGACCGAGCCGATGGAGCCAGCCCGGCTGGAAGGGCTGGTGAAGGGCGGCCTCGCGGTCGGGGAGTGCAACCACATCCTGAATTATTTCCGCGCCACATCCGACAACCGGCTGATGTTCGGCGGCGGGGCGAATTATTCCGCCATCGATCCGCCCAACCTTCGCGCCTATCTGCGGCGCAAGCTGGTCCGGGTATTCCCGCAGCTTGCCGATGTCGAGGTCACGCAGGCCTGGAGCGGCCTGATCGGCATCACCACCAGCCGGATTCCGGATTTCGGGCGGGTGGACGGCAATGTCTATTACGCGCAGGGCTTCTCCGGCCAGGGTGTGGCGCTGTCCGGCCTCGCCGGGCGGCTCATCGCCGAGGCGGTCGCCGGCCAGGCGGAGCGGCTGGATATCTTCGGCCGCATCCGCCACATGCCGTTCCCCGGCGGCCCCTTGCGCACGCCGGCCCTGGTGCTGGCGATGTTCTATTTCCGCCTGCTGGATATGATCGGGCGTTAGGCCACGCTCTTCGAAGCGACCTCGTACACGTCCTTGGAGAGTTTCGGCGTCGCCAGCACGCGCTCGATCTCGGCCTTCAGCAGCGCCTGACGTCCGTCGTCGAAGCGCCGCCAGCGCGCGAACGGGCTGAACAGCCGCGCCGCCACCTGCGGGTTCATCGGGTCCAGCGCGATCACCTGATCGGCGATGAAGCGATAGCCCGAACCGTCGGCGGCATGAAAGCGCACCGGGTTGCCCGCCGCGAAGGCGCCCAGCAGCGAGCGCACCTTATTCGGGTTCTTAACGCTGAAGGACGGGTCGCCCATCAGCGCCTTCACCCGCGCCAGCGTGTCCGGCCTTCTGGCCATCGCCTGGATCGCGAACCATTTATCCATGACCAGCGGATCATGCCGCCAGCGCTGGTGGAAGGCGGCCAGCGCCCGGTCGCCCGCCGCATCCGTGCTATCGGCCAGGCAAACCAGCGCCGCCACACTGTCGGTCATCACCTCGGCGGCATCGAACTGGGCTGTGGCCAGCGCCAGCCCGTCCGCATCCAGCCCGGCCAGGTAGCCCAGGCACAGGTTGCGCAGCGCCCGCTTGCCGATGGCCTCGCCGTCCAGCTGAACACCCGGCACCGCCATCGCCTCGTAGGTCGCGCGCAATTCCGATTTCAGCTTGCCGGCCAGAAAGCGCCGCAGATGCTCGCGCGCCGCATGGATGCCATCGACATCGATGGTGCGCATCGCCTCGCCGATATCGCCCTCGCTGGGCAGCGCCAGCGCCTGCGCGCGGAAAGCCGGCGCAGCCTCGCCATCGGTCAGCACCCGGCGGAAGGCGGCGACGAAACTGTCGGGTACGGTCATCTCCCGGCCGGCGGCGCGCTCATCCACCATGCCGAGCAGCAGCTTGCGGGCTAGTGCCTGCCCGGCTTCCCAGCGGTTGAACTCGTCGCTGTCATGCGCCATCAGGAAGGCGAGGTCATCCTCGTCATGCCCGGCATCCAGCTTCACCGGGGCGGAGAAGCCACGGAACAGCGAGGGCACCGGCGCCTCATCGACATCGACGAAGGTGAAGATTTGCCGTGCCTCGGTCACACGCAGCACGCGCTCGGTCCCGTGAACGGCGTTCTCGCCGTCGAGCTGCAACGGCAGATCGGCCTTCGATGTCTTGCCGACCAGCCCCATCGCCATCGGCAGCAGCAGCGGCTGCTTGTCCGGCTGGCCGGGCGTCGGTGCGGTCGATTGCTCGATGGTCAGCGTGTAGGTGCGGGCCGCCTCATCATAGCGGCCGCTGGCCTTCACCTGCGGCGTGCCGGCCTGCTCGTACCAGCGGCGGAACTGCGAAAGATCGGCACCGTTGGCGGCCTCCATGGCGAGGCAGAAATCCTCGCAGGTGACAGCATCACCATCATGCCGCTGGAAATACAGATCCATGCCCTTGCGGAAGCCCTCGGCGCCCAGCAGTGTGTGGTACATGCGCACCACCTCCGCCCCCTTCTCATAGACGGTGGCGGTGTAGAAATTATTGATCTCGATATAGGAATCGGGCCGTACCGGATGCGCCATCGGCCCCGCATCCTCAGGGAACTGGGCGGCGCGCAACGCCCGCACATCCTGGATGCGCTTCACCGAGCGCGCATTCATGTCGGCGGAGAATTCCTGGTCGCGGAACACCGTCAGCCCTTCCTTCAGGCTGAGCTGGAACCAGTCGCGGCAGGTGACGCGGTTGCCCGTCCAGTTGTGGAAATATTCGTGGGCGATGATGCCCTCGATCAGCTGATAGTCGCTGTCGGTCGCGGTGTCGGGCTTGGCCAGCACGTATTTAGCATTGAAGATGTTGAGGCCCTTGTTCTCCATCGCGCCCATGTTGAAGTCGCCGACCGCGACGATCATGAAGATGTCGAGGTCGTATTCCAGCCCGAACACCGCCTCGTCCCAGCGCATGGAGCGCTTCAGCGAGTCCATGGCATGGGCGCATTTGTCCTCGTTGCCCTGCTCGACATAGATGCGCAGATCGACCGTGCGGCCGGACGCCGTAACGAATTTGTCGGTCACCGGCACGAGGTTGCCGGCGACCAGCGCGAACAGATAGGCCGGCTTGCGGAACGGATCTTCCCATTTCGCCCAGTGCCGGCCGCCCGGCAGCTCGCCAGCACCCACCGGGTTGCCGTTCGACAGCAGCACCGGGCAGGCATTCTTATCCGCCTCGATGGTGGTGGTGAACAGCGCCATATTGTCCGGCCGGTCCACGAAATAGGTGATGCGCCGGAACCCCTCCGGCTCGCACTGGGTGCAGTACATCGACCCCGAACGGTACAGCCCTTCCAGCGCCGTGTTGGCCTCCGGATGGATGCGGGTGCGAATCTCGACCGTCGCGCGCTCGCCCACCTCCTCGATGGTCATGCGCTCCTCTCCGACCGTGTATTTGCAGGGCGGAACATCCTCGCCATCGATCTTCAGGTAGATCAGTTCCTGATTCTGCCCGTCCAGCACCAGTGGCGCGTATTTGTCGCGCCCGGGCCGGCCGATCACCGACAATGTCGAGGTCACGATGGTCTCGCCCTCGCGGATATCGACGTGCAGGTCGATGCGGTCCACCCGGAAATCCGGCGGCGTGTAATCCTCGCGGCGGATCACCTGCGGCGCCGAGTGCACCGGGGTCTGGTCGAGGCGCTCCATCATGGTCTCCGAAATTCCGGAAAGGGCAAAGAATTCAGATAGGCAAGGCGTTACGCGAATACGAGGTCGATGATACGCCGGGCGCGGTTATCATAGCCATGCTCGGCCTCGGCGCGTCGTTGTGCGTTGCGGCCAAGCTGCAGGCTGAGATCGCGGTCCTGCAGCAGCCTTTCCCACTGCGCGGCGAAGCCATCGGCATCGTCGGCCAGCAGGATTTCCGTATCCGGCTCGAAATAATCGAGAATTTCCAGGCCCTCCACCAGCATGATCTGCGCCGCGCCGGCGAAGGCAGCCTCGAAACTGCGCGGCCCTGGCGTCGAGGGGCGGATGGCGAAGCGCCGGTTGGCGAGGCTCTCGTCGCGCCCTACATTGGCGACCGCCAGCGACGCGGCATAGAGGTCGGGCAGCGCCGCCCCCGGCAGGCGCATCGGTGTGACGCCTGCGATGGCATCGCGCTCCCAGCCGCTGCCGACGATTGTCATCGAAGCGCCAAGCGCCTGGGCATGATGGGCGAGATCACCGAACAGCCGGGCGCGGTTGGCGAAGCGATGGCCGCAGAAGAACAGCTTCGGCCCGGCACGGCGCTCGACCGGGCGCCAATGCATTGCGCGGCTGCCGGCCAGCGGCAGGTGATGCACGGCGAGGTTCGGCGGGTAGAAATCGAGGCTCGCCCGGTCATTGGTGAAGATCGCATCCGCCATGCCGTAGATGCGGGCATTCATGTCGAACTCGTAGGGATCGTCATGCAGCCAGAAGGCCAGCTTGCCACCGCTCCGCCGCATCTCTTCCGCCAGCGGGCCGAAATCGCTGCTGTCCAGCATGATGGAGCCGAATGCCAGCGCCAGATCGGGCTTCAGCGCGCGCGCCTGGCGCAGCCCATCCTCATAGGATGAGACGACGATTGTCGCCTCGGGAAAGGCCGTGCGGAAGCCCTCGCCGACATGGCTGCGCAAACCGGCATTGCTGTTCAGCGTGTCCGGCGTGCCGCTGACGACCAGGATTTTCAGGGCGTCTTGCTTCATGCCATGCGCATCCGGTGCAGGATCGCCCGCAGCTTGTGCCGCGCCAGACGCAGCGCGAGGCCAACCCCGTCGGTGCGGGCGACCACGATGAAGCGGCGGACCAGAAAGCCGATGCCCTGCCCGCCGGTCAGGAAGGACAGGCCGCCGCGCCGTGTCCAGAACGGGCTGTCGAGGAACTGGCCGAACTCCTGCAGCGACAGCAGCCGGCGGGTGTCCAGCTTTGCACCCGGTACCAGCGCCAGCCCGGCATAGATGTCCTCCAGCCCGCTGACGAAGCCGTACCCATCAATGCCCGGCACATCGGGCAGCTGCGCGCGCAGGGTATCCAGCCGGCCCCGGTTCGCCATTAGGGGGTCTGCCGCTAGCGACAGCAGGATATCAGCAACCGCCTTGCCATCCCCGACCGGCACCAGAAACCCGTTCTCGCCGTCGCGCACCCGCTCGGCCGGCGCGCCGATATCGGTGACGATGGGCACGAGGCCGGCGGCCTGCGCCTCCGACAGGGTGATGCCATAGGTCTCCGGCCAGGTGGACAGGAACAGCATCACATCGCATTCGGCCAGCGCCGCCGGCACCGCGCCGCCATTGAACGGGCCGTGCAGCACGACACCGCTCCCACCCTCTGGGCCTGCATGCGCTTCCAGCCGCGCCTGATATTCCGGGTCGATCCGCCCGAAGATATGGAACTCCAGCGGCTGGCCGGCGCAGCGCGCGATGGCATCAAGGATCGCATCGGCCCCCTTGTGGCGCGCGAAATTGCCGAGATGCGCCACCTTCAGCGGCCCACCTTCCGACCGCGCCGCCGGCTCGACCCGGTTGATTGGCGGCAGCAACAGCCGGGTGCGTGCCTCGGTCTCCGGGTAAATCAGGTGCAGCAGTCGGGCACTCGCCTCGGAGCCGGCCAGCACGATGTCGATGGCCGACAGGCTCTCGCGCCAGAAGCGCCGGCGCCGCGCCTGGCTGTCGGGATCGACCCCCTGGATCAGGGCAAGGCTGGTATCCCAGGCGCCCTCCGGCAGGTTTTCGATGTCGCAATAGCGGCCATCCGGCCCGAGCAGGTTGAAGCGCTCGCAGAGCGGATAATAATCGTGCAGCGAATAGAGCGTACGCGCGCCCATCGCCTTCGCCACCAGCGGCAGCGACGGCACGAAGCCCAGCAGATGGTTGAAATGCACGGCGGCGAAGCCGTATTCCGCCAGCAGCTTCTGGAAGGCGATCTCCAGCTCCGGATGGGTCAGCAGGTCAGGGTGGCTGGGCCGCGCGAGGCGGATCGTCTGGCGCACCGTAAGGTCGCGATCATAGAGCAGGAAGCTGCGGCCATCCGGCTTGCGCGTGTCGGGCACCAATATCCAGGGCTCCACCGCGCCGAGGTGCTGGCGGATCGCCTCCAGATAGGTCTCCGCCCCGCCGAAGCGGCCATGCTGGACGATGTTGTGGGTGACGAACAGCATGCGCGGCTTGCCTTCAACTGCCGGCAGCGGCTTCGCCGGCAGCGCCACCGCGCGGTCGAGGATCGCCGCCACACGGCTGGCGTAGAGATGATTTTCCGCCACATGCGTCTGCGCCGCCCGCGCGATGGTTAGCCGTCTGTCATCGTCCGCCAGCGCCGCGTCGATCTGCGCCAGGCATTCCTCCATGGTGCGGAAGCCCAGATAATGCGTGCCCTCCTCGAACAGGCCGGATGCCGCCTTCGTGGTCTCCGCATCGACGATCTGGCAGGAGCCGGCCAGCGCCACCTCGAAGAAGCGCGGCCCCGGCGTGTCGCTGGCGGCTTCCGGATCGGCGTCGGAGGTGGAGAATTTGCGCGGCAGGGTCAGGGTCAGCCTTGCCGCGTTGGCCAGCCGGCAGAAATCGCGGATCGACACGCCCGGCGTGAAGCTGAAGCCGTCGCGCAGATCGCCAAGATGCGGGTCCAGCGCCTCATTCGTCACCAGCACGAACTTGCAGCGCAGGTCCGGACGGTGCTGCTTCAGCGCGCGCAGGAATTTCAGCCGGTTCGGCCAGGCGGTCCCGGCGAAGAAGATGTCGTAGCGCGGTGCCGCCGTGGCGATCTCGAAACGATGCCGTGCCGGATCGGCGGCCAGCGGCAGATGGATGCCGCGACCGTCATAGAAACCGGCGCTGGTCCCGTCATTGGTAAAGATCAGGTCGAATTTCCGGGCCAGCGGCAGGTTCACGCCGCGCTCATAGGGATCTTCGGTGAACCAGACCAGGCTGCGCGGGATCAGCCGCAGCAGATGATCGATGATGGGATTGCGCGCCTCCTCCCCGTCGAAAGCGAACAGCAGGTCGAAGGCCGTTGCCTGCGCCAGCGGCACGGCATCGGCGTACTCCGCCCATACCGCTTCCGCCACGCGCGGATCGGCGGCCAGCGCCTCGAACACGGCGCGCGCGATGTAGCGGTTGGGATTGAAGGGCTTGGTATCGATGAACAGGACGCGCATGATTCTGGCGCTCTAGCTCCTGCCGGTCAGACGTTTCGCCAGACGCATGGCGAAACGCAGCGGCGCCGTCACCTGCCAGCTGGTCGAGCGGTACATCGCCGCGATCTGCCGGTTCAGGCCGGCGATCACACCCTGCTGATCGGCGTGCGCGGCGCGCAGCTGCGCAATTTCCGCCTCGGCCTGCCGCAGCCTGTCGCCGGTCAGGCGCAGATCGTCGCGCAGCCCGTCCAGCGTGGCCCGCACCGGCGGCGGCAGCCGCTCTTCCAGCAGATGCCCCGGCACGATATCGCGCGCGGCCGCCGCGAAGTTGGCGAGGAAACCGATATCCACCCGCCCGGCCTCCATATCGGCACGCAGCAATTCGTTGCGGATCAAGGTGTCGTGGCGGGCATGCCGGGCGGCCCCGTCCTCCATACTGCTGTTGGCATAGTCAGCGCCCCCGGCAGCGATGCG
>Ga0114898_1001002_pt1 | contig 18394 bp, 19 predicted proteins | sample Malvired_Geostar_FD_83496 | JGI IMG/M metagenome (GOLD analysis project Ga0114898, IMG submission 83496) | Marine viral communities from the Global Malaspina Expedition - Malaspina viral metaG DeepMed_Geostar | ecosystem: Environmental > Aquatic > Marine > Oceanic | place: Mediterranean Sea... | reverse complement strand
GGCTGCGATAGGCCAGCCGCTCGGAGGCGGGCTTCACGGGGCCGCGGATCTTGGCCATCAGGCGGCCGAGATGCGGCTCCTCGATCAGGTCGAGACGGCCGGATCGATCCTTCGCCGGGAAGTTCCAGGGGTTGATCGTCTGGCAGACGAAGGCACGGTACGGCGCGCCGGACTGGTCCTTGATCTCCGCCATCGTCAGGACTTCATCGACGATGCCCGGCAGCTCGAGGCCGGTCTTCGAGCCGTCGATCTGCGGCTGGAAGATGCGCCGATTGAAGTCGTCGAGCTTCTCGTCGAGGATCCCGACGAACCAGACGTTCTTCGCCCGCGTGTGCTGGAGATGCGTGAGCCACGCGATCATCTCGCGGCCGTGCAGGCCGTAGGCGCCGCGGACATCGGGCTTGCCGGTCTTCTCCGAGAATGCCTCGGGCTGCCCCTTGCACCATTGGAAGCAGAGCCGCCCGGCGACGGTGATCGAGTCGATGAAGACCGTGTGGTAGCGGTCGAGCGAAGCGGGATCGCCGAAGCGCTCGCACACCGCCGCGAAGTGGGCCTCGCTGTAGACCTGGTCGTCCCGCAGCGCCGGATTGGGGCCGCCGATGAAGACCGCGAAGTCGCGGCACTCGGCCCATGTGCGCGGCCGGACGGTGTCGCCGGACCATCCCTCGATGGCGAGGTCGCCCGCCTCCAGGTCGATGAACAATGTAGTGGCGGGGTCGAGCGTCCAGAGAAGCGAGGTCTTGCCGATCCCGGACTTGCCGAAGATCGTGCCCTTGATGCCGCGCGGCTCGGCAAGACGCTGGTCGGCGGAGATGATCGGGAGGGCCATCACTTGCCTCCCTTCGCCGCGATCAGGGCGTCGATCGCGACGTCCGCTCCGAGCCCGCCGGCCTTGCGGGCTTCATCGTGAAGGGTGCGTACCGCGTCGATCTCACGGTAGAACGCCGACGCCCGCTCGTTCAGTCCGATGAGGGCGAATGCCAGGTCGTCGATTGACGCCGTCCCGACCGGCTTGACGGTCTCGTCGCGACGGTTGGCGATGGCCGGCACCCGGATGGTTTCGGGCAGCTTTTCCAGGCCGTAGTGCTGCTCGCGGAGCACCGCGAGTTTCTTCGTGATGCTCATGACGTCACCTCGGTGTTCAGGGAAAGACGGAAGCTGGGCTTGCCGGTGCGGACGGTGCGCGCGTCCTCGAAGGCGGAGCGGATGTGGCTCGGCCAGGCCGCGAACTTGCGCTCCGGCACCTTGATGGCGACGTCGACGTATTCGGCGGGGTCGTCGCCCTCGGCCCGGATGCGTTCGACGAGAGCGGCGAGCTTGTCCTGGTCCCAGTCGACGCGCTTCGGCAGATCGGCGATCACGGTGACCGCGCCGTCGTCGAAGCGGATGGTCCCGGTGTCCTTGCCAGCAGTCTGGCGCGCTGCGTGGGCACGATCCCCGTACTTGAGCGCGACGGCCCCATCGAGCCAGTCGCAGACGGTCTTGGCGCGGCGCAGGGCGTCGGAGGCATCGTCCTGCAGGAGGGCGAGCTGCTCGGCAGGCAGAGCGGCGATGTCGCCGACGGCCATGCACGGGAGCTCATCGAGGGAGATGCGGTTTGAGATCGTCATCACCGCCCCCTCACGCCGCAGGCTTGCTGGGGTGGTCGGCGGTGCTCGCGCGGATCTGCTCGCGCTCGTACTCCTCGACGTCTTCGAGGCGGTACACGACGCGACCGCCGAGCTTGACGAAGCGCGGGCCTTCGCCCGTCCAGCGCCACCGCTCAAGCGTGCGGTGGCTGATGTTCCAGCGCGCAGCCAGGTCGATCTGGTTGAGGTGTTTCGTAGCCATCTGTTTCTCCTTGGGTTCCTGTCGAAAACCTGCGGAGAGGATGGCTGCCGGGCGGGAAGGAGCCGGGAAGGAGCCAGGTAGGGCTCAAGGTAGGAATCGGCTAAAGCGGCTCAGAAATGAAGAAAGCCGCCCACCGGGCGGCCTTTCAGATGAGAGAGTTCAGGTCATCAGAGGAACATCCAACAGCGGCCATGCTCCTCGCTGATGAAATCACGCCAGTCTGTTCTTCCGGAGAAAGCCTTCGCTAGCGTGTTGACGCTGGTGCTGTATCCAGCGCTCTCCAGAACCTCAGCAGTCAGGAGTTCCGGGTTACCCGCTTTCCAAGCGTCATATAGCTGCCTGATGATCGCGCGCTGCTTTGATCCAGAGAAAGCATAACGTGCTCCGCGAACCGTGACGGACGCGCCGTCGGCCGCCATGGTGATCAGGTCGTCGTTCATCTGCGTGCCTGCCGCGACACGGGCGGCCAATAGCTCGGGAACGATGGCAAGACCGTTGTGATCGGCGACATCTCGAACGGCGATCACCGTATGACCGAGGTGCACGTCAGTCGGCAGACGATTTCCAGGCGTGAAACTCAAGACGATTCGCAAACCGGGCGCCGGACGCATGCGGGCAGCATCGATGAAACGTTTCCATGTCGCCCAATCGCTGAGCCGACGGCCAATCCAGACAGATGTACGTTTGCTGCGTCCCGGTAGGCGTGCGTCGCCTACTTCCCAGAGAAGATCGGGCACGAGTTCGACTGCGTCAGATCGCGGCGACAGATCCAGCCGCTCCACCAACTGGCCGATCAACTTCCTGAAGTTGACGCGGAACGTCGCCAACTGATCACCGGGAACACTCACCCACCCAGCTGTTGGGCTGAAATACCCATATGCCCGATGCTCAGGTAACCAAACCAGATTGACGGGCTCGTCTTCGTGGTCGACCAGTGAAACGGCTGCCCGCGAGTGATCTTTAGGCTGAAGGATCCCAGCCTCCTTAAGCGCCGGCGCGACTCGCCCATAGTAGCCGTCGAGGACCGAGCCGCTGATGGCCGCATCCGGCGTCTCGATCACAGACAGCAACAGGTCTGCCGCCTTCCGATCAATCGACGACGGCACCGTCAGCCCCGGAAAGAATGCCCCAGCGCCGGAGATACTTTTCGCCGATCAGCTGCTCCTCTTCGGTCTGGTCCTTGAGATTGCAGCCATGCGGCATCGTGATCGTCAACGGCAGCGTCCGACCGCGTTTGGCATCGCCTTTGGGCTGGAACTTGATGGAGAGTTTGGCCTGCGTCGCCACCCATCCGCCAGCCAGCGGGTCGTTAGCGCCGAACCGCTCCGCCGACATGCTCCAGATGGTGCGATCCGCCTTCCGAAGACATTCCAGCGTGACGCGCTCGCCGACATTGTCGATGGGCATCAGGCGCAGCTGCTTGACCTCGACGGACTCGATCCCGTCCTCCGGATCGGTCGGAAAGTCGAAAGGATGAACCAGAACCGCGAGGTCGTAGGTGCGGAAGGGCACCTTCTCGCTCTGGAACTCGATCCCCAACAGGTCGCGCGCCATGAAGCGAACCATCTCCTCGCGGCTCTCGCGGTCGTTGGCGACCACCTCGATGACCCCGGTCGCCGGCTCGTAGGTCATGGCCGCTTCAAACACGGGACGGCGGGCGCGGCGGACGAGCGTCCCCGCGTCATCGAACGCTAGGAAATCGTCGAGGAGGCCCTCGCGGTAGATTGCGATCTGGACAAGCTCGCAATCCTCGCCGTCGAAGGTCGGCCGGTAGCGCCCGAAGATGTCGATGTGGATGTTGTTGGAAGCGAACCGTTCGCGCAGCGCCACCTTGAAGGCATCGATGGATTCCTCGTCCCGGCGTAGATCGAGATTCGGCTCGCCGATGAACCCGTCCCAGCTCCGACCACGGCGCCGCTCATCGGTGTAGCGGACCTCTTCGGCATGGCGGAACCGAATCGGTTCGTTCAGGAACATCCAGAGCGAACGCGCATGGCCATTTGCCAGATCATCGAGCACCGTGCGGTCGTCGATCACGCTGTAGAGTGCGGTCTGGCCCGCATCATCGGCCAAGGCGCTCACACGCTCGGCGTCATTTACGATGCGGGCGCGGGCTTCGTCGTCCAATTCGTCGACGGCCCGCAAGGTGACGCGGGCGACTTCCGGCTCGGGCGCATCCCAATCAACCTCGGTCGGAAGCTCGATGCCGGTGTGGTGGAAATAGGCCTGCAGCGACGAGGCAGGCATGTTGCGGATGAAACTCGTCACTGAGGCCATAATCGATCTCCTTAGCCCTTGATGTTGCGGGGGTCGTTCCCGTGGGAGTCGGACTGGCCGATCCGGCCGTCCTGGTTGTGGATCTTGAACTCCGTCCCGGCGTTGCGGCTGATCTCCCGCCCACGGTCGATCGCCTCCCGCTTCGTGTCGAAGTGCCCGCTGGCGCGCTCGGCGCCGCCACGGCGGACATCCCATCCGCCATTGGGTTTGGGGACCACGTGATGGGTGCCCGAACCGTTACCTGCTTTAGCCATGACGGCCTCCTGTCTCGTGAAAGCGCGAATGTGGGTTCGTTACTACGAACTTGTGCGCAAGATAGGTATTGCAGGTACGGCGTGTCAAGGACTAGATGTATCGCGATAACGAACCCGGCGGACAAACAGGAGACCACCCGGTGCCAACACCCTTGGGAGAGCGCGTTCGCGAGCTCAGACTGAAGCGAGGATTGACCCTGGAGGCGCTGGCCGAAAGGGTCGGATCCAGCAAGAGCTACATGTGGGAGATCGAGAACAAGGACGTCGCACGCCCTTCGGCTGAGAAGCTTGCTCTGATCGCAACCGCAATTGACACCACCGTCGAGTACCTGCTGGCAGGTGACGGAGAGAAGGAAGAAGATGCCGAGGACATCGCATTCTTCCGAAAATACAAGAAGATGGATGCTCCATCGAAAGAGCGACTCCGTCGCATATTGGACGCGTTGGACGACGACTAATGATCAAAGGAAAGCGCAAATCCCCTCAACAAGAGGCTAACCGTCTTTCGATCCTGCTACGTCATGTTCTGGGAGAGGACCGCTTTCCGGTGGACGTCGAAGCGCTTGCCCGCGAGGTCTCCAAAAACAACGAGGATCCGATCACCAAGATCGTGGGCGGGGATCTGCCCGGCTTCGAGGGTATGCTCAGGCCCCACAGGAAGAGGCCGGAATGGCACATCGTCTACAACGACGATCCACGGTATCGGGGCCGGGTGCGGTTCACACTCGCACATGAATTCGGTCATTATCTGCTTCACCGCCCTACCTTGACCGCCCAAGACTACAATTCGGGCATTCTCGATCGCGATTGCGATTTCCAGTGCAAACCACTGCTTCCCAATAGCTGGCAGGTGGAAGAGAAGCAGCGGGAGGAGGAAGCCGACACGTTCGCGTCTTTTCTGCTTATGCCGCTCGACGATTATCGGGCTCAGGTCGATGGACACGAGATGACCGTCGATCTCCTGAACCACGTCACTGATCGCTACGGCGTGTCGTTGATCGCCGCTTGCCGGAAGTGGATCGATTTCACGGATAGGCGAGCGGCGATGATCGTGGCGCGTGACGGCCACGCGAAATGGGGACGCGCCAGCAAAGCAGCCCTAAAGAGCGGGATCTTCGTTAGATCGGGGATGCCGATCCCGGATGACGCGCTGGCCGCCATCGGCGCTGCCGAAAGAGGTTTTGTTTCGGACAGGCCAGTCGCTCGGCCGTCCGGCGTCTGGAACTTCAGCCGCGGATCGGAGCCGGTGCGCGAATTGGCGATGGTGTCCGAGTTTCTCGACATGTCTCTGACCATTCTACAGTTCGATGACGCCTTCGATATTTGTGAGATCGAAGAAGACGGGCCCTGGGACGCGTACGACCAGTTCACCCGTGACGATTCGAGGTAGCGCCTCGCCAATGCTGTGGGCAGCGCAGCTCCGGGCGGCCGGTACAGAAGTTCGATGCTGAAAAGGTCTGACGAACCGCTTCGATCTACTTCTAATGATTCCGCTGTTGCACGATAAGCCATTGAAATATATTGCGTATCATCGTTTTGCGACTACCGTTTCGCCAGTCATCTTCTGTTGCGAACGGTCTCATGCAAGACGCCCGATCCGGCCCGAACCCGCTATTGCCCGCCCGTCTGTCGGCGGACGAACGCCTCAATGAACTCGCGCATATTCTTGCTGCGGGGCTGAGGCGTGTTCTGCCGGAACAGTCCAGTTCTTTATCTGCACCTGGCAAAGACAGTTCATTCGACATTCTCGCCCTCAAACGCCGTGTTGGTCGTCGCAAACCGAGCAACCGAGTTGGAGGGCAATAATGCCAGGGACAAAGAGAAAGACTGACGCCGCGCCATGGCGGGTGGGCGAACGCGATGCGGCGGACGTGAGCGTGGTCACACAGCTTGCAGCGCTGAAGCGAATGACGGTGGTCGAGCTGAAGGCGAAGTGGGAAAGCCTCTTTGGCACGCCCGCTCCGAACAACAGCCGCAGTTACCTCGAGCTGAGGCTTGGCTATCGGGTCCAGGAACTGACCCTCGGCGGCCTGTCCCGCGAAACGCGGCGGACGCTGGACCTGCTGGCCGACGAAATCGAGGGCCGGGTCGGGCGCAAGACGATCATCGCGGATTCCCGCAACCCGGTGGTCGGCACCCGCCTCGTGCGTGAATGGGACGGGGTGGAGCACACCGTCACTGTGATAAAGGACGGCTTCGACTGGCAGGGGCGCAAGTTCAAGTCGCTGTCGGCGGTGGCGCGGGCAATCACCGGCACGCAGTGGAACGGCTATCGCTTCTTCGGCTTGCGCGAGGCCCGGAGGGACGACCGATGAACCGTCAGGAAGCCGTCGCTATCATGCCGCGCCGCCAGCGCTGCGCCATCTATACCCGCAAGTCGAGCGAGGAAGGGCTCGACATGGAGTTCAACAGCCTCGACGCCCAGCGCGAGGCTTGCGAGGCCTTCGTGACGAGCCAGAAGGCGGAAGGCTGGGCCACCATTCGCGAACGCTACGACGATGGCGGCTTCTCTGGTGGCACACTGGAGCGCCCCGGCCTGAAGCGCCTGATCCAGGACGTCGAGGCCGGTCTGATCGATGTGATCGTGGTCTACAAAATCGACCGGCTGTCGCGCTCACTGATGGACTTCGCCAAGCTGGTCGAGATCTTCGACCGCAATCAAGTGACCTTCGTGTCGGTCACGCAGTCGTTCAACACCACGACCTCGATGGGCCGCCTGACCCTGAACATCCTCCTCAGTTTCGCCCAGTTCGAGCGGGAGGTGATCGGCGAGCGCATCCGCGACAAGGTCGCGGCATCCCGCAAGCGCGGCATGTGGATGGGCGGCCACGTCCCGCTGGGCTACGACGTGCGTGACCGAAAGCTGGTGGTCAACGAGGCCGAGGCAGCGACGGTCCGGATGATCTTCGAGCGGTTCGTCGCCATCGGCTCCGCCACGACGCTGGCGAAAGCGCTCGCGGCCGAGGGCGTGCTGAACAAGCGCGGCAAGCCGATCGACAAGGGCTTCCTCTACAAACTGATCAACAACCGGGTCTACCTCGGCGAAGCCGTGCACAAGGGCACGGCCTATCCCGGCGAGCACGAGGCCATCATCGATCAGGTGCTCTGGGACAAGGTTCACAGCATCCTGCAGGAGAGCCCGCGCCTGCGGGCGAAGAACACCCGCCGCCAGACGCCGGCCCTGCTGAAGGGGATCATCTTCACCGAGACGGGCACGGCGATGACGCCGACGGCGACGAAGAAGGGCACGCGCCTCTACCGCTACTACGCGTCGATGGACCTGATCCGAAACCGCCCCACCGGCGAGACTTGCGGCCCGCTGCGCTTGCCCGCCGGCATGGTCGAGGACGCCGTCGTCGGCGAAATCCGCCGCATGATCCGCGCGCCCGAGATCGCGGCGCGGACGATCAAGGCTCTTCGCGAAGAGAGCCCGACGGTCGATGAGAAGGCGGTCGTTCAGGCGCTCGGCGAATTCGACCAGCTCTGGGCGGCGCTCTATCCGGCGGAGCAGACCCGCATCGTTCAGCTTCTGGTCGAGCGGGTGACCGTCGGCGAAGACGGCATCGCCGTCGATCTGCGCCATGAGGGACTGGGCTCGGTCCTGCGGGACATGATGGTGCCCCGCCAGAGGGAGGCTTGCGCATGACCGGCTCGTCGGACACCATCCGCGTCGTCATCCCCCTGACGATCCGCAAACGCAATGGGCGGCCGAAGATCCTGCCGCCCGACGAGGTGACGGTCCGAGACGGCCGATCGCAAGAGCCTCATGTGCTGCGCGCCATAGCCCGCGCATGGAACTGGCGGCGCAGGATCGAGCGCGGCGAGGCGTCGACCATTGCCGATATCGCCAGCGCCGAGAAAGTCACCGACCGCTTTGTCAGCCGCATGATGCGACTGGCTTATCTCGCCCCAGACGTGCTGGAGAAGCTCCTCATCCACCGTATCCCGCCGGCCTTGTCGCTCAACGATCTGATGGTCGTCGCCGACCTGCCATGGGCGGAGCAGATGAACCCCGTGTTCGATATTTCGCAACCGTTAGTCCCGAGGGATTGACCACGTCCCCGCCAGCCTTCACTGAAACAGGATAATTGGCTGCGGTGCGTAGGCGCGGATGCCAGAATATTTGTGAGGTCATGGATGGCACAAAAGCCGAAGCCGCCAGCAGCGGACGAAAAGCATATCCGGCGATTGCTTGAGAAATATTCCTGCCCGGTGCCCTATCATGAGGTTCGCACCCGGTTTCTCGGCAATATCGCAACGCCCATGCCCGTACAGCCATTGCAGATCGTCAAGGATCTCTGGGGCGGCGCATTGCCAGAGTTCGAGAGCATGGATGCTGTCAACGAGCTGATCGGCGCCTTGATCAATGAACTGTGGAACTCCCTGACCCGCCACCAGAAGCGCACCGACCCATTCCGTCTGACGCGGACCACAACTGGTTCGAGCCGCCAGGAGCTTGGTAACCTCGCCCTGCTTCGCCGGCAGGAACTGGATGGCTTCGTCGAAGGGCTGTTCAATGGCCAGGACAGGATCGACCTTCCGGAGAAAGCCAGTTCTGCACTCGACACCCTTGGCGAAATCCGCGCGATGATGGCCGGCATCAGTGAACTGGCAAAGGACGACGGCAAATCTGTTAAGGCTGGTGATCTTGACCAAACGTTCAAGCATGTTCGTGAGCTGACGTTGATCATTGAAAAGGAGATCAACGTCGTTGTGCTCGACTGCACCCGCGCACGTCGACAGATGATGAAAAGTGTTGGCGGATTTACACCTCCGACATCGCATTGACGCGGGATTACCGCTGATCAATTTCGAGCGCGACGCCACCCAGCAGCCTGCGCCTCGTCCTCCGTGCAGAACCAGCGCTCGCCATTGCTCTCCGATATCCTGGTGTTGTCGTAGTCCTGCTGGCCAGGCACATGGTAGATTCGCGTGCCGTCGCGGCTGATGTTGCCCTTGATCTGGCAGCCAGTTGTCGGACTCGCAGACGCCACCGGTTGCGGCAGGAGGTGATGTTGCGCATTAAGCGGCACCGACACAGAACCGAGGATCTCGGTCTGCGGGCCGCGATGACGCCAGTCCCACGGCGCAATGAACGCCCCCGACCACAAGCCCACCTGACGGGCACGCGCAGCCTGTTCCTCTCCAACATAGATATCAGCATAGCGCAGGAAAGCGAGCGCCCAGCCGCCGGCCACCATCGCTGCGTTGATGTCGGTGTCGCCGACAAAGCAGGTCATGATGCGCCGGTCATAGCGGTCGATCTCGTCACCGCTGCAGGTTATCGATTGGCCCAGAAGAAACTCGGCCAGGGCATCACGCGCGGCGATCCCGCAAGCGTAGGTCTCACCCGTCCCATCGATACAGACCTGGTCGGTCTCCGGCGCATCAATGCCGTTCAGCCGGATCCTCGTCTCCTCTATTGAAATGGTATCCCCGTCGGAAATTCTCGCGACACCTGTTATTGTTGTGGCCGCGGCAGCAATATTCGGACCTGCAAGCAGGAAAATGGAAAGCAGGGGAATCAGGGCGGGGTGAATAACCATGGCGGCATTTTCAGCCATTACGGCGTGGATTGAAAGGCGGCGGCGGCTCCGGCGTCTTTTCCAGGATGGCGCCCGCGAGTTGATCGAGCGAGATCCCGCCACAGCCTATTATGATGCGCAACGGGCCGCAGCACGTGCCCGCTTTGCTGGTGATGGCCAGGCTTTCCTTCATTGGGCGAAAGTGGCGGCGGAAGTGGCACGGATCAGCAACGCGCCGATGGACTACGAGATCGTCAAAAAAATTGTCGACGAAGAGGAGCGCCGGGCGATGCAATCGCTGTAGCTTCCATTTCAGTTATCAATTCCGAATTATAAATTTCCCTACATTCGTTTACGCAAGGCTTACCTCAAAAATTTTTCAACTTTTCGGAAGTATACCCCAGCATCGAAGTGGCCGCTTGAGAGTGACCGCGACAGGCACTTCACATGGAGGGATTGTGGCACGCTATTCGGAACACGACACTGACAGGATTTATCAGGCCGCGGAGGCCTTCCGCGCCGACTGTCTCCTTGGCGATGGATCTCTGCTATTCCAAGATGCTTCCATCTGGTGCCTGAATGTCTTGGATCGCCTCCACAAAGCGTTCGTTGCCACCCCCGACGAGGGCGATCGATCCTTCATGGTGAAATTCAAAGATCAGATAGGCGAAGCTGGGCAGGAGGTAATTCGCCTGGCAGCAGAGATCCTGTGCGTCTACTTCCTGTTCCCATCCAGTGTGGGTGGTGCGCGCAAGCGGCAGGTCGTGAGCGATGTTCTTGGCTGGGCTGGTGACCGCCTGCCTGAAACCCACTTGGTCTCAATTGCCTTCTCCCACGGGATCGGCAGCGGCGGCCAAGGCTACAACACCCGTAGACCGTTCGAGATTGGGTTCCTGATTGATCTCGTAATTGCGTGGAAAAAATTGCCTTCGGCGCAGCAGGCTCTGGTGGCGGCAGACCCTTGGCGTTTTCAGGAATTCGTCGACAGAATCGAGGATGCGGAGTCCAAACAACTGCGGCACATGCTGTTGCACATGCTATTTCCGGACCAATTCGAGCGCATCGCTAGTGGCAATCACAAGCGGAGAATCGTCAAGGCTTTCTACGGGTTGGTTGACTCGCAGGCGGAGGATGAAGACCGAGCGATTCTGGGTATTCGAGGAGAGCTCGAGAAGCTGTTGCCAAACAAGCAACTTGACTTCTATTGGTCGCCTCTCGTCGAGGCGTGGTACGACGATAGCGAAGGTGCGTCAGCGGGCGCACCTCTGGAGGTCATCCAGCACAAGAAGCAGATCGTTCTCTTCGGGCCTCCGGGCACCGGCAAGACATACCGTGCCAAGAAGCTGGCGGAGCGCGTCATTCGATCCGCCGCCTTGAGCCAGATGGGGCCGGCGCGGTACTTCCAGTCTCAGTCCGTCATTGCTGCGGCCATCAAAGACAACGTCCACCGATTGCAGCTGCACCCGGCGTACAGCTACGAGGACTTCATCCGGGCGCTTCACATTTCCGACAGCGGGGGCACCGAGTACCGGGCGGGCTACTTGCCCCGGCTCATCGAGGACATCGAGAAGAAGTCTCGCGCGGAGCGGCTGCCGCACGTCCTGATCCTCGACGAGATGAACCGTACCGACCTGAGCCGGATGCTTGGCGAATGCTTCTCGTTGCTTGAAGACCGCAACGAGACCATTGAACTTCCAGCCCGCGACGGTGATGGGGCTGCGATGAAGCTGCGCATCCCGGACGATCTCTTCGTGATTGGCACGATGAATCTGATTGACCAGTCCATCGAGCAGATCGACTTCGCGCTCCGCCGCCGCTTCCTGTGGCTGCTGTGCCCGTTTGACGCCGAGGCTCTGGTCGGCGCCGCTGAGGCTCGGTGGAGGGATCTGAAATCGGGCCTGGACTGGGATCGCATCGAACCGGGCTTCCGCAAGCTGGCCGCAGCAGCAGCGGCGTTGAACAGGGAGATCCACGACAGCCCGCTGCTTGGCGCCCAGTACGAAATCGGGCACACCTATCTGCTCGACGTGGTCGTGTTCTTGCGCAACTTCCTCGGCCCGCGGCCGACGCGCAAGCAGAACTACCTCTGGAACAAGAAGGGCGAAGCCCTTGAGCCGGTGGTACAGGTGTGGAACCTATCCCTTCGCCCGTTGCTGGAGCAGTACCTCGCCGGGCTGGATGCGACCGCCCGCAACGCCGAGCTTGACCGGCTGTCGAAGGTTCTCCTCAAGCCCACGGTGACCGAGTGAGACTCGTCGCGCGCGACTGTTCGCCGCTCGCGCCGCAGCCGACTGCTGCAGAGGCTGCCTGGCTTCGCCGACTCGCGACCAACGTACGCGCGACGGATCTCGTCGTCCCGATTTCCGGCGAGCGTGACGAGGACGAGCCGATCGTCTACTGCGCCTGGGATGGCACGTGGTGGGCCGGTCGATACGTTGGATCGCTGTCCTTTGAGGGTCACAGTCTGACCATCGAGCCGCGCTTCGGCCTGGCAACTCTGCGGAACTGGCTCTTCGAAGCAACGTCAGTCGTGTTGACCGACGCACCAGGAAAGCTGCGGGAGGACGAATCCTTCATCGCCCAGCTGCTGGCGTCCGTATGGGCTCACGGGTTTGTCGAGGCAGCACGACACGGGCTTCCAGCACTGCGCAGGGATGTCGCCACGAAGGGGCCGACGATTCGAGGACGGCTCGATGTCGCGGCGTCGCTTCGGATGATCGCTGCAGGCGGCGGCCAAGTCGTGTCCGTCCGTTCCGAGCGATCGCTGGACCACGCTGCGTCTGACGCCATCGTCGCCGCCTATGAGGTGCTGCGCCGCTGGCTTGGCGTGCCCGACGAGCAGTGGATGCCGGCACGCGCGAAGGAACTCATCCCGAACCTGATGTCAGTCACGGGCGCGTGCCCGCGCGTGCCGACCAAAGCCGAACTCGACAAGATTCGCTACACGCCGATCACGGCAGGCTTCGCGCCCATAGCGGAACTCTCACGGCAGATTGCGAACCGCAGAGGCCTTGCTGCCGACGTCGATGCCAGTGGCGAGACCAAGGGGGTCCTGCTTGACGTGGCCGAGTTGTGGGAGATGTACGTGCTCAGCGTGCTGCGGAAAGCTGCCGCACCGTTGACCGTGACTCACGGCACCCGGGAGAAGGCCGCCACCAAGAAGATGCTCCACAGCGACGTCACGGGCCAGGGCTTGGGCACACTGATCCCGGACGCGATCCTTCATGACGGAGGCATGATTCGAGGAGTCGCTGACGCGAAATACAAGTCATTGCACCCATCCGCCACAGCGCCGAATGGACCGCAGCGTGATGATCTTTACCAGATGGCTGCCTATCTCGGCCGGTTCATTCCTCCAGATGACAAAAACTCCTGGGGCGTGTTGGTGTACCCGTATGACCCTGCTCGACCGTCGACCCCACAGGCCGAGCAGTTCGGTCCCTGGAGTTTGGATGGCGGCAGGAAGATCGTCTTCACCGCGCTGCCACATGTTGCGTCGGACGCAGTGATCAAGCTTCGCGACCTGATCGTCCGTATGACCCCAGAGCGATATGTCTGGCGAGCACAGGCGTAGCTCCGCTTCGGATCGAGCCCATTCGATTGGCTTCGGAGAAACCGTCAGTGCAACGCCTACTTCGGGTGTCTCTGTTTCGGCTGGCTGGTGACGGAGCCCGTTACAACTCGGGCGTAGTGATGAAACATCAAGACATTGAAATAACGTCATCTTTTTGGACCGAACCACAATGAGCGAGGTTCGCTCGGTTTGAGACGAAAGCCATTCTGAGACGGGAAAACAGCGTTTCGGCAGTCTCTGAGGTTCGGTCGTCTCTGCTAAACCCCTTTGAAATCAAAAGGAATTTCGGCGCTCAAATCGAAAAGTAAAGTGTTTTCAATTAGTTAGTGGCGGAGGGGGAGGGATTCGAACCCTCGGTACGCTTGCACGCACAACGGTTTTCGAGACCGTCCCATTCAACCACTCTGGCACCCCTCCGAAGGATCGCCGTGGGACGAGCGGGTGATGTCTAACCATCCGGTGCGCGGATTGCAAGACACATCTGCCTTTTTTCGCCGCCCGCGTTGGGCTAGGATGCGGCTCTTGGCCCAGTGCCGTGAACGGCGCCGCAAAACCGTGCACATACCAGCGATTCCGCCGTTGACATACGAAAGCCCATAGGTATAGTGCGCGCCTCTCCTGACGACCGCAATCGCCGGGAGGTGCTTTCATACGCGCGCACTGCCGGCCCGGCTGGGATTGGCGGACGCTGCTGCGGAAGCGGGTAAAAACAGCTTCGCGTGTCATCAGTTTCGTATTCGGATATCAGGCGGTTAGTCCCATGTTCGCAGTCATCAAGACCGGCGGTAAGCAGTATAAAGTGGCCAAGAACGACGTGATCGTCGTTGAAAAGCTGCTCGGTGAGGCCGGCGCCAAGGTTGCGCTCGACGAGGTGCTGCTGGTCGGCGGCGAGGGCGACGCCAAGGTCGGCGCCCCGATGGTCGCCGGTGCCAGCGTGGCCGCCGAGATCATCGAGCAGACCCGCGGCGACAAGGTCATCATCTTCAAGAAGAAGCGGCGCAAGAATCATCGCCGCAAGAACGGTCATCGCCAGGACCTGACGGTGCTGCGCATCACCGACATCAATGCCGGCGCGAAGTAAGAGGAGCAGCAATCCATGGCACATAAGAAAGCAGGCGGTTCTTCGCGCAACGGGCGCGACTCCGCGGGCCGCCGTCTCGGCGTGAAGAAGTTCGGCGGCGAGCGCGTCATTCCGGGCCACATCCTGGTCCGTCAGCGCGGCACCAAGTTCCATCCCGGCGCCAATGTCGGCATCGGCAAGGACCACACGCTGTTCGCGCTGGTCGAGGGCGAGGTGAAGTTCGCGCAGAAGGCCAAGGGCCGCACCTACATCTCGATCCTCCCGCCGGTGGCTGCTGCAGAGTAAGCCCACCCCCGACGGGACTAAGAATTTTGCTAAGAAGGGGAATGGGCGACCATTCCCCTTTTTGCCGTTTAAAGGCGCCAGGACGATGAAGTTTCTCGACGAAGCCAAGATCTATCTGAAAAGCGGCAATGGCGGGCCGGGCAGCGTCAGCTTCCGGCGCGAGAAATTCATCGAGTTCGGCGGCCCCGACGGCGGCAATGGCGGGCGCGGCGGCGATCTGATTCTGGAGGCGGTGGAGGGGCTGAACACCCTGATCGATTATCGCTACCAGCAGCATTTCAAGGCCAAGAACGGCATGCACGGCATGGGCCGCAACCGCACCGGCTCGGACGGCAATGACATCATCCTGAAGCTGCCGGTCGGCACCCAGGTGCTGGATGAGGACCGTGAGACGGTGATCGCCGACCTGACCGAGGTCGGGCAGCGCATCGTGCTGCTGAAGGGCGGCGATGGCGGCATGGGCAACGCCCATTACAAGACCTCCACCAACCAGGCGCCGCGCAAGTTCACTCCCGGCTATCCGGGGCAGGAGATGTGGGTCTGGCTGCGCCTGAAGCTGATCGCCGATGTCGGGCTTCTGGGCCTGCCCAATGCCGGCAAATCGACCTTTCTGGCGGCGGTCTCGGCGGCGCGTCCGAAGATTGCCGATTATCCCTTTACCACCCTGTGGCCGCAGCTCGGCGTGGTCGAGCGCGATGGCGAGGCGTTCGTGGTGGCCGATATTCCGGGGCTGATCGAGGGCGCGCATGAAGGCGCCGGGCTGGGCACGCGGTTTCTCGGGCATGTCGAGCGCACCGGCGTGCTGCTGCATCTGATCGACGGCACCCAGGAAGACCCGGTGAAGGCCTATCGCACGATCCGCAAGGAGCTGAAGCTCTACGCGCAGGAGCTGGCGGAAAAGCGTGAGATCGTGGCGCTGAACAAGATCGACGCGATTCCGGCGGACGAGCTGAAGGAAAAGCTGAAGAAGCTGAAGCGCGCCGCCAAGGCCGATGTGATGGCGATCTCGGCTGTCACCGGCGAGGGCGTGACCGAGGTGCTGCGCGCACTGCGGGGCATCGTCAAGGACTACCGCGCCGCCGAGAAGCGCGCCGAAGCCGTGGAAAGCGGCATCGCCGTGGAAGCCGAGGACTGGCGGCCGTGAACGGCCTGGCCGCCAACGATACCGCAGAGAATGAAGCCGCGGCGGTGCCCGCGCTTGCGACCGCGCGGCGGCTGGTGGTGAAGATCGGTTCCGCGCTGCTGGTGGATGAGAAGACCGGACGCATCCGGCAGGACTGGCTGGCGGCGCTGGCCGAGGATGTGGCGGCACTGCGCGGGCGCGGGGTCGAGGTGGTGCTGGTTTCCTCCGGCGCCATCTCGGTTGGCCGCCGCCATCTGGGCCTCACCGGCCGTGCCCTCGCTCTGGAGGAGAAGCAGGCCGCCGCCGCGACCGGACAGATCAAGCTGGCGCATGCCTATCAGGAGGCGCTCGCCCGGCACGACATCACCGTGGCGCAGGTGCTGGTGACGCTGGAGGATACCGAGGCGCGCCGCCGCCACCTGAATGCGCGCGCCACCATCGACGCGCTGCTTCGCCTGGGCGCGGTGCCGGTCATCAACGAAAACGACACGGTGGCGACGGCGGAAATCCGCTTCGGCGACAATGACCGGCTGGCCGCCCGCGTGGCGCAGATGATCTCCGCCGACACGCTGGTCCTGCTGTCCGATATCGACGGGCTCTACACCGCCGATCCCCGCCGGACACCGGACGCCGCGCATATCCCGGTGGTGACCGAGGTGACGCCGGAGATCGAGGCGATGGGCGGTGCCGCCGCCACCGGCTATTCCTCGGGCGGCATGGTCACCAAGCTGGCCGCCGGCAAGATCGCCATCGGCGCCGGCTGCCGCATGGCCATCGCCCATGGCACCGAGATGCACCCGCTGCACCGGCTGGAAGAGGGCGCGCGCTGCACCTGGTTCCTGCCGTCGGCGGGGCCGCGTACGGCGCGCAAACGCTGGATCGGCGGTCATCTGAACACCACCGGCAGCGTCACGGTCGATGCCGGCGCCGCCCGTGCGCTGGCGCAGGGCAAGAGCCTGCTGCCGGCGGGAATCGTCGCGGTCGAGGGGGATTTTCAGCGCGGCGATCCGATTGCGGTGTGCGATCCTGAAGGGCGGGTGATCGGGCGCGGCCTGTCGGCCTATAATGCCGGGGATGCGCGCCGGATCATGGGCCATAAAAGCCGTGAAATAGAGGCTGTTCTTGGCTATCGTGGGCGGGACGAGATCATCCATCGCGATGATCTGGTGCTCGCCTGAAGGCCCGGTCCCCCTGAAGGCCTTGTACAGGGTCATGAAGAGGCCAAAGACACGGCCCCGTGCGGCAAGTGGAGGATAAGGTGAGTGCGCTGAAAGAGACGCCTGCGGCGATCGACACGACCGCGCGCACCATGGAGTGGATCGGCAGTGCCGCCAAGGAGGCTGCGGCCGCGCTGGCGCAGGCCGATGGCGCGACCAAGAACCGTGCGCTGCGCGCCGCCGCGCAGTCGGTCCGGGAAAACAGTGCCGCCATCCTGGAAGCCAACGAACGCGACATGCAGGCCGCCGAGGCCAAGGGGCTGCTGCGCGCCATGCTCGACCGGCTGGCGCTGACGCCGGAACGCATCGAGGCGATTGCCAGCGGGCTGGAGGAGGTGGCGGATCTGCCCGATCCCGTCGGGCGCGTGCTGGCCGAGTGGGAGCGTCCGAACGGCCTCCGGATTTCCCGGCAGTCGGTGCCGCTGGGCGTCATCGGAATCATTTACGAATCGCGGCCGAATGTGACGGCGGATGCCGGCGGGCTGTGCCTGAAGGCCGGCAACGCGGCGATCCTGCGCGGCGGCTCCGAAAGCTTCCATTCCTCGACCGCCATCGTCGCCTGCCTGCAGGCCGGGCTGAAAGCGGCGGGCCTGCCGGAGACGGCGGTGCAGGCCATGCCCGGCACCGAGCGCGAGCTGGTCGGCGCCATGCTGCGCGCCAACGCCTATATCGATGTCATCGTGCCGCGCGGCGGTCGCTCGCTGATCGAGCGGGTGATGAATGAAAGCCGGGTGCCGGTGATGGCGCATCTGGACGGCATCTGCCATGTCTATGTCGATGGTGCCGCCGATGCGAAGAAGGCACGCCGCATCGTCCTGAACGCCAAGATGCGCCGGCCCGGCGTGTGTGGCGCCATGGAGACGCTGCTGATCGACGCACAGGCGATGGTGGGCATGCTGCCCTCGATACTGGACGACCTCATCACCGAAGGCTGCGAAGTGCGCGGCGACCCGGCGGTCTGCGGGCTGGACCCGCGGGTCCAGCCGGCGACCGAGGCCGACTGGTCCACCGAATATCTGGATGCCATCCTCTCGGTGAAGGTGGTGAGCGGCGTCGAGGCGGCGATCCGTCACATCAACCTGTATGGCTCGCACCATACCGACAGCATCGTTACCGAGGATGCGGCGACGGCGGAACGGTTCCTGGCGTCGGTGGACAGCGCCATCGTGCTGCACAATGCCTCCACCCAGTTTGCCGATGGCGGCGAGTTCGGCATGGGGGCGGAGAT
>Ga0114898_1001001_pt1 | contig 18395 bp, 22 predicted proteins | sample Malvired_Geostar_FD_83496 | JGI IMG/M metagenome (GOLD analysis project Ga0114898, IMG submission 83496) | Marine viral communities from the Global Malaspina Expedition - Malaspina viral metaG DeepMed_Geostar | ecosystem: Environmental > Aquatic > Marine > Oceanic | place: Mediterranean Sea... | reverse complement strand
GTCCTTGATCTCCAGCGGCAGGCGCAGCGTCACATACATGGCCGAGGTCGCGCCCGCCTTGGCCGAGGCCTCCAGCACCGCCTCCAGCTCGTGATCGTTCAGTCCGGGAATCACCGGCGCAAACCCCACGCCGACCGGGCAGCCCGCCTCGGCCAGCCGGCTGATCGCCTCCAGCCGCTTCGCCGGCGTCGAGGCGCGCGGCTCCATGGCCCGGGCCAGGCCCCGGTCGAGGGTGGTGATCGAGACGAAGGCCGAGGCCAGCCCCTCGCGTCCCATCGCCCCCAGAATATCGGCGTCGCGGCCGATCAGCACCGACTTGGTGATGATGCTGAACGGGTGCCGGAACCGCTGCAGCACCTCGAGGATCGCCCGCGTCGAGCCGAGTTCGCGCTCGACCGGCTGATAGGGATCGGTGTTGCCGCCTATGTGGATGCGCCTGCAGACATATCGCGGCTTGCAGAGTTCCTGCTCCAGCAGACGCGCGGCCTCGGGCTTGAAGAAGAGCCGGCTCTCGAAATCCAGGCCCGGGGATAGGCCCATCCAGGCATGGGACGGACGGGCGTAGCAGTAGATGCAGCCATGTTCGCAGCCCTTGTAGGGGTTGATGGACCGGTCGAAGCCGATGTCCGGACTGGTGTTCCTGGCGATGATCGTCCGGGCGTGCTCGGGCGTCAGGGTGGTGCGCAGGGGCGCCGCCTCGTCGTCCTCGACCGTCCAGCCGTCGTCGAAGGCCTCCACGGTCTCCGGTTCGAACCGCCCGGTCGCATTCGACCGCGCCCCCCGTCCCTTCGCCGCTTCAACCATGGCGGGGAAGGTAGCACACGACGGGAACAAAGCAAGAACGTTTAGGGCGCGATACGAGCCGCGCCGAGGGAGGGGGAAATCGGGAGCAGCCCTGCTTCGCCAAGGCTTCGCAGGGCATCCTGCTTCACGCCTTACCGCCTCGCAGGACAAGTCCTGCGAAGCGCCGCAGGCGCGAAGCAGGATGGTGCGGATGAGAGGACTCGAACCTCCACGCCTCGCGGCGCTGGAACCTAAATCCAGTGCGTCTACCAGTTCCGCCACATCCGCGCTTAGGTCTGGCGGGCCTTCTAGGGGCGTTCAGCCAAGCCGACAAGCGGGCGAAACCCGGAACGGGCCGCGAACGTCCTGAAGCTTCCGCAGGGCGCGCGTCACAAAATCCCCCACAATCCGTTCCCCGCCCGTTCCGCATGGTCGCGGTCTATGGCGACGGCGGGCGCTTCGTCTGCCTGGAGCGCGCCCATGGCTGACCGCTTCACCGCCGACAAGCTGGCATGGATCGAGCAAATCACCCGAGACGCGGGGCTGGGCCACTTCGCCGCCCGCGTCGGCGTCATCATCGCTTCGCACCTCAACCGGGAGACTGGCGAAGCCTTTCCCGGACAGGAGAGGATCGCCAGCCTCACGGGCGCATCGACGCGGCAAGTTCAGCGCGCCCTGAAGGAGCTTGCCGGCCGCCTGCACGTCGCGGTCGAGGTCCGGCACGGCCCGAACCAGAGTTCCCGATACCGGCCCCTAATCTGGACTGAAAACACGACGCGTGTGTCGTCTATTCAGGACGTGGAAACACGACACCCATGTCGCCTTTCGGACGGTGAAAAGGCGACAAACACGGTCGCGAAAACACGACACCCATGTCGCCCTAACCCTTTGAAGGAACCCACTGAGGTTATCAGGGGTGCTGGCGGTAGTCAGGAAGCGCCCCCCAAAGGGCGGCTTCCTGACGACTTCCCGTCCGCCGAAATGATCGACCTCGCTCAATCAAAATTTGAGAGAGAGGGGGTCGCAGCGTCCGCCCGCCTGTGTGCGGAGAAGTTCCGCTCGCACTACGGCGCATCGTCCTGCCAAGACTGGAGCGCCCGTTGGCAGACTTGGGCTCTGCGCGAGATCGAGTATGCGGCCCGGACCGGCGCCAAGCCCGGCGACCAATCCCGCGCGGCCCGAGATCAGCGCGCGGCGCTTGAGGTTCTCGGCCGGCGCGGCGCTCTGCCCGTCGGACCCTCGACCGACCCCATCATCATCGCGCGGCGGCTGCGGCACTTCCAGGACACCGGATGCTGGGAAGCCGAATGGGGCGAGCGCCCGACACAAACGGAGGTCGACGCCGGAATGGCGGCCTTTGTCCGCCGGAGGCTCGCCAGCCTCGCCGAAATCGCGGGCGCGAACGACGGCCCGAGCCCCGATCAATCCAGCCTGAAGGAGCGCGCATGAACGTGCAGCCGATTTTCCGCGCCGACATTGAGCGCAACAGCCGCGAAGAGGTCCGCGTCGTCCTGGAGGGGATCGGCACCCGCTTCACGGTCGACGTTCGGGTCTGGGCTGACGCCAAGTTCGGGACGGTCTGCAGCCGCGTCCCCACGAAGGCCGGCGCCAGCATCGACGCCCGCCGCATCCCCGACCTGATCGCCGCGCTGGAGGGCGCGCGCCTCGAGGCCGAACGCCTTGGCCTCCTGGAGGAAACCCGATGACGGATGAACGCCCGGCCCTGACGGTGGTCGAGACGCAGACCCTGCACGACGGCGAGCCGATGCACTGGTGGCAGTGGAGCGAGGCCGGGGGCCATCCCGATCCCGACGAAGGCCCCGGCTCCGACCGGCGGGGTAGTGCGCGCACCATAACTGCCCTGAATTTCCTTTTTTCCGACGCCGCAGAGACGACGAATGGAGGGGGCGGCCCGGAACCTTGCCCCCCCGAGTCTGTGGTCCGGGGGGACATCTCCAGCACCACAAACAGTAACATCACGGCCCTTCCGGCCGTAACACCGGAGACCCCGAATGACTGACGCCCGAACGACCGACGACGCCCTGTTGCTGGATTACGTCCGGTTCGCCTTCGACGCCGCCGCGAAGCGAGGGGTCGCCCCTCTCGACCTGGCGCACACCATGCTCATTCAGTCGGCGGCGGTGGTCCGTTGTCGGGAGGGCAGCGCCCGCTTTGTCGAGATCATGGAACGGTGCACGAACCTCCTGGACGATGAGGCCGCGACCGATGAGCGGAGGGTGATGCAGTGAGGTTGCAGCGCCAGCCGAATAGGCCCATATTCCTACCTGCGATCCAGATGAGGGGCCGCCGGCGCGACGCCGGGACCGCTCAAATGGCCGCCCTTGCAGGAGCCGGCGAGACGCCGGGCCACAAGGCGAACGGGTCATCCGAGGCGAACGCCCCGGCCCTGACCTCTAGCTTTGTCACGTCCTGAAGGCGGCCCGCGTGAACAGCACCACAATCCCATTCGAGATCAAGTTTTCGAACCAATCCGCCGGCCTGATCGAAGGCTACGGGTCGGTTTTCGGCAACATCGACAGCCACGGCGACGTGATCGAGCCGGGGGCGTTCAAGGCGTCCCTCGCCGCATGGAAAGCGGGCGGCCAAGGCCTGCCGGCGATGTATATGCAGCACGGCGCGGCCATGGGCGCGGACCCTCGCCCGGTCGGCATCTGGACCGAGATGAGCGAAGACTCGCGCGGCCTGAAGGTCGCCGGGAAGCTGGTCGGGCTCGATACCGACACCGGCCGCTACAACCTCGCCCTGATCGCTGAAGGCGCGATCCGCGGCCTTTCCATCGGCTACCGCGTCCCGACCGGCGGCGCCCGTTCCGGCGACCGGTCCAAGGGCATCGCCCGCCACCTGACCAACATCGATTTGCGGGAGGTGTCCCTTGTCACCGACCCGTCAAACGGCCTCGCCCGCGTGTCCAGCCTGAAGGCTGCGGACCGCGTGGCGAGCATCACCGATTTCGAGGGCCTGCTGAAGGAAGCGGGCTTCTCCCGCTCCGCCGCCCGGAAGCTGGCGGCCGGCGGCTGGCCTGCACTCAAGAACCTGTCGGAAGACCCCGTCGCGGCGCTCCGTCAGCACATCAACCAAGTCGCGATCACCCTGAAAGGCTAATCCCATGAAGACCCACACCCGCGCCGCCCTTCAGGCGCATACCTCCCTCACCGCCGCCCGCCCGCCCCTGGAGTTCAAGGGCGCCAACGATGACGACGGCCCCGACGTCCTGGACGAGATCAAGGCGGCGGTCGACAAGGTCGCCGACGCCGCGAAGGCCCGTGAAGACGCGCTGACGAAGCGGCTGGACGCCATCGAGGCGAAGGGCAACCGCGCCTCGCTCGGGATGGGCGGCGAAGACTCGAACCCCGAGGCGGCGGCCGAGGAACGCAAGGCCCTCGCGACCTTCATCCGCACCGGCGACGAAACCGACCTGAAGGCCATGTCCGTCGGCTCTGACCCGGACGGCGGCTATCTCGTGTCCCCGGTCCGTTCGTCCGGGATGCAAAAGCGCATCCGCGACCTCTCGCCCCTCCGCCGTCTGGCGCGGGTCGAGACGATCACCACGGGCGACGCTTTCGAGGAGCCGCTTGACCTGGGCGAGTCCGGCGCGACGTGGGTTGGCGAAACCGCCGCCCGCCCCGCGACCACGACTCCGCAGCTCGGCATGATGCGAATCCCGGTCCATGAGATCTACGCCCTTCAGACCGTGACGCAGCGTCTCCTGGACGATGCGGGCTTCGACCTGGGCGGCTGGGTCGACGGCAAGATCGCGGAGAAGTTCGCCCGCTCCGAAGGTGAAGCGTTCGCCGCCGGGGACGGCATCGGCAAGCCGCGTGGCCTCCTGGACTACACGGTGGTTTCGACCGACGACGCGACCCGTGCTTGGGGCCAGTTCCAGTATTTCGCCACGGGGACGGCCGACAACCTCACCCCGGCCAACCCGGCGGACCTTCCCGGCGCGGGTCCGGCGGACGTGCTGCGCGACGTGGTCTGGGGCCTGAAAGCTCCCTACCGCGCCAACGCCAACTGGCTGATGAACAGCGCCACCGCGAACCGTCTGGACAAGCTGAAGGACGGGAACGGCGACTACATCTGGCGCGCGGGCATGACGGCCGGCGCCCCGCCCTCGCTGCTGGGCTATGCGGTCGAGATCGATGAACAGTTCCCGGACATCGGCGCGGGCGCCTTGCCTATCGCTTTCGGCGACCTGAAGCAGGCGTATGTCATCGTGGAGAAGGTCGGCATCCGCTCGCTGCGAGACCCCTACACCTCGAAGCCGAACGTCCTGTTCTACGCCTATCGCCGGATCGGCGGCGGCGCCGGCAATACCGAAGCCCTCAAGTTCGTGAAGATCGCGGCGAGCTGATGAGAAAGCTGGAGGCAATGGGTTCTCTCCCCAATAGCCCCCAGGGCGGGCAGGCGTGTGATGAGCGCCGTGGTCCGCACCCCTTTTCACGGGAGGGCGGCGACCGATGCGAATGCGGCCGGGAGATCATCCGGGGCAGCAACACCGGACGCCGCCCGACCCGCTGCACCGTCTGCCGCAAGGTGCCTCCGCCCCCCTATGAGGAACACAACCGGGATAGCGGGATCAGCATAGGCCCGGACGGCTGGCCTAACCCCGCCCCCCGTCATCCCCAGACCTTGCCGACCGACGGACCGGCGGGGTCGCACACCGAACGCATCTCCGTTTCAGATTTTACCCCCACCCGGGCCTTCGATCTTGCCGACCCGGCGAGCGGACACCGGCGTCGAACCGAAACAACCGCATCCACGATTGAAAAGATGAGGCAACAATGACTGTCATCGTCAACCGGCGCGTGATCAACGTCTCGCGCTCGGGCATCCGCGGCGCGCCCGGCGCGGATGGCGCGGTGCAGCCGCAGCCGCTAGTCATGTGCGGCATCACGGGCACGGCCAACGCCCTGACCTTGACCCCCTCGACCGGCTATGCGGCCAGCGGCGACGGCTCGGCGCAGCTTTTCGGCGGGGTGGCGGGCTTCGACAACACCGGCGCGGTCACGGTCGAGATCGCCGGTCTGAACACGGGCGACCCGCGCAACGCCAATCTGCCGGGCGGCGCGGCCGTCAGCATCCCGGCCGGAACGCTCCAGGCGGGCGAATACTGCGAGTTCAAGTTCATCGTCGCGACCGGCTTGTTCGAGTTGACCTGCCCGGCCTCGGCCGGCGCCGCGCCCCAGCCTGTGGTCGACTGCACCATCACCGGGACCAACAGTCTCGTCCTGACCCCCAAGACCGGATACGTCATCAGTGGCGGGGGCGTGGCCCAGCGGTTCTACGGCAAGGCCGTGGCCGACAACACCGGCGCCATCAACGTCGAGGTCGTCGGAGCCAACACCGGCGATCCGCGCAACACCCTGATGCCGAACGGCGCTGCGGTCCCCGCCGGCCTGATCACCACGGGCCAGATGATCGAGGTGAAGTTCCTCGAGACAACGGGCCTGTTCGAACTGGTGCACCCCACGCTGGTCGCGGACTCCGAGGGCGGGCTGACGACCTACCAGCGGATCGAGGCCCGCCGTTCCGCCGACAACGCCGCCAAGGCCGCGACCCTGTCGCGCCGCGCCCTGCTGACCTGAAGGACAATCCATGCCCTATACGACCGTCACGGACGTCGACATCGGCGCCCTGTCCAGCGCCGACGCCCTCGCCCTGGCCCTGAAATACTGGTCCATCATGAACGGCGGCCTGGTCGCCGACAGCATTTCGGGCCACACCAGCGACACCACCCTGGCCCACCCGCTCTATGTGGCGGACGGGGCGGACAGCCATTTCCGGTTCGAGTTCGCGGAAACGCCGGTCGAGGTGGCCGGGGCCTATGCGACGAAGGCGACGATGGACGCGGACCTGGTCCCGGCCGATGGGACGCTGGCCAACTGCTGGGACCCGGACTCGACCAAGCGGGGCCGCTACTCAAAGACCGGCGCGACCACCACGGGCTCGTGGACGCTGGTCACCGCATCTCCCTCCGACAAGGCGTGGGCGGACTATAACCATCCCCAGCGGCTGCTCGAACTGATCATCTGCAGCTTCGTCTTCACCGACGACGCCCTGCCCTACATGGGCTCGCAGCAGGGCTGGATCGGCCCGTCGGACGGGGTCAGCGTCAGCGACTGGCGCGACGTGCGGCTGACCCTGTATCTCGGCTGCGAGAACCTCGAACTGGGCCCTTACTCCAAACTGGGGATGCACGTTCAGGGCAACGTGGCTGCGCGGGCGGCGGCCCTGACCGCCCTGTTCGCCGAAGGCGACAAGTATTTCCTGCCGAACTACATCCAGAAGCGCCAGCTGATCAGCGACGCCCTCGGCTTCGGGCGGGACAGCTGGGGCAAGCCGAACGACGTGCCGATCGTGCACGCCTGCCCCCGGACCAGCGTGGTCGTCGACTTCACCACGGACGACACGGACTGGGAATGCTTCGGAGATCCCGGCCGCGATCCGACCGGCCGGACCATCAATTACGGCTCGGCGCCGGTGACCCAGGTGCTGGAGAACCTTCAGGGCAACGCCTACCTGCTGGCGCACCACGACGTGCCGGCGGACGGCGAGGACTGGTGGACCAAGTCGTCGGCCGAGACCATCGACGACTTCGACCGCGTGCGCGGCTCCCTGCTGTTCTACGGCTACAAGATCGAGACGTGGTCGGAGGTTTGATGGCCTGGGCAAGAGACAGCGGCGCGCAAGGGGCTTCCCGGCCTCGCGCGGCGCTTGGGCGCCGGCGGTGAGACGTCTGCACCTCGAATATCGGCTTCTAACACCAGAGATGGAGCGCCACTAATGGCCAACATTGCGATATGGGCGGCGACGCAAGTCGGGAACGCCCTGGTAGCGGCCGGTTCGGCCATTACCGCCAGCCTGCCCGCCGTCTCCGCTAGCCTACCCGGCGCAGCAGCCCTCGCCGCGAACGCCGCCGCCAACGTCGCCGCAAGCGTAGTTGCGGGCTGCTGCGCCCCGTCGCGGGCCGAGGGCCCCGGCGCGTGGCTGGAGGAAACCCCGTGACCGCCCTGAACGTCTGGATCAAGCCGAAGGCCGGATACGTCGTCACCGACACGGCGCAATACAGCCCGGCGGATGGCCGCGTCCTGGGCTTCACCGCCAAGGCCATCGGCCTCCCTCACCTGCGGATGATCCTCGCCGCGTCGGGGATGCTTTCGCTGATCCGGCTGGGGGAGGAGTTTGACCGCCACCCGCAACGGACCCAGGCCGACGTCAAGGCCGCCATCCCGAAAGTCATCCGGGCGCTTTGGGAGGCGAACGAGAGGGACCACCCCGCGATCCCGGCGGAGCATCGCGCCATCACGATCAAGGCGGTTTACTGGAACCGCCTGGCCAAGCGCGCGGAGGTTTCGGTCTGCGCGACGGATGCTGAACATCTGAGCGACGGGCTCGAGCCGTGGCGTCTCTACACCGGCCGCCAGTCCCTGCTGCACCCCGATCTGGAGGATGGGGAGGGCTTCTCCCGCCTCGACCCGGAAACCGAAGCGGTCGGCGTCCTTCAGCGCCAGCGCGACGGGGTGAGGAAGGTGGCCCTGAACGGCGCCAGCTTCCCCATTGTCGGCGGCAATGTGCATCTGCTGAAGGTCAACGCGGCCGGCGTCACACAGGCGATCCTGCACGCATGGCCGGATCAGGCCGGCGAAGTCATCGGCGCCGGCTGACGGACGGCCAGCTGATCCAGTAGCCGCCCGCTCCGATTGGCCTCAGTGCATACCCCGAACGGCCGGCGTCACCCTGATTTCAGCGAAGCCACCGTTGCCTTGGCCAGTGCACTGAAACTCCTTCGTCACGAGCCAGCTGGTGCAACCGCTAGAGCCGAAGTTGTTGCACTGTTCAGTGACGCCGCCGAAGGCTTCCGCCCCGGAGTAACCCCACACCTTGCACCGCTCGGCCGCCATCGCCTGCCCACTGTCGGCCAGCGTCGGCTGTTCAAAGAGACCGTATTGGTAGGAAAGGCGAACGACGCCATCGGCGCGGCTCCCGCCGGTTGCCTGCCACATCTTCGCGGACGCGCATCCTGCGACAGTCAGCATCACCGCCGCCGCGATAGCCAGCTTTCTCATTTGGACCCCTCCAGCGCCCCTCCGGCGCTTTCGGACGTTAGCCCTCTAGCCAGAGTGGTGTCGAGTCGGGCGCCCGCGTTCAACGAGCGCCGTTGCAGGGGCGGCCCCGAATATCTTCAGCCCGATCACACTTCCGCCGACCGGCGGGGTTCCCACGCAGAGATTTTATCCCGGTCCGCAGCCTGGAGGGTGCGAACCATGCCTGAGATCCGGTCCAAAGGCCCGCCCTCACTGGATTGTCAGGTTCGCAGTTCGCGGCTCGCAGTCCGCACGGCGTCCCCAGGTGCGGACCCTCTGATTAAAAGTCAGGCGGTGCAACCCACGATCAAGCCTGGCCGCCCTCAGCGCCGCCAGTTCGTTCGATTATTCCGACGAGTGACTTGATCCATAGGTCCATCTGATCCCCCAGATCGTGCGCGGCCGGCTGTGGCATACCCATCTTGAGTGCGGCCTCCCGATGGGCGCGCTTCATAAGGTCGTATCTCGCTGCGCGTTCGCCGACTGGCAAGGCGAGGATTTCGGTCGCTCGCTTGTGAACGGCCGCCATCATTTCATCTTCAGGCTTCAAGAGTGCTCTCCACGAGCCGCCGGATCGCTTCCGGCCGCGTCGGGGCGTCGTCCTGGGCCTCGCGCCATGCGTCGACCTTGGCCAGCTGGTCCGGCTGGAGGCGAACCCCGATCAACGTCCCTTTGCCTGTCGGCGCCGGGCCGCGTCGTTTCTTTGTTATCACGGTATCTTGCGAGGCCATAGCAACCCTGTTATCAGAGTTGCGAGCCGGCGGGAAGGTGGAAGCTCCCCAACCGGCTCTTGAACCACAACCGATCACGGAAGGATCGATCGATGGCCTGCCTTGACCTTACCACAGCCGACCCCGCCGCCGTAGTGGTCCCGTTCCCCGGCGCCGCCCCGGCGAACCTGGACGCCCTGAAGGATCAGCGGTGGTCCCGCTCCGATCTGCCGGCGAACGTCGTCAGCATCCGGCCGCCCCGGCAGGTTGTCCGGCTCCCTGACACCCCGGAGAGGGCGCTCATTCGCGCCCTTGGCCGTCACCTGCCCCCGAAGGCCTACACGGGCCTCACGATGCAGCTTCGGGATCAGGCAGCGGCTGGCGACCTGTTCTCGAAAGCCGCGCTCCTGATGGTGATGGATCAGGCGTGAGCCGCCCATGGCGGACAGAGAGGGTTTGCCACCCCGGCAGCGGTTGGAGTCCTGCCGGGGGAAGTCAATCCGCCAGAACGTGCCCTGTGAGGTATCTCTTGACGCGGCTGGCGAACAAGCCGAGAAAGTATCCCACAGGGTATTTCTAGGACTGAAGATGGCCACCGCCGAAAAGCTCCCAACCTACCGCTTCTCCGACGTTGTGCGGGGGATCGGTAGCACTCCGAAATCCTTTCGCCGGTGGCTTCTGACCTTGGGGATCGAGAGCAAGGGCAGGGGTTGGCATGAGTTCACCCCGGTTCAGATTCTCGAGTTTGCGGTGATGCGGCATCTGGTCGACTGGGGGGTGTCGATAGTCGACGCCGCTGATCTTTCGGTTTCGATCATGGGCCATTTGCTGACCGATGCGGACCCCACCGCCCTTGAGGATGCTGAGTTTCGGCAGCGCGCGCTTGCTTCCGATCTCTTCCGCCTCGACACGAAGGAGCTGGTCGTGCGGATGATCGGGCGACAGGCTTTTATCGGCCGGATCGATGGCGTGGCCTACGCCGCGTATCCCGATGCGGACGGGCCGCCCTCGTACGTCGGAGCCCAAGGCTCGCACCTCACTCTCCACTTCGGCGAGATCGCCCTTGGCGTTCACCAGGCGCTTCACGGCGACGAAGTGGAGTCGGCTGAATGATCCCCGCCGGCTTCCCTACGGTGCTGACGCTCAAGGAAGCCTGTGGCGTTCTGCGCCTGTCCGACAACACCGTGCGCGGCCTGCTGACGACCGGCGCGCTCCCCGGCCGGAAAATCGGCCTTCAATGGCGCATCCGGTCTGACGACTTGAACGACTTCCTGAAAGGCGCCCCATGTCCCTCTATCGACGCGGCGAGACTTGGCACTTCGATTTCTGGCAAGCGGGCCAGCGGCACCGGGGGACGACCCGGCTCCGCAGGAAGGCGGATGCCGTCCGGTTCCTTGAAGCCTACCGACGCGACCTTGCCTTGGGCGCACCTTCTCGGGAGGCCCCAAGCTTGAAATCCGCGGCCTCTCAATGGTTTGTCGCCAAGGTGGCGGGGCGGAAGGCTGAGAAGACCGTCGCCTTCAGGCTTCAGATCCTTTTCCGCCATATGTCGGGCGAAACGCCGGTCAACGAGATAGGCGCGGCTGACGTGCAGGAGGCCATTGGAGCCCGACGGGTCGAGATCACTCGCCAAGGGCGTCTGCCGACGCCGGCAACCGTCAACCGCGACCTGATCGATACGACGCTGCGCCCGATCCTCCGCTTTGCCCTGAAAAACATGGAGGTTCCCGTGCGGGACATTCCGTGGAGCGACTTGCGTCTGGAAGAGCCCCGCGGCCGGACCCGGACCTTCACGGCGGCGGAGATTGACGCCTGGCGAGCGCAGTTGCCGGAGTGGCACCGCCCCGTGTTCGATTTCATCTCGAAGTATGGCGTCCGGCTGAAGGAGGCGTTCTTTCCCCTCGCGGCGCTCGACCTTGCGGCCGGTCGCGTCACTCTCCGCGAGCGCAAGAACGGTGGCGCCCACACCCTCCCGCTTCTCCCCGACGACCTTGCCGCCATGCGATCGCGCTCGACCCGCGCGGCGAAGGCCGATCTCGACACAGTGTGGTTCAGGGAGAGAAGGGGAGGGCGGCTGACCCCGATCCGTTGGCGGGCCTATCAGAGCGCGTCGGAGAGGGCTCTGAAGCGGGCGGGGATCACAGACGCCCGCCCGGTGCACGATAGCCGCCACCACGCCGCCACGGCGGCCCTGAAGACTTCCGGCAACCTGGCGGTGGTCAAGCAGCTGCTGGGCCATGAAAGCATCACGTCGACGGCCCGCTACGCGCACGTTTCAGACGCGGACGTTCTGGCCGCTCTACAGCACAAAATCCCCCACAATGCCGATCCCGCCGACGGAAACGCCAACGATGACAAGGCGGAGGCTGGAGAGTGAGCCGAAACCTAAATCCAGTGCGTCTACCAGTTCCGCCACATCCGCATAGGTCCGCTGCGGTCCTAGGCGGCGCCGTGCTTCCGGGCAAGAGCGAGCCGCGGTGAGGCCCCGGCGAACGGAGAAATCCGCCAATTCGGCTGGCCAAGCCGTTCACCATGTGGATAGTGACGCCACTCAAGAGGGGTCGAGGGGAATCCGAATGGCTACCAATCCAAGCCCGATGCAGGGCTTTTACGACGGCGTGACCAACGTCAGCGACTTCATCTGGGGCGGCACCTGGCACGGAGAGCAGGTGCTGCTGTTCCCGCCGATGGTCGTCGTCCTGCTCGGCGTCGGCATCTGGATCATGATCGGCCTGCGCTTCTACCCGATCACCCATCTGGGCATGGCCTTCGCCGGCCTGTTCAAGAAGAGCGGAGAGAAGGAGAAGGGCGAGATCTCGCCGTTCGCCGCCCTGTCGACCGCCCTGTCGGGCCAGGTCGGCACCGGCAACCTCGCCGGCGTCGCCACCGCCATCACCCTCGGCGGACCGGGCGCCCTGTTCTGGATGTGGGTCACGGCCCTGATCGGCATGTCGCTGGCCTTCGCCGAAGGCTCGCTGGCCATCCGCTATCGCGAGAAGGGCCCCGACGGCCACTTCCGCGGCGGCCCGATGAATTACATCCGCAACGGCCTCGGCAAGAAGTGGGGCTGGCTGGCGGTGATCTTCTGCATCGGCCTGCTGTTCTCGTCGATCGCCACCGGCAACATGATCCAGGCCAACTCCTTCGCCGACTCCTTCAGCGGCCTGACCGGCCTGCCGGAGTGGGGCTCGGGCATCGTCGTGGCCGTGGCCGTGTTCGCCGTCATCATCGGCGGCATCAAGTCGATCGGCGCCATCGCCGAGAAGATCGTGCCCGTCATGGCCCTGATCTATCTGGTCATGGCCTTCATCGCCCTGGCGCTGAACTTCACGGCCATTCCCGGCGCCATCGCCACCATCTTCGAGAGCGCCTTCACCGGCCACGCGGCGGCGGGCGGCTTCCTCGGCGCGGGCATGATCCTCGCCATCCGCTCCGGCGTGGCCCGCGGCCTGTTCTCCAACGAGGCCGGCCAGGGCTCGACCCCCATCGCCCACGCGGTGGCCCAGACCGACGACCCCGCCAAACAGGGCCGGTTCGCCATGATGGGCACCTTCATCGACACCATCATCATCTGCACGGCCACCGGTCTGGTCATGCTGGCGGTGCAGGGCGCCTTCCCGCACACCGGCGCCGACGGCGCGGTCGCCATGCAGAGCACGGTGTGGACCTCGGACCTGCGCGGCTTCGCCATGACCGAGGCGGCCTATGCGACGGCCTTCCCGATGCCGCTGTTCGGAACGGTCACCCTGGGCGGCTTCGTCGCCTCCGTCGCCCTGATCCTGTTCGTGTTCACGACCCTGATCACCTGGGGCTACTACGGCGAGCGGGCGGCGACCTACCTGTTCGGCATGAAGCTGGCCATTCCGTTCCGTCTGTTCTGGGTGGTGATGATCTTCATCGGCTCGTTCCAGGAGATCGAACTGGTCTGGCGCCTCGGCGACATCGCCAACGCCGCCATGGCCCTGCCCAACCTGATCGCCCTGGCCCTGTTGTCCGGCGTCGTCTTCGCCCTCGCCAAGGGCAACAAGACCGCCGGCAAGGACCACGAGTAGCGCACATGAGACGCCCGGGCCGTTCGCGGTCCGGGCGTTCGTTCGAGGGGCGTCGCTCGCTACGCCCCCATGATGAGAGCCGGCCGGTCCCGACCGCGCCGTCCGCAAGGGAGTAGAGATCTTGGCTGGAAACATTTCGGCGCCGGGTCAGGCGCGATGGTCCTCGAAGGCCGCCTTCGTACTGGCGGCGACGGGCTCGGCCGTCGGCCTGGGCAATCTCTGGCGCTTCCCGACCGAGGCCGGCAACAATGGCGGCGGCGCCTTCGTCCTGTTCTACATCTTGTGCGTGGTGCTGATCGCCATGCCCCTGCTGCTGGCCGAGAGCCTCATCGGCCGTCATGGCCAGCGCTCGACCATCGCCAGCGCCGCCCATCTGGCCCGCCAGTCGGGCGCCAGCCCGGCCTGGAGCGTGCTGGCCGTGATCGGTCTGATCGCCAACACCGCCATCCTGACCTTCTACTGCGTCGTCGCGGGCTGGGTGGTCTATTTCATCGGCACGAGCGCCGCCGACGTCTTCTCCGCCGTATCGGCCGGAACGCCCATGGCCGGTGCCTATGCGGGCGACTCGGTCGAGACCATCCAGCAGCTGATGCCGACGCTGTTCGCCAATCCGGTCCTGCTGGTCGGCCTGCAGCTGGCCTTCGTCGTCGTCACCACCTGGATCGTCGCCCGCGGCGTCAAGGGCGGCATCGAGGTGGCGGCCACCTGGCTGATGCCGGCCTTCTTCTTCCTCCTCATCGGCATCACGATCTACGCCGCCCTGACCGGCGACTTCGCCGCCGCGGTGACCTATCTGTTCACCCCCGACTTCAGCCGCGCGCTGCAGCCCGGCGTGCTCAGCTCGGCCCTCGGCCAGGCCTTCTTCTCGCTCAGCCTCGGCGGCGGCGCGATGATCGCCTACGGCGCCTATGCCTCGCGTGACACCAATCTCGGCCAGACCTCGGGCATGATCGCCTTCGCCGACACGAGCGTGGCCATCATCGCCGGCCTCGCCATCTTCCCGATCGTGTTCAGCGTGGGGATGGAGCCGAACGCCGGCCCGACCCTGATGTTCCAGACCCTGCCGGCGGCCTTCCATTCGATGCCGGGCGGGGCCATCGTCGGCCTGCTGTTCTTCGTCCTGGCCCTGTTCGCGGCCCTGACCTCGTCGGTGTCCCTGCTGGAAATCTCCGTCAGCTGGGTGACCGAGCGGTTCGGCGTCTCGCGCGTCAAGGCCTCGACCTGGATCGGCGTGCTGGTCTTCCTCGTCGGTCTGGTGTCGGCGCTGTCGTTCAACGTGCTGGCGGACCAGCGCCCGCTCGCCTTCATCCAGGGCTTCGAGACCGCCACCTGGTTCGACGCCATCGACGGAGTCACGGGTCGTCTTCTGCTGCCTCTGTCGGGCCTCGTCACCGCCATCTTCATCGGCTGGGTCGCGGATCGTCAGCTGGTCAACGCCGAGACCGGGCTCAAGGGCGGCGGTCTCGCCGCCTGGCGCTTCCTGATCGCCTGGCTGTGCCCGCTCGCGGTCGCGGCCATCCTGATCATCGGCCTGTTCCCGCAGCTGCTGGGCTGAGGCCCGCAAGGCCCGAAACAGAAACGGCCCGGACTCGCGTCCGGGCCGTTTTGCATTCAGGCCTTTCGCCGGATCAGTGATCCGGCGTCTGGTCCACGCCGTGGCGCTGCGCCTCGAGCGGCGACACCCCGGGGGTGTCCTCGATGGCCTGGAGACCCTTGGCGAGCCGCGAGTTCCAGTAGCCGTAGAAGACGTAGATCGCCGCGCCGAGGCTGAAGTAGCCGGTCAGCAGGGCGGCCGGCAGCGGATCGCCGGTGGCGGCCTTGACGATCACGTCCTCGATCAGCGGTCCGGCCATGACGAAGGCGAAGAACACGCCGAGCAGCGGCACGGGACCCATCCACACCGGCGGCCCCTTGCGCAGGATCGCCAGCACCAGCATCACGGCGGCGGCGACCAGAACGATGATCGCGCCGACGTCGGTCCAGGTCGACTCCAGCAGGAAGCGGAAGAAGGCCAGGCCGAGGAAGGCCATCACCGTGCCGACGATGATCGCCACCGGCTGCGACACCATCCCGCCGCCGAACGGCACCCGGAACGGCCGCACCAGGTCGCTGCGCGCGGTGCGCAGATACATGACGCTGAGGCTGACGATGCCGAAGGCGCTGGCGGTGCCGAGGCTGACCAGATCGCCGAGGATGCCGATCGGCAGCATCGAGGCCAGCACCGCGATGCCGACGCCGAGGATCAGCGTTCCAGCCCAGGGGGTGCGGAACTTCTTGTGCAGCAGGGAGAACACCCGCGGCAGCAGACCGTCGCGGGCGATGGCGTAGAAGATGCGCGACTGGCCGTAGGTCAGGATCAGCATCACCGACGTCAGGCCGGCGATGGTGCCGACCTTGATGAGCAGCGAGAACCACGGCATCTCCATGCGGTCGACCGCCAGCGCGATCGGGGCGGCGACGCCCAGCTCGCGGAACGGCACCACGCCGGTCAGCACGGCCGCTGTGGCCATGTAGATGACGGTGCAGACCACCAGCGATCCGAGGATGCCGATCGGGATGTCCTTGGCCGGGTTCTTGGCCTCGGCCGCTGCCGTCGAGACGGCCTCGAAGCCGACATAGGCGAAGAAGATCACCGACGCGGCCCGGAACACGCCCGGGATGCCGTACTGGAAGCCGCCCTCGTTGGCGGGGATCAGCGGCTGCCAGTTGTCGACGTTCACGAAGGCGATGCCCATGCCGATGAACAGCAGCAGGATGCCGACCTTGATGAAGACGATGACGTTGTTGACGCTCGCCGATTCCGAGACGCCCAGCACCAGAAGACCGGTCACCGCCAGAATGCCGGCCGCTGCGACGACGTTGAAGCCCGCCCCGGTCACGAAGGTGAAGCCGGAGCCGACGGCCGCCGGCACCGCATTGACGTAGGAGGTGGTCAACGTCTCCGGCAGGGCGACGCCGAAGTCGGCCAGCAGGCTGACCACATTGCCCGACCAGCCCGCCGCCACGGTGGCCGCCGCGACGCCGTATTCGAGCACCAGCAGCCAGCCCATGGTCCAGGCGAAGATCTCGCCCAGGGTGGTGTAGGAATAGGTATAGGCCGAGCCGGCCACCGGCATGGTCGAGGCCAGTTCGGCGTAGCACAGGCCGGCGAATGCGCAGGCCATGCCGGCGATGATGAACGACAGCATCACCGCGGGCCCGGCGAAGTTCGCCGCCGCCGTGCCGGTGATGACGTAGATCCCGGCGCCGATGATGCAGCCGATGCCCAGCAGCACGAGATTGATGGGACCCAGCGACCGCTTCAGATGGCCGCTGCTGGCCTCGTGCTGGATCTGATCGATGGATTTCTTGATGAGGAGCCGGTTCCCCGGCGGACGACCTGTCACGGCCATTTGTGTCTTGTCCAACCGTGCGCCCCTCCCTTGAAAGGCCGACCACGACGCGCGGACGGTAGCGGGGCGGAATTCGCTGTCAACGGAGCAATTTACGGCCGACGGGAACCGTCGCCTTCCGCGCGACGGACGGGACGGCTAGACCGCATCCGATGCTGCCCATCCACGCCGTCCTCGAACCGCTGAAAGCCGCCCTCGAAGCGGCCCATGCGGTCGTGCTGGCCGCCCCCCCGGGGGCCGGCAAGACCACGGTCGTGCCACTGGCGCTGCTCGATGAGCCGTGGCTCGGCGGCGGGAAGATTCTGGTTCTCGAACCCCGCCGGCTGGCGGCCCGCGCGGCGGCGGAGCGGATGGCCTCCAGCCTCGGCGAGCGGACCGGCGAAACCGTCGGCTATCGCACCCGCCTGCAGAGCCGCATCGGCCCGAACACTCGGATCGAGGTGATCACCGAGGGTGTCTTCACCCGCATGATTCTCGACGACCCCGGCCTCGACGGCGTCGGCGCCGTGCTGTTCGACGAATTTCACGAACGCAGCCTCGACGCTGACCTCGGTCTGGCCCTGGCGCGGGAGACCCAGTCGCTGCTTCGCGACGACCTGCGCCTGCTGGTCATGTCGGCGACGCTCGACATCGCCGGCGTCTCGAAGCTTCTCGACGACGCGCCGGTGATCGAGGCCGAGGGCCGGGTGTTTCCGGTCGAGACCCGCCACCTCGGCCGCAACGCCGCCGACCGCTTCGAGGACGCCATGGCCCGCGCCGTCCTTCAGGCTCTCGGCGAGGAGGCCGGCTCGGTGCTGGCCTTCCTGCCGGGGCAGGGCGAGATCCACCGCACCGCCCAGCGGCTCGTCGAACGCCTGCGTGATCCCGCCGTCGACGTCGTCCCCCTCTACGGCGCGCTCGACAAGGCGGTGCAGGACCGCGCCATCGAACCGGCCGCGCCCGGCCGCCGCAAGGTCGTGCTGGCCACCTCCGTCGCCGAGACCAGCCTGACCATCGAGGGCGTGCGCGTGGTCATCGACGGCGGCCTGTCCCGCGTGCCCCGGTTCGAACCGTCCAGCGGCCTGACCCGTCTCGCCACCGTGCGTGTCAGCCGCTCCTCGGCCGAACAGCGCCGCGGCCGCGCCGGACGCACGCAGCCGGGCGTCTGCTACCGCCTGTGGGACGAGGAACAGACCCGCGGCCTGGTCCCGCACCAGCGGCCGGAAATCCTCGAGGCAGACCTGACCGCCTTCGCCCTCGACCTGGCCCGCTGGGGCGCGCGCGCGACGGAAGGGCTCGCCCTGCTGGACCAGCCCCCCGCCGGCGCCTTCGCCGAGGCCCGCAAGGTGTTGCAGCGCCTCGACGCCCTCGACG